>WNGH01005415.1_pt1 | contig 12164 bp, 14 predicted proteins | sample 5400631 | NCBI WGS metagenome assembly WNGH01 (sample SAMN13153373, study PRJNA577476) | soil metagenome | isolation source: 115 cm soil or saprolite under Garry oak tree replicate 1 | place: USA:California | collected 2016-06-15 | reverse complement strand
CAGCCCACATCCAGGGCAGCCGCGGCAGCCCGGCCAGGGGCACCGGGTTGGCGCGCACCCTGACCCCCAGCACCTCAGGCCGCCTGCTTCTCGAGCTGCTGCACGTGTGGCGCGACCGCCTGGAGGAAATCGATCAGCCGCGGGCCCCAGCGTGAGGCGACGTCGTCGTCGACCTCCACGACCTGGCCCGACTTGACGGCGCTGATCACGCGCCAGCCCGGCCGCGCCGCGACCGTGCTCAGGCTCTGGTTGCAGCACTTGGTGTCGGCGAGGACGATCAGGTCGGGGTTGGAGCTGACGATGTACTCGGCCGACAGCTGCGGATAGTCGGGGACGCCGCCCGCGGCACCGTCGGCGATGTTGGTCACTCCGAGCAGCTTGTAGACCTGGCCGATGAACGTGGCCGAGGTCGCCGAGTAGTAGGTGTTGTCGAGCTCGTGGTAGACCTTCAGCTGGCGCTGCGGCCGCGCGACCATGGCGACGAAAGCCTTGATCTGCGAGCGCATCTTCGCCACGAGCGCGTCCGCATCCGCCGGATGACCCGTCGCGATGCCCAGCTGCTTGATCTGGAAGTAAGAGTCATCGACGGTCTTCGCGGCTGGCTCGATCAAGATCGGGATGCTCAGCGCCTGCATGCCGTGGACCAGGCCGGCGACGTCGTCGGACGCGACCACCAGGTCAGGCGTGTACGCCGCGATCGCCTCGAGGTTGGGCTGAAACCCCGACAGCTTGGTCTTCGGCGCGTTCGCAGGGTAGTTCGACTGGTCGTCGACCGCGATCACCTGCGGGCCAGCGCCGACCGCGAAGAGCATCTCGGTCGCGGTGGGTGACAGCGAGACGATGCGACGCGGCTGGTGGGCGATCGTGACGCTCGACCCGTCGGGTTCCGTCACCGTGACTGGAAAGTGCGTCGCCGGCGACGACGACGCTGAAGGCGGAGAGCCTCCACACGAGATGGCGAACAGCAATGCCGTCAAAGCAGCCAGTTTCGCGCTGGCCCGCGGATGATGCATGCGCATCCGGCGATCCTCCGGCGGCGACGGACCCACCTTTGCAGGGGAAGCCTCGCCGCTGAAGGCATCCCCACCGATCCGCGCAGATGGGAAAGTCCGTGCCCACCGCGAGGTCTCCTGGCTTGTGGATCTCAGCGCACGGGCCGCCTTCCCAAGGCATCCGCCTCAGTGGCCGCCGGCCCGTTGCTCCCCACTCACAGTTGCGCGACAGCGCCGGATTAAGTCCCCTTAAGGGCACCGGCTTCCCTGCGTCGAGTGAGCTATTCGGTTGTGCGGACCATTATGGCGCGCTCGGAAACGCCGGCCTCGCCGAAGGTCGCCATCTCGTTGAGGAGCCGGACCGCGGCGCGGACCAGCGGCAGCGCCAGCACGGCCCCGGTGCCTTCGCCGAGGCGTAGGTCGAGGTCGAGGAGCGGGGCGAGGCCGAGCCGCTCCAGGACGGCGCCGTGGCCCAGCTCCTGGGAGCGGTGCGAGGCGATCAGGTAGCCCGCGACGGCGGGCTCGAGCGCGGTCGCGGTCAGCGCGGCCGCGCCGGAGATGAAACCGTCGATGATCACCGGCTTGCGCTCCGTCGCGGCCTCGAGTATCACCCCGACCAGTCCCGCGATCTCGAGCCCCCCGACAGCGGCCAGCGCTTCCAGCGGCCCGGCTGAGAGGGCGCCAGCGTTGATCGCGAGCGCTCGCCCGACCGCGTCGCGCTTGCGCATCAACCCCTCGTCGTCGAGGCCGGTGCCGCGCCCGACGACCACCGCCGGCGAGAGTCCGGTGAACGCGCAGATCAGCGCGGCCGAGGATGTCGTGTTGGCGATGCCCATGTCACCCGTGAGCGCGACGTCGAGTCCCGCTGCCAGCTCGCCGCGCACAAGGCCACGTCCGGATTCGATCGCCCGCGACGCCTCGTCGACAGTCATCGCGGGACCGCGGGCGATGTTCGCGGTGCCGCGGCGGATCTTGACCGCGCGAAGACCGGGATCGCTCGGCAGGTCCGCGTCCACTCCCATGTCCGCGACCACCACGCGCGCCCCAACCTCGCGGGCGAGGACGTTGATCGCGGCGCCGCCGCGCAGGAAGTTGAGCACCATCTGGGCCGTGACCTCGCGAGGGTAGGCGCTGACTCCTTCCGCGGCCACGCCGTGGTCGGCGGCAAGCGTGAACACGACGGCGTCTCGCAGCGGAGGATCGAGGCGGCCGGTAATGCCCGCGAGCCGGATCGAGAGCTCCTCGAGCCGGCCCAGGCTGCCGGCCGGTTTCGTCAGCCTCGCCTGCCGTGTGCGGGCCTGCTCCATGGCTCGAGCGTCGAGTGCGGGAATTGCGTCGGGCATTTCCAGAGCCCGATGCTAGCGCCGTGAGGTTCGCCGAGTTCAGGCGGGCGTGCCTGGCGATGCCGGAGGCGGAGGAGCGGGAGACGTGGGGCGAGACGACGTTTCGCGTTCGCGGCCGCATCTTCGCCATGGGCATGCCCGAAGGCTCGACGGTGTCGATCAAGGCCTCGCTCGACGACCAGGCCGGGCTGGTCGAGATGGACCCGAAGACGTTCGCGGTCGCGGCCTACACGGGCCGCTTCGGCTGGATCAACGTGAAGCTCTATCGCCTGAGGCGGGACCTCGGCGAGCGGCTGATAAAAAACGCCTGGGAGCGCACCGCCCCCAGGCGTCTAGTTAATAGGCCCTTCGCCTCACGCCCCGGCCGGCGAACAGCCGGACGATGATCAGCAGGATCGCGGCGCCGATGAAGGCCATGATCATCTCGCTGATGATCGGGTGACCCGCCAGGGCGATCCTGAAATGGAGAAAGCCGGCGAGGACGATACCGCCGAACAAGGCTCCGACGATGCCTACGATGACGTCCCAGATGAGCCCCAGGCCATGGCCGAGCGCCAGGTGGCTCGCGAAAAATCCAGCCACCAGGCCGACCAGTGCCCAGACCAGGACCTGGTCCAGGTCGAAGGTGACCGGCGTGCCATTCATAGAAATGACCATTACAGTTCGAGGCCCCCTTTACAAACGTAGATACGGAGCACTCAATAAACGCCGACGGGGGCTAGGTCACCTTTTTGGCGAGCTCGTCGAAGGCCACGCCTAGAACGCGGTTGAAGGCGGGGTAGGGGTGGATCACGTCGGCCAACGTCCTGACCGGGGTCCCCACCTTCAGGGCCAGCACCAGCTCGCCGAGGATCTCGCCCGCCCGCGGCGTCACCAACGTGGCGCCGATGAGCACGCCTCGCGAGCGATCGGCGACCAGCTTCAGCACCCCACCGTGGAAGTCGTGGATGTAGCCGCGCGCCGCCTCGCCGGGGTCGGTCTTGACTACGGCCACGTCCATGCCGTGGTCGCGCGCGGTCTGCTCGGACAGCCCGACCGAGGCGACCTCGGGGTCGGTGTAGGTGACGCGCGGCACGGCCAGGTGGTCGGCGCGGGCGTCCATGCCACGCAGCCGCCGGGCAACGATCTGGCCGTGGTAGTAGGCGAGGTGCGTGAAGCCGCCTATGCCCGTGATGTCGCCGGCGCCGTAGACACCATCGCGCGCCAAAAGAGTCTCTGGGTCGACCTTCAACCAGCCCCTCTCCGTCTGGGTCAGGCCCGACGGCTTCCAGGCCTCGAAGTTGGGCCGGCGGCCGGTGGCGACGAGCAGGCGGTCGCCCGAGGCGACCGCGCCCGACTTCATGTGCAAGATGATGGCCGCGTTCTCGCCGCTGGTCACGAACTGCGTGATCGCCTGCTTCTCGACCGCGATGCACGGGTCGCCGACGATGATCTCGATGCCCTCGGCTTTGAGGTGGCCGGCCATGGCGTCGCCGACCTCCGGTTCCTCCAGGCCGAGAAACCGCGGCCCGGCCTCGACGATCGTGACCTTCGAGCCCAGGCGGGCGAAGCCCTGCGCGAGCTCCACGCCGACGGCGCCGCCGCCGAGCACCACCAGCCGCGCCGGCAGCTCGCGCGGCACGGCAGCCTGGCGGTTGGTCCAGTACTCGACCTTGTCGAGTCCCTGGATCGGGGGGATCGTCGCGGTGCCGCCGTTGGCGATCACGACCGCCTTCTTCGCGACGTACTGTTCCCCGCCCACCTCGACCGTACGCAGGTCGACCATCGTGCCCGCGCCGCGGACGAGCTTCGCGCCCGTCGCCTCGAGCGCCGCCGCGGGCCGCGAGTCGTCGAGGTCGCGCGCCATCCAGAGCACACGCTTGGAGACCTTCGGGAAGTCGACCTCCCACTCCACCCGAGAAGCGGCCAGGGTGCGCGCGCGTCCCGCTTCCTCGATCGTCTCCGCCGACCGCAGGAAGGTTTTGGAAGGCACGCAGCCCCAGTAGGGGCACTCGCCGCCGACAAGCTCGCGCTCGATGACCACGAGCGAGATTCCGCTGCCGTTCAGCTGATGGGCGATCGCCTCGCCCGCGACCCCGCCTCCCAGGCACACGACGTCAAATTCCTGCGGCAACGCTGTCACCTCCCTCGGCGCCGGAGCGTCTGAGCGACTCGAGCCAGGCGAGCCGGCCGCGGCCGAGAAACTGGACGACATACTCGCTCGCCGGCTGCCTGAGGATTCGCTCCGGCGTGTCGTACTGCGCGATCTGCGCCTGCATCTTCATGATGCAGAGCCGGTCCCCGACCAGCACCGCCTCCTCGATGTCGTGCGTGACGAAGACGACCGTCTTGCGCATAGAGCGCTGGATGCTGACGAACTCCTGCTGCAGCCGCTCGCGCGTGATCCGGTCGACGGCGCCAAACGGCTCGTCCATCAGCAGGATCGGCGGGTCGGCGGCGAGGGCGCGAGCAAAGCCGACGCGCTGACGCTGTCCTCCCGAGAGCTGGTGCGGGTAGCGGTCGCGATACTCCTCGGGGTCGAGACCGACCAGCGTGAGCAGCTCGTCGACCCGGTGCTCGATCCGCCTGCGGTCCCACTTCCAGAGTCGCGGCACGGTGCCGACGTTGGCGCCGACGGTCATGTGCGGGAACAGCCCGGTCTGCTGGATGACGTAGCCCATCTTCAGCCGCAGAGCGGCGGGGTCGACGCCGCGTGTGTCGACGCCATCGACGAGGATGCGGCCGCTCTCGGGGTCGATGAGACGGTTGATCATCCGCAGCGTCGTCGTCTTGCCGCAGCCCGACGGACCGATGAGAACGCACGTCTCGGCGTCGCCGATGTCGAGCGACAGGTTGAGCACCGCATTGGAGCCGCCCGCGAACTGCTTGCTCACGTTCTCCAGGCGGATCACGGCTCGTTTACCGTAATCGAATGCCGAGCGGGCTATTTCTCGACGGCGAGCCGTGGGTCGATTGGTCGTGGGTGTCGACGCACATTCCGACGATCCTCGGCTACCTCGGCCAGCACGTGGAGTTCACGGTCATCTCGCTCGTCGGCGGCATCATCATCTCGCTCCCGCTTGGCGTCGCCGCGCACCGCCGCCCCGGCTTACGCCTGCCGCTCCTCGGCGTGTTCGGAACCTTCTACACGATCCCGTCGCTGGCCTTCTTCGCCCTGATGATTCCGTACACCGGCATCAGCGACCTGACGGCCCTGATCCCGCTGACGCTGTACAACGTCCTGATCCTCCTCCGCAACGTGACCGTCGGCCTCGACGAGGTGCCAGGTGATGTGCTGGACGCCGCGGACGGGATGGGCTACCGGCCTTTCGCGAGGCTTTTGCGCATCGAGCTTCCCCTGGCCCTGCCGGCGATGCTCGCGGGCCTGCGCGTTGCGACGGTGTCCACCATCGGCATCATCACGATCGCCTCGGTCATCGCCCTCGGCGGCCTCGGTGAGCTGATCTACGAGGGCTTCATCGAGAGCTTCCGCACTCCGCTCGTCGTCGGCATGGTGCTCTGCGTAGCGCTGGCGCTCGTCGCCGACGTCTCTCTCGCGGGGGTCAAGCGGCTCGCGGTTCCGTGGAGCAGGAGCGGGTAGCCGTGGATTTCCTGCACGGCGTCTGGCTCTGGTTCACCGACGGCTCCCACTGGCCGGGGTCAGACGGCATCCCGACACGGCTCGGCGAGCACATCCAGCTTTCGCTCGAGGCGGTCCTGATCGGCGCGCTCATCGCGCTGCCGATCGGGGTCACGCTCGGGCACTACGGCCGCTTCGGCAACCTCGCCATCAGCGTCTCCAACATCGGCCGCGCGATCCCCTCCTATGGCGTGCTCGTCATCGCCTTCACGGTCCTCGGTTTCGGGGACGGCCCGATCGTCCTTGCCTTGACGGCGCTCGCCATCCCGCCGATGGTGACCAACAGCTACGTCGCCCTCAGCGAGGTCGATCCCGACATCAAGGAGGCGGCGCGGGGGATGGGCTACCGCGAGCTCGCGCAGCTTCTGCGCATCGAGTTACCGCTCGCGGTACCCCTGATCATGGCCGGCATCCGCACATCCGCGATCCAGGTCGTGGCGACCGCCACCGTGGCCGCCCTCGTCGCCGGTGGAGGCCTCGGCCGGTACATCGTCGACGGCTTCGCCCAGTTCGACTACACGAAGCTATTCGCCGGCGCCCTGCTCGTCGCGGCCCTGGCGCTGGCGACCGAGCTGCTGCTCTCGGGTCTGCAGCGCCTGCTCGTGCCCAGGGGCATCCGCCTGCTGACCGCGACCGCCTCGCGGCGGGCAACCGCCTTCAAAACCGCATAGATGGAAGAATCTGGGTGAGCCGGCGGTTGGATCGGAGGCCCAAAATCGGGCCAAGGAGGAGCTTCGAATGAACCGCAGACTGGCCCCCAGGTGGTTGCTTGCCGGCCTCGCCGCGCTGGCGATCGCGGCCACGGCGTGCGGCAGCACGCCCAGCAGCTCCGGGAGCAAGGGCAACATCACCGTCGCCGGCTTCAACTTCGCCGAGAGCAGCATCGTGGCCGAGCTTTACGCGCAGGCCCTCGAGCGCGACGGCTACACCGTTACGCGCAAGCTGCGCCTCGGCACCCGTGAGGTCGTCGCACCCGCCATCAAGAGCGGCCAGATCGACCTCTATCCCGGCTACGCCGCCACCGATCTCGAGTACTACAACAGCGGCGCCGGCGAGGCCAGCGGAGACGTCAACGCGACGGTGCAGAAGCTGAACGCGCGCTTGCAGCCCCTCGGGCTCGAGGCGCTGACAGCCTCCGCCGCCGTCGATCAGAACGCCTTCGCTGTCACGAAGGCCACTGCTGCCAAGTACAACCTGACCAAGCTCTCCGACCTGGCGCCGATCGGCAACCAGCTCGTCCTTGGCGCCGGACCGGAGTGCCCGAAGCGGCCGTTCTGCCTGCCCGGGCTGCAGACCACGTACGGCATCCACTTCAAAGACTTCAAGGCGCTCGACACCGACGGCCCGGCCACGCGCGCGGCCTTTGCCAACGGCACCATCCAGGTCGGCCTGGTCTTCAGCAGCGACTCCGACCTGAACAAGCTCGGTCTCGTCGTCCTCCAGGACGACAAGCACCTGGAGAACGCGGACAACGTGGTTCCGATCATCCGCACCAAGGTGGCCACCGACGAGGTGAAGAGCGTGCTGAACAAGATCAGCACCAACCTGGACACCAAGACGCTCGTCACGCTCAACGGCCAGGTCGAGCTGAACCACCAGGACCCGGACGCCGTCGCAAGGGCTTTCCTGCAGCAGCACAACTACTTCGCCTAGGAGCTAGGCCAGCCGGTAGATCCATTCCGGGGTCGCGTACCTGGAGGCGACGAGCCTCCGCGCGGCCCCGATCTCTTCTTCGGTCAGCTCACCGGCGGTGGAGCGGAATTCGCGCATGAAGTGAGCCTGCATGCGCTGGGCCACCTCGTCGCACGAGAGCGGTGTGAACCAGGACAGCGGCGAGACGGCCTTCTCGGCGCTGCGCACGCCCCGCTCCGCGATGCCGGCGCGACCGATGCGGATGAGCCGGGGCAGGATCTCGACGTCCATCGAGTGCGCGATGGTCGTGTGATGCAGCACGTGCCCGCGCCTCCGAGCTTGCGCCGCGCCCGCGATCTTGCCTCGCGGCGAGATGATGTCGTTGATCTCGCGGTATGAGGCGGGCACACCCAGCTCGTCGAACGCGGCCACCGCCCACGCGTCGAGCAGCGCGTAAGACTTCCTGAAGCTCACGCCCGCGACCATCGACTCCGGCAGGTAGAGCGAGTAGGTGATGGTGCGGTCGGGCTCGCACAGCATCGTCCCGCCGCCGCTCATGCGCCGCGTGACGGCGAAGCCGAGCTCGCGTGCGACGTCCAGGTCGATCTCGTTGCGGACCGACTGATGCGAGCCGATGACGAGCGCGCGCTCGATCCACCGCCACATCCTCATCGTCGGTGGCCGCGCACCCGCGATGACCTGGTTCAGCAAGACCTCGTCCAGCGCCATATGCATGTGCGGGGGAAACGAGCTGGGCGCGATCACGTCCCACCTTTCGTCGAGCAAGGCTCTGCCAGTATTCCTGAAGGTGATGGAGCGCCGGCGGACGCTGTGGACGCTTTACGCGGTCAACTTCCTGAACTCCGCCGGGATGTGGTTCTTCCTCCCCCTGCTGCCGATCTTTCTCGGCCGCAAGGGCGGGTCGGCCGCGCTCGTCGGCGTGATCTTCGCCGCCGGCCTGCTTGCGAACGCGATCGTGCGCTATCCGGCGGGATGGGCGGCGGACAGGATCGGCACGAAGCCGGTGCTGGTGATCGCGATGCTGAGCACCGCAGCGCTGTTCCTCGCGTACCTCCTCCCGCTTCCGCTGCCGGCGTTCATCGCGGTTCGTTTTTTTCACGGCGCCGCGCAGGGCGCATTCTGGCCGGCGGCCAACGGGCTCATCGCCGAGGAGACCGCGGCTGCGGAACGCGGCCGTGCCTACGGCAACATGCAGGCCACGAACATGGCCGGCCTGGTGATCGGCCCCGCGATCGGCGGCTTCGTCGCGCTGCTGAACATCGGGACCTCGTTTGTGATCGCGTCCGCGCTGACAGTCGTGACGGTGGCCGCAGTCCTGACGCTACCCAACCTGCGCGTTCATACGAGCCTCGAGGTGTCGGCACGCGCGATCCATATCGCCCGGCGTATGCTGCCCCTTCTCCTGTTCGGGGCCGGCACCTCCTACGCGATCGGGGCTTTCGACACCATCTGGTCGCTTTACCTCACGTCGCGCGGGGCCAACACGTTCGCGGTCGGGCTTTCGTTCGTGTCGTTCGCCCTGCCCGCGATGCTCTTGAGCGGCTACGCGGGCTCACTTGGCGATCGTTACGGCCCCAAGCGGGTCATCGTCACTGCGCTCATCGGCGGCGCGATCTTCGCGAGCGTCTACCCATTCATCAGGTCTGTGCCGTGGCTGATCGGTCTCGGCCTGATCGAGGGCGCGATCACCATCGCGGGCATCCCGAGCATCATGGCCGAGGTCAGCCGGCTTTCGGAACCGGGCCAGTACGCAAGGACCCAGGCCGTGTACCAGACGGTGCAGACCGCAGTCCAGATCGCGGGCGCGCTGGTGGGCGGCGCGCTGTTCACGCGAGGACCGGCATTCGCCTTCTTATCCATCGCGGCCGTATCGCTGTTGGGGGCGGCAAGCGCGTTCGGGCGCAACCCCGTCAAGGCCGCCAGGAGCGCAGCGCTCACCTCCTCTGACCGCGCATGAAACCACCCGGCCCGATCCAGATCGTTCCCCTTGCGCAGGCGCTGGCGCCGGTCACGACGCCGCGTCTGACCTATCGCGGGGGCCCGCTGCTGGCATCCGTGCAGGTGTTCCTCATCTTCTGGGGCGACGCGTGGCAGACCGACCCGCTCGCGTCTCAGATGCAGCAGCTGAACGACTTCTTCGAGTTCGTGCTCACGAGCCCTTTGATGGACCAGCTGGCGGAGTACGACGTGCAGGGCTTCACGGTCGGGCACGGCGCGCGCACCGGCGCGATCGCCGTGACCACCACCCCGCCATCGACGGTGGCCGACGCGGACATCCGCCAGTTCATCCGCGACCAGCTCGCCTCCAACCCCGCGGTCCCGCAACCGACGCCGAGCTCCCTCTACTTCGTGTTCCTGCCGCCGGGTGTGACCTCGGGGCTGAACGGCTCATCGTCGTGCGTCAACTTCTGCGGCTACCACGACAACGACGCCGAGGTGTACTACGCGGTCATGCCGCATCCCGACTGCGACGGGTGCACCGGCGGCCTGGCGGCGATCGACGCCCTCACCACGACGAGCTCGCACGAGCTGTGCGAGGCGATCACGGACCCCGTTCCCGGATCCGGTTGGTATGACGATTCCAACGGGGAGATCGGGGACATCTGCGCGTGGCAGACCAAACAGCTAGGCGGCTACACCGTCCAGCTCGAGTGGTCCAACAGCCAGGGGGTGTGCGTGTGAGCCCCTCCCGCCTCCTCAGTAGCGGACGTCGTCGAGCGAGCGCCAGCCGTACGAGACCTCCTGCAGCAGCGCCGAGCCGATCGTGATCGGCTGCGTGCGCACGAACACGCCGCCCAGGCGCTCATAGAACCCGCGCGCACCGGAGTTGTCGCGCAAGACCCAGACGATCATGTCGCGCAGGCGAAGCTCACGCAGGCCGCCGACCACCGCCTGCACGAGGCGGCGGCCGTGGCCGCGGCCTTGCGACTCGCGCAGCACGTAGATCGCGTACAGCTCGCCTTCGAATCCGCTCTCCCCCGCGCGCTCTCGCCCGCCGGACGCGAAACCGACCACATCGCGCCCGACATGACCATCAGTGGCCACGTAGACGCGGCTCGATCCGTCGCCGACGATGCGCCCCCATCGCTCTTCGTACCCGGCCTCGTCGAGAGAGTCGAGGAAGTCGTCGGGCAGCAGCCCGCGATAGGTCGATCGCCAGGCTGCGACGTGGACCTTCGCGATCGCGGCGGCATCGAAACTCTCCGCTGGTCGAACATTCATGAGGGGATTGAGGCCGACCATCGATTCACAATCTAACGCCAAGCAATTGGACACGCCGCCGCTCAGCAATCGCTCACGGCGGGCGCTGCCGCTCATCGCGGCCGCGCTGACGGCGATTGTTGTCGCCGGCCTGCTGTACCTGAGACCCAGCCTTCCGTCTGCTCCGCTGCCGTCTGCCCACGCCAGTCCTGAGCCCCGGGTCCTCGAGCAGCGCTACCAGGCGGACTACGACTTCGTCACGCCGTCTCTTGGGTGGGCGCTGGTCTATGACCTGATCTCAGGACGGTACTGGGTCTCCAACACGACCGACGGGGCGCGCCACTGGGACCTGCAGAAGTCGGACCTGCAGCCGATCAACGCGAGCTTCCGCGTCCGCTTCTTCAACGCGCACGACGGCTTCTACTCGCTGGCCGGCGGCGGCACGTTTCGCACCTCTGACGGCGGACGCCACTGGAACCAGGTCACGCTGCCGTCTACCACCATCGGCGCCGTCTGGTTTGTGGATCCGGCGCACGGCTGGTATCAGAGCGACAGCGATTTCGAGTCCACATCCGACGGCGGGACGAGCTGGCACGCGCTGCCGCCACCGCCGCTGGCCGGTCCGCTGCTCGATTTTGCGGACGCGCGCAACGGATGGCTGGCGTCGATCGCCGACGCAGCTCCCGCGGTCGTGTACTCGACGAACGACGGCGGCGCAAGCTGGACGGCGCACGCGCTGCCTGGGGAAGCTGGTGGCAAGCCGTTTCGGCCCGCGGACGGACTGTCCGCGCTTCCGGGAGGCGGCGTGCTCGTGGACCTGCTGGACGAGACCGCATTCACCTCGTTCGACGGAGGCGCGACCTGGAGCAAGCTCGCTCCGCCGCCGTCCGGCAACAGATATCAGGACATCTCGATCCAGGACGCTACGCACTGGTGGGCGATGCGCCTCGGAGACCTGTTCAAGACCAGCGACGCGGGCCAGTCCTGGCAGCACGTCGCCATCCAGCTCGACGGCTGGCTGTATCTACCCGGCATCCTCGACGCACGGCACGCGTGGGCCAAGCTGGAGAGCTCGGGACCGCCGACGTCGGGCAGCTCGTTTGCCATGACCTCCGACGGCGGAGTCCACTGGACCTACCTCAGCGTGCCGCGCGTAAGCTGACGTCGAATCGCTCATGCAGGCGGCCGACTTCGAAACCGACTTCGATCCGGGCACGCCGCGCGCGCGGGCAGGTCGCGCTCTGGCGCTGATCGCGGTCTCGGTCGTCGCCATCCTGGTCACGGGCGCGATCTACCTGCACCCGATATTCGGCGCCTCGCCCGCGTCTGCCCAGCCGGTGGGGCCGCAGCTGCTCG
>WNGH01006327.1_pt1 | contig 12165 bp, 12 predicted proteins | sample 5400631 | NCBI WGS metagenome assembly WNGH01 (sample SAMN13153373, study PRJNA577476) | soil metagenome | isolation source: 115 cm soil or saprolite under Garry oak tree replicate 1 | place: USA:California | collected 2016-06-15 | reverse complement strand
CCCGGCGAAATTCGAAGTGGAGCGCGAGCCAGTATCGGACGATGCCTTCGAGGAACGGAAGGATGAGGACGACAAAGAGCGCCGATGAAGTCTCGCGAAGCCACTGGATGTCGCGTCCGACCAGGAACAGCGTGGCGTCGGCCGCCGAGGACAACAAAAGGCACAGACCAATGAACAGAAAATTACCGAGCAACGCCACATGATGCGGCAGACTGCCTTGGAGCGTCCAGCGCGCTACTTCAGCGTTGCTCGCCTTCCACTCTTTGAGGGAGACTTCCCATCTCTGGAGCTCCGCGGCCTCTATGCCTCCCGCGGTCCCTGCGGTGACGGCGGCTCGACGCGCGACTACCCGGCGCTCGAACTCCAGCCACTGCGGGTCGGTGATGTGCTTCTGGCCGTGATCTGCGATCTCACGCCAGATCCGATACTGGAAGGTTCCTGCCGCGATGATCAGACCGAGGAGCGGGACCTTTGGAGCGAAGACAAGACGTATGCCTTCGTACGCGAAGGCAACGTGGAGGAGATTGGCGAGCAGCGCGGCGATCGCGGCGACGAGGCCCCACATGATGGAGCGTCGCACGAACGGGTCGCCGGCCGCATCGCGAACGGAGGACGGGATCATGTCAAGTGACCGCGCAGAAACCGAGGGCTATTTTACCGAGCTCCGCCTGTTCCTGGAGAGTGTCTGCTGCGATCTCTGCCGCTTTCAGCATGTGGTCGTGGACGGCGTGCCGCCACGGGAGGTTCGCATCCACCAGGAGGTCCCGGTCGGAGAGCGCGCGTTTGCCGACATCCGCGTCACCGTTCCGGGCGCGCCCTCGTACTTTGTCGAGGTCGACTATGGCTATTCCGCCGAACGGATCCTCGAGAGTCTGCGCCGGAAGTACGGGCACGACACACCTGTATCCGCGGAGGCCTCCAAAGTCGTGCTCGTCGCCGATACGAGCCGGCACCGGAGCTGGAAAACCGTGGAAGCCGAGGCCCGTGGCGCGTTGCGGCCCGGACTTCCGCTCGAGGTCTGGGACGAGGCGCACCTCCGAACCCTGGTCAGAGAGCGGTTCGAAGTCACACTCGACTCGTTCGACGACAGCGCCCTGCTCGACCTGCGGTTGGCGATCGATCGCGCCAAAGGGCGCTACGCGTTCGGCGATGCCTACACGGGCGATCCTCTCCAGGCGACGCTGCTCTGGCACTTCGGCTTCTGGCAGTTGCGGCAGCTCGCCGAGTCCGCCCGTGGCACGCCGCGCTCGATCCTGCCGCCCGGCCTCTACCCCGGCGTGATCGTGATCATGGCGGACCTCGCCTCCTTCTCGAGTTACGTCCGGGACACGAGAGACGATGAGGTGATCCGACAGTCCCTGACGTCGTTCTCGTCCAAGGCTCGGTATCAGATCATCAACGACGGCGGCATGGTCTATCAGTTCCTCGGCGATGCCGTGATCGCGTTCTTCGGCCTTCCCGCGCGATCGGACGAGGACGCCGGCCGCGCCCTCGAATGCGCCACGGCCCTCGTCGACGTCGGCGCATCGGTAGCGAACGAGTGGCAGCGGCAGATCGACCAGGTCCAGACGTCCGCCGGTGTTCACGTCGCCATCACGGGCGGTGATTTGCAGATCCTCTCCTTGCGCCCATTCAGCCGAACACACATGGGCGCAATCGCCGATTCAATCAACCTGGCGGCCCGTCTGAATTCCGCTGCGGCCGCCGGCGAGATCGTCGTCAGCAACGTCTTCTACCAAAGGCTCCCGTCGAAGCGGCGTAGCGAGTTCCAGGAACTGGAACCCGTCGAGGCTCGAAACATCGGAAGAGTCCGTGCCTGGAAGCGAGCGGCGGACTCCCAACGCTCCGGGTGACGCCACGCCGCGTCGTCAGCGGGCCGGCGCAGCGGCGCGCACGAGCGCCAGGTTCTCCTCGAGGGTGTCCTTGTCGGTGATCGCGCGCAGGACGAGCTCGTCCACCGCGCCGTGCCACGCGGCGATCGCCCTCGCCAGCGTCTCCCCCGTCGGCACGGCGATCGTCGTGTCCATGGGCTTCACGCCCATGCGCGCGAAGTTCGCGGCGTACGCCGGGATCGCCCCGTAGCGGGCCGCCTCCTGCTCGAGCCGTGCCTGCGCGGCGGGTCCCACCGCGACGCGGACGTACGAAAAGAGCCGGGGCGGCTGCCGCTGTGCCGCCGCCGCGCCTTCCCGGACGAGCTCGGCGGAGCGCCGCGCGTACTCGGGCGTCACCCAGTTGAAGAGGACGCCATCCGCGACCTCTCCCGCGAGCCGGCACATCTTCGGCCCGAGCGCGGCGACGACGATCCGCGCCTGGAGCCGCGCGCGCAGCTCGGTGACGCCGGCGCGCACGCGTCTGAGCGAGTCGGGGTTCGGGCTCCCGATTCCGAGGAGGAGCCGGTCGAGCGGCAGCGCCTGCGCGCCGACGCCCTGGACGATGGACTCCGGTCCGCGCGTGTGGAGCGGGATGACGCCGACGCCCAGCGCCACGCGCCGGGTCGCCTTGGCCGCGCCGGCGAGCGCGGCAAGCCCGTCGGTCTGGCCGGGGTGGTTCACCCAGAAGGACGTGTAGCCGAGCGCCTCGGCCTCTTGCGCGCAGGCGCGGATGATATCCGCGGACGTGGCGGCGAACAGCGCAAAACCCTGTGCCATGATCGTCTCCTCTCGGCCCATGCCGAACGTATCACGAGCGCGCGCTTCTGAGTTACACTCCGGCCCCAGCGAGGTGGCCCATGTACGAGGTCTATGCCCTGAAGTACGGCGAGCGCGACACGACGACGTGCCAGTTCTTCTACCGCGAGACGTCGCACGCGCCGCTCACGCTCGACTATTTCGTCTGGCTGATCCTGGGCGGGCCGCATCCGGTCCTGGTGGACACGGGCTTCCGCGAGGACGACGCGCAGAAGCGCGGCATCCGGAACTACGTGAGCCCGGCGGCGGTCGTCGAGCGTGCCGGTGTCAAGCCTGACCAGATCCCGATGGCCCTCATCAGCCACCTGCACTACGACCACTGGGCCGGCCACAGTCTTTTCCCGAAGGCGGACTTCTGGGTTCAGCAGGACGAGGTGGCGTTCTGGACGGGCCCCTTCGCCCGCGAGCCGGCGTTCTCGGCCTCGGCCAACGTGGAGGCGCTCTCGCGACTGGTGACACTGAACTACGCGAGCCGGATGCGCATCATCCACGGCGACCACGAGGTGCTGCCGGGGATCCGCGTCCACCGCGTCGGCGGCCACACCGCGGGGCTCCAGATCGTGAGCGTGCAGACGGCGCGGGGCACCGTCGTGCTCACCTCGGACGCCTCGCACTTCTACCGCAACGTGGAGACGCGCCAGCCCGTGCAGATCATCACGAGCCTGCCCGAGATGCTCGCGGCGTTCGAGACCATCCACGCACTCGCCGGCAAGGAGAAGCTGATCGTCGCCGGTCACGATCCCCAGGTGGCGGAGCGCTTCACCCGCGTCGAGGACGGGATCATCAAGATCGCCTAGCCGTCCTTGTCGAGGATCGCGCGTATCGCGGCGGGATCCACCTTGATCTCGACGCCGGCGCGCTCCTCCTGCAGCAGCATGGGCACGCGCGAGTCGCGCTCGCCCCAGCCGCGGTTGAGCGCCTCGGTCATCTCCTCGAGCGTCAGGTGCGCGAGCCGCATCGGCACCTTGTGCTCGCGCCCGAGCGCCGTCGCGAGCGTCACGTCCTTGTGGGCGAGGCGCAGCGCGAACGAGGGCGGATCGAACTTGCCCGGCAGGAAGTTGTCCGCGAGGCTGTCGAACGTGCGCGCGCGCCCGCGCGCGCCCTGGCGCACCGCCTTCCAGATCGCCAGCGGATCCACGCCGGCCTTGACGCCCATCGTGAACACCTCGGCCATCGCGGTCTGGATCATGTAGCCGGCGCAGTTGTGCACGAGCTTGGCGACCGAGCCCGCGCCGATCGGGCCGACGTAATAGGGCTGGTCGCCGATCGCGTCGAGGACCGGCTTGTATTTCTTGAAGGTGTCCTCGTCGCCGCCGACCCAGAGCGCCAGCCGCCGGCTCTCGGCGCCCTTGGGGCCGCCGCTCACGGGCGCGTCCAGCATGTGCACACCCCGGCTCTTGAAAACCGCGTGGATGCGCCGCACGACCGTCGGCGAGTTCGTCGAGAGATCGAAGAACGCCTTGCCCGCCGTCAGCCCGGGCAGGAGCCCCTGCTTCTCGTCGAGCGCCACCGCCTCGACCTCGACGGGGCCCGGCAGCGACGTGAACACGACCTCGCTCGCCTCGGCGACGGCGCGGGGCGAGTCGGCCCAGCGCGCGCCCGCCTTGACGTGCGGCTCCGCCGCCTCGCGGCGCGCGTCGTGCACGATCAATTCGTGCCCGGCCTTCTGGAGATTCGCCGCCATGTGGCGGCCCATGGTGCCGACGCCGATGAACCCGACCTTCATGACTTCACTCCTTCGAAGGCGTTCCCCGCGATGCGCCCGGCGGTCATCGCCGCCGGCCAGCCCGCGTAGAACGCCAGGTGGGTGATCAGCTCACCGATCTCCGCGCGCGTGACGCCGTTGGCGAGCGCGCGGTCGATGTGGCCGGGCAGCTGGTCGCCACGGTACATGGCGACGAGCGCGGCGACCGTGATGAGACTCCGGTCGCGCTTGGAGAGGCCGGGCCGCTCCCACACGTCGCCGTAGAGGACCTTCTCGCTCAAGTCGATCAGCTTCGGCGCGACGGGACGGACGACGTCGCGTGCCGACGTTGCTGCCTTGGGTGTGCTCACGATGCGCTCCTCTCTGCTGTCGGGGTAGACGGTGTGCTAGTATCCCGGCCGCACGTCCGCAGCGCAAGGAGGACAGGCATGCTCCAGACGATCACCGCGCTCGCCGCGTTCCTGCTGCTCTTGCCCCTCACCGCTCGAGCCCAGGACGGCAAGGCCGGCCTCGAGGCGGTCGCCAAAGCGCTGGGCTCCTCGAATCTCACGTCGATCCAGTTCAACGGCACCGGCGCGAACTTCGCCGTGGGCCAGAGCCGGACACCCGGCGTGTTGTGGCCTCAATTCATTCTCGAGAGCTACGCGCGGGCGATCAACTACGACACGGCCTCGCTCCGGATCGAGCAGACCCTGGTGCGGGTGGACACGCGTGGCGGCGGCTTGCCCGCGATGGGTGAAGCGCGCCAGGTATCCCTGGTGAGCGGCGATCACGCGTGGACCGTGGCGGGGGACACGCCGAGCCCGCAGCCCCGCCTCCAGGCCGAGTTGCAGACACAGCTCTGGGGCACGCCGCACGGCGTCGTCAAGGCGGCGCTCGCCAACAACGGCACGATGCAGCGGCGGGTGATCGCCTTCATCCTCCCGGGGCGCTTCACGGTGAGGGCGGCGGTCAACGACCAGAACCTGATCGACAGGGTCGAGGCGGTGATCCCGCATCCCGTGCTGGGCGACATGCGCGTCGAGATGACCTACTCGGACTACAAGGACTTCGGCGGCGTGAAGTTTCCGACGAAGATCCGGCAGTCGGCCGCCGGTTTTCCCTCGCTCGACCTGAACGTGACCGACGTGCAGCCCGATGCCGCCGTCTCCATCCAGGTCCCGGACGCGGTCCGCCAGACGCCGAACCCCTACGCCCGGGTGACCACGCAGATGGTCGCCGATGGCGTCTGGTACGTGACGGGCGGCTCGCACCACAGCGTGGCGATCGAGATGCGCGACCACGTGATCCTGGTCGAGAGTCCACTCACCGACGAGCGGGCGCTCGCGGTGTTCGCCGAGGTCAGGAACCTCGTGCCGAACAAGCCGATCCGCTACGTCATCACCAGCCACCACCACTTCGACCACTCGGGCGGGCTCCGGGCGGCCGCCGCGGAGGGGGCGACGATCCTCACGCACGAGTCGAACCGCGCCTTCTTCGAGCGCACGCTCGCCGCGCGGGCCACGGTGCGTCCGGATCTCCTGGCAAAATCAGGACGGAAGGGCGTGGTGGAAGGCGTCGGCGACAAGCGCGTGCTGACCGACGGGGCTCGGAGCGTGGAGATTTACCACATCGCGGGCAATCTCCACGAGGACGGGCTGCTCATGGTCTACCTGCCGAAAGAGAAAGTCCTGAGCCAGGCCGACACCTACACACCGGCGCCGCCGAACACGCCCCCGCCTGCGGTGGTGAATCCGAACAGCGTGAACCTGGCGGACAACATCACGCGGCTCGGTCTCGCGGTGGACACGCTGCTGCCGCTGCACGGGCGGATGGTGCCGCTCGCGGAGCTCAACAAGGCGATCGGACGATGACGGCGGCGATCGAGAAATTCTGCGCACCCGGCGTCTACGACCCCCCCAGCTACAGTCAGGGCGTCAAGGTCACCGGCGCCCAGACGATTCTCTTCCTCGCCGGCCAGGTCGCGTACGACAAGAGTGGGGGCGTCGCCCACCGCGGCGACTTCACCGCCCAGGCGCGATCTGTCTTCGCCTCGATCAAGGCGCTGGTCGAGGCGAAGGGCGGGACGCTGGCAAACGTCGTCAAGCTCAACACCTACGTCACCGACATCCGCCATCGTCCGCAGTTCCGCGTCGTGCGCGAGGAGTTCTTCGGGGCCAAGGGACCGGCCTCGACGATGGTCGAGGTCACCCACCTGGCGGAGCCCGACTACCTCATCGAGGTCGAGGCGATCGCGATCGTTTAGCAGCGCAGCGTGTCGAGGAGCGCCACGGCTCCGCCGGGGCGCTTCCGAGCGTGGGGGGTATGGGGGGCCATATCGGGGCCCCCCATCTCGTCAGGAACCGCGCAGGCGGGGGTCGAGGCTGTCGCGCAAGGCGTCGCCGAGGAGGTTCGTGCCGAACACGGCGAGGCTGATGGCGAGCCCCGGGTAGATCACGAGCCACGGCGCCTTCTGCGCGTACTCCGCCGCGGCGATCGAGAGCATGCGGCCCCAGGACGGATACGGCTCCGGAATCCCGAGGCCGAGGAACGACAGCGCCGCCTCCACCAGGATCGCGCCGCCGAGCTGCGCCGTGATCAGCACGATGAAGGGGCCGATGGTGTTCGGCAGGACGTGACGGAAGGCGATCCGCGCGTGGCCGACGCCGACGGCGCGCGCCGCCTCGATGTAGGCGAACTCCCGGATGGCGAGCACGCTCGAGCGCACGACGCGCGCCGCGCGCGGGATGATCACGACCGAGATGGCGATGATCGTGTTCACGAGCGACGGCCCCATCGCGGCCGCCATGACGAGCGCCAGAACCAGGATCGGCAGCGCCTGCATGATGTCCATCACACGCTGGCTCACGAGGTCCGTCTTGCCCCCGACGTAACCCGACACGAGCCCCACGAGCCCGCCGATCCCGGCGCCGAGCAGCGTCGAGGCCACGCCGACGAGCAGCGAGATGCGCGAGCCGTGGACCACACGACTCCAGAGGTCCCGGCCGAGGTTGTCCGTTCCCAGCCAGAACGCAGCACCCGGCGCGACCAGCACGTGCGTCGAGGTCCGCACCGGGTTGTGGGTGGCGAGGGCACCGGCGAGGAGCGCCATGACCATCAAGAGGATCATCAGGAGTCCGCCGGCGGCGCCGAGCGGATTCTTGCGCACGAAGAGCCAGAGCGCGCCGCCCCACGTTCGCTCCGCGGGGAGCGTCTCCGGAATCGGAACGTGGAGAGTGCGGACCGCCATCACGCGCCGCCGTACTTGATCCGCGGGTCGAGCCAGGTATAGAGGAGATCGACGCTGAGGTTCGCCAGCACCACCACGACCGCGATGAGCATCACGAGGTTCTGCACGATCGGGTAGTCGCGGAACTGGATCGCGTCGACGAGGTAGCGCGCCACGCCGGGCAGGTTGAACACCGTCTCCGTGACGATGAGGCCGCCGATGAGGAACGCGAACTCGATGCCGATCAGGGTGACCACGGGCAGCGACGCGTTCTTGAGCGCGTGCCGCCACACGACCAGCGTCTCGCGCTGCCCCTTGGCCCACGCCGTCCGGATGTAGTCCTCCCGGAGCACCTCGAGCATCGCCGAGCGGGTGATCCGCATGATGAGGGCGGAGCTCCGGTAGCCCACGGCCAGCGCAGGGAGCAGGAACTGGAACAGGTTGGCGCGGAGATCGTCGAAGGGCGAGACGTAGGTCATCGACGGGATCCAGCCGAGCGACCGGACGAGCACGAGGATGATGATCATCGCGAGCCAGAAGGACGGCATCGAGAGACCCGCCAGCGACAGCACGCGCAGGACGTAGTCGAGCGGCCGGCCGCGTCGGGTCGCGCTGATCACGCCCGTCGGCACACCGAGCAGCACGGAGAACGCCAGAGCCAGCACCGCCAGCTCGAGCGTCACCGGCAGTCGCGGCTTGATGACCTCCCACGCGGGAAGGTCGTAGCGGTACGACTTGCCCAGATCGCCGCGGGCGAATTCGCCGAGCCAGCGCACGTACTGGACGGGAACGGGCTTGTCGATGCCCAGCTCCGCCTCGAGGAGCTTCTTGTCCGCCTGATCGACGTACCCGGCCGATTCGAAGATGATGTCGGTGATGTTGCCGGGCGCCAGACGCATGAGAAAGAAGATGAGGACCGACATCCCCAGGAGGGTGACGCCGGCGATCAGGAGCCGCTTGACGACGTAGACGCGCATGGCGCGCGCGCCCGCCCTACTTGTCCAGCCAGACGTCCTGGCGGCGGCTCACGTTGTAGATCGAGTTCTCGTGCGTGAGCCAGTTCTTCACGTACGGCCAGTACACGGAGTACTGCTTGCCCCAGCCCAGGATCGGCCGCGCGACGTCGGCCTGGAGCTTCCGGTCGATCTCGTTCACGAGCTTGAGCCGCTTCGCCCTGTCCACGGTCTGCGACTGCTCGACCATGAGCCGGTCGATCTCCTCCGAGCAGTAGCCCGAGAAATTCCGCTGCGAGCCGCACCGGTAGTTCTCGAACAGCTGGGCGTCCGGGTCGTCGATGCCGACGCCCGTGAGGTTCAGCGCGACCTGGTACTCGAGGCGCGTCATCTTCGGATGCCACACGCCCGTCTCGATCTGCTCCAGCGTGGCCTCCACGCCGATCTGCTGGAGCTGGTCCACCATCCAGCTCGCGGTGTCCACGTAGATCGCGAGCGCGCGCGTGGACAGCGTGAACTTGAGCGGGTTGTTCGGACCGTAGCCCGCCTCGGCGAGGAGCTTCTTCGCCTCGGCCTTCTGCTTGGCCGCGTCGCCCATCCCCGGCAGCTTCGCCACTTCAGCCGCCGGCAGCCCCCAGACCCCCGCCGGTCCGGGCAGAAGTGCCCCTCCGAAGGTTGCCGCTCCCTGACGCGGCCCCACCAGGTACGACTTGCGGTCGAGGGCGAGGTTGATCGCCCGCCGCACGCGGGGGTCGTTGAACGGCGCGCGCTTGAAGTTGACCAGGACGTTGTCGTTGACGTTGTTGTCCATCTCGACGACGACGAGCTTGGGTTGCCCCGCCTTGGCGGCCTCGGCATTGGTCCGGTTCCAGCCGCTGCCGGAGACGTCGAGCTGCCCCGACTGCACCGCCGCGATCTGCGTCGAGCGGTCCCGGATGACGACGAACTTGATCCCGTCGAGGTACGGCCGCCCCTTGACGAAGTAGTCCGTGTTCTTCACGTACTCGACGAGCTCGCCGGGTCGGTTCTCCTTCAGCTTGAAGGGCCCGGTGCCGACGCACTTGTTCTTGAACTCGGCGAGCGGGACGTGGGCCGGATAGACCGGCGAGTAACCCGAGGCCAGCATGGGGAGAAGCGACGGCTGCGCCTTCTTGAGACGGAAGACCACCGTGTACGGATCCGGCGCCTCGATCCCCTCGATGTTCTCGAACCAGAGCTTTCTCGGATTGACCTTGAGCTTGGCCTTGGCGTCGGGGGCGCCGCGGACCATGTCGAAGGTGTACTTCACGTCCTGCGACGTGAAGGGCTTGCCATCGTGCCAGCGGACGTCCTTACGGAGGAAGAAGACGAGGTTGCGATAGTTGTCCTGCCACGACCACTTCTCGGCCAGCTCCGGGATGATGGTGTCGACGCTCTCCTGCTTCTTCGCCGGGTCGTAGTAGACGAGGTTGTTGAAGCAGGGGCTCGCCTGCTGGACGGTGGCGATCGTGGACTCCTCGTGGGGGCTGAGGCTCGGCGTCGCGCTCAGCGGCGCGAAGACGACCACCCCGCCGTACTTCGGCGCCTTCGGGGCGGTCTGGGCAATACCGGGCGCCGCGGAAAGCAGTAGCACGAGGGCGGACCCCAGAGCGAGGAACGGGACAAGCGAGTGGGGACGCGTCATGACGACCTCCCACGAGCCGCGTCCGTGAGCGCGACTTCGTGCCGCGCTCACGGACGGCGGCCAGGCGCTATTGGAGCGGCGAGAACGCGGACGGCAGCAGGATCTTGTTCTCCTGCGCGAAGAGCCGGTCGCCGCCGCCCGGCGGCGGCCAGACGCCCTTCTTCTGCGCCTCGGCCCGGACCTGCGCGCGCTGGTCGAGGCTCGAGTACGCCCAGATATGGACGAAGCCGTTGGCGCGCCCGAATTCCACGCCGCCGGCGAGCACGACGGGCGAGAGCTTGATCCGCTCGGGCAGCGACCCCTCCCAGCCCTTGGCCACCTCCGGCAGCTTGCCGGGCTTCAGCGTGTAGTAGCGCAGCTCGAAGATCGGCCCCATCTTGCCGGGCTTGGGCTCGGGCACGAAGCCGAAGGGCACGATGATCTCCGAGCTCATCGCCTGGATGAACTCCTGGATCTTCGGCGGCCAGTTCGGGTCCTTCGACGCCTCGGCGCGGATGCGCGCGCGGTCGGCGAGGTCCTTGTAGCCCCAGATGTGGACGATCTCGTTGAGCGGCCCGATCTCGGTATGCAAGAAGGCCGTCAGCTCCGAGTACTTCTTGCGGTACTGGTAGGCGTCGCCGTAGCGCTTTTCCACCTCGGCCAGACTGCGGGGCGCGATGCGGTACGTCCGGATCTCGTAAATCATGGCTGTCTCCCTCCTGGGGTCATGGCGCCCAGAACGTAGCCCATCGGGCGCACTCCCGCAAGATCTCGCGGTACACTACCGCCGCCAGGGAGGAAGCGACGATGCCAGGAGCCACGAACATCCCCGTCAATGTATATGTCGGCGCGGCGCGGTACACGGGCGGAGCCCAGGGCGGCCTCTTCCGCCGGGTCGTGGGAACGGATCGCTGGGAGCTGCTGTCCAAGGGGCTGCCCGAGTCCACCGCCATCCAGGCGATCACGGTCCATCCGTTCCCGGACCGCGTGGAAGTCTGGTCCATCGCCGTGCACCCGCGCGACCGTCGGGTCCTCTACGCGGGCACCGCGCCCGTCGGCGTCTATCGGAGCGACGACGGCGGCGACACGTGGATGAGGCTGCCGGGCGCGGTCCTGCCCCCGAGGGTCAAGATGTCCTTCGTGTGCCGCGTGATGCGCCTCGCCGTGGATCCGAGCCACCCGGACGAGGTGTACGCGGCGCTGGAGGTCGGCGGCGCCATGCGCTCCGTCGACGGCGGCGCGACCTGGTCGGACTGTAGCGACGAGCTGGTGAAGCTCGCCGAGCGGCCGCATCTGAAGAGCCAGATCCAGAGCGACACCGACACCGAGGGCATGCTCGACGCCCACGCTCTCGTCGTGAGCGGCGCCGAGCCGCGCAACGTGTTCCTGGCCGTCCGCATGGGGCTCTTCCACAGCGCGGACCAGGGACGACACTGGAGCGATCTCGAGATCGGGCGCTTCTCGCCGCTCACCTACGGGCGCGATATCCGCGTCAGCCCTCAGGACCCACGCACGCTCTACGCGTGCCTCAGCCCGGCCGCGCGCAGCGAGGACGGCTCGCTCTACCGGAGCCAGGACCTGGGCCGGACCTGGGCGCGCTTCGACCACGGGGTCAAGGCGAAGAGCACGATGATGGGCGTCGGGCTCCATCCCAGGGACGCGAACCAGGTCTACTGCGCCACGCGCCACGGCCAGGTCTTCGGGACGGAGGACGGCGGTCGGACGTGGGGCGAGTCCCGGCTGCCCGAGGGCGTGAAGGACGTCTACGCGATCGCCTGCGGCTAGATCCTCAGGCTGAGGTTCGTTAGGCTGATTCGAGCGCCGGCCGAACGCGCGTCGTGTTCGAGAGCCCGCCGCCGCCTGGGCTGCGGTGACAGCCAGGGGGCTGAGCGCGGCGCGAAACCGCTCTCGTGTATCGAAGCGGGGACGTTGATCGGGCTCTCGGAGCGTGGTGTAATCCGAGGTGGATG
>WNGH01006996.1_pt1 | contig 12167 bp, 7 predicted proteins | sample 5400631 | NCBI WGS metagenome assembly WNGH01 (sample SAMN13153373, study PRJNA577476) | soil metagenome | isolation source: 115 cm soil or saprolite under Garry oak tree replicate 1 | place: USA:California | collected 2016-06-15 | reverse complement strand
TGGCGCTCCTGGTGCATGCGGATGGTGCCGTACATGCCGTTATCGACGACAATAACGATCACCGGCAGATCGTATTGCACGGCGGTCGCGAATTCCTGGCCCGTCATCAGGAAATCGCCGTCGCCGGCAAAGGCGATGACCGTCCGCTCCGGCGCCAAACGCTTCATTCCGATCGCCGCAGGGACGCCGTAGCCCATCGAGCCCGAGATCGGCGCGAGCTGCGTTCCATAGCGCCGGTAGCGCGCGTAGCGGTGTACCCAGATGGAGAAATTACCGGCGCCGTTGCAGATCACCGCATCGGGGGGAAGCTTTTCGCGCAGGCCCACGATGATCTCGCCGAGGTTGACAGGTCCGGGAACCGGGGTGGGCTTATCGGTCCAGGCGAGGAAGTCGGCATGGGCAGTCGGCGTCTCTTTGCGCCACTTGAGCTCCTTTGGCGGTTCTAGTCCTTCCAAGGCGGCGGCAAAGGCGGTCGGCGTGGCGTTGATCGCCAGATTTGGCCGGTACACCCGTCCGAGTTCTTCGATCCCAGGAAAGACGTGCACGAGGGTTTGGCGCGGCGCCGGAATGTCGAGAAGAGTGTAACCCTGGGACGGCATTTCGCCGAGCCGCCCACCAACGAGCAGGATGAGGTCGGCCTCCTTCACGCGCGCGAGAAGCTTCGGATTTGGTCCGATGCCGAGGTCGCCCGCATAGGAGGGGTGCGCGGGGTCGATGAGATGGGCGCGGCGGAACGTGGTCGCGACGGGCAGCGCGAAGCGCTCGGCGAAACGACCCACCGCTGCGCACGCAGAGGGCGACCACCGGCTGCCACCCAGCAGCATGATCGGCCGCTCGGCCCCCGCAAGAAGCTTCTGCAGGCGGACCATGTCGCTCGCGCCGGGCCAGATCTCGACGGGCTCGAAGGCGGGCGCGTCGGCGACGGCGAGCCGTTCCACCAGCATGTCCTCGGGCAGTGCGATCACGACCGGCCCGGGCCGCCCCCCGGCGGCGACGTAGAAGGCGCGCGAAATAAGCTCGGGGATGCGGGCGGAATCGTCGATCTGCGTCGCCCACTTGGCAACCGATCCGAACACGGCGCGGTAATCGAGTTCCTGGAAGGCCTCGCGCTCGCCCATCTCGCGCCCAATCTGCCCGACAAACAAAATGAGCGGTGTGGAATCCTGTCGCGCAATGTGCAGCCCCGCCGCCGCATTGGTAGCGCCGGGCGCGCGCGTGACGAAGCAGATGCCCGGCCGCCCGGTTGCCTTGCCGCAGGCTTCCGCCATGATGGCAGCGCCACTCTCGTGACGACAAACCGTAATCGCGATATCGCGGTCGTAAAACGCATCGAGCGCCGCGATATAGCTCTCGCCGGGTACGCAGAATACGTGCCTCGCGCCGTGGATGACGAGCTGATCGCCGAGGCGACGGGAATTGCTCGAGACCGAGCGAGCGAGCCGGATGCGCTTGAGCACGTGCGGCAATTGCGTCATCACGGGCCGCGGTCGGACGCAGGAGCAGTCGAAACAGGGTTGGCATGCTGAGCGGCTCAACTGAAGGTGACATCGGAGGCGGACAATACCGTGCTACGGCCCTGCCGATAGCGGAGCAGCGGTGTCGGGCATGAGCGAGGACGAGTGCCAGGAGAAGGTGTTTGCGTTCCTTGCCGACCAGGCAACGCATGGGGGCGGTGCGGTCAAGCGCGTCGACACGCACGCGGCCTCGGTGTTTCTGACCGGCGAGCGCGCCCTCAAAGTCAAGCGCGCCGTGCGCTTCCCATTCCTCGATTATTCGACGCTTGCCAAGCGCAAGGCCGCCTGCGAGGCAGAGCTTGCGATCAATCGATCATTCGCGCCCGACATCTACCTCCGCGTGGTGGCCATCACGCGCGAGAGCGACGACCGGCTCAAGCTCGACGGAGCCGGCACGGCCGTGGAATGGGCGCTCGAAATGCGCCGCTTCGACGAGAACGCGACGCTCGATCGCCTGGCAGAGGCGGGAAAGATTGATGCGACGCTCGCAGATGCGCTCGGTCACGCGGTGGCGGCACTTCACGCCCACGCCGGCGCGGTCGAGGCCGAGCCATGGATCGCGGCGCTTGGCGAATATATCGAGCAAAACGACGCCGCATTCCGCGAGCGACCCGATCTTTTTTCCGCAGCGGAGGCCGAGAGTCTGGCGAAGCGGAGCCGCGCTGCCCATGCCCGCCTTCGCCCGCTCCTTCTCGCGCGTGGCGAACGAAGCTTGGTTCGGCGCCTTCACGGCGACCTGCATCTCGGCAATATCGTCCTCCTCGGCGGGCGGCCAGTTCCGTTCGATGCGATAGAGTTCAGCCCGCTGATCGCCTCGGGGGACGTGCTTTACGATCTAGCCTTCCTGCTGATGGATTTGGTCGAGCGCGGCCTCAGGCTTGCGGCCAATATCGTCCTCAATCGCTATCTCGTCGAAACCGACCGCATCGACGACCTCGATGGGCTCGCAACCCTCCCACTGTTCCTGTCGATCCGCGCCGCGATCCGGGCAAAGGTAACGGCGGCACGGCTTGAGCATGCCGCACCTGATGAGAGGGCCGCGATCGCGCACAGCGCGCGGGCGTATTTCAATCTCGCGCGGCGAGTCATTGAACCGACCCCTGCCCGCCTTGTTGCAGTCGGAGGACTCTCCGGCACAGGCAAGTCAGCTCTCGCCGGCGCGCTCGCGCCGGAACTGGCGCCGGCGCCGGGCGCGGTGGTGCTGCGCTCCGATGTCGAGCGCAAGACTGTTTCCGGCAGGCAGGAGCACGAAAAGCTGCCGCAAGACGCGTATTCGCCGCGACTGACCGCCCGGGTCTATGCCGCCATCATCGACAAGGCGCGCCGCGCGGTCGCAGCCGGCCACTCGGCCATCGTCGACGCGGTGTTCGCGACACCGCAGGAGCGCGCCGCGCTGGCAGCATCCGCCGAAATCCTTGGCGTGTCCTTCCATGGGCTTTTTCTCGAGGCCGATCTCGACCGGCGCATTGCCCGGCTCGCGAAGCGCAGCCGTGATGCCTCCGACGCGGATGCCGTCGTCGCCCGGCGCCAGGAGGGTTACGATCTTGGTGCGCTGAACTGGACGCGGATCGATGCGTCCGGCGCTCCGGAGGAGACCCTTGCCCGAGTGCGGAGGGCGATAACGCAATGAGAATCAGCAGCAGCGCATCGCGAAGATCGGGCCATGTCTGCGCAGATGTGACGATCGGCGACGTGGAAGAGATGCGCTAGCAATCATGGCCGTCGATTCGCGCAACATCGCCCTACCCATCGCCGGCTTCTGTACCTTCCTCAATCTCTACTCGCCGCAGGCGTTGTTGCCGACGTTGTCCCGCGAGTTCGGCGTCGGGGTCGCCGAGATCAGCACCATTATGACCGCGAGCACGCTCGCCATCGCGTTGACCGCGCCCTTCACTGGCGCGGTTGCAGACGTTCTGGGGAGGAAGCGCGTCATCACCGCGGCGATGTTGGCGGTGGTCGTGCCCATGATCGGCGCAGCGTCCGCGCCGGACGTGCAGGCCCTCGTAGTTTGGCGCTTCATTCAGGGGCTGCTGCTGCCGCCGATCTTCGCGATCACCGTCGCCTACATTGGCGACGAGTGGCCGCCAGCGCAGGTGGCGGGTATCGCCGGCATCTACATCGCTGGATCGAGCCTGGGCGGATTCTCCGGCCGCTTCGTTCCCGGTGTGCTCGGTGATCTGTTCGGCTGGCGCGCTGCTTTCTTGGCACTCGCGGGGCTCTCATTGGTAGGCGCGATCATGGTCGGGCTGCTGTTGCCCCGCGAAAAACGGTTCGTTCGCTCGCACGGACTCTCCGCGTCTACTCGCCAGATGCGGCGGCATCTCAAAAATCCGCAGCTCGTCGCCACTTATGGCATCGGCTTCGGCGTGCTCTTCAATTTCATCGCGGTGTTCACGTATGTGAGCTTCCATCTTGCCGCGCCGCCCTACCATTTTTCCTCCACCCTGCTCGGCCTAATTTTCGTGACCTATCTGTGCGGCACTGTGATCGCGCCAATGACCGGCTGGGTGATGGCACGCCTCGGGCGTCGCCGCTTCCTCCTTGCCGTCATTGCCGCGTGGGCCGGCGGCGCGCTGCTCATGCTCCTCGCACCAATTGCCGCGATTATCGCGGGGCTCACGTTTTGCGCCGGGTGCGGCATGCTGTGCCAGACGATCTCGACCGGTTACGTGACTGAGATCGCCAGAGAAGGACGCTCGTCTGCGGTCGGCCTTTACGTGACCTCGTTTTATGCGGGCGGCAGCATGGGCGCGTTTCTGCCGGGGCTGGCGTGGGACTGGGGCGGATGGCCGGCAGCGATCGCCATGGTACTGGCCATGCTGGCGGCAATGGCGTTGATTGCAACCGTCGCGTACCGAGGCGCGACGCCGTAGGGTTTGCTTCCATCAGCTTCAGGGGCAAGCGAATGACTGTACCGACACGAAACCAGCTCGATTTTCTGCAATCAATCGACACCCCCACGGTATGCAACCTGATCGAGATCGTTGCGCCGGAACGCCGCGGTTTTGGCTACACCGTCAAGCACTTACATTGCCCGTTTCCCGAACTCCCGCCCATTGTCGGCTTCGCCAAGACAGTGACGTTCAAGGCGAAGGACGCGGTACCGCTCGGACAGGGGAGCTATATGCAGAAGCGGCTCGATTATCTCGATTATGTCGCAGGTCCGCCGCAGGCCAGCATCATGGTGATGGAGGACCTCGATGGCGAGCATGTCGGCTATGGCGCATTCTGGGGCGAGGTGCAGTCGAACGTGCACAAGGCGCTCGGTTGCCTCGGCGTGGTCACCAACGGATCGGTGCGCGACATTCCGATGATCGCGCCAGGCTTCCAGATGCTGGCCGGCTCGATCGTTCCCTCGCACGCCTATGTCCACGTCGTGGATTTCGGAGTCGACGTAACCGTGCACGGCATGGCGGTCAAGAGCGGCGATCTCATCCACGCGGACCGCCATGGCGCGGTGGTCGTCCCAACCGACAAAATCGAGTCCATGCAGGCGGCGCTCGAGGGGATTGCCGCGCGCGAAGCAAAGATCATTGCGGCGGCGAAAGCGGGAGGCGACGTCGCGGCGATCAAGGCAGCGATGAAGGGGTAGGCCGGCGAGGAGAGGCAGCCCAATCGCCGCGGCGCGAGAGGAGGTGCACTATGGACACGCGCGACGAACTCAGCGTTTGGCACGCTCTATATCACCTGGAGGCGCGATATTGGCACGAAGTCGATTGCAATGCCGGTCGGCGCGCACACGAATTTTATGCAGCGGACGGCGTAATGTCGGTCGGCCACAACCGGTTCGAAGGCCGTGATAAAATCCGAGAATTTTATGCTTGGCGTGAACGCCAGGCCCTTACCGCTATCAGCAGCGTAAAAACCACACGGCACCTGATCAATAATCTGTTCCTCGAATCGAGCGACGGAACGCGCGCGAAGGCATTGGGGATTGTCAGTTTCTACGGGGCCGCCGTGCGCCCGCCGGCGCCACAAACCAAGCCGCCGATGCTGATCGCGGACTTGATCAGCGAATGCGTGCTGGACGCACAGAGCGGCTGGCAATTCAAATCGCACACGCTCCAGCCGGTGTTCATGAGTCACGAGGCGCCGCCCTCGATTGCGGTCGACACCCGCCGGTAGGTGTTGCTGATCGCCCGCCGATGAAGGCGTATGCGGAACCGCCGTGAAAGGCCTCAAGCCTGCGGCTGCGGTTCAAGCCCGCCCGTCTCTGGGCGCGGCCGCGGTTTACCGGCGGGAGGCACGGCCGAACCACGGGGGGTTGCAGGCTCGATCACGGATTCGCGCGACGGCCGCTTGCCGGCGAGCAGATCCTTAATCTCGTCGCCGGTCAGCGTCTCGAACTCGAGCAGTGCCTTGGCCAGCGCTTCGAGATCGCCGCGCTTCTCCTCGAGAATTCGCTGCGCCTCGGCAAAGCCCGCCTCGACCAGGCGCTTGATCTCGCCATCGATCTTGCGGCTCGTCTCTTCCGACACGTTTTGCTGGCGCGCTACCTGGTAACCCAGGAACACCTCGTCTTGGTTCTCGCCATAAGCGACCGTGCCGAGCGTCTCCGACAGACCCCAGCGCGTCACCATCATGCGTGCAAGCTTGGTCGCCTGCTCGATGTCGGAAGCGGCACCTGAGGTCACCTTTTGCCTGCCGAACACCAGTTCCTCGGCCACGCGCCCGCCCATCATGATGGCCAACCGCGAAGTCATCTGCTCGAGGCTCATGGAGAGCTTGTCGCGCTCAGGTAGCTGCATCACCATGCCCAACGCGCGGCCGCGCGGAATGATAGTCGCCTTGTGCACCGGATCGGTCGCCTGCACGTTGAGTGCAACGATGGCGTGGCCGCCCTCATGATAGGCCGTCAGCAGCTTTTCCTCCTCGGTCATCACCAGCGATTTGCGCTCCGCTCCCATCATGACTTTGTCTTTGGCGTCCTCGAACTCGACCTGCGTAACCATGCGCTTGTTGCGCCGCGCCGCCATCAAGGCCGCCTCGTTGACCAGATTCATGAGATCGGCACCGGAAAAACCCGGTGTGCCGCGTGCCGTGGTCTTCAGATTAACATCCGGCGCCAGCGGAACCTTGCGCACGTGCACTTTCAGAATCTGCTCGCGGCCGACCACGTCCGGATTGGGCACGATGACTTGGCGGTCAAAGCGGCCAGGGCGCAGCAGTGCCGGGTCGAGCACATCGGGACGGTTCGTCGCGGCGATGAGGATGATGCCCTCGTTGGCCTCGAACCCGTCCATCTCGACGAGAAGCTGATTAAGGGTCTGTTCGCGTTCGTCGTTGCCGCCGCCGAGCCCGGCGCCGCGGTGGCGGCCCACGGCGTCGATTTCGTCGATGAAGATGATGCAGGGGGCGTTCTTCTTGGCTTGCTCGAACATGTCGCGCACGCGCGAGGCACCCACGCCGACGAACATCTCGACGAAGTCCGAGCCGGATATGGTGAAGAACGGCACGTTGGCCTCGCCGGCGATCGCGCGCGCGAGCAGTGTCTTGCCGGTTCCGGGCGGACCAACCAGCAGCACGCCGCGCGGAATGCGCCCGCCAAGCCGCTGGAATTTGCCGGGGTCGCGCAGGAACTCGACGATCTCCTGTAGATCTTGCTTTGCCTCATCGACCCCGGCGACGTCCTCGAAGGTGACGCGGCCGTGGGCCTCCGTGAGAAGCTTGGCACGGCTTTTGCCGAAGCCAAGCGCCTTACCACCCGCCCCTTGCATCTGGCGCGAGAGGAAAATCCACACCCCGATCAGCGCGATGAAGGGGAGCCACGAGACCAGCAGCGACACGAACCAAGGCACGTCGTTCTGCTGCGGGCGGGCGGTGATTGACACGCCTTTGCCGTAGAGCCGCTGGATCAAGCTTGGATCACTGGGCGCGTAGGTCTGAAAGCTGCGCCCGTCGGTAAATGTGCCGTGGATTTCCGGGCCCTGGATCAAAACGTCGCGCACGCGACCCTGATCGACTTCATTCAACAGCTGCGAGAAGGAAATATCCTGCGACGTCGTGCGCTGGCCCGGATTCTGGAACAGGGTGAAGAGCGCTAGCAGCAAAAGAACGATGATCACCCAGAGGGCGAAGTTGCGCAGATTGGCGTTCATCCCGTGGTCCTTCACGGCCCGGTGCAGGGCCCGCAGCCGGTTCTACGGCAACTTATAGGCCGATTCACGGCCCTCCGGATAGAATACGAGACACAATTTATGTGCCGAACCGACCCGTGCCAAGGGAACGCGGTTAATTCCTGGGCCCCATTCTGCCGCGGGTTGCAGATGTCCGGCGGTGCCGTTTGCCTGCCATTACGGCAGGCGAGCAGCTCCTGCGCGGCGGCGCACGCTCGACCACAAGCTTGGAGCCGCTCAACGTTACCAGCGCTCCCCCCAGCGTACGGCGCAAACGAGAGGTTTTGCTTGCATGCACGTTGGCGAGCGCCTCGTATAGTACCTCGAGCTTGCCGAGCCGAATCAGCCCCTGCGCGCCGGCGCGGGCGATCACGCGCCCGAGCAGGCGTAGTCCCACTTCCGCGGGCAGGCGGATTAATTCATCGGCATCGATGACGGTTTGACGGTGATCGGCGCAAGAGCGACACAAGTTTTCCATCGCCTCGTCGACGGCCATTTCGATCGCGGCGTCCGCGCGACGAAGCCGGCCCGCAAGGCGCGACAGACTGCGTGCGCTTAGCCCCTCGCGCGCGAGGGAGGGCATCAGCTCGCGCAGGCGCGCACGGGTGAAGCGCGGATCGCGGTTCGATGGATCGTCGGCAAACCTGATTTTCACTCGCTCGAGCGTTGCAATGAGCCGCGCCTTCGGAACGTCGAGTAGCGGACGCACGAGAATGATCCCGTGTCGCGGCAGAGGCGATTCGCCCGCCATGGCGCTTAGTCCGGTGAGCCCACTGCCGCGACTCAAGCGCAGCAGCACGGTTTCGGCCTGATCATCGAGCGTGTGCGCGGTGACAATGGCGCTAGCGTTCGCCAATCTAGCTGCGGCCGCCAGCAGTCGGTAACGCGCATCACGCGCCGCCTGCTGCAATCCGCTGGCGGGCTTCTTGCCTTCCCATCGCATGGTACGATGAGGCACGCCGAGCCGCCGCGCCAGGATCTTCACCGCGCGCGCCTCGGCGGCGGATGTCCGCCGCAAACCATGGTCGACGGTGACCGCGAGCAGTTTCGGCCCCCGCTTCAATGCGCGTTGCCAGCGCGCCATGAGCAGCAGCAGCGCCGTGGAATCGGGACCGCCGGATACTGCCAGAACGACGGCGGGATGGCGAAAGAGCGGTGCAAACAACGTCTTCGCCTCGGCTGCGGAGACGGGCGCCGCATCGTCAGCAACGGGCACGCTTCTGTTCTCGCTCGACCCCCTGCTTCACCCCTGCTGACGCGCGCGGAAATTTGCGCAGAACTTCGCCGAGCGATGCGCAGGCCGCCTCCTTCTCGCCAAGCGCAGCCAGCGATTGCCCAAGTCGCAGCAGCGCGTCGGGCGCCTTGGCGCTGGATTCGTATTTGGTGGAGACGTTGAGGAAAGCCTCCGCGGCGTCGCGAAAGCGCTGCCGCTGGAACATGCTTTCGCCAAGCCAATATGTGGCGTCGCCGACAAGCCGATCATCCGGGTACTTGCTCAAAAAACTGCGAAAGGCCTCTTCGGCCAGGGCATAGTCCTTCCGCAGCACATAGCCATGGGCGAGGTCATACTCATCGCGCGGGGTCTGCGAAGGCGCGAGCGTGGCGAGCGCAGCGCCGCCGGCGACCGCGCTGCGTGCCGACTGCGGCGGCACGGGCCCGCTGGGCGGGCCTACGGTCGCAAGATCAAGCGGCGTGCCACCCCCGAGTCCGCCGGGGACGCCCAACGGCTGCTCGCCCGCGTCGCCGTTGACGCTCGTCGCCCCGGCAGCAGCGCCGAGCGAGCCAAGCGTATGCGGCACACCGGGTGCATTCGGATTCTGCACGGGATCGAAGGCATCGCCGCGCCTCGCAGGGCTTGCCGCGGGTGCCGAGGATGGATTCTGCGGTCGGATTTGCGCGCCCGGCCGTGGTGCGGCCTCCTCCTGCATGCGGCGGATTTGGCCCTCAAGTTGCTGGTTGCGAAATTGCAGTTGCTCGATGGTTCCAGTCAGCTGCCGGATCTGTGTTTCGAGGCGCTCAAGACGCAGGACGAGATCGGGACCCGACATTTGCGCCATGCGATCCGCTCCGGCAGGCGGCGGGCCGCGCTCGCCGCCCAGGCGCTCGCTTCCATTGAAAAGGCCGAACAAGCCAAACGGTCGCTCATTCTCTTGGGCCCGAGCCCCGCACACAGCCGCGATCAGCGTCATCAGGACGAGCGCGGATGCCGACGTCACATGGAACGTGAAGCGGGTCATGACTTTTGCGCTGTTGGAGCCCTGCAAACAGGATACGAATCCCTGCGTCCAAATTGTGACTGCGGGCCGTTAACAAAATCCACAATTCCTGCAAGGAGGGCGAGGTCCTGCGGGGGGTTACTCCGCCGGCTTGCGCGCAGGCGCAGGGATCTTGCTGGCTTTGCGCCATTCCTCGAATCGCTGCACGACTGCGAAGAATGGCGGCACGAACAGCACCGCCAGGCAAGTCGATGCGAGCATGCCGGTGAACACGGTAATGCCAATGGACACGCGCGCGCTGGCGCCAGCGCCGCTTGCGAGCACGAGCGGCACGACACCGAGAATAAAGGCGAATGAGGTCATCACGATGGGACGGAAGCGCGCCCGCGCAGCCTCGCTCGCCGAATCCAGGATTGGTTTGCCCGCTGCACGCAGCTCGCGCGCGAATTCGACGATCAGGATTGCATTCTTTGCCGAGAGTGCCATTAGAAGAACGAGCCCGATCTGAACGTAAAGATTGTTGTTAAGCCCGCTCTCAGCCAGCGCGGAGAGCGCCACAACGGGCCCAATGAACGACAAGGGAACCGCAAGAATGACCGAGATCGGCGCGTACCAGCTTTCGTACTGCCCGGCGAGGACGAGATAGACCAGCAAGAGTGCCAGTCCGAATACGATATACATCTGACTGCCCACCAGCTTCTCCTGATACGACATGGCGCTCCATTCGAAGCCAGTGCCGGCAGGAAGGGTGCGACGGGCAATCTCCTCCATCAGCGTCAGCGCTTGGCCGGACGAGACCCCCTGTGCCGGCAGGCCGATGATCGTCGCGCTTGGACGTAGATTATACAGGCTGATGAGGGACGGACCGACAGTCGGCGTGATCTTTACGAGCGTGCCAAGCGGGACCATTTGCCCATCCCTGTTGCGCACGAACATGTTCTCGATATCCTCGAGCCGCACGCGGGATTGCGAGTCGGCCTGCACGTAGACCTGGAACACCCGGCCGAACTGATTGAACTGATTGACATAGGTCGATCCCAGATAACCGGCGAGCGCGGCAAAGACCTGATCGAGGGAGACCTGCAGCGCCTCCGTCTTCACCCGGTCCACTTCGAGCCTGTACTGCGGCACGCTCGAACGGAACGAGGCCAGCACCAGCTGCAGCGCCGACTGCGTCTTGGCGTTAGCGACGATCGCGTTGGTGACGCTCTGCAGCTTGGCCATGTCGAAGCTGCCGTCGCGCAGTTCGACCTGCATGGTGAAGCCGGCATCGTTACCGATGCCTTGGATCGGCGGAGGCGGCATCACCAGGATATCCGCGTCCTGGATAACGGCGAGATCTGCATTGAGCTTGTTGAAGAGCGACATGAGGTCTTCGCCCTCGCCGCGCTCGCTCCAATCCTTGAGGATGATATAGGCCACGCCAGCGCTCGACAGCGTCGCGCTGTTGTCGAGCGCCGAGACTCCGGCAATGTTGACGACGCGCGCTACCCCCGGCGTCTGCCGCGCGATCTCGAACACTTTGTCCAGGGCCTTTTGCGTCCGCTCAAGCGAGGCGCCATCGGGCAGCTGCACGAGCGCGATCATATAACCTTGGTCCTCGATCGGCAGAAAACCCGTCGGCACCCGCGAGAACCAGTAGCCGGTAGCGGCAATGAGCGCGATCGCTGCGGCCACCATCAAGCCGCTGCGCCAAACCATGCGAGCGATCAAGCTTCCATACCATTGCTCGACCCTCTCATAACCGCGATTGAAGGCGCGATAGACCACGTTGCGCTGCTGCGGCGGCACCGCCGGGCGCAGCCATAGCGCGCATTGCGTAGGCTTCAACGTGGCGGCATTGATGGCGCTGAGCAGCGCTGTTGCCGCGATCACCAGCGCGAACTGGGCATACATTCGGCCGGTCAAGCCGGGCAGAAACGCGGCCGGCAGGAATACCGACATCAGCACCAGCGTGATCCCGATGATCGGACCGAACAACTGACGCATAGCGGCGCTCGCCGCCTCGCGGCCCGACATGCCCTTCTCGACATTGTGGGCGGCGCCTTCGACCACCACGATCGCATCGTCCACCACGATGCCAATCGCCAGCACGATCGCGAACAGGGTCGAGAAATTGATGGTGAAGCCGAGCGCAGCCATCGCCGCGAAGGCGCCGACGATGGTGACCGGCACGGTCGTCCCCGGGACCAGCATCGCGCGCCAGTCCTGCAGGAACACGAGGATGACAACGAGCACGAGGAACGCGGCTTCGTACAGTGTCTTGTACACCTCGTGAATCGACTGCTCGACGAACTTCGTGGTATCGAACGGAATCTCGG
>WNGH01005408.1_pt1 | contig 12171 bp, 11 predicted proteins | sample 5400631 | NCBI WGS metagenome assembly WNGH01 (sample SAMN13153373, study PRJNA577476) | soil metagenome | isolation source: 115 cm soil or saprolite under Garry oak tree replicate 1 | place: USA:California | collected 2016-06-15 | reverse complement strand
GAGAAAGAGCTGCTGGCGCGAGCGCGGGCCCGGCGGCTGATTTCCCTCGCGCCACGTCACGACGCCGCGTACGGTGCTGTTGCCGACGGTCGGGTCGTCCGTCGCTGCCGCGGTCGCGTCCTCGGTGAGAACGCGGGCGTCGATCAGCCAGCGGCGGGCCATCTGGGCTTCCGGCGACTTGGGATCGGCGTGCGCGACCACCCACTGGAACTCACGGATCGTCTCGTCACGCGCATTGAGACGGGAAGCGCAGACGCCGAGGTTGTAGTGCAGATACAGACTCTCCGGGTCGGTGGCGACCGCGGCGCGCAGATGGGGCGCGGCGGCGGCGCAGTCCCCGGCGGCGACGGCCTTGCGCGCCTCCGCCGCCGAGTCCACGATCGTCGTGGGCCCCGAAGTCTCCGGAGACCGCTGACAGGCGCCCAGGAAGAGCGCCGCGCAGATGACCGCCAGCGCGGCGCGCCGGCTCACCGCCCCTGCTGCTCCACGTACGTGCCGGCCTCGATCGTCCAGCCCTGCGGCAGCGAGCCGCCGCCGGTGCGCACGGCGTTGCAGTCGTAGCTGATCGGAGCGTTACCCTCGTCCGTGGAGTCGATGTTGGTCGACGAGGTGTCCTTGCGGTTCGTGGTGATCAGGGCGCCGCTGACGCCGCCGTTGCCCGTGCCGTTCAGCGTCGCGTCGTTCTGGGCATAGACGAGGCCGGTGATGTGGGCGTTGCCCTGGATCGATATCGATCCGGCCACGATGATCCAGCCGCTGAAGCCCGCCGCCCAGTTGCCGTGGATGTCGAGCGTGGGAACGTCCGACGATGGCGAGTTGGCCGTCAGCGGATTCCCCGAGACCGTGTCGACGAACACGATCCCGTTCTTCGGCGGCGAGGTCATGGTCGTATTGCCCTGGAAGTAGGTGCCGTTCGCCTTTGCCATCGACTTGAGGTACGACATGTCGGCGTCCTGCAGCATGAACGGGGTGAACACAGAGTTGGCAGTGTTGGGTGCGGTCGCCACGCCGCCGGGGGGCGCGGTGACGCTCGGATTTCCGTTCGTGGTGATCTGCCCCTCGCTCATGACCCCGGACGTCGGCGTCACACCGGGGCAGAAGTTCCCGCCCGTGGCGGCCGCGGTGATCGACGCGCTGCCGCCGATGCGGACGTCGGCGTCGGTGCCCGGAGGGGACTCCCCGCCGGCGCACATCGCGCAGGGCGGATCGAGGTGCTTGAAGCGGATCGCCCGCAGCTGGATCTTCTTGACCGCGACGGGGTTGTTCTGGTTCGGCACGAAGCCGACGCCCGTGATCAGCTTCTCGTTGGAGGTGGCTCCGTCCGCGACGGTCACCTTGAAGACGCCGAGATTCGTCACCTGGATGAACGTGCCGCCGTTGTACGGAGCCGGTGACGGATTGGTGTTCAACGGATCCAGGGCTCCCGGGAAGGCGGGGTTCGTGTCCCCCTTGGTGAGCGCCCACATCGCGCGCTCGACTCCCGTCTCGGCCAGGGCCCGCGCCTGGGCGCTGGCCATCTGGTTGTACGCGATCTGCGGCTCGCTGGCGGCGAGCACCAGGAAGGCCACGGCGAGCGCGACCAGCACGGAGAGCACGATCATCGCGGTCGGGAGAGCGATACCCTTATCGTTCACTTGTTCCTCATTTTGACGCGGTCCTGGAAGACCACCTGTTGATTGGCCGGCGAATAGCCGGCAAGAGGCCGCTCCGGTTGCGTGGTGATCCGAACCTGGACGGAAAACGCGTTCGCGGGCACCGCGGTCACGGCGTCGTTCTGATCGAAGCAGGTGACGGTGAGGCTCGTGACGCCCCCGACGAGCGTCTCCGGCTGCGCCGCGGCCGGAGCGGGCACCGTCTGGTTGCGCTGGATGTTCGTGCCGGCCAGGGAGTACTGCACGGTGGTCGACACGCCCGCGTCGTCGAGGAACAGGAACGTCACGCTGGTCGCGGTCACCGCCGTCACGGCGCTCCCGGTCCGCAGCTCCTCGATCATCTTGGCCAGGGCCAGCCGCCCGTTCTGCTGGACTTCGGCACGCCCGGCGCCGAAGAGGAACGCCGATTGCCCCTGGAGCAGCGTGACGAAGAGCGCCGACATCAGCAGGCCGACCACGGCGATGGCGACGAGCAGCTCGGCCAGCGTGAACCCGCGCTCGTTCCTCATCGCTGTGAGAAGACCATGTTGACCGTCACCGACTTCGCCGCCGGCGACACGCCCCTGCCGGTGAGCGGATTGTAGGTGACGGTGACGGTGACGAGCCGAACCCCGGGGTCGACGATGGCCGGTGTATAACAACCGGCACCCACGCCGCAGTCGGTGAGGCGGACGGTGCGAGAGTAGCCGGCGAATCCGGCGATGGCCGCCGCGTTCTCGTCCGCGAGCCACGGCAGGGCGGCGCCCACCGCCGCTCGCACGGCTCCGGTCACCTCGTTGAAGCACGGAGCGGGGCCGGGCACGGTCGGTGCCGTCGCCGCGTTCGGTGAGAGGCCGAGGCAGTCGTTCGCCGGCAGGACGTTGTTCGCCGCGCCCGTCGGCGGCGCCACCCAGCGCAGATTCCGGATCTGCTCGAGCTTCTGGTCGGCCAGGAACGTCGCCGTCGAGAGCTGCTTGCCTTCCTGGACGCCGTAGGCACCGACGGGGATCACCGTCATGATCGCGGCGAGCCCGACGCCGATGATGGCGACCGTCAGCAGCACTTCCGGGAGCGTGAAGCCGCGGGTATCGCGGAGGATCATGGGCCCACCGTGACGCGCCCGGTGAACGCGACCGTGACGCGCATCGTCCGACCGTTCAGGGGATTCCGGACCGTGTAGACCCCCGCCGTGGTCGCCGCACCGAGCTCGTTGAAGACGACGTTGGCCGTCGCGGCCGATACCTGAACGTTATTCGCGAGCGTGAAGAACCCGTTGCCATCGGTTCCCGGTCCGGTCCACACGACGCCGCCGCAGCCGCCGGTGAGGAAACGCACCTGGTTGCCGACCAGCGTGACGCAGACGGTCGTGTTCTGCGAGATCGCCACCTGACGACCACGGTTCATGATGGACGCCAGCTCCTGGGTTCCGGCGGTCAATGTGGCCGATTGTAGATACGAGATGAACAGAGGCGCGCCGACGGCCGTGACGATCGCGATGACCGCGACGACGACGACCAGCTCGATAAGGCTGAAACCCGCCGCCCTCATCTGCCGTTCGGTGAATCTGCCGTTCGGTGGCACAGCCGGCATGGACAGTCCAAGGATCATGGCATGTTCCGGATATATGGGGCAAGACCCGGTGGTCGCAGATCTGGCCGATATTTTGTCAGCATGGTTGCCTTCTTGTCACCCTGACTGACGGAGCTTCCCTGTGTTTTCAAGCGTTTCCGTTCCGACCTGTTCACCACACCATACAGTAAAGCAAAAGCCGAACCACTCGCCGCCGGGGACCACGGGGTGCTCACTCCCAACCAATAGTGGAATTCTCGCGTGCGCCCCGGCCGAGCGGTCAACGGGAGCGTCGAGGGGCGGCCCGCTTGCACTGGTATGCTCGACGGAGAGGCGCCGCTGTTGCGCAAGAAAATCCTCGTCGTCGACGACCAGGCGTACATCAGGGACGTGCACGTGTTGTTACTCCGCGCGGCGGGCTACGAGGCGACGGCGCTCGCCTCGGCAACGGAGGCCCTCGCGCGCCTCGCCGACGTGCGGCCGGATCTGATCCTGCTCGACGTGGGGATGCCCGGGATGAACGGCCGGCAGTTTCTCGCGCGGCTGCGCGTGGACGCCGCGTGGTCGGCGCTGCCGGTGATTCTGGCGACGGGGCTCGACACCGAGACGCTCGCAACGCTCAGCGACACGACGACCGACGTCCTCGCCAAGCCCTTCACCGAAGAGGCGCTCCTCGCGAGCGTCCGCCGGCTGCTCGGCGAGCGCTGATCAGCCCGCGCTCGCCTCGACCGCCAGCGCTTCCAGCGCCGCGACGAAGCACGCGAGCGGCGCCCGGCTGATGCCGGCGCCGACCTGGCCGACGCCGGGCGTCTTCCCGGCGATCCCGGTGTCGATCGCGGGGAGGATGCCCGTTTCCACGACGCGGCGGACGTCGATGCCGAGGGGCGTGCCGCGGAAGTCGAGCGCCGGGATCCGGAACATCTCGTGCTCCCCCGCGGCGATCTCGTACATCGCCAGCGTGGTCTCGATCGCCAGCGCCGGCGTGCCGCCGATGAACCGGGTGATCGCGGGCGCCGCGGCCATCGCGAAGCCGCCGAGCCCGCACGTCTCGGTGATCGCGCTGTCGCCGAGATCGGGGTTCGCGTCGTCGGGACCGAAGCCCGGGAAGAAGAGTCCCTCGACGAGGGGCGTCGGCGCCGTGAACCAGCGGTCGCCGAGGCCGGAGACGCGGATGCCGAAGTCGGTGCCGTTTCGCGCCATGGCGCTCACGACGGTCGCCCCGGCGACGCCGTGCGCCGGGTCGAGCATCGCCTTGCAGGCGGCCATCGCGAGGTTGAGGAAGAAGTAGTCGGCGGCGCCCATGAAGGCGAGCGCGCGCGCGACGTCGCCCTCGCGCGCCGCCGCCACGTGCGGGGCGAGCTCGCGCACCAGGAGGGACGTGGCCGCCGCGTTCCGGTTGTGGCACTCGTCGCCCATCGCGAGCGCCCTCGCGATGAGGCTCTTGAGGTCGACGCCGCGCGCCCGCGCGAGCGCCTGGTCGAGCACCGGCGCGAAGTCGCGATTCATCCACCCGAGGCGCTCGACGACCGAGGCGTCGTAGGCGCCGTAGCGGAGGACCTTGCCCGGCCCCTCGTTGAGCGTCGCGTACGCCTCGGTGCCGAAGGCCTCGTTCCGCACCACGAGCATCGCCATGGAGGGGGTGACGATACCCGCCATCGGGCCGACGGCTCGATGGTGGTGGCAGGGCTCGAACGCAAGCGCGCCCGAGTCGGCCAGGCGCAGCGCTTCGTCGGGCGTTCGCGCCCATCCCTCGAAGAGACACGCGCCGATGACCGCGCCGCGCACGGGTCCACACGCGCGCTCCCACGCGATCGGCGGCCCGGCGTGCAGCAGGACGCGGCCGCGCGCCAGCGCCGGGATCGCCTCGCGGGCCGGCCGCACGCCGACGAGCGTGGCACCGCCGGCCTGCACGCGCCGGAGCCACTCGCGGTTGGGCTCGTCTCCCGCGTCGCCGAGCCGTACCAGGAGCTCGGCGAGACGCGGGTCGCCGCCGGCGGGCGGCCGCCAGTCGGTGTGGACGACGGCCGCGCCGGCCTTCGCCAGCGTCTCGGCGAAGAGCTCGAGCCCGACGTTCACGACGCGAGGTGGGCCGGGCAGTCCGGTCACGCCGGACACCGTCCCGCCGCGGCGCGCGCCGCGAGCCGGGCCGCCTGGGCGTTCGAGTCCATGACGACGACACCGTGCGCCGCGAGCGCCGCCGCCTGCGCCGTCCTGCGCTGCGGGTCGCGGTCCGTGCCCGTGACGCTCGCGACGATCGCGAGCCCGCGCCCGGCATCCCGCGCCCGGGCACGGGTGGCCTCGATCGCGGGGAGAATCTCGCCCACGGGATCGGGATGGGCGCCCCAGCCGAGCACGACGTCGAGGAGGAGCACCGCCGTCCCCGGATCGTCCCCCTCGCGGGCGATCCACTGGCGCCGCACGGTGCCGTCGAGCATCGGGTGTGGGCGTCCCACGGTGAAGACATCCTCACCGAGGTCGGTGACGCGATGGCCCGCGCCTCCGCCCGTCACGCCCTCCGTGACGCCCGGCAGGCGTTCCGCGAGAAGGTGCCGCGCCTCCCAGGCGAGCGTCCCGCCCGAGAAGACCCCTCGCACGTAGCGCTGCGAGGGTCCGAGGCCCGCCGTGGCCTCGGCGACGAGCCGCTCGATCTCGTCGAGCGGCCGCGTGAAGTCGACGGCCGCGGGAACCTCGCCCCGCGCGAGCGCGACCGCGGCGCGCGCCGCGTCCTCGAGCGTCCCCGCGACGTGGAGGCGGCCGCCCCCATCGAGCCCCGTGGTACCGCCGACGAATCCGAGCACGCACGGCTTGTCGAGCCGACGCGCGTCCTGGGCGAGGCGACCCGCCATCGCGGGGGAGGGGCGCTTGCCGACGACGACGAGCACCTCCGTCGCGGGATCCGCGGCCAGCGCCTCGAGCGCGCGCCGAGTCATGAGACCACCCACGGCGTCGGAGAGATCGCGGCCGCCGACGCCGACGGCATGCGAGACGCCCTCGCCGAGCGCCGCGATCGCGCAGGAGACCTCCTGGAGGCCGGTGCCGGAGGCGCCCACGAGCCCGACGCGTCCGCGCGGCACGGCGTTGGCGAAGCCGAGCGGCACGCCGTGGATGAGAGCGGTGCCGCAATCGGGGCCGAGGAGCCAGAGGCCGCGCTCGAGCGCAGCGCGCTTGAGCGCGAGCTCGGTGTCGACGGGCACGTTGTCGCTGAAGAGCATGACGTGGAGCCCGGCGCGCAGCGCCCGGAACGCCTCGGCGCCGGCGTAGAGCCCCGGCACGGAGATGAGTACCAGGTTCGCGTCCGGCAGCGCTCGGCGAGCGGCGGCGAGCGTGCGCGGGCGTGCGGCCGCTCCCGCGGGGACGGCCCGCCGGGCCGCCAGCGCCCGTAGGGCGGCGGCGCGCGCGGCCTCGGCCGCCTCAGGTGTCGCCGCCAGCACCGCGACGACGAGGTCGCCGGCGCCGGCGCCCTCGCCCTCGGCCGCGAGCAACCCCGCGTCGCGTAGCAGTGCCAGATTCGGCGGCGTGCCCATCATCGCCGCCGCGCGGCTCACGCCGGGCGCCGCCTCCATCTCGGAGGACAGGGTCATGAGCGTGACGGAGTCCTGGTAGTAGGACCGCCGCACGAAGTTGAAGACGGGCACGGGCTACTTCGGCGGGGTGATGCCGTACGCCTTGAGCTTGCGGTAGAGGTGGCTCCGCTCGATGCCCAGCTGCTCCGCGGTCCGGGTGATGTTCCAGTCGTTGGCGCGCAGCTCGGCCAGGATGTACGCGCGCTCGAACCCGTCGCGCGCCTCCTTGAGCGGCTTGCCCTCGGCCGGCGACGGAGCGGCGGCGTCGGTCTTCGGCCGGAGCGGCGCGGGCAGGTCGTCGGGGAGGATCGTCTCGCGCTGGACCATGATGACGAGGCGCTCGACCATGTTGCGGAGCTCGCGCACGTTGCCGGGCCAGTCGTACGTCATGAAGTAGGTGAGCGCGGCCGGCGCGACCGTCTTGAGGCGCTTGCCGTTCTCGGCGCAGAAGATCCGGACGAAGTGCTCGACGAGCGCCGGCACATCCTCCGTGCGCGCGCGTACCGGCGGCACCTCGATCGGGATGACGCTGAGGCGGTAGAAAAGGTCCTCGCGGAAGCTCCCGGCGGCGATCATCGCGGACAGGTCGCGGTTGGACGCCGCGATCACGCGCACGTCCACCTTCACGGTTTCCCGCCCGCCCACGCGCTCGAACGCCTGCTCCTCGAGCGCGCGCAGCACCTTGGCCTGCGTCTTGAGGCTCATGTCGCCGACCTCGTCGAGGAACAGCGTGCCGCCGTCGGCCGCCTCGATCTTGCCGCGCCGCCGCGCGCTGGCGCCCGTGAACGCGCCCTTCTCGTAGCCGAAGAGCTCCGACTCGATCAGCTCCTCCGGAATCGCGGCGCAGTTGACCTCGACGAACGGGCCGTCGTGGCGCGCCGACAGCTCGTGGATGGCCCGGGCGACCAGCTCCTTGCCGCTGCCGTTCTCGCCGTGGATCAGCACGCGGCCGCTCGTCGGCGCGGCGGTCGCGATCTGGGTGCGGAGCGCGCGCATCGGCTCGGTCTCGCCGATGATCTCGGTGCGCTCGCCGAGGCGCGCGCGGAGGGTCGCGTTCTCGCGCTCGAGCCGCCCGTGCTCGAGCGCGCGCGTCAAGGTGGCGAGCGTCTTCTCGAGCGAGAGCGGCTTCTCGATGAAGTCGTAGGCCCCGAGCCGCGTGGCCTTCACCGCGGTCTCGATCGTGGCGTGACCGGAGATCATCACCACGGTCGCGCCCGGGCGCAGCCGCTTGATCTCCGCGAGCGTCTTGAGCCCGTCCCTGCCGGGCATCCAGATGTCGAGGAACACGACGTCGGGCATCTCGTCACCGAAGAGGCGCAACGCGTCGGTGCCGCTGCCGACGGCGCTGACGCGGTAGCCCTCGTCCTCGAGCACGCCGCGCAGGGAGGTCTGGATCGCGGGCTCGTCGTCGACGATGAGAATGTGCTCGCCGGCCATGCCTCAGGCTTCCACCGGCGCGGCCGCGCGCGCGACCGGCACCTCGATGACGAACCGGCTGCCGCGCGGCTCGTTGTCCTCGACCCGCAGGGCGCCGCCGTGCTCGGAGACGATCTCCGCGACGATCGGCAGGCCGAGCCCCATCCCCGCGGTCTTCGTCGAGAAGTAGGGCACGAAAAGCTGCTCCCGCACCTCGGCGCTGATGCCGGGGCCGCTGTCGGCGACGACGAGCCGTGCCCGGCCGGCGTCGGCCAGCCACGCGGTCTCGATCGTCACCTCGCCCCCCGTGCCCGCGGCCTCGACCGCGTTGTCGACCAGGTTGAGGACGGCGCGTTTGATGTGGTCCGGGTCCACTTCGAGCGGCGGCAGGTCGGGCGCGTGGTGCGTCGTGATCGAGACCGCCGGATGCGATTCCCGGTAGAGGCTCGCCACGCCGTCGATGAGCGGCCGGACGTCGGTGGGCCGCGGGACGAAAGCGGGCATGCGCGCGAAGCGCGAAAACTCGTCGACGAGGCGTCGCAGCCCGTCCACCTCGTGGATGATGGTCTCGGTGCACTCTTCGACGACGCGCTGCTCGTCGCCCGGCGCGCGCCCGAAGCGCCGGCGCAGCCGCTGGGCCGAGAGCTGGATCGGCGTCAGCGGATTCTTGATCTCGTGCGCGATCCGCTGCGCGACCTCGCGCCAGGCGGCGAGCCGCTGGGCCTTGAGCAGCTCGGTGAGATCGTCGAAGACGACGACCGCGCCGGCGTACTCGCCCTCCGGCCCCCGCAGCGCGGTGGCCGAGGCGAGCAGCGAGAGCGCGGCGCCGCCGCGGCGCAGGTGCAGCTCGGTCGTCGTGGGCTCCGGCCGCGTCCGACGCGTGCGGTGCACGAGCGCGACGACCTCGCGGAGCTCCGGCCCGGTGAAGACCTCCTCGAGCAGCCGTCCCACGGCGGTCGTCTCACTCAGGCCGAACATGCGGGTGGCCGCGCGGTTGATCGTCGTGAGCCGTGCGATCGGGTCGAACGACACGACGCCCGTCGTGATCGCCTCCAGCACCGTCTCGATGTAACGTCGCCGGTCCTCCACCTCGGTCTGCTTGTCCTGGAGGTCGATGTACGCTTCCTCGAGCTGGCGCTTGGACTGCGCGAGGTCGTCGGTCATCCGGTTGAAGGACTCGACGAGCATGCCGATCTCGTCGTCGCCGCGCGCCTGCACCTTGTAGGCGAGGTTGCCGGCGGCGACCTCGCGCGTGCCTTCGGCGAGCTGCTGGATCGGCTCGGTGATGCCCCGCGCCAGGTGGAGGCCGAACCACGTGAAGCCGAAGACGACGATGAGCGTCATCAGGAGGAAGAGAAGGATGTAGATGCCCTTGATCGGGGTCTTGAGCAGGCGTAGCTGCTTGTAGTCGCGGAACGCCTGCGAGATGCCGCGCACCTTGGCCTCGAGGCGCTCGCTGACGTGCGTGCCGACCACCACGACGCCGACGATGTGCCGATCGCCCGGGCGCGCCGACCAAATCGGGATGATCGCCTCGATCAGGTCGCCCGAGGCGAGCTCGCGGACCGTGGTGACTTCCTGCCCGGTGAGGCCGCGGCGCAGCTGCCCCTCGTTCATCTCGCGCGTCGTCAGGTCACCGAGGATCGGATCCTTGACGTGCACGAGCTCCTGCCCCTGCGTGTTGAAGATCGTGAGCGTGCTGATCCCGAGCAGATCCTGCTGCTCGACGAGGAAGGCGACGAGCGCTTCGCGCTTGTCGGCCTCCAGCAATCCCTCGCGGTCGATCATGTGCGCGATGTGCTGGCCGTGACGGAGCGCGGTGCGCTCGAGGTTGTTGTAGTAGGTCTGGGCCACCGCGAGCGCCTGGTCGAGGGGACGCTCGACCTGCGGCTTGAACCAGCCCTCGATCGAGCGGTTGATGAAGTTGGACGCGATGATGAAGATCAGGATCGCCGGCGCCACGGCCAGCGACAGGAACGCGAGCACCAGCTTCGCCTTGAACTTCGCCCCGATCGCCTTCTGCCGCCAGTCGAACCAGAGCTTGATGAGGTTGCGGAGGAGCAGCAATAGAATGAGCAGGAGGACGATCAGGTTCAGATTGAAGAGGGCGAAGACGACGAGGTTCGACGCGACGGGGACCTCGGACGTGATCCCGCCGAGGTCGAGCACGAAGAGGCCGCCCGCGAGGAGCAGGAACCCGGCGAGCACGACGAGGTTCCGGAGGCGCCGGGCCCGCTCGCTCATCAGGGGCATCTACTGCCTCCGGAAGATCGTGCGGTACTCCGACTGCCGGGCCGTCTGCTCGGCGGTTCCCGACATCCGCCCGACCCACGAGTGCTCGCCGTTCAGCGCGGCCTCGGCCCGCACCCGCACGTAGAGGATCTCGTTCGGGTCCACGGCCGTGGCGGGCGTCAGCTTCACCCCGCGCACCTCGGAGATCACGCGCTGCGCGTCGTACAGCTCGCGCGTGAGGTAGGGCTGCCGCGTTTCGCCGCGGAGCGCCGTCACCTTGAACTCCTTGGCGACCACGTTGTAGTCGAGCTGGCGCTCGATGACCTTGCGGATGAGCAGCGAGTCACGCCAGAGGCGGTTGTACTGCCAGAGCTCGACCGTGTAACGGTACTGCGTCGGGATCCCGCTCCGGATGCCCTCGGTGAACGACGCGGGTACCGCGTCGAGCAGCACGAAGTGGATGGTGACCTCGTGGTCGTTGAGGAACACGTCGAGGTCGCTGATGCGGAGGTCGGCGGAGGCCGCGGGCGGCCCCGCGAGGAGGGCCAGGACCGCGAGGACCGTGACGGGGCCGCGTGCCGGACTCAGCAGACGCATACGGCAGACACGACATTATAAGCCCCGGACCTCGCCGGGGCGGTCGGACGCGACGGACCTACAGGGCGGGCGCGGGGGTCAGGTCGTCGGCGCGCTCGGCGGCGCCGAGGGGCTCGACGGCGTGCGCGGCCGCCGCGGTGCGCCGCTCGAGGCCGAGCACGCGCTGGATCGCCACGACCAGCTCGAAGTTGAGGGCGTGGCCGCCGTTGCGCGCGATGACGTGGGCGCGAAGCGGGCGCCCGAGCAGCGCCAGGTCGCCGATCAGGTCGAGCACCTTGTGACGGACGAACTCGTCGCGGAAGCGCAGGCCGTTCAGCGTGGCGCGCTTGCCGAGGACGATCGTGTTGTCGAGCGAGCCGCCGAGGGCGCGCCCCGCCTTGCGCAGGACGCCGAGGTCCCTCAGGAAGCCGTAGGTGCGTGCCGGCGCGTACTCGTCGGCGAACGACTCCTCCGTCGGCGTGACCGACAGCACCTGCGTGCCGATGGCCGGGTGGTCGTTGTCGAGGGTGTAGCTGATGCGGAACGTATCGCTCGGCACCACGCGCATCCACCGCGCGCCGCCGCCGACGTGGACGGGGTGCGGCAGCTCGATCGGACGTCGGCGCGACGACTGGGGCTGGCGCCCCGCGTGCGTCAGCAGCGCGACGAAGGGCTTGGCGCTGCCGTCGGTCGCGGGCACCTCGGGTCCGTCCACCTGGACGTGGAGGTTGTCGATGCCGAGGCCGGCCGCCGCCGCCATCAGGTGCTCGACCGTCTGGATCCGCGTGCCGTTCTTTCCGATGGTCGTGGCGTAGTGCGAATCGACGACGCTCTCGGGCGCGGCGGGGATCGGATCACCGTTCGAACCGACGCAGAAGATGATGCCCGAGTCAGGCGGGGCGGGTGACAGCGTCAACCGGACCGTCTTGCCCGAATGGAGCCCGATTCCCTCAAGCGTCACAGACTTCCGGATAGTCTGCTGGCGCATGACCGCAGTGAAAGAGAGCAATCAGGAGGCCAGCGTCCGGAAATTATGGTAACCAGGCGATATATCAGCGATAAAGACCTGGGAGCGGTTTCGGATGTCCCCCTATGGCGTCGCGCTGAAGACACGCGCTCAGGGTCCTGTCGTCTCGTTTTCGAGACGCTAGGCGCTAACGAGGGGGGCCCCGACATGGCCCCCC
>WNGH01005406.1_pt1 | contig 12173 bp, 13 predicted proteins | sample 5400631 | NCBI WGS metagenome assembly WNGH01 (sample SAMN13153373, study PRJNA577476) | soil metagenome | isolation source: 115 cm soil or saprolite under Garry oak tree replicate 1 | place: USA:California | collected 2016-06-15 | reverse complement strand
AAAGGATTTACGTTGCGCTCCTAAAGGAGCTGATTGAATTCTTGATTTGGTCGGGGGCTATAAATATTCGGCCCCTACGGGGCTAGGTATAAGCCACTGCAGACAACGCCAGCCTTTTCTATGCCGATAAATGTTCAATCAGAGGTATCCCGTTACGATCAAAAGCTGGAATTGATCCTCCGCACCGCGGCGCGCATTTTTGCCGAGAAGAGCTATCACTCGACCTCGATGCGCGACATCTCGCGGGCGACTGGGGTCAGCCTCGCCGGACTCTATCATTACTGCAAATCGAAAGAAGAGCTATTGTTTCTGATCCAGGATCATTGTTTTGGTCGGGTGCTCGAACGTTTGGAGCAGCGCACCAGGGGAATTAACGATCCGTTCGAAAAGCTGCGAATCTTCATAGACAATCACCTGTCATTCTTCGCTGCGAACATGGCCGAGATGAAAGTTCTTTCGCACGAAGCCCAATCGCTCGCGGGCGATTTGCATAAGCTCGTGTCGACGAAGAAGGAGAGATACGCGCGAGTCGCTCGCAAGATTCTGCGTGAGATTGCGGAACAGGAGCGAACGAATGTAGGAATCGACTTGACTGTCGCGACCTATGCATTGTTCGGTATGATGAATTGGATTTACAACTGGTACGATCCGCGCGGCAAGTTGTCGGTAAACCAACTCGTGGATAACATTACTCGGTTGTTTCTGGTGGGTTTTCTTTCAGCGGCGGATGCTGAGTTCTCACTCAGCGAGCCCGCCAAGGCTGAGCGACTGAGCATCTGGCGCAGCGCCTAACATCGACACGTTACAGAACCGCGAGCGGTAGCGACCGGCCCGTTCGTTAATTGTAGTGATCGCTACCGAAGAGGCCGGTCGCTACCGCTCGCGGTTCTGTAACGTGCTCGCTTAAACAAGAATGCTGATGACAGAACGATCTCTGGTTGAATACAGAATCGAGAGTTGCGTAGCGATCGTCACTCTGAACGATCCACCGGCGAATACTTATTCGTATGAGATGATGCAGCAGCTCGATGCGCGCATTCTCGAAGCGCGGATGGATGAAAGCGTTCAGGTCATTGTCATCACCGGCAGCGGGGGAAAATTCTTTTGCGCCGGCGCCAACATTCAAGTGCTCAGCAGTGTGACTACCGAATTCAAGTATTATTTCTGTCTGCACGCGAACGAAACCTTGTCGCGGCTCGAGCAAACACCCAAGCTGGTCATTGCCGCAGTTAATGGTCATTGCGTCGGCGGCGGTTTGGAAGTCGCGATGGCGGCGGATCTTCGCATCGCGCGTCGCAATGCCGGGAAGATGGGCTTGCCCGAGGTTGGCTTGGGCGTGCTGCCAGGAACGGGCGGAACGCAGCGCTTGTCGCGCCTGGTCGGAAAATCACGAGCGATCGAGTTAATGGCAACTGGCGAGTTGTTTGATTTCGAGAAGGGCCGCGACCTTGGGCTCGTCAATCAGATCTTTGATGCTGAAACCGGTGAGCAATTTATACAGCGGGCGATGGATTACGCGCACCAGTTTACGACGCCAAACAAAGCCGCGCGCGCCGTGGGGCGAATCAAGCGCGCGGTGCAGACAGGCGCTGAGATTCCCTTTGAATCGGCACTGGCGCTCGAACGCGAATTGCAGCAGCAACTATTTCTTTCAGAAGACGCGAAGGAAGGCCTGGACGCCTACGTCAATAAACGCAAGCCGCAGTTTAAAGGGAGGTAAATGGTGAATGGTGAATGGTGAATGTAAATCGCGACTCCTGCGATCGACGCACCTTCTTCCATTTACCACTTACCATTTACCATTTACTAATCGTGACAGACGAACTAATCAAAATCGCCGAGGACAACGGCATTGTCACGATAACGCTTAACCGGCCTGAACGCCTGAACGCTCTCGTCGGGCACATGCGTCGCGATCTCGCCGAGGCTTTGGAAGAAGCCGGCAGTGATCCTGAGGTTCGCGTCGTCTTGATGACGGGCGCGGGGCGAGCATTTTGTGCGGGCGGCGACGTGCACTTCATGGCCGAGTTGGTTGAGCGCGGCGATGCGGAAGAATTTGCTCGTCTTCTCGGCGCCGCACGAAGAGTGATATTGGCGATTCGACAAATGACCAAGCCGGTGATCGCGTCGATTGAAGGAGCGTGCGTGGGAGCAGGATTTAATCTTGCGCTGGCCTGCGATTTGCGCATTGCCTCATCGACGGCCACCTTCAGCCAATCGTTCGTCAAACTTGGTTTTCATCCTGATTGGGGTGGAACATATTTCCTTCCGCGCTTGCTGCCGTCAAATATCGCCTGTGAATTGTTCTTTCTTGGCGACGCCGTTAACGCCGAGCAAGCCTTGCGGTTAGGCCTGGTCAATCGCGTCGTGGCTCCCGAAGAACTGGAAAGTGAAACGCGAAAATTGGCCGAACGCTTGCGCGACGCACCCGCAGTTTCAATCGCTGCCGCCAAGCATGCCGTCTACGCGGCCGGGCACGATTCACTTGAACAGATGCTGCAATATGAGGTCGAAGCGCAGCTCCGATGTTTCGAATCTGAAGATGGCCGCGAGGGTGTGCGCGCGTTTCTGGAGAAGCGGCAACCGCGATTTACGGGAAGATAAGATTTAGTTTCAAGTTTCAAGTCTCAGGTTTCAGGTTTAGTGCGAGTTTGCATTTGAACTTGAAACCTGAAATCTTAAACTCGAAACTTTTTATGCGATTAGAAAACCGACTCGCACTGATCACCGGCGGAGGTCGCGGTATTGGTCGCAGCATCGCCAGAGTCTTCGCTCGCGAAGGCGGTTCCGTGGCGGTAGCGGCACGCACTGCCGAGCAAGTTAAGAAAGTAGCAAATGAACTGGACGATGAGTTTGGCGTGGCGACCCTCGCCCTTAAATGCGACGTCGCGAACACACGAAGCGTAACCAGGGCGTTCGATCGCTTTCGTGGGCATTTCAGTCGCGGACCTGACATCCTGGTGAATAATGCCGGCATCGCTGAAAGCGAGCTGTTCGTTAGAAGCGACGAAGCGATGTGGGAACGTCACCTGAACATAAATCTCGGAGGCACATTTCGCTGCACCCGTGCGGCGCTGCCCGAAATGATCGAGCGCAGTTGGGGACGCGTCATCAATATTGCATCGATCGCAGGTAAAGTTGGTGCGCCTTACATTTCGGCTTACGCGGCTTCTAAGCATGGGGTGTTGGGATTAACCCGCTCGCTGGCGCTGGAAGTTGCGACGAAGGGAATCACCGTCAATGCTATCTGTCCAGGTTACGTGGATACGGAAATGACTGCGCGTGGAATCGAGAATATTGTGAGGAAGACGGGCAAATCTGCTAACAAGGCTTTGAAAGCAATCAAGAAGTCCAGCCCGCAAAATCGCTTGATTACATCTGAAGAAGTTGCCGAACTAGCGTTATTGCTGGCTTCAGAAGAAGGGCGGGGCATCAACGGACAGGCGATTAATGTTGATGGGGGGACGGTGTTGTTTTGATATGGAGTAGGGAGTCAGAACCGCCTGCGGTAGCGGGCGGTTGATCTCTGGTTCGACAAGTTGCTGATGGATGAGATCAACCGCTCGCTACCGCAGGCGGTTCTGACGGCAGATATGATCGAAAATCTCGACAATCGTGAACGCACGCACTCGTGCGGCGCTTTGCGCAGAGAACACGCAGGTCAGCGCGCGACCTTAATGGGTTGGTGCGCGCGGCGGCGGGACTTCGGACCGTTGACATTCATCGATTTGCGAGATCGCGACGGCCTTACTCAGATTGTCGTCAATCAAGAGAAAGCGCCGGACGCGCATGCGAAAGCCAAAGATGCGCGCACCGAATATGTGCTCGCGGTCATCGGTGACGTCGTTCTGCGCGACGAAAGCGCGCGCAATCCCAAACTGTCAACCGGCGACGTAGAAGTTCAAGCCAGCGAGATCGTGATTCTCAATGACTCGCGCACCCTGCCATTTCAACTCGACACTGCGACCCCCGAAGCGCTCGCCGCCGAAGACCTGCGCCTGAAATATCGATACCTCGATCTCCGCCGTCCGCAGTTGCAGGCGAACTTACGTTTGCGCCATCGAGTCGTGCTCGAAATCAATCGCTACATGGACGAGCAGGGCTTCACGCACATTGAAACACCGAACCTGATCAAGTCGACGCCGGAAGGCGCGCGAGATTACATCGTGCCTTCGCGAGTGCAGCCGGGAAAGTTCTTTGCCCTGCCGCAAAGTCCGCAGATCTTCAAACAGATTTGCATGATTGCCGGCTTGGATAAGTATTACCAGATTGCGCGCTGTTTTCGTGACGAAGACCTGCGCGCCGATCGCCAGCCGGAATTTTCACAGCTCGACGTCGAGATGAGCTTTGCGACAACCGAACAGATTTACGGTCTGATCGAAGGGCTGTTCGCGCGTGTCTTTCGATTGATCGAGGCCGAATTGCAAACACCATTTCCGCGTTTCACCTTTGCCGAAGTGATGCGGCGCTTCGGCTCGGACAAACCCGACCTGCGCATTGAAAGAATGGAGTTGGGGGATCTGTCGTCTGCGCTCGCCGAAAACACGTTCGCGCCTTACGCGTCCGTGCTAGCTTCCAGGGGCGAAGTGAAGGGGCTCGTCATTTCTGGCGGGGCCGCGATGTCGCGCAAGTCTCTCGATGAATTACAGGAGTTCGCGAAGCGTTACGGCGCGGGCGCGTTGGCTTGGATCAAACTTGGCGATGAACTTTCATCGTCGTTGCTGAGGGCGCTTGGCAACGACAAGGTTATCGATCTTGCCGGCGTTGCCGGTGCTCAGAAAGGTGATGCAGTCCTGATCGTCGCCGGAAAGCCGGACGTCGTGGCCGCGAGTCTCGGCGCCCTGCGCAACGAGATCGCCCGGCGCGAAAAACTAATTCCGGAAAATGTATTCGCGCCCTTGTGGGTGACTGAGTTTCCGATGTTCGAGTTTCACGAAGACGACCGCCGTTATTACTCGATGCATCATCCCTTCACCTCGCCGCTGGATGAAGACGTGCCGTTATTGCAGCGAGCCGTCGAGGGTGCGGCAGAACTGTTCGGTCAACTACGGGCCAAAGCTTATGACGCAGTTATCAATGGGGTCGAGGTAGCCGGTGGCTCGATCAGAATTCATCGTCGCGACGTGCAGTCGCTGGTTTTCAAAGCGCTCGGCATGACTGAAGAGACCGCACGAGCACGTTTCGGTTTCTTTCTCGATGCCCTGGCCTACGGCACTCCGCCACATGGTGGCATCGCTTCAGGAATCGAACGAACAATGATGGTGCTCGTGCCCACGGAAAATATCCGCGACGTGATGGCCTTTCCAAAGACTGCTTCCGCGCAGGACTTGATGATCGACGCGCCCGGTGAAGTCGATCCAAAGCAGTTGGAAGAATTGCATTTGAAGGTCGCGGAAGACTAAAGCCTATCGCTTGGGTAACGAGTCCGGCGCCTCTTGGCCTAGCTTTTCTATTAGCCAGTTTTGGATGAGGGTCTTATACGGAATCCCGCGGGTTTTAGCCACGCGCTTGATCGCGTCGAGATATTTTGGATTTAAGTTCAAGCCGACCCATTGCTTCTCGCGAGGTGTGCGCTGAACCTTAATCTCCTCAGTGACCACCTCAAGACTGTCCAGATAATCGCTGAGATCGTGGGTTTCGATCCACTCAGCTAACTCCTCGTCCGATGAGAATTTTGGTAATTCGCGTTTCATTTCATTCTTCGCTTCAAACGCTTCTTTTCACTTTCGCTCAAGTTTCTGGCAGTAATCACTCTAGTTCGCCCGGGCTTGCGAACAAACACGACTACAAGGTAACGGCCTTCGTTGGTTTGGCCAATCGCGAGGTACTTTCCCTCTTGAACTCGTGCGCTCATCGGTCTATTGTCGAAGACTGCTTCCGCTTCGTCAATCTCGACGTTATGACGGGCGATATGCTCAACGTTTTCGTCATCCCATTCAAAGATTGGGGGAGTCATCGGTTTTCTTGCCGCCGGTTCAAGTATAGGAAGTAAGGGAGTAATGCTCAAGCTCAAGAACACTCACGTCAACGAAATCCTCGTGCATGCTCGCAAGCAGGCTCCTCAGGAATGTTGCGGCCTGATTGGCGGCGATGCCGAGGAAACAGCGACGAGTGTTTATCGAACGCGAAACGTTGCCGCAACTCCACTGGTGACGTACGAAGCCGCACCTGAAGATCTCTTTGCCGCCCAGCGCGCGATGCGCGCACGTGGTGAGGAGCTAATCGCGATTTATCACTCGCATCCGCGATCAAAAGACCCCCAACCTTCCGAGACGGATGTGCGGCTTGCCTACTATCCATCGGCGGTTTACCTTATTGTTGGACTTGGAGGTGAAGAGCCTTGCCTGCGGGCGTTTCGCATTTCGGAACGCGCAGGAAGCTGGGAGGCCGCTGAATTCGAAATCGTCGCTGATTCCGATCAGTGAACCAAACCGTCAAGGCTCTCGTAAAACTCTTCTTATGGAGCCGAAGCGCAGCAAGTACGACACGAACCCGCTCGACGAGAAGGTCGCGGACCGCGCGCATAGATCGTGGGGCCAAACGAGTTCGGAAACTAGCGGCTCGCCGACGAAAAATATGGTTGGCGGCGCGACTCGGAACATTCGCCGCGACGACGACACGGTGCAAGGTTACTCTGAGAGCGAAGCACCGACACGCCGCATCGACGACAGCCTCGGGACTTCTTATCCATCGATATTCGTACCGCCGGCTTCGCGACCCTCGGTGACTTATCAACCACCGCGCGTTCCCGTCTCGAATATCTACCAGCCGCCACCAGCGCCGCCTCCGAACGTTTACCAGCCTCCACCGGTGCCGATGATCTACAAACCCGGATCGAACAAGGTAATCGGTCTGGGAATTCCTGAGAAGTGGGCGGTCATTCTTCCCTATCTCCCGTTTTACCTCGCGATGGTCGTCGCCATTGTCGAACTGTTACTTGTACCACGCACCGAAACCCGCGTCCGTTTTCATGCGGCGCAGGCGTTGACGCTGCAAATCGGAATTACCGCGCTGAGCACGTTGCTCACCGTGGGCGGAGTCTTATCAGGCAGATGGACCGGCACGGGCTTGTTCTCGGCGGCGACGAGTGTGTTTCTCATCATCTCGATGATTCGCGTTTGGAAGGGAAACTCTCATCACATTCCTCTGCTGGACGAACCCAGAAAGTGGCTGGATGAAAAGATCAAGCCGCGCAACTGAACTGGCGGAGAAATCGGGCCTGCCTGAACGAAATCGGCGCTTGAGTGAACGAAATCGAAGCATCACGCGCGGAGAATCCGTGTTGTCGAAGGCCTTCCACCTCGTTTGTATCTTGAAGTCAGAGCGGAGAGAGGCGCCGATAGGAGTGCTGGGATGCAATGCATCGATCGAGTGGCACTCCGCTTGATAGCGGATACCGAGGCAAACGCATTAAGTTTGCAATCATCAAAGACAAACCTAAACGCTTATCAGGTAAAAAGGGTTTGAGAGGAGTAGTAAGAATGAGAAGTTTTAGATTCGGACGCAAGGCGGGTTGGCTGTCGTGCCTCGCGGCAATCGCTGTCGTAACATCGTCGCTAACCGCTTTTGCTCAGACGAAAATCAGTTATCATCCCAACAAATACAAACCGAGTGACGATGTTCGCGTTGGCCGGCAGGCAGCGGCCGAAGCCGAACGACAGTTTCCATTGCTGCGCGACGCTGAAGTCACCGCTTACGTTGAAAGTGTCGGGCAGCGCCTGGTAGCTGCAATTCCACCGGAATTCCAGCATCCGGAGTTTCGTTATTACTTCAAGGTGCTCAATGCGCGTGACATCAACGCTTTCGCTCTGCCGGGTGGGCCGATGTACGTCAATCGCGGCATGATTGAAGCCGCGCGTACCGAAGGTGAAATGGCCGGCGTGATGGCCCATGAGCTTAGTCACGTGGCCTTGCGTCACGGCACGGCGCAAGCGACGAAGGCTCAGAAATACGCGGTCGGCGCCGGCATTGCCGGCATTCTGGGAACGATCTTCGGAGGGCCGGGACTCGGGCAGGCCGCCCAAGCCTCGGTGGCCGTTCCTTTCTTGAGATTCAGCCGCGAATATGAAACCGAAGCAGACATTCTTGGCGCGCGCATCATGGCGAACGCCGGCTATGACCCGCGCGATCTCGCGAACATGTTTCGTACGATCGAAGCGCAGGGTGGCGGTGGGGGCGGTTGGTTCAGCGATCACCCCAGTCCGGCAAACCGGTACGCGAAGATCAATCAGGAAGCGCAGTATCTGCAGATCCAGAATCGCATCACGGATAATCGCGAGTTCTTCGCGATCAAGGAACGCTTACGTGGTTATCCGCGGGCGCAAACGATGGCTGATATTCAGCGCAGCGGACAGCGCTATCCCGATCAGGGAAGTGAATATCCGAGAGGAGATCGAACCAATTATCCGAATACGCCGCTGGGTCGGGTTGATTACCCTTCGTCGCGCTTTCGATCCTACTCTGAATTCGGAATGGTGCGCTTGAGCGTCCCGGATAATTGGCGCGAAATCTCCGAACAGGATTCCGTATGGTTTGCGCCCCAAGGCGCTTACGGCTCATCAGGCAATGGCCAATCGGTTTTCACTCATGGAGTAAATATCGGCGTAGTGCAAACGCGCAGCCGCAATTTGCAGCAGGCCACAAATGATTACGTTAGTCAGTTGCAGCAGGGTAACAATAATCTGCGCTCGCGCAGCGGTTATCAGCGGACGTCCATCGACGGGCGCAATGCCTTGTCGATTAGCATGACTAATGTCAATGAAGCCACCGGGCGTTCGGAAGTGGTGAATCTAGTCACGACGCAAACGAACAATGGCGAACTGTTGTTTGTGATCGCGGTCAGCCCGGAGAGCGATTACTCCAATTATCAGAACGTGTTTCAGAATGTGCTGCGCTCGATTCGCTTAAACGAGTGAGGTCGTGGTGCAGTTCGATTTTCGGAGTGTCTCATTCACACCGTGGCTTCAGCCCGGTGGTGAGCAGTGGTTTTAGATATGAAGAACCGTTTCAACGGTTTTCTTTCGTAGTTTGGGTGAAAGCCGTTGAAACGGCTGCTTGTTGCACAAGGTCTGCCGATCACCGGGCTAAAGCCGCGGTGTGAATGAAAGGCCAAACTGCATCACTACCAACGAGTGAGGCTGCCTTGACACTGCGGATTTCGCTCCCTATAGTCTCTAATTTCGCGCTTTCAGCGCCAGAATTGGAATAAACGGAGTTTAAATGCCAAATCATAAGTCAGCAGAAAAGCGGGTGCGGCAGAGCGAACGCCGCCGTCTGGTAAATCGCAGCAATCGGGCTCGCTTGCGTACTTCAATCAAGGAACTTCGCGCGGCCCTCAGCGGTGGCGACGCGAAAGAGGCGAGCTCGGTGTTGCCGAAGACCGTTTCCGAGATCGACAAAGCCGTGCAGAAAGGCGTGCTGCATCGTAATGCTGCCGGCAGGCACAAGGCGCGCCTGACGGCTCGAGTTAATCAGGCAGCCGCGAAGTAGAGGTCAGTACCATCCGCGGTAGCGGGTGGGTTAGACTTCGCGGGAGATTTCCAACAACTGAGGCGGATCGTTCTTCGATCCGCCTCAGTTCTTTTTTAAGCCTGATTTGAAGCCGCTTGATATCTAACTCATTAATTCACACACCAGCATCTCGACCTGCATGCGCGGCGTGGCTTTGGAAGTCTTGATGGCCAGGTCAGTCTCTGCGACTCGTCGAATCGTTCGCGCCAATCTTTCGGAGTCGACTCGGTTCAGCATCGCGAGGTAATCACGCTGTTTGAATGGCGGCATGCGAACCTCGCTGAAAATTGTGGCTGGCGAAGCTCCCTGCGATAGCAGCGCTTTCGCTAAAGCCATCCGCCGGTAGGTGCCGGCAATCAGGCCAATCAGCAAGAGCGGCTCGACACCATCGTCAAGCAAGTCTTTCAAAGTCTTCAGCGCGCCTCTTCGGTTGCGGGAGACTATGTGATCGCTCAACTCCCAGTTCATGTGCTCGCGCGAACGTCCGACCAGGCTATCAACCAACTCGGTCGTGATTCGACCCGATGGCAAAGCGGCGGCAGCCAGCTTATTCAATTCGTTTGCCAGGGTATGCAGATCGCTGATCACAGTTTCCAGAATACGCTGCAATGCCTGAGGCTCAATCTCGGCCGTTAGATCTTTTAGATAGAATCGAATCCAAGCCTGGAGTTCGTTCAGCTTTAATGGCTGGAATTCAAATGCGGCCCCAGCCATCAGCACTTTTGCCAGCTTCTTGCGCTTGTCGATCTCTTCAGTGATGAATATAACAACCGAGGTGTCTACGGGACGATTTACATAATTAAGGAGGACCTCTTCGTCGGCTTCTTTGAGTTTGCCAAGATTCTTGATACGCACAACGCGACGCTGGGACATCATCGGCAGTTGTTCCGCGGCGGCGATCGCATCACGCGCATCGTCGCTCGTAAGATTGAAAGTCGAATCGTTGAATTCGTGCAGCAGCGTGCCGCTCATAGCCTGATCCGCAAGCGAGCGCGCGCCTTCGTCGCGCAAATAAGTCTCCGGCCCGAAAAGAAAATAAATCGGCTCGATTTGGCCTTTCTTCAGGGCTTGCGTGAGATCCTTTGAAGTGCGAACTGGCATCGGGTCAGAACCGCCTGCAGTAGCGGGCGGTTGATCTTTGGCTATTTAGTCATCACGGTGTGAATTGATGTCAGACGTTAACCGCCCGCTACTGCAGGCGGTTCTGACATCATTCCTTCACCCCGAACCCGTTAATCAGCGTCGAGACGATCGACTCGGCAAAGCTCCGCGCGATGCGCATTACCGCCGGATCTTCTTCATTAAAAAAGTTGCGCGGATCGTTGGCGAATTCGAATTCGCCGCGAAAAACAAAATTCTGATTGTCGTAAAGCACGCGGTTGTCGTGCTGATCGCGCACGGTTACGGCCGCCGTTATCGTCACTTCAAAAATCCGAGCGCGCCCTTTGTCGTCCAACAAAACGCCGCTGAAGCCGAAATTCTTGACCACTCCGTCGATCACCGCGTCGGCGCCGGCGCGCTCGCTCTGCACGCGCAAGCCGTGTCCGCGGTGAATCAGTTCGTTCATCACCGCTTCCGTAAAGCGATGCTCGATCTTGAAGCGCAGCGCCGTGTTCTGAAAGGCCGGCACCGCCACGGTCTTGATGTGCGCGGGCAATTGGCTCTTGGTTACCGGCTTGTAGCATTCGGTAAAGCCGGAGATGAGTAGAAGAGCTGCCACTAATGAAATCGACCGCAGAACTCTGACCATCAACTATCTCTTTTCTTAGAGATTTTGGATCGCATAACCGAAGCGATGCGCAGATTGTCGCGCAGAGTTGGTTACCGCGGCAAGCCGCCACGGGCGATTGCGACTGTCTCTAAAGATTCTTTACCATACTTGGCAATTCAGAAGTAAACTGGGCATTCGCGTGGTTACCCTGATGAAATCATCGCCCGAAATTCGAATGCTGTTCCTGATCTGTATTTTCGCGTTTACCAACCTGCACACGCTCGCTCAAAAAGAATCAGTTCTTTATCCGATCGAGGAGAGTGGCAAGTTCGGCTATATTGACGAAAACGGAAAGGTAGCGATCAAACCGCAATTCGATGATGCGAAATTGTTCTTTGAAGGCTTGGCGCGCGTAGAGATCGGCAAAAAGTGGGGATTCATAGATCGAACAGGAAGACTGGCAGTTACACCTCAGTTTGAATTGGCTTCATCCGAAGACGCTAACAACTGCAGTCTCGATTTTCATGAAGGTATGGCAGCCATTTCGTTGGACGGAGGCAGGAAGTGGGGATATATCGATCATTCAGGACGAATTGTCGTACAGCCCAAATACGAATATGCCGATCGTTTTGCCGAAGGCATCGCCCATGTGGCAAATACGTATTCCGAAATCAAGGGGAACGAGACTGTTACGTACATAGGAGGTGCGGCGAAGTACATCGACAAGCAGGGAAACATCATTTCTCTTCCGGTAGTTGGCGATACTTTCTCAGAGGGTTTGGCGATTGCAGACATCCCGGCAAAGCGACCACAATTGGAACGCAATTTCACGGACGGGCCAAGAGTGGGATATATCGACAAAGCCGGCCGCTTTCGAATTCAACCCCGAGTGTGGGTTCCCTACCAATTCTCAGAAGGCTTGGCGCGAGTTCGCGCCGGCGATCGAGACGAG
>WNGH01006742.1_pt1 | contig 12175 bp, 7 predicted proteins | sample 5400631 | NCBI WGS metagenome assembly WNGH01 (sample SAMN13153373, study PRJNA577476) | soil metagenome | isolation source: 115 cm soil or saprolite under Garry oak tree replicate 1 | place: USA:California | collected 2016-06-15 | reverse complement strand
CAGGGCAGGACGGCGACAGAGTAGGCCGGGAAGACAGGCCGCGGTCAGCCATCTCGTGGTCAGCGGCCAGAGCCGGATCGCACGTGACCGGCGCCCGCCTGACCGGCACCCAGGCCGGCCGAACCGGGCCAGGCACCCGCGCCCGCCTGACCGGCACCTGCGCGCGAGGCCGAGCCAGGCGGGACACCCACGCCCGGCTGACCGGAACCGCGCGTCGCGGCGCTGCGTCGAAACGGGCGGCGGGAAAGGTTCCCCGCGGATCAGGAGCCCAGTCATGGCCAGCACCGTTACGCCCAAAGCCCGGGCGGCTGCCGCCGGCGCCGTCGCGGCGATCCTGCTCATCGGCGCCTTCGCCGTCGGCGCTGACCGGGGCAGCGCCACTGCGCTCACTCCTGCCGGGCCAGGTACGGCAGGCAGCCAGGCCGGCCTGCGCAGCGCCGCGCAGCTCACCTCGTCGCCGGGGGCGGCCCGGATCACGGTCACCGGGAACGGCACCGTCAGCGGCACCCCGAACCAGCTCACGCTCGACATGGGCGTTCAGGTCAGCGCCCCCTCGGTAGCCTCCGCCCTGCAGCAGGCCAACGCCGCTGTGCGCCGGGTCACCGCCGCACTGCGCGCCCGCGGCGTCGCGGCGGGCGATGTCCAGACCTCCGGCCTGTACATCCAGCCGAGCTACTCGTCCGGCTCATCGGTGCCGAACGGCTACGGCGTCAACGAGCTGCTGACCGCCACGCTGACTCACCTCGCGGTGGCCGGCGGGCAGATTGAGGCTGCTGTCCGCGCCGGGGGCAACGCCGCGACTGTCAGCAATGTCTCGCTCAGCCTGACCGATACCAGCGTGCTGCTCGCCACCGCGCGGGCCCGCGCCATCGCCGATGCCAGGGTCAAGGCCGCGCAGTACGCGAAGGCGCTCGGCCAGCAGCTCGGGCCGGTGATCAGCGTCTCCGACCAGGCCTCCGCGGTGCCGCAGCCGTTCTACGCCGGCGCCGCGGGTTCCGCGGCAAAGTCCGCCGTGCCGATCTCGCCGGGCTCCCAGCAGCTCAGCATCTCGGTCACGGTGGTGTACGCGCTGGCCTGACCGTGCCCATTCCATGATCACGGAGAGTTTCGGGTGCTCGAACCCCCGAAACCCGCCGCGATCATGGCGCGGCCGGCGGTTGCAGCCAGCCCGGCTGCGCGACGGCGGCCCCGTGATCATGACGCGGCCGGCGGTTGCAGCCAGCCCGGCTGCGCCGGCTGCGCGACGGCGGCCCCGTGGTCATGACGCGGCCGGCGGTTGCAGCCAGCCCGGCTGCGCGACGGCGGCCCCGTTCACGAGGCCTCGGGCGCGCCTGGGCGGGCGGCGCTGGCGTGACGCGATCCGTGCCGCTAGGCTCACCGCATGCATCCGAACCGCACCGCAAGCTGGTGGCGCCGCCGTTAGGCGGTGCCAGGTTCACGCTCTGCAGAATCCTGATGGCGACCGCCCGGCATCCCGGCGGTCGCCTTTCTCGTGCCCGCCCGGCGCCGGGCCAGACAATGTGAGGCGCCGCATGCAAGAGGCACAGACCGATCCGGCGTACATCGGCGCGGCGCCGGCCCCGGCGCTGGCCGCGACGGCCGATTCCGGCTTCGTCACCGCGGCCGGAATCGGGGTCAGGCGGGTTGCGACCCCGTTCGACCCGGCCCTGCTGGCCGGCCTTACCCAGCAGGTCGACGAGCGCCGCGGCGGGGTGCTCAGCTCCGGGATGGAGTACCCGGGGCGGTACAGCCGCTGGCACGTCGCGTACGTGGATCCGTGCGTCGAGATCGCCGCCCGCGGCAGGCGGATCTCCGCGCGGGCGCTGAACGAGCGCGGCAACGTCCTGCTTCCGGCGATAGCGGCCGCCCTGCGCCGGGCCAGCCGCCCCCTGCCCGGCGACCCCATGCCCGGCAGCCCCACGCCCGGCGACCCCGCGCCCGCCGACCCCACGCCCGGCGACCCCTTGCCCGGCAGCGCCACGCCCGGCGACCCCTTGCCCGGCGTCCGCCCGCGTGACAGCGCCCCGGCCGGCGCCCTCCCGTCCGGCGCAGCGCCGCCCGGCGCAGCGTCGGCCGCCGGCCACCGGCCCGCCAGGAACGGAGCGGCACCCGCCAGCGCGCTGCACGCCATCGAGGTGATCATCCCCGAGCCGGCCGGCTCCGGCACCGAAGAGGAACGCAGCCGCCGCCCCACCGTCTTCACCGCGCTCAGGGAGATCATCGCCGCCTTCGCCGGCCCCGATGAGCATCTCGGGCTGTACGGCGCGTTCGGCTACGACCTGGCGTTCCAGTTCGAGCCGGTCCGGCTCTCCCGGGAGCGGGACGGCCGGCAGCGGGACCTGGTCCTGCACCTGCCCGATGAGCTCTACGTGCTGGACCGCAAGCGCGAGACCGCGCTGCGCTACTCGTACGAGTTCGAGGTGGGCGGCGCCTCGACGGCGGGCCTGCCGCGCGCCACCGCGGGCACCGCGCGGCGGCAGGCGGCCGGCCACCGCGGCCCCGTTAATAATCCTGATCTTCCGGCCGATCCGGAACCGGGTTCCTATGCGCGCGTCGTCGCGGCGGCCAGGGAGCGGTTCGCCTGCGGCGACCTGTTCGAGGTCGTGCCCAGTCACGTGTTCCACGCGGCGTGCGGCTCGCCCGCCGCGTTCTACGAGCGGCTGCGGCACCGCAATCCCGCGCCGTACGAGTTCTTCCTGAACCTGGGGGAGGAGGAGTACCTGGTCGGCGCCTCGCCGGAGATGTACGTGCGGGTGACCGGCGACCGGGTCGAGACCTGCCCGATCGCCGGCACGATCGCCCGCGGCGCGGGGCCGCTGGAGGACGCGGCGAACATCCGCACCCTGCTCGACTCGCCGAAGGAGGAGTCCGAGCTGACCATGTGCACCGACGTGGACCGCAACGACAAGTCCAGGATCTGCGCGCCGGGCAGCGTCAAGGTGATCGGGCGGCGCCAGATCGAGATCTACAGCCGGGTGATCCACACCGTGGACCACGTGGAGGGCCGGCTGCGGCCCGGCTTCGACGCGCTGGACGCGTTCCTCACCCACATGTGGGCGGTCACCGTCACCGGCGCGCCGAAGGCCTGGGCGATGCAGTTCATCGAGGATCACGAGGAAGGCCAGCGCCGCTGGTACGGCGGAGCGGTCGGGATGATCGGCTTCGACGGCGCGATGAACACCGGCCTCACCCTGCGGACCGCGCACATCCGGGACGGCATCGCGTCGGTGCGGACCGGCGCGACGCTGCTGTTCGACTCCGACCCGGCGGCCGAGGAGAGGGAGACCGAGCTGAAGGCCCGCGCCTTGCTTGAAACCCTCAAAGATCCTGAACGGGACTTCGCGGCCGGCTCGCCACCCCCGGCCGGCCAGCTCCCGGGCAGCGGCATGCGCGTGCTCCTCGTCGATCACCAGGACTCGTTCGTGCACACCCTGGCCGGCTATTTCCGCGAGCAGGGCGCGGCGGTCGTCACGCTGCGGGCCGGGTTCGGCGCGGCTGCACTTGACGAGTACCGGCCCGATCTCGTCGTGCTCTCGCCCGGCCCCGGCCGCCCGTCCGATTTCGGCTGCGACGAGCTGCTCAGCGAGCTTGACGCGCGCGGGCTGCCGGTTTTCGGCGTGTGCCTCGGGCTGCAGGCGATGGTCGAGCACGCAGGCGGCGAGCTTGCCCTGCTGGCGGAGCCGGCACACGGCAAGCCCGGGCGGGTGCAGGTGCTCGGCGGTGCGCTGCTTGCCGGGCTGCCCGGCGAGTTCACGGCCGGCCGCTATCACTCCCTGCATGCGACCGCCGGCCAGGTGAAGGGCGGGTTCTCGGTGACGGCGGTGACGCCGGACGGAGTCGTGATGGCGATCGAGGATGCCGCCGCCGGGCGGTGGGGGGTGCAGTTCCACCCGGAGTCGATCCTGACCGCCGCCGACCGGGCGGGCCATCAGGTCGTCGCCAACGTGCTGCGGCTGGGCCGCGGTGCCGCCCGGGCCGCCGCGGCGGGCGCGGCCGGCCCCCCGGCCGCGCCCGCTCCCGGATCCGGCTAGCGCAGGTGGCGCAGGCTGCGGGCGAAGTTGACCAGCACGCGCCGCCGCTCGTTGTGCGAGGTCGCCACGTAGAAGATGTGATGCCGCCGCCAGGTGAGGAACAGGAAGATGTTGCGCTTGTGGCACGAGGGCTCACCCTTGATACCGCACACGCCGAACAGGGTGGCGCGGGCGCCGTGCACCCGGTAGGTCCGCAGCTTCTTGGCCTCGCCGAAGTTGCCGCAGGGCCCGCCGGAGTTGTTCTGCGTGATGTTCAGGTAGCGGTGCCGCACCTTGCCGTAAGAGGCGTACACGACGTGCTTGGAGAGCTTGCCGGTGACCTCGCAGTGCGTCACGACGATGGGGCCGGACCTGGTCAGGCCGTGCAGCCGGGTCGGGCGCTTCAGCCGGAAGCCCGCCGCCCGCTGCGCCGCATGCCAGCTTTGGAACGATCCGGTCGCCGCCGGCCGGCCCGCGGTGGCGAACGCGGCCGGGGCCAGCGCGGCGGGTGCGGCGCCCATGCCTACGGCGAGGGCAAGCCCGGCGGCAACTGCACGTATCCGGAGCATTGAGGTCTCCTTGGCTTGTTGTAGTGGATCAATTACCGACCGTCACGAGGCGGTGTTGCAAGATCGTAGGACACGGCGCGGGTGCCTGGCTACCGGAACCGCCAGGCGCCGGCCCAGGGCCGATGTCGGCCGCTGCCGGTAGTGTGCCGTGCCATGAAGAGCGTTCAGCCCGAGGTGTTCCTTGTCGCCCGTCCCGAGATCGACTACGCGGCGATGGCCGACTACCTGCGCGAGGTGGCCGGGGAGAGCTGGCTGGAGCGGCTGGACCGCGGCGACCTGGCCGACGCGGAGAACCTGGCGGAATTCGCCGGGAAGATCTGCTACCGGGCCTGGGAGCCCGGGCTGAACCCGAACGTGCGCCGGGTCCGCACGGATCACCAGAAGTACCTGGAGAACATCCTGTCCAGCGCGCACGGCTCGGTCCTCGAGCACGCGAGCTTCAGCTTCGTGCTGCATAACCTGAGCCGGGTAGCGAGCCATGAGCTGGTCCGGCACCGGCCGGGGACGGCCATCTCGCAGGAGTCGCTGCGGTTCGTCCGGCTGGCCGACATCCCGTTCTGGTTCCCGGACTGGGCGCACGCGGATGCCGAGCTGATGAAGCGGGCCACGGCGCTGCTTGAGCAGATGGAGGAATTCCAGCGCTGGATGGCCGGGCACTTCCAGCTGGACGAAGAAGGGGTGCCGTTTCACGAAAAGAAGCACAAGACCTCGTTCATGCGCCGGTTCGCGCCGGACGGGGTGGCCACCGGCCTGCTCTGGACGGCGAACATCCGCACCCTGCGGCACACCATCGAGGCCCGCACCGACACTGGCGCCGAGGAGGAGATCCGGCTGATCTTCGCCAAGATCGCAGAACTCATGCGGGCCGAGGCCCCGGCGCTGTTCGGCGATTACGTCGTCGAAGACGGCGCATGGATTCCACGGTGGCGCAAGGTGTGAGAGCGTTGGCGCATGCCTCTCGTCACCTCGGGCGGGGATGCCTGGCGCGGCTACCTGGCCTTGCCGGCGGGCGCGAGTAAGGACGCGGCAGGCAGCGCAGCCGCTGGCCGCTGGCCCGGCGTGGTGGTGATTCACGAGTCCTACGGGCTGAACGATGACATCCGTGACAAGGCGGATCGGTTCGCGGCCCACGGCTATCTGGCGCTCGCCCCTGACCTGTATGACGGCAAGTCGTGGATCCGCTGCGTCCGTGCCGCGTTCCGGCAGGTCCGGGCGCAGTCGGGGCCAGCGTTCACGGTGCTTGAGTCGGCCAGGGACTTCCTGGCGGCACGCGATGACTGCACCGGCAAGACCGGCGTCGTCGGGTTCTGCATGGGCGGCGGGTTCGCGCTGCTCTGCGCGCCAAGGGCGGGGTTCACCGTGGCCGCGGTGAACTACGGCGAGGTGCCCAAGGACGCGGAGCGGGCACTGGCCGGAGCATGCCCGATAGTCGGCAGCTATGGCGCACGCGACCCGATGGGCACCGCGCACCCGGAGCGGCTGCAGCGCGCGCTCGCGGTCCTGGAGATACCGCACGACGTGAAGGTCTACCCTGGCTCGGGCCACCGGTTCATGACGGAGTCCGCTGGCCTCGCTGCGGTCTTCGCGAAGGTGACCAGGATGAGCTACCAGCAGTCGGACGCCGCCGATGCGTGGCAGCGCATCTTCGCGTTCTTCGGCGAGCACCTGGCCGCCTGACGGGCCAGGCTCAGCCGGCCGGACCGGTCGGGTCGTGATGAATGTGCTCGCTGGACATCCGCCGGGCGAGCATCCGGACGGTTTCCGAGACCATCGCGTCCGGTCCGCTGATGAACACCTCCCGGCCCTCGCAGGAGGCGTGCTGTCGGACCGCGTCGGGCAGCAGGCCAGCCAGTCCGGCCCAGTCCGGGTCGTGTGATACCGCCGGGATGACGGCCAGGCCCGGGCAGGCGGCGGCAAGGAGCGACAGGTCCCGCATGTCGTACAGGTCGCTGGCGGTGCGGGCACCGACATAAAGGCTGATCTTCCGCTGCGCCGCACGCCGGGGCGGCCAGGTCTGACCGGACTGCCCGTCCTGCCCGGCGGCGGCGATCACGCCCTCGACCAGCGCCTTGACCGGGGCCAGCCCGGTTCCCCCGGCGATGCAGAGCAGGTCGCGCTGGCTGTCGCCGGCGATGGTCAGATCGCCGCGCGCCGGGCCGAGCAGCAGGATGTCGCCTGCCTGCACGTAATGCACGAGCGCGGTGCTGACCATGCCACCGAGAATCGCGCGCACGTGCAGGTCGAGCAGGCCGCTGGCCCGTGGCGCATTGGCGATGGAGAAGTTGCGCCAGACCCGCGGCCAGCGCGCCACCTGGACCGCCACGTACTGTCCCGGCCGGAAGGCCAGCGGCTGATCCGGCCGGATGGTCAGCACGGCAAGATCGGGCCCGCGCAGATCATGCCGCACGATCTCGCCGATCCACCATGGCGGCGCCTGCCGGGCATCAGCGGCCGCGGCCGCCCGCATGATGCTGCCGATGCTGGCTACGGCCGTTTCCCACGCCGCCTGCATGTCGGCGGTCCAGGTGCCTGCCCCGAAATGCCGGACGGTGTCGAGCAGCACTCCGAAGAATGCCTCGTAGTGCTTATCCTTTACGCCGAACTTGCGGTGATCGCGACCTAATTGCCCGACATATGCGGTGAGCGCCTGCGGGCTGTCCATGCTCCATACGATCCTGGCGAGTGCGCCGAAGACCCGCTCCCGATGCGTGCTCATCGCGAGCGGGAACATCGCCCGCACCTCGGGATGCCGCACGAAAAGCCATGCGTAGAAGTGCTCCATCGCCTCCCGCGCACGCCCCTCGATGACCGCGAAGGATTCCTTTACCAGCCGGGCATCCCGGGCGGAAATACGGCCGGTGGCATTTTCGCTGCGGGCGCCATTCACCGGAGTAGCCTCGATCTGACCGGACTGGCCTGGCACGGCTGCCACGGCGCTCTGGCGCGGGCTGCTCGGCGTTTCCGTGGCGGCCCCAGAGCGCGAACCTTGCCCGTCAGCACGCCGATTGAAAGCAGTCCAAAGCGGCTGACCTGCGAACACCCCCGACGGATTGCCGTCGGGAAAGCCGCCGTCCAGCGCGATCGCCACTAGTCGAGTCTGGCACTGCCACTTGACGCGTACAAGCACCTTTAGCCAATCGCAACTGAATACGCAGCGTAAGCAGAATGTGGTTCGGCCAACCCGCCGAATGATCCCGGGGATTTCTCGGTCGCTGCGACCGAGAAATCCCCGGGATCATGGAAGCTGCTAACGATTGCAGAGCCTTTCCGGTTACTGACTGGTCATTCCACGGCTGCCATTCCGCGCGAAGAACTGCCGGCGGCCGCGGGCCGCCGACAGGCCGGCCGGCCCGGGGCGCCGCCAGGCAAGAGTATGCAGGTCTCCGGCGCCTGCCGGGCAGGCCGCGTGCTGCCGCCACGGCCTAGTATGAGCCGGTGACTTCTGCCGGATACCTCCGCTTCCCGCATCTTCACGACGATCTCATCGCCTTCATCGCCGAGGACGACGTGTGGCTCGGCCCGGCCGCGGGCGGCCGTGCCTGGCGAGTCTCCGCCGACCAGGCGGCTGCCAGTCACCCCCGCATTTCCAGGGACGGCACGATGGTCGCCTGGACCTCCAGGCGCGATGGCCCGCCCGAGGTGTACCTGGCCGGGGTCGAAGGGGGAAGCGAGCGCAGGCTCACCTACTGGGGCGACCCGCAGACCAGGGTCTGCGGCTGGGACTCGGCCGGGGCGCTGCTCGCGATTACCGCGTCCGGCCAGCCGTTCAGTCATTTCACCTGGGCGTACGCGCTCTCCGCCAGCGTTGATGAGCACGGCGGCGGGACCGGTGACGGCGGCGTGGCCGGCGGTGGCCCGCGGCGGCTGCCGTTCGGGCCGGTCAGCGATCTGTCGGTGGAGGAGACCGGCATCGCCCTGCTGACCGGCTGCATGGGCCGCGAGCCGGCGCACTGGAAGCGCTACCGGGGCGGGACGTCCGGCCGGCTCTGGCTGTCCGCGGCGGCCAGCCCGGCGGGCGGCGCGCAGGCCACGGCCGGCCCGTTCACCCGGGTTCTCGATGACCTCGCTGGCCACTTCTCCAGCCCGATGCTGGCCGGGGGCAGGCTTGCCTTCCTGTCCGATCACGAGGGCACCGGCAACGTGTACTCCTGCGCGCTAGATGGCAGCGGAGTGCGGCGGCACACCGACCACGACGGTTTCTACGCCCGCAACGCGAGCACCGACGGGACCCGGATCGTCTATCACTGCGCTGGTGACATCTGGCTGCTTGACTCCCTCGACCCGGCGGCCGAGCCGCGGCGGCTGGATATTAGCCTCGGCTCGCCGGCCGCCGGGCGGGCCCGGCGGCTGGTGTCCGCTGACGACCACCTCGGCTCGCTGAGCTGCGACCAGGCGGGCCGGGCCAGCGCCATCGAGGTACGCGGCACGGTGCACTGGCTGACCCACCGGGACGGCCCGGCCAGGGCGCTTTCCGTCGTGCCAGGCGTCCGGGCGAGACAGCCGCACGTGCTCGGAACCACCGGCCAGGTCGTCTGGGTCACCGACGCCGAGGGCGCGGACGCGCTGGAGATCGCGCCTGCCAACGGGATGTACGATCCGGCCGGGTCTGCCGGGACCGCGGAGGTAGCCGGGTCAGCCGGGACGGCAGGGTCAACCGGGACGGCAGGGTCAACCGGGTCTGCCGGGACGGCAGGGTCGCCCGGGTCTGCCGGGATGGCAGGGTCCGGCGCGGCTGGGCCCCGGCGGCTGGCGGCCGGGTCCATCGGCCGGGTGCACAGCCTTGCCGCGGCCCCGGACGGCAGCGCCGTTGCCGTCGCGGCACGGGACGGGCGGCTGAACGTCGTCGACGTCGCGACCGGGGCGGTCACCGAGATCGCCGCCTCCGACAACGGCCCGGTGACCGGGCTGGCCTGGTCGACGGACTCGGCCTGGCTGGCCTGGTCCCAGCCGGGCACGGACCCGCTTCGCCGGCTACGGATGGCGCGGCCGGCCGGACAGGTTCCAGTGGATGTCACCGACGGCAGGTTCGTCGACACCGATCCCGTCTTCACCAAGGACGGCCGTTACCTAGCCTTCCTTTCCCGGCGCAGCTTCGACCCGGTCTACGATGCGCACTTCTTCGACCTGTCCTTCCCGTACGGCTGCCGTCCGTACCTGGTGCCGCTGGCCGCGGCAACGCCATCACCCTTCGCGCCGCTGTCGGCGGGCCGGCCTGTCGGCGACGACCAGGCCAAGGACGACGACGCGGCCGCGCACGGCGCGGGCGAGAAGGACAGTGCAGGCGACAAGGACGGCGCGGGCGAGAAAGACCGCCCGGCCGGTAAGCCCGGTGCCGACGAGACGCGGGTGCCGCCGGTCAGCGTCGATACCGAGCTGATGGCCAGCCGGGTCGTCCAGGTTCCGGTACCCGAGTCGCGGTACAGCTCCCTGCGGGCGGTCAAGGGCGGGCTCGCCTGGCTCAAGGAGCCGGTGACGGGAAACCTTGGCGAGGGCGGCGCCAGCCTCGGTGATTCCGGGCCGCGCCCGGCGCTCGAGCGCTTCGACTTCGCGCAGCGGCGCAGCACCCAGCTAGCCGACGAGATCGACTGGTTCGAGGCAAGCGGGGACGGCAGCCGCCTCGTGGTCTGCGACGGCGGGGAGCTGAGCGTGATCCCGGCAGAGCACAAGCCAGACTCCGACAACCCGGCCGACCGGGTGCAGGTGGACCTGTCCAGGGCCAGGTACCTGGCCGACCCCGCCGCGCTCTGGCGCACCGCGTACGAGGAGGCCGGGCGGATCATCCGGCATGACTTCTGGGTGCCCGACATGGCCGGCGTGGACTGGGACGCGGTGCTCGCCGAGTACCGGCCGCTGCTGGACCGGATCGCCGGTCCCCGCGACTTCGCCGACCTGCTCTATGAGGTGCTCGGCGAGCTCGGCACGTCCCACGCTTACGTGCTGCCCGCCGGGGCGCACGGCGAGGCCGCGGACGGCGGACGGGCCCGGGTCGGCATGCTCGGCGCTGACCTGGAGCTTTCCGAGGACGGTCGCTGGCTGGTCCGCCGGGTCATACCGGGCGAGTCCTCGGATCCCAGGGCGTGCTCGCCGCTCGCCGCTCCCGGCGTCGGCGCCGCCCCAGGGGACGCGCTGCTCGCCGTGGACGGGCAGCGGGTCGGCGCCGACGGGCCTGGCCGGCTGCTGGCCGGCGCGGCCGGAAAGCCGGTCGAGCTGACCATTGCCCCGGCGGGCGGCGGCCAGCAGCGCCGGGCCGTGGTCAGCACGCTGCAGAACGACCGCCGGCTGCGGTACCAGGACTGGGTGGCCGGGCGGCGGCGGCGGGTCCGCGAGCTAAGCGGCGGCAAGGTCGGCTATCTGCACGTGCCGGACATGATGAGCGAGGGCTGGGCGGACTTCCACCGCGACCTGCGCAGCCAGATGGTCAGCGATGCGCTGATCGTGGACGTCCGCGGAAACCGGGGCGGGCATACCTCCCAGCTGGTCGTGGAGAAGCTCGCCCGCCGCGTCATCGGCTGGGACGTGCCGCGCGGCCGGCAGCCCGGCACTTACCCGCAGGACGCGCCGCGCGGGCCTGTTGTCGCGCTGGCCGACGAATACGCGGGATCAGACGGCGACATCGTCACCGCGGCCATCAAGATCATGCGCATGGGCCCGGTGGTGGGCGCGCGCACCTGGGGCGGCGTGATCGGCATCGACGGGTTCCATGAGCTGGCGGATGGCACCGAGATCACCGTGCCCCGCTACGCGACGTGGCTAGATGGCTACGGCTGGGGGCTGGAGAACCACGGCGCCGACCCCGATGTCGAGGTGATCACGTCACCCGACGACCAGGCAGCCGGCCTCGACCGGCAGCTGGAGACCGCGGTGCGCCTCGCCCTTGCGGCGCTCGAGGCCAGCCCGGCCTCAGCCGCGCCGGATACCTCCAGCCCGCCTCCCCGGCGGCGGCCCGCGCTGCCGCCAAGAGCTGGCTAGAACGTGGAGCGCCCGCCGAACATGTCAGCGAGCCGGTTCGCCAGGCTAAGGTCGCCGTCCATCGTCAGGCGGCCGTCCAGGATCAGCGGGAGGAAGCTCCCGGCATCGGCAATCACCCGGACGAAGTCCGCCAGCGGCACGCGGATCGTCAGGGCCGCGCCGTCGGCGGCGCCCTGCCGCGCGGTCGCCCGCCGGCCGTGCACCTCGATCGTCCACGACCGCCTGCTGCCATCGCTCAGGCCGAGATCGTAGACGATGCAGCCGGCGAAGCCCGCCGCGTGATCGGCGTCGAAGCCGCTGGCGATTACCGCGAACAGGGCCCGCTGCGCCGCCGGGCCGCCGAGCACCCGCTCGATCCTGCTGTCACTGGCCCGCCCGGCTAGCGCGCGGGCACTGGCCTGCAGCCGCTGCCGGGCGGACTCGCCCGCCGACCGCCTGGCCTGCCCGGCCAGCTCACGGAGCGGCATGTGCCTGGAGCGCCGGGCGGCGGCAAGCTCGGCTTCCTCGTCGATCGGGTAGGGCGCCGGCAGCCCGCGCGGCCCGCTCCGGCGGGCAAGCGCCTTGTCCACCGCGGCGGCCAGCCGGTCCGCCTTGGCCGCCTCGGCGGCGTCCCTGCCCTCGGCAAAC
>WNGH01013322.1_pt1 | contig 12176 bp, 10 predicted proteins | sample 5400631 | NCBI WGS metagenome assembly WNGH01 (sample SAMN13153373, study PRJNA577476) | soil metagenome | isolation source: 115 cm soil or saprolite under Garry oak tree replicate 1 | place: USA:California | collected 2016-06-15 | reverse complement strand
TGAAGAGTGGGTTGTGGCCGACGAGGGTGATGTTCTGCGACGTGCCGGGAATGCCGCCGCCCGGCCCGACGGCTAGCTGAGCTGCTGCCGATGGCGCGAACGAGACGGTAAGAGCCGAGCTTGCGATTGCGAATCGAAGCGTCACGGGTAAAAGGCGGGGTTTCATAGTCGGTCTCCTCTTCGCTGCTGGGCCTGAGATCAAAGCCGGCCACTCCATCTAGCTCCCGCGGTTTTTTCTGGGGGCCCTCCTGTCAGAAGCCTCTCAAGACGCGTAGGTGTCGCACGTGCGGCGATCGATCGCCTGGCAGTACCACGTCGAGCACCGCCTCGCTAGCTTAAATTCTCACCTCACAGTACGCGCCAGTAGCTCAGCTGGATAGAGCGTCGGCCTCCGGAGCAACAACGGTCAGCGTCCATGAACGCTGGCCGTTGTTGTTTCAACGACTTAGCCGGTGCAAGCGATGATCAGCGCGAGCCAACAATGACCGGTGTTGGCACTGTTTTTGGCACTGACGGAGACGCAGGCAATCCGGTCGCTGTCGCGATATGGCGCGCGTAAGCGTCCCGACATCCTTCGACGGAGTCGCGTAGAGTTGGACTTACGGACTTCACGCTTATCGGGGGAGCGGTGATCACCATTGAACCAGATTCGTGACAGCTTGATAGAGCCCCTTCGGTTGGAAACGCCTTTCTGGCTCAGTGCACGGCTGGCCCGCGCTCGCAAGACTACTGCACAACTACGTACGAACTGGCCACCCACATCAAGGCCTTTTCGAATAGCGCGGCCAAGCTATCGGGTCTCATGTCGACGAGCGGACCCGTGGCAGCGGGCGGCGTGACTCCGTTTCGGTTGAGTCCGCAGGGGGCTGCGAGTGAAACCGGCGTGTGAAACCGTAGGAAATAGATGCCTGGTTTGTCGACCGCGACGTAATACGACAGCGTGCGCGTTGCCTTTGGCGGCACCGCCTGCTGGGCGATAGGGATGTTGTTGCCAGTGTTGAAGAGAATGGCGAAGGCTTGTGGTGTCTTCTCTTCACCTGCCATGAGCCTCGTGGTCGCACCGCTATACTCAACTCTAGCCACATACATCGGCTGCCAGTGGCGATGCAATGTTAGCGTCGCGACGCAAGCGCCATTTTTCTCAACTTTGACGGTGATGACGAGGTGGCGAACTTGCGAAGTATCTATGCGATAGACCGACGCACCAAGGGATATGTTGACAATGTCACGGCTGAGGTCGGCCAGCTGCGCGGCGGCGAGCTTTGGCTGAAGGGTTCCGTGATAGACAGAGTATGTCCAAATGCCCCCGACCAATACGCCAGCCGAGAGCATTGCGCTCTGAACGGCTCCGAAAAGGTTGTGCGCGGGGCCGTAGTCGTGGCCCTTCAGCTGCCGCCACCAAGATTCGGGGTTCACAACGCACCTCCTGACCGCAGATACTGATTTGGCTTGAGGCTGACGAGCCTTTGGCCCTAGCCGATGTTGCCGACGCGGGCTCTTCGGAAGACCCTCCGTAACCCGGCTTCGACTGCGTCCACTTCTTCGTGCGTCGGAGGCGTCGTCGTCCCCCTCCATGGTATGCCAATCCGCGAGCCACACTTCAGGCGGGTCGCCCGGTGACGACCTCCTATAACTGCCCGCGACGCGTCATCCCGAGCGCGTGACGGTATATCTCTGGCACCTTATATCGTTCGACCTTCTCGTCGGTCCCTTCATAAACAGCGAGTAGCCCAACCTCTCGAGCGAGCCCGAGTTGATCCGTCATCGTCTCAAGCTCCGGAGCTGGCACAGGCGTATGACCGATTCTCTGGAGAAGACGGAGCAGCGGCTCAAGTTCCGGAAACTCCTCTTGTAGTGCTTCCAACGCCTCGGTCGATACAACCGGCAGACTCGCAGCCAGTGCTCGGGGTCGAACGATGCTCCTCTCGTACGGGGCCTTCTTGTGCTCCTGGCGCTCCCAGTCCACCACGGCGCTGAATAGCTGTAGTAGATGCCGCGGACTGTGGTCCTGGTTCCCATCTGCTAAACGACTCCAAACCCAGTTCCTCGTGAACGCGGTCTTCTCACCCTTCATGCGGTCCCCTACGAAGAGGTTCCAAGCGCTATAGACCTCCCCATCCGTCCAAATCCCTGCGTCAGTGTCACTGAGGCGGGTACTGCCCGGATTGGAATCCAACAGCACACCAAAGCTCTTTGAACGGAGAGCCTGCTTTAGCACAACCTTCAAGAAGGTCGCTTGGTCCCTCCATTGGAGGGTCACTGATCGCCCGAACAAGTGGCTCTTGTTCTCAAAGCGTACTTTTCTCCAAATATCCTCCCGCAGGACGATCTTGAAGCGTAGGTTCTGAAGCGCTTCAGCACGGTCCATCCAAAGCGCAAACAAACCTTCAATCGCCTCGCCTCGCCGAGTGCGGTCCTTTGGATTGCTCCCAAAGCCGGTATCGAGTCCATCGTAAAGGAGAAGCGTGTCTGCTTTGGAAACGGCGTCCAGCCGTGCGAGCCAGTCATTGAGCAGCAACCCGAACTGAGGCAAGGTAGACACTGCCTCGAACGTGCGAATGACATCTGTTTCAGACTTCGGGCCTTTTTGCAGAGCCTTCGCCAGCTCGCCGTCTGACTGCGCCTGCAGGGTTGAATTCAGCGACAGGCGGATGGCAAGACACGTATAGAAAGCCCAGAACTGCCGCCAATCAGAGGACCTTTCCGAAAGCATCTTCTCGGCTGCTCCAAAGCCCTCGGCACCGAGTAACCACTTGTGACGCCTAAGGGGTACAGGAGCAAGTATGACGACCGATGGGCGACTTTGATCCTCTAGAAGCCGCCGGAAGACAGCCGTCTTTCCGGCGCCCTTTCGACCCAGCACGAGCGGAATCCGAGAGTCCAGAGCGTTCTTGACGACTTCGGTCTCGACGAAAGTCTCTAAGAAGTCCTCTTGCTCCTCGGCCGTCCCCGTCGAGAACCGAAGCTCTTGCAGGACCTGAGGCTTAGCGGCTCCTACGTGTACAGGGGTGCGCTGCTCTGCTGGCGATGGCAGGAAGCGTTCGATCCATTCTGCTACCGGTTCGAAGTCGCGCCAAGCCTCTGTGTCCGACAGGATCTCATCTGCGGTAGCCAGGGACTCCCGGTAGGGTACGAAGTGCGTCAATTCCGCTTCGACCAATCCACCGTTTGACGATCGCTGTTCATTCGCAGGTGACAACCACTCCGCGATCCACTCGAGCGCGCGATGTTGATACTTCTCCACGACTATGCTTGCCTTGCTCGGCGGTATCGGCGACACCAGGAACCGTGGCTCCGGCGTGAATCGAGATGTGCCGAGCACCCGACGGGTCTGGGCGGACAGGAGGGCACGCACCAGGGCGGCTGTCCCAGTGTACGCCTGAGGGTGTGGGAAGAACACCACGACTGCGATGTCTGCAATGTCGAAGAGCAGAGGGCCGCTTAACGGCGTGATGCCGGTGCGCGCGTCCAGGAGAACTACATCCGGAGTGAATGGGAGGCGGCGTTCGATCAGCTCAATCAGTGTCCGAAGGGGATTGCTCTCTTCCCGGTACCACGAGGACGGGTCGATGAGGCGAATTAGCCGAGCATAATTCGCGTCGGGTCGCCCCGCAGGCAGGCAGTATAAATCCTCTCCTTCGACTACTCGAACTAGGTGTTTGCTGACGTCGGGGTTATCACCACGGTCCAGGTCTACGAGCAGCTGGGCAACTCCCGCATGATCTGCGACCTCGCGCTCCTTGCCGAACAGCGCGGCCAATCCCGGCGCCTCGAGATCCATATCGACGCATACGACCTTCCGCCCCTGTGCAGAGAGGAGCCTCGCTGTGTAGCCTAGGGCGGTTGAGCGCCCCACCCCGCCTCTCAAGGAATAAAAGGTCACCACAATGGGTCGCTGAGGGTCCTCGTCCAGATCCGAGGGGAACAACAGCGGTCGCTCACTCGAGCGCGCTCGGGCAAACGCCTCAGGCCACAGAGGCAGATTCTCCACATCGGTGTCGACGGGGAGTGCCCCAGCCCACTCTCTCTCATCAGGCGTCAAAAGATCAACCCATGCGAGCTCAGCATCCTGTAAGCCTTGGAGCACTATTGACCTTCGCTGCTCAGGTGTCAGCTTACCGAACGCTGCGGATAGTATTGCCAGGCGCCACCCTGAAAAGGGGTCCGGTTGGACTCGCACCTCACCGGGCGCCAGACCAGCCCTCTCCATGTTTCCAATGACGATTGCCTTAATTTGATCGGCCGTCATTTCCGCCATCCTGCGCGCCGGGCTCGAGTTTGGAGCCATCCGGCCAAGTGCACCGCGCCTGTCACCAATTCCTCGGGAGAGAGTGCGGACGGCACCGCAAGCTCATACCGCAGAGCGGTTGTCCATGTGTCGACGTAGAAAGTCTTTGCCCCATTCGTGTCGCGCAAGTCTGTCAAGGGGAATCGAGCTGCCTTCCAGAGTTGGGCCAAGTTGTGCCCGGCCGGCCCGCCGGCTGGGAAATCGATTTCCTGACTCTTTAGGTAGGCCTTCAACGAACACTCAACTGCGTATCCCGCCATGTAAACAGGCCCAGTTGACAACTCACCGCCCAGCATGGCTCTCGAATCGGCCCCTCTCCTTTGGGCTACCGCCATCCAATCCTCGGGTGTCGACGGGCTCGCCATCTCTGACCTCGAGCATGCGTGGCGGTTTAGACTTTCGGGCGCGCGAAGACCTATCCAAACGTAGTCCTTGCACTGAGTACGTAGTAGTACTAGACGTAGTAGTACTAATGGTACCTGGGCTCTGGCAGGACCTCCGTGGAAGCGCGCACGGGATTGTGGCGACCAGCTCTTCACCTGGCTTCGTGAGTGGGCAGAAAGGCGCTCATATGGGACTACGAGTCATTCTGCTTCTTGATCGTCCGCACCCAGGCCTCAAAGGAGTCTAGGTCAGCGCGGAGTTCGTCCGGTTCCGGAACTGCGAGGCTGAGCGCTGGTGGCTGGTCGTGTTGCCATCTTGAGGCCTTGGTGATACCGTCCTCGAACTCCTGCAGTTGCGGCTCAGTCACACGATGAAGATTCTTGAGGCGAAGAGTCTGCACTTCCGGCGAGAACCGTCTCACCGCTCCATGGCTGTGGCTACCTGAGTAGCCGCTGGAGTCCACGGGAACAGCTGGTAGCTAGATCCAGTTCGGACCCGCCGTAACCTCCTGGCTTTGTCCAGCCAATCGGCGAGAGTGGAGAGCCTTCTGGCGTCCGGCACCCCAAGGCGTTTCTTCAGATCAGACTGGCGTACTCCAGGCTGCTCGGCTACGGTACTTAGGATGCCTTCTACTAGACTTGCATCGTGATCAGCGTCGTCAGCAGCTGGGAGCCAATCATGGAGTTCAGGGACTGCCGACAATGATTCTCGAAGCTCTCGAAGCCCCTCACGATCTCCCATGACTGCCATGAGGGTTGGTGCCGTATGGACTGCGTGCGACATTCCGATGTCAAACTTCCCGTATTCCCGCTTGCAGCTTTCCACAAACGCGGGGAGTAGCGGATACGTCTCCCGCGCCGCAGCGATGGCGACTTGGTAATTCCTGTCAGCTTTCGCCCTCTCGATCTGTACACTGAGTTGGAAGTACTTCCCAACCACGTCTGAACCGGCGCTTCCGTCGATCCTTCCCCTATCGTCGGTGGGGCTGCTGACGAGCCGCTTCAGGAATTCAAGCATCGGGAAGGTTCATTGGCGTCGCGCGTCACGTTCCTGGCGCCCACCCCAACTGTCTCAGGCAGTCATGAAGGCGCTTGAGCTGCTTCCATTCGGCGTCTGTAACAAACGAGTCGGCCAGAACCTCACTGAGCATTGCGGCGAAGACCCGGCCGTGCACGGCGCGCAATTCCTCGTTGGTGAGACTGAACCGCTCCCGCTTGTCGGCCAGATCACGAATCTCAGTGTCCGATAGATCGAGATCCATAACAGCAGCTGTCACGGCATCCCAGTACTCGTGCACCAGATCAGCGCGGCTTGGAACCGGCGCATGACCAACGCCCGGGTGCCGGGGCTTAAGACGTCCGCCGGATGGCATCGATCGAGCCGCATCGGGCGATAGGGGAGGCAGGTTGAGGCTCTCGCTGAACTTGTAAGCCTTGAGACTTGCGATGTCACCGAAAGTCCTCACTCCCTTCTGGAGCATCACCTCAGCGTAGAATTCCCATAGCCGCGCACCCGCGAGCGCGTCGTAGGCCGCAGTATGCGCCTCGAGATGTTCAATTCCGTGAGCCCGACACGCGTCACTCAAGCAACATTTGCGACCCAGACCGAGCATCGGCCGCATGTACATCAAACACAGGTGCGGCATCGTCCCTGCCCACCCCACGCGCGAAAACTCATCTGCCAGGAATCGCACATCGAAGTACACGTTGTAGGCCGTCAAAACAGCGTCTGACAAGGCCCTTGCAAGGTCTCCAGCGATGGCCGAGAAGGCTGGGGCATCGGCGACGTCACGATCCGTAATGCCGTGGATCTCGGTGGCAGCGACAGGCCTCTGGGGATTCAGGAGAGTGTCAAGGACCAAAGCAGGCTCTCTCGCCGGCTCCAGCCGAACGACCGAGACTTCAACCACGCGGTCCGCACCAGGATGCAAGCCAGTCGTTTCAATGTCGATCACGGCGATCGGCACATCCCGAATCTGAGATGCAACGACTCCCAGTTGTGATCCCGTTGTCACCAAGTGCCTCGCTACAGCTTCAGGAGAATGTCGACGTCGCCGGGCTTGCGCGTTCGGTCCCCGAACAGCACGGTCTGCGTTTGGCGAGCGATTGGCCGCTGCACCACTCGCAGCGGGCGTTTCGGAAAGTGTTTCCTTAGGGCACCGAGCGTGGTCTCGAGTGTGAATTCCCGCGCATCGGTACGCACGTAAACCACGGCGTTGCGGGCCATGACCGCACTGCATCCCTCAAAGGCAAGGTCGATCAGTTTCGCGTAGTCGGTGCGGGACTCGAATTTCCTTGTCCAAAGCCCGTGCACCCGTGTCGGCTGAGATGGCCCGCCGAGAAGCCAAAGACGCAGCCATTGGTCGTAGTGGTAGTTCGTGATGCCGCAGTACGGCGGAGAGGTAAACAGCAGACGGAATGGGCGACGGCGCCCACTCTCCACGTCATCACGTATCCGGCGTAAGACGCGAATGCAGTCACCGAAGCACACCTCGCCCCCGGAGCACTGCGCAACGCCCTTCTTGTACCGCCACTCGATGCGCTTCGCGAGGAACGCAACGGGGTCAAGAGTGGGCGCCTTCATCTTGCGCTCCCGCCACCACGCCACTGCGTAGTCCGGACTCATTGCCTTGCCGTCGCGCATTTGATTCGAGAGCGCAGCGCCGCGCTTCCCATGGAGATAGGTCAATAGAAACGCCATGACCGTGGCGTCTACGCGACTACTCCTCCACCGCAGGGTCTGGCGAGCGCACAGTAGGAATCGGCGAAGGCGGTGTGCATAACCCCACCGAAAAAATTCTGGGAGGGCTTCAAGCTCATCCTTGAAGGTCTCGTCTATCGCGAGCGTTGCGACTTCTTGGAGACGGCCAAGCACGTTCCGCTTCGCCGCAGGCTTCAGTTTCACGCTCCCGTAAAAGGCAAACTTGACCGGGAACATGGCGTAGTACGGTCCTATTCCGACCCATCGGTCAACGGCAGTGCTGAGCGTGCGGTTGTTGGTGCGCGCGGGAAGGGGCGATTTGGAGGGAGCGCTCATGAAATCATCCGTGTGACGACTTCATAAGCGTCTTGGCCAGTTCTTCCAGGACCTTACGGCCAAGGTGGAGTGGAATCGCCGCCTCAGCGTGCGCCGAGACCAGCGGCATAAGCGCATTGGGATATCTAGAAGAAACGACCTGGTCCATCAGGCTCATGGCATCGGCCAGACGCGGAAACTGGCTGGCGTCGGCGCGCGACAAGTCCCGATGATCGTCTTCCAGGTATGGCAACGTGGCTACAAGTCGAGCTCCGGACTTTGTCTTGTAGAAGAGCTTCCGACCGAAGTAAGTATCCTTTCCGTACTCCTTGCCCTTCGAAAAAATGACGTTCTTGTGGATATACTCGTCGGTCAGGAGCAAGACTGACTGGTTGGCAAAGCGCGCGGTATTCGTCTTGGCGTCGAGATCAAGTGCGGTGAAATGATCCACGAACATCCCTGTCTTTTCGATGCCAAGCAGCAGAATGTCTCGTCCCCCTGTTGCGTCTCGAACTGCTCCATTGAGTCGCATCAGCTCCTTGCTGATAGCTTGACTCACCCACGCTGGATGGCCGAAGAGAGCGAGGGGCCCGTCGAGTACAAATGCGACCCGACCTAGCGAAGAAAGCCAACCCTTCGCCTCGAGCGTCCGCAGAATGTGCACGATCCACACACGCTCGTAGACCTGCATGATCTCCGCGAACATGGCCCCATTTGTGCCCCCGGCGTTCATCCCCTCGTGGAAGCGGAGGGCATCAGTGGAGTAGAGCGGACGCTTGAGTGAGCATCCACACGACACGGCCCCGTCGGTTGGCCGGTACGTCGCTTCCGTCGGGCAATCATCGTAAGGACAGCGTTGCTCGCGCGCCGAGGCGGGCTTGAGCCCCAGCAGGACCTCGAATGTCTCGAGCAATGACTCACCATCATCAGCCATCGCCTCGTGCTTGAACTCCTCGAACACCAGCTTGCGCATTGAGGCTGCCGCGCCAGCTTCGCCGTCGATCACCACATTGCAACCAGGGATCACGGAATCGATGGACGCAGGCGACTCCAGGGTCCGAAAGTCGCGTGGGTCCACAGGACGCATGGCATCGAGTTCGCGCATCCGCGCAACGTCCAAGATGACGCACGCGACGGTCACGTAAGACACTTCTGCACCAGGAAACCCGGTCTCAACGGGCACCTCGGCGTGGCTGCCATCGATTGCAATGATGTATTCTGGCGCCCAGCCGCTCGGGGCTACCGGAGCCGGAGCGATATGGTCAGCGGGCGCCTCGGGTGACCCATTGTCGCGGCGACGGCAGCGCTTGAGCAGCGATTGTACCCGCTCACTGTTGACCACGCGTCGAAGTGGGCCGTACGAAGCGTACTCCCCCTCATACGGCACGGCCTCAGACCCCTTCCACTTCGAAGCGCTGGATCTGCGTCGAGACGATGTACGGGTTGCTCTGCGTTTTCACTCTCACGAATCCGATGTCTTGAGCGCGGAGGATGGACTGCGCGAAATCCGCGAAATCGTGGTATTTCTTGAGCTCGCGCATCTCATCCTCGTTGTTCAAGTGACCAACAAACCAATTCGTTGTGTTGGCGAGGATGTTTTTCTGAATGCTGCTGACCTCCTGAGTAGCGTAAACGAGTCCGATGTTGCACTTGGCGCCTTCCTTCGCAGTCCGCACCCAGATGTTGGTCAGATCGTCTTCCTTCCCGGAAGGCAGGAGGTTATGTGCCTCCTCGATGTAGAGGACAACGTGGGGTGCCTGTCTGCCTGACCGGAAATCCGAAAAGTTCTTTCGGAACACGTATTCCATGATCCGGTCAGCAGACGCGCGGTTGACAGTCTCTTCGCCACCAGACTGGTCGACGATCACCAGTCGACCCTCCTTTAGATCCTTGTAGATCATTTCGGCATAATCGCCCGTGGTCGTGTGGGTGTGCATCGGCCTCGCGTTGCCCATTAGCTTCGCGCCGTTCGGGTACTCAAACATGCCGAGCAGCTTGTCAAGGTCAGGGTCGTGCCAAGGCTCGGCTGGCTCACCCTTCGCTTCCCGCTCATCCATGTAAGCCCTGTTGAAGTCTCCATACGTGCCCTTCGAATCGTGGATGAACGTCCGAAGATGCTCGAGAGCGAGGGCAAGTGACTCCCATGTGATCTTGGCGCTCTTGAGAATTGCAGCGGCAGTAGCGTAGTCGTCCTTACTCTCGCTCTTCTCGTTGCCGTGATCGTTAGCTAGGGCAGCGATGAGCTCTTGCGAGAAGAGACCCTTCACCACCGGCTTGATATCATCGGGGTACGTGAGCCCCGCTTTTGCCAGGAGCGCGCGGTAGACCAACACTCGGCGATCGTAGCGAACTCTCGCGCCATAATCCGTCTTGGGGTCAGGGGGTTCCGCGAACGCAACTTGTCGGAAGTTGCTCAGGTAACGGGCCGTCTCTGCCAGCAGTACGTCGTTGATGATCTCCTTCCCTGTCTGGAGATGCTCCTGACGGTAGAAGTTGATCAGCATCAATCGACGGTCTGGGTCGTTCGGATGTCGTGCGGTACCATACGTGACGACGTCTTCCTTCTTGCCATCGGGATGGGTTCGCCAGACGTTCCTGATGGCCGAGTTCTTCCCCCGTGAGTCCTTGTCCTGAACGTTTTCGTTCGCGTACTCCCCGGCAACGTCGAAGACGATCTGACCGATGCACCGTGGGGTCTCTTTTCGGAAGCGGAGCTCGAAGGTCGACTTGACGATGATCTTCGTCGTATTCGACTTTCCGATCCGGGTGATGCCGAAAATGGCGGTCTTCTGTCCGAGGAGATTCTCCGGCACGATCTCAACTGGCACGTCGCCGATCCCCTGGAAGGAACGATGAGTTGAGGCGTACCGCACTGTCCCGACTCGGACCGGGGTCCCACCAGGAGCGTCCATCGGGCGGAAGTTGACTATCCGCTCGAGCGCGTCCGCGTTCGGCTTGAATACCTTGAGGCCACGGTTCGGGTAGTAATTTGAGATGTCACTCCCGAACCGCAGTGTGAGTGGCCCCAACGCCTTCGCGTCGCCGTCCATCGGACGGTCAAGGTAAAACGTGCCGATCACGCGACAGGCGATGCCAGCGAACGACAGAATATGCGCGGTGGTAGCGTCCATTACCTCTGGCGAGTCCCAGTGCTTGGTGGGCTCACCACTGACCCGCTGAGCCGTTTCGCCTCGAGTTCGAATCGCTTCTTGCTCGTTGTGGAGGGGCGCCGAGTCAAGAACGCGTAGCAGGATTACGGACGCGTCCTCCTCCTGATAGCTGATGGGTTGAGCAGGGTCTATACGAGTGCCGACAAGGAACCCGAGGGGCGGGATGCCGCCTACCTTCTTCCGGTAATGGTCATGAATCTGGACAAGAGCTTGCGTATACCCGAGAGAGATGACTTCACCAACGTACTGCGACGGTTGCACGAGACCGCCGAGTAACTGCTGAGTGGTCTTTTGATCCGCGCCTGCCTGATCGGTCGCGAAAGTTGTGAGCAGCGGTGATGCCGGTGTCGTCATTATCTCCACCTGTCCAGATCTGCGCAGAGTCGCACGGAGGAGTGGCTTGCCAGCCAGCGCCCCCTCTTTCAGCCCCTTCTCCTCGGAGAGGTTGCAGCCTCTCCCCTCACCCGTCTAGGGCGCTTTTGCGGCAAGATAGGGCCGCTTTGCGACATTTCCACCGTCAACCGTGGCTGAAACCAGCCATCCATCGCCCTGGGGAAAGCGAGCCGACATGACGAATCAGCCGTCACCACCTACCCGGATTACGGGTTGCTCGTGCTTCGGACGAGGGGATCAACTAATGAGCCACCACTACGGTGTAGCCGGGATTCGCGGACCGAGTCCATACCCCACGAGCCGGCCTTCACGCCATGCAACGCGCGACACCCTCGCAGTGCTCGTGTGGCTGGTCTTGATGGCCGCGCTCGCGTTCATGGCGTCCGATCATTGAAGGGCGGCAAATCAGAACCCGGCGTTGCCGGTCTCGCCGCCAATCGTACCCGATTCGGCGGCCGCTGTCCCACTGTCCATGCCATCATCAAGGCATCGGCCGATGCGTGGGCTAGTCTATGACAGAATTGCCGCACCAAGACGTCGTATCCGGTCGAGGATGTTCCGGCACACGTACTGCGCCGCCCGGCTGCAAACCCTCGACCAGGGCGCGCCGGTCAGCCTGTTCACCGTTGCGAAGGAGCTCGGCCACGGCCGCGAAACCCATGGTGCGGCGAGTGTACGGCCACCTCGGCCACGTGCGGCACCGCGCCGAAGAGGTAGAGTACCGGATCGAGGCGTTCGAGGATAAACTGAAGGGCCGGCTGGCGGCGCTCCGGAGCGCCGTTTGACACTGTTTTTGGCACTGCCGGTGCAGAGAATCAGTTCGGTGATGTAAGTCGTTGCTTCACAACGAGCGCCAGTAGCTCAGCTGGATAGAGCGTCGGCCTCCGGAGCCGAAGGTCGTGGGTTCGAATCCCGCCTGGCGCATA
>WNGH01005677.1_pt1 | contig 12180 bp, 11 predicted proteins | sample 5400631 | NCBI WGS metagenome assembly WNGH01 (sample SAMN13153373, study PRJNA577476) | soil metagenome | isolation source: 115 cm soil or saprolite under Garry oak tree replicate 1 | place: USA:California | collected 2016-06-15 | reverse complement strand
GAACCTGCTGGCTGGAAAAGGAAAACGGTCGGGCGAGCGGCACAACGCACACGGACGGCAGCGTCAAACTGGAAGGGACTCGGCAACTCATCGTGCTGTACCGTCTGGAAGCAAAGCAGGTCGTAACAATTCGGGTCGCGTCGGACGATTGTACCTTGGATGCAGGCGGGCTGCCGTTCATTTGGCTGACGGGAGTCAAAGCGCCGGAGAGCGTGGCGCTCCTCGCAACCTACGTGCGCGGCGCGGATTTCGAAGGGCATGGAGAGCACAAGATCGGCCACGGAGCCTTGACCGCGATCGCGTTGCACGCGGATGCGTCGGCGGACCGCGCGCTCGAATCCTTCGTGACGCCGGAGCAGCGCGAAGAATTGCGGAGGCAGGCGGCGTTTTGGATGGGAGCGGCACGGGGCAAAGCTGGGCTGAGTGCCTTGCAGCACATGGCGAAAACGGATGCAAGTTCTGACGTGCGCGCTCATGTAGCCTTTGCGCTTTCCGTGAGCCACGAAACAGGCGCGCTCGAAGAGATGATTCGCATGGCACACGACGACACGAGCTCTCACGTGCGCGGGCAGGCGCTCTTCTGGCTGGCGCAAAAAGCGGGGAAAGAAGCGGTGGGCACGATCACCGCAGCGATCGACAACGATCCCGACACGGATGTAAAGAAAAAAGCAGTGTTTGCCCTCAGCCAATTGCCGAAGGACGAAGGCGTGCCCAAGCTAATCGAGGTAGCGCAAACAAATCACAATCGCGAAGTGCGCAAGCAAGCCATGTTCTGGCTTGGGCAATCGAACGATCCGCGGGCGCTGCAGTTTTTTGAAAAAGTGCTAACGCAGTAGCGGTTAGCGCAGAAGATCTTCGAGCCGTACGCGCGCATCCGTTTTCGAATCGCGATACTTAACGATGACGGCCGCTTGCAGCGAGAGTCCCCATTTTGCGCCGGAAGGATGGGCCACGGCTCGCGAGCCGGGCACCACGATGGCTTCTTCAGGAATGACCAGCGGCTCGGTCTCGGTGGCGGTGTAGATTTTATCGCGGACCAGATCGTAAACCGGGATGGAGCGATTGAGTATCGTGCCAGTGCCCAGAACCGCGCGGCGCTTCACGACGGTTCCTTCATAGACACCGGAATTTCCTCCAACCAAAACTTCGTCCTCGATGATCACCGGCAGCGCGCCGACAGGTTCGAGGACGCCTCCAATTTGCGTTCCCGCGGAAATATGGCAGTTGCTGCCAACCTGCGCGCAACTCCCAATGAGCGCGTGCGAATCAATCATCGTACCTTCACCAACGTAGGCGCCGACATTCACGAACATCGGCGGCATGCAGATCACACCGCGGCCGATGTAACTGCCGTCGCGAATGCTGGAGCCGCCGGGAACGATGCGCACGCCATCGGATGCCGCGAACGCGCGCACGGGGTAAGTGGACTTATCGAAGAAAGGCTGCTTCGCTGTGTCGATCGACATGTCGGCGATGGCGCCCATGCGAAACCCCAGGAGAATTCCCTTCTTCACCCAGGAGTTTGCGCGCCATCCGGATTTTGCGGAGGCGTCAGGCTCCGCAGCGCGAATCTCACCGCGATTCAGCGCGGCCTTGAGATCGCGGAAAAGCCATAGATGTTCTTCTTCGTAATGCGCCGGAGCTTCGTCGAACAGCCGCTCAACTTGCGATGCCAGCATGCATCCTCTCGGCGGAAGGCGCAGTCGCAGAGCGGCCCGCTAGTCCGAGCGCTTCGAGCACCGCTCGAATACGCGCCTGATTCTCCGCTTTCGGGGGCACGAGTGGCAAGCGCCACACCGCTTCGAGCAGGCCCATTTCCGCCATCGCCGCCTTCACGGGGATGGGATTCGATTCGACAAAATTTACTTCCATCAGCGGATGATAGAGGCGGTGAATCTCGCGCGCGCCCGTAAAGTCGCCCTGAAGAGCCAGCCGCGTCATTTGCGACATTTCCGCCGGGATCTCATTCGAAACGACGGAGATAACGCCGCGGCCGCCGAGCGCGATGAGTGGCAGCGTAATGGCGTCGTCGCCCGAGAGGACGATGAAGTCGTCCGGCACGGCGTTCAGGATCGCGGCCATTTGCGAGACGCTGCCCGAAGCTTCCTTAATGCCAACGATATTCTCTATTTGCGAGAGCCGCATCACCGTGGCTGGCTCGATGTTCACGCCAGTCCTCCCTTGCACGCTGTAAAGAATGAAGGGCAGCGCAACCGCTTCCGCGATCGCGCGATAGTGTTGGAACAGGCCTTCTTGCGTCGGCTTGTTGTAATAGGGCGTCACCGAGAGGATTCCGTCCGCGCCGAGCTCGGCAAGTTCGCGCGCGAGGGCGATCACGTCCGAAGTGTTGTAGCCCCCGGCGCCCGCAAGGACCGCTACCTTTCCCTTGGCGAGCTCGACGGTGATTTGCACGACGCGAAGATGCTCTTCGTGCGTCAGCGTGGGACTCTCGCCGGTTGTTCCGCAAGGAACGAGAAAATCCACGCCCGCATCAATCTGTCGCTTGATCAGAGCTCGAAGGGCGGGTTCGTCAAGCGAACCATCGCCTCGAAACGGAGTGACAAGTGCGGTACCGGAGCCTGTGAACATGATGCTGTTCCTTTCTTTTCTTCTCAGTTTAATTCGCTGAGAATCTCGCGAAATTCGTACATGCCTTTTTTTCCGACGATCCATCGCGCGGCTCGGAGCGCTCCACGCGCAAATCCTTCGCGATTGCGCGCCGTATGGCGCAGCGTGATGGTGTCCTCGGCGCAATCGAAACCAATTTCATGAGTGCCAGGATGCGCGCCTGCCCGGTTCGAACCCAAACTCACGGGGCGGTTGTAACCGTGCGCTTGCATCTCCTCCGCAAGCCTTTTCAGCGTGCCGGAAAGCGCATCTTTCTTCGCGGAGTGGTGAATTTCCCAACCCCAAGCTTCGTAGTCCCCGTGCTTGGCAAAGAGCGCCGCAGTGTGCGCCACAGCTTGCAAGAAAAGATTCATGCCCACTGAAAAATTGGGCGCCCACACCAGGCCTGTTCCACTTTTCGCTACCGTATCGCGCACGGAGGGAAGATCTTCGAGCCAGCCAGTCGTGCCAACAACGGAGTTAATCCCCAGTACCGCTAGGCGGCGAATGTTTTCCGGGGCCGCGCCCGGCGAAGTGAATTCAACGGCGGCATCCACTCCGCGAAGCGTCTGATGAGACAACGCCTGGCCATGCGCATTGTTGCTTGCGTCAAATTTTGCGCGCACCTCGAAACCGTATTCGGGCGCGAGCTGCTGGATCAAGCGCCCCATCTTTCCGTAGCCGACAATGGCGAGGCCCATGTTCATGCGCCGCTCCCTCCGGTTGCAAGAAGCTGTGCGGCCATGCGCGCGTAAATGTCCACCGCTTCCGACAATTCTTTTTTTGGGATGCGCTCCTCCGCGGTGTGTGCGAGGTGAATGCTGCCGGGACCAATGAGAAAAGGCTGCCCCCACGTGCCTTCGAAGCTTGGAATATCCGTCGTGAAAGCCACGACGGTTGTGGGCAGACCATCAAGCTTCTCCAATTGCAGAGCTGGCGTGTAGAAGACTTCGACCGCTTCCGCGCGGCCGGCAGCTGCCGCGGCGACTGCTTCCCGAATCTTCGCCGGATCGCCAACCGTGCGAAACATGATTTCCGCTTTGGCGAGATCGGCAACCACGTTGGGCGCGCGCCCGCCCTCCATGGTGCCTATATTCAGCGTGCTGCGGCCGAGCAAAGCGTCCGCAGGCAGCGCAATCCCGCGAATGTCGTTCAGAATATCGAGCAGCGTGTGAATGGCGGAATAACCGAGTTCGGGATAGGCGGAATGCGCCAGTTTCCCGCGCGTAGTGATCTCGTAGCGCAGCGCACCTTTCGAGCCGAGCGCGAGCCGGTTCTCGGTGGGCTCGCCATTGATGAGAAATCGTGAGCCGCGGGGAGTTGCCGCAGCAGCCCTTGCCCCGGCGCTGTTGCGTTCTTCCCCGACCACGAAGAGGAGGCCAAGATTGCGCTTACCCGCGGCAAGGAGTTTTTCTGCGGCGGCGATCATCGCCGCGATAATCCCCTTGGCGTCGCACGAACCGCGGCCCCAGATGAATTCGCCGTCCTCGCGGGAAGCAAAGAATGGCGGAACGGTATCCATGTGCGTGGAGAGCGTAACCACGGGCTCGCCCCAGCGGGCGAAAATATTGTCACGCTGGGGTTCGGCGGGGATGCGCTCGATGCGGCCGTCGTAGCGCGCGGCGAGCGCGTTCAAATGCGCGAACAGATAGTCGCCCACATTTTTCTCGTGGTTGGTAGTCGACTCGATGTCCACGAGCGCGCGTGTTAGTTCGATAAGATTCATTCGAATCAGACATTTCTGGATGAGCGCGACGAAAGGAAGGAACCGCGAAGATACAAATCGAGGCCGCTGCCTCTCGATAGCGCTTCATCCCAATGAATGGATGACAGTGAACAGGCCTTGGACCTGTTCCCCAACCACCGCGATTTCAGCTACCGCGGCGATTTCGGCGGACAACAACGACAATAATTCGAATGCCCCTTTCGCCCAAGCCCCCGAAGCTGATCGGAACTGCCGGCCCGGCTACTCATGGCTTCCGCACCTCTACCAAGAAGAATCAAGAATAGAAGAGCAATGGAATTGTGTCAATAAGACTTTACAGAACCAAACTATCGATGAAGAAACGCGCGCCCCGCCTGCTGTCGCCTTAGCGAATCGGTTGGCAACCACGCGCAGCAGTAGGTCAGGAATACCCGGCGGTGGAACGCCGCTCGTGGGCGACGGCCTCAAGAAGGTGTTCCGCATAGAACACTTCACCTGGTGGGAGCGAAAGTTTCGGCCGAATCTGCTTGGCGATTTGATCTGCCATGTTAAAGCGCACGTCGCCAGGAAGCGAACTCCGCCGGTTCAAGAACGCCTCGATCAGCGCAAACTCCTCCGGGGTAAGCCGCTCCGATCCATAAGTGGTGGTCGGCGCCGCTTGCCCGGCCACGGGTGATTGCCAAACGGGCTTGGCATCTGCCAGCGATTTTTCGTGAACCACAATCGTTCCCGCAACGAAATCGCCCAGCCGTTTGTTTTGGCCGCTCAGCAGCACGCTCACAATTCCGACGGCATAAAACGCCGGCAACTGGTCCACGATGCGCATCAGGTTGCGCCCCACGGACTCCGATGGCGTCATCGGCCGGCCGGAATCCTTGATCACGCGAAGCCCTTCCTTCTTTTTTCCCGGCGTCTGCCCGTTCCAAATGATTTCAAACAAAGCGAAGTATCCAAAATAAAGCACGAAATAAATCAGCACGATGAACGCCACAAACCAGATTTCGGTTTTCGAGGAACTAGGCATGGCCACGCCTACCAGCAGCAGAATCACCAGTAAGCCAATCCCAATCAGGATTTGCAGCAGCGTATCGTAAGCCAAGGCCAGAAAGCGGCTGCCAATCCCGGCCATCTCGAATTCCAGGACCGTTTGTTCCGGCGTTTCAATGGTAAGCTTGTCCCTGAAATCACCTGGAACACGAATTTGTGATGGGTCCGTCATGATCTCCACGCGCTGGCTGGAAAAACGCAAAACTTACTGGGCCAGGCTTGAACTGCTTGTCGACCGCTCCACACGCGGCGGTATCTCAGCCCTCGATCATCGTGAATTGCAGGAACTTGGCTTATTGTACCGCCAGACGGCCTCGGACCTCGCCACCGTGCGCGAAGATGTGACCAGCAATCAGCTGGCTTTCTACTTGAATCAGCTTCTGGGGCGCGCTCATAACCTCATCTACATGGGCCACAAGCAAAAAATCAGCGGCATCGTCCGCTTCTACTCGCAAACTTATCCGCAAGTTTTCCGCGAAACTTTCCGGCAAACCCTGCTGGCCTTTCTCATCTTCGCCGTCACGGGAATCGCCGCCTGGGCTGTGACCATTCATGATCCAACCTTCGCGCACCGGCTGCTCGGGCCGCGGATGATGGACACTATCGAGAAAAAGGAGATGTGGACACAGTCCATCGTGACCATCAAGCCGCTCGCCGCTTCGTCCATTATGACCAACAACCTCTCCGTATCCTTCGCCACCTTTGCGATGGGCATCACCGCCGGCATTGGAACCGTCTGGATGATGGTCGTCAATGGCATGCTCATCGGCGTGATCGGCGCGGCCACCTGGCAAGCTGGCATGGCCCTCCAGCTTTGGAGCTTCGTCGCTCCGCATGGCGTGCTCGAACTTCCGGCGATCTTCATCGCCGGCGGGGCGGGGCTGGAAATCGCGCGAGGAATGCTTTTTCCAGGCTTGCTTCCCAGGCGCGAATCCCTCGCGCGCGCAGGAGGCCGTGCGGCGCGCCTAGTGCTCGGCATTGTGCCCATGCTGGTAGTCGCGGGAATCATCGAAGGATTCGTCTCTCCATCCGGACTTGCCACCCCTCTTAAATTTCTCCTCGCCGCCGTTTTGTTTTCCGCGCTCACCGCTTATCTCGCTCGCCCGGGCACGCCTCAGGCGGAAGCGAACTAGTCTTAATTGGAGTAGATCCAACTAGTCCAAATTAGACTAGAGCAAACTAGTCTTAATTAGACTAGAGCAGGCTGCGCTCCTTGATATCCAGGTATTGCGTCACCAGCGAGCTCGCCAGCATACCCGGCATCAACTCCAGCGCCAGGACGCCGCGCTGCCTCAGCCCGCGCAGCAAAATATCGCGTCTTTGCGAAATCTCCAGAGCCGCGCCGTGACGATAGATGTCCGTCTTGACCGCTGGGATCGTCTCGGCAAGCGTCTGCAAGTCCGGTTGGCCCATCGCCGCAAACACCACCAAGTGTCGCGGACTTAACTGCATGGCGTATTCGATCACTTCGGGAATGGTCGCCGTTTCTGCAAAGTCCGTGATCCACACCACCAGACTTCGCCGTTTCTGCGAGTTCAGCAAAGCTCGTACGGCGCGGCCGTGATCTGATTCGAAGGCTTCCGCGCGAACCTGCGCGAGAGATTCCACAATCGCTCGCACGTGATGAGCGCCGCGATTGGCGCAGATATTCTGTTGCACGCGGCGGCCGTAAGCCAGCAAACCAACGCGATCACCGCAATACAGCGCGACCTGGACGAGAGAAAGAGCGGCGTTGACCGCATAATCCAGTTTCGAGAATCGCGGAGCATCGCCTGGCTCCTGGACTTGCGCGCGCAACAGGCGCCCGGCATCGAGCACCAGCCAGACGTTCTGGCTGCGCTCCATTTGAAACACGCGCGTGATCAGGTGCCGCCGTCGCGCCGTCGCGGTCCAGGAAATGTCGCGCAGCTCGTCGCCTTCTCGATATTCCCGCAAACTGTCGAACTCGCGCCCCATGCCGCGTTGCCGCCTCCGCCGCTTTTCCAAGTCCACCTGACGGCTGCGAATCAGATACAGTGTCTGTCGCCTGGCCTGTTCGAGATTGGGAAGTACGCGAACGGTTTGCTGTGTCTCTGCCACCGCCCACCGCTCGGCCAGCCCCAGGGGAGACTGAATTCGCAGGAACGTTCGGCCAAGCCGAGTGTCGCCTCGTTCGGCGGGCATTACCGCATAGCGCGCCTCCGCGCAGGAGCGCGCCTTCACGCGCAACTCCAATTCCGGCGGCGCGCTGCGCAATTGCACGGGTGTCTCGTCGACGATGCGCGCACGAATGGATATTTTCCCTTCGTTGCGAACTTCCACTCCGACGCTGCCGGCCACGCCAAGAGACGGCCTTTTCTGCCAAATGCGGCGCACTTCCAATTGCTCCGGGCGCGGCAGTCGCAGCAAATCCCAAATCCATGCGGCAATAACCACACCATCCCACAAAAACATCGCCGCAATCGCTTGCCGAAACCACCACGCGGGACCCAGCGCCACAAATCCAAGGAGAAGAGCAACGAAAAACCGCGCGCCGAACGCAACCGAAAATTTCCCCAATTTCCTGGCACGTGCAGCCGTGGCCGAAGGGCTCAGCGGCTCGGAGTAAATCACTTCGGGACCTCGACATTGGAAAGAATTTCGGCGATGACGCGGTCGGAGTTCAACCCTTCCAGATCTGCCTCCGGCTTCAGCAAAACACGGTGGCGCAAGACCGGCAAGGCCGCGGTCTTGATGTCGTCGGGAATTAGGAAATCGCGTCCTTCGACTCCCGCCAAAGCTCGCGCCACGTAAAGAAGCCCGATCGCCGCACGCGGGCTGGCGCCCAGCGACAGTGCCGGCCAATCGCGCGTTCGACGCACCAACGTCACGATGTACGGGCGCAAGGTCGGCTCGATGCGCACCGCGTTGATGTCCTGCCTCGCCCCTGCCAGCAACGCTGGATCGACCGGCGCAATGGAAACCAGATCCAGCCGCCGCGGATCGAATCCCTGTTCGTACCGCCCAAGGATGTCGCCCTCTTCCTGCGCGGACGGATAGTCAAGCCGGATTTTCAAAAGGAACCGGTCAAGTTGCGCCTCCGGAAGCGGGTAGGTGCCCTCGAATTCGATGGGGTTTTGCGTTGCGAACACCGTAAAGTTTTCGCCGAGCGGGTAGCGCATTCCGTCAATGGTGACCTGGCGTTCCTCCATGGCCTCCAGAAGCGCTGCCTGCGTGCGCGGCGAAGTGCGGTTAATTTCGTCGACGAGGAGCAAATCCGTAAAAACTGGCCCGCGATGCAGGGAAAACGCACTGGTCGCCATATTGAAAATATTTGTGCCCATCACATCGGCGGGCATCAAGTCGGCGGTGCATTGCACGCGTTGGAAGCCCAAGCCGCAAATTTTTGCCAAAGTCTTCACCGCCAGCGTTTTGGCAAGCCCGGGAACTCCTTCAATCAGCGCATGACCGCCGCAAATCAGCACCAGGAGAAGCTGGTCGACGACGTCTTTCTGGCCAACAATGACTTTCGACATTTCCGTGCGCACATGCGCGGCGAGGCGTGTGATGTTTTCCACGATCAGGATTTCTCCTTTGCGATTTTCTTCTTCAGGCCAAGCTGCTCTTCGTAGCTCTCCAGCTCCCTGATCAAGCCGAGCGCTTCCTCCGGCGGCACCTTGTGGGCCCGGCTGGCCACCGCGGCACGCGCCAGGGTCGTTTTCAAGCCGCTTTCTTTCCAGCCCAAACGGCCCTGGACCGCGTCAGCGAGTTCCGTATCGCGCACGCTTGGGGAAAGGCGCAACTGCCTCGAAAGAGTCGCACGGAATCGCTGGTAGACAAAGCCCACCACCGCAGGCTCCGCCCCGGCGCGCTCGTAGAGCCCTCCGAGCGTGTCGACGAATTCAAGGGGTGACAGTCGCGACACCACCGCTGGAAGCATCACCGGACCGCTTCGCCGTCCATAGGTAAAAAAAACGAGCGAGACCAGCATCGCGAGCTGCAACAAACCCCAGGCTACCGGGGTTTTCTGCACGTAACTCCACAGAGAAGTTCGTTGTCCATGAAAGTATTCATCCCAGTAGATTCGCACTGTCGAGCGATCTCCCGGCGCGGGAGAGTTCATCGCATCCAGGAAAAGATTCAAATTGCCTTCACGCCTGATACCTGCATTCGTCAGCGGCGTTGCCGCCGCCCACCACAGAATCCTTCCCTCGCCGATTCGCCAGCTTACGACGACGGGAGAAGGCGGGTCGCCGTACAGCGGGAGCTGGCTGGCAACCGGAGCCTGCCACGCCGTGCCCGTCTGCAGAACTATTTTTGCCGCTCCGAAGGTGTAATTGCTCGGCAAATTCGCCGAGAAAGTCTTCCATTCGAGGACGGGTATCTTTGTGTTGACTTTCGCTTCGGGAAAGAAGGAGTCAATCCTCGCTCCAGTGAAGAGCACCTGGCCGCCTTCATTCACGAAGCGCTTTAGAGCCTCGCGCTCCTCTTTGCCGGGTGTTTCCAGAGGTTCCGCGAGGATCAAGACAACCTCATCTGGCTTGCCCGGAAGCTCCGTGGGAGAACGTTCCCACCGCGAAACTTTGTAGTGAAGATCCTGAAGAAGCAGATAAGCAGCTCGGGCGCCGTTGGAGCCGGCGGAGTACGACGATGGAATCCCCATCTCCTGCTCCGCGGGATTTATTCCCACAAGGGCGAGCCCTGCCGTCAGTACAAGAAGGATTGCCCCGCCGATGAGCAGCAGCTTGCGGTCGCCGGAGTCTATTGAAGTTGGCATCCCAGTGCCTCAACATTTTGCATGGCGCTCGCAAAATCCTGATTGCTGGCTGCCCGCCGTCCGTACCACACCTGCTCGAGCACCGTCGTCAGAGACGAAAGCGCCTCGCGCGTCTTGCGGCCCGAGGCCACGAATTGCGTGGAAGTGGAAACTAAGCGCACGTATTCTCGCGGAGTGCGCGAACGATCTTTTCGGACCGCTTCGCTCTCTTCGAGATAAGAAATCCCTGCCCAGTAGGCAGAATGAATGGCATCCCGGAAGTCTCCGCGCGTGGCGGCCTCTCGGGCAGCGTGAACCCACTCCTGCCAGGTTCGCACGAAAGTAACGGAATCGGGCGCCTGCAATTCTTCCAGCGCCGTGCGCCTCGTCCAGTAGCGGAAAAGGACCACAGCCAGCCACAAAACGACGGCGATAACGATCAACCAGAACAAGACCTTGGCGCCCATCGGGTGGCGGCCGATCTGTCCGAAGAAGCGCAAGAGCAGATCCTCAATCCACCTGTTGATGCGCTGCCGTAACAGATCCCATTTCGTCGGTCCCTGCACGGCGCCAAATTCCCGCCGGCTGAGAATCCGTTCGAGCGCCGGGCGTGCGCTCGGTGCATTGTGGGTTTGCGCTCCGGCGTACGCGTTGATTTGGTTGGCGAGATCGAAGGCCCAGTCCGCCGCTTCCATGGCTTTGGCCGCAAGCTTCTCAGGATTCTTTTCTTTTTCGGCATCGCCCAGAAGGGATCGCAGCGGCTCCGCGGAGAGAGTGTAACGGCGTTCGACAGTGCTAATTTCCCAGGCAGAAGGCAGGTTCTGGCGCAACGCGGCCAGGCCCGATGGAGTTCCCTTTTGCTTTGCGATTGCGTTTCCGATTCGCTGGAGTTCCGCCGCGAAAGTCTGTGCATTGGCGTAGACATTGCCGCTAGCTGCCGTGGACCCGGAAGAGTCTTGCTGGGCGGCACCCACTGAGCAGCGCATAAGTGATGCAAATAATAAAACCAGAAGTAGAAGTAATGAACGGCTAAGCCTTATCGGCATGCTCGGCCCAGGAACACATTTTCGACGGCCTTTTTCGCCAACATTTACGACAGCAGGCCCGTTGCGCTGCGCGGCGCCGGTACTCCCGCGGCTTGCGGATTCATCATCAACTGCAGATCGAATGCTTCCTTCCGAACGCGCAAATCAAAGTAAAAGATGGAAGCCGCGATGGTGAACACCGGTGTAACCAAAACGGTGGCGAGGAAGTTGCCCACTTGCATCAGCGCGGTCCACACACGGAGCATGGCAGGGTCGTGCGCCGCGGACGCAATGGCAACTCCGAATGGGATATCGAATAAGAATAGTGCTGCGTACAAAATCACCACATAGGTAAGGAGAATCAAGAAAGCCCGTCCGGCATTGTCTTTCGTGAGCGCAAAACTGCGCTCCAGCGAATCACGCGGGCCGAGATTTTCAAGCAGCGCAGCGGGAATACAAACGCACAAGCGGCAGGCCATGTAAATCCCCGGGATGATAGCGCCCTGAGAAAACAAATAGGCGATGAAATAGACGATGATGCCCGCGATTCCAAGCAAGATGATGCCGGCCACGCCTACGGTGGTAAACAGGGGAGATGCGGCGGCCCGGAACTCGGTGGTCGTTGGCAGCGCGACGGCCGCCTTCGTCGGCGTTAGAATTACCTGCACGAGCTGAAGTGCCAGAACCAAAAGTTGAGGAAGCGCGGAGATTCCGACGAATAGCAGGAAATTCCGGCGGTACAGGCTGAACGTCCGGTCGAGAAGCTCGCCGATGGACAGGGGCCGCAAGTCGAGAGTGCTCATCTGCGCCTCCGAGGCTGTAATGCTGCGCGGGTAGCCGACGCGGCACTTTACCAAAGTTTTAGCGCAAAGCGCAATTTATCTGTAGCAAAGCATACGCAATTGAACGCGCCCTGTGAGTGTGAGACGATTTGATTGGTGACACATGACCTCGGATCAAAGGAAACGCGCCCTCCGATTGATCGCTCATCCCCCACGAGGAAGTAAGCTCGCGGAGGCCAAGAAGTACGGCGTGGACCTTACGTTGCTCGTCGAGAATCTTTCCCTGACACCCACCGAAAG
>WNGH01013324.1_pt1 | contig 12181 bp, 12 predicted proteins | sample 5400631 | NCBI WGS metagenome assembly WNGH01 (sample SAMN13153373, study PRJNA577476) | soil metagenome | isolation source: 115 cm soil or saprolite under Garry oak tree replicate 1 | place: USA:California | collected 2016-06-15 | reverse complement strand
ATCCGACGCTCAACCGGTTCTATGCCTTGCACTACTTCTTGCCGTTCGTAATTGTCGCGGTTGTCGGCCTGCATCTCGTCGCACTGCATCGTTTCGGCTCCAATAATCCGACCGGCATCGACACCAAGGATGCGGGCGACACGATCCCGTTCCACCCGTATTACACGGTGAAAGATCTGCTTGGTCTGGTCGTCTTCTTTCTGCTCTTCGGCTGGTTCGTGTTCTACGAGCCGAACGCTCTGCTGAATCCGGACAACTACATCCGCGCAAATCCGGGAGTTACACCGGCCCATATCGTGCCCGAATGGTACCTACTCCCGTACTATGCAATCCTCCGGTCGATCCCGAACAAGCTTCTCGGCGTAATTGCCATGCTGACCTCGATCCTTGTTCTGTTCGCCTTGCCGTGGCTGGACACCAGTCCGGTTCGCTCAGGGCGGTTCAGGCCTATGTTCAAGCTGTTCTATTGGGGTCCTGGTCACGGATTGCGTGTTGCTAACCTATGCCGGCGGGCAGCCACCTGAAGGTACGTGGTTGATCATGAGCCGGATCGGAGCCGCATACTATTTCGCCCACTTCTTCGTGGTTCTACCTCTTGTGGTGAGGGTCGAACGCCCAGGCCCGCTCCCAACCAGCATCAGCCCAGCCGTTTTGCCAGCGACCGGTCCTGCGGCGCCCTGAAGGAGCATGACATGACAATGACGACAGAGCACAAGCATAACAGCATGACGGAGCTAGCGCTCTATTTCCTCCGTCTCGGCTTTCTCGGCTTCGGTGGCCCGGTCGCGCTGGTCGGCCAGATGGAGAGCGAACTCGTCAACGATAAGAAGTGGCTTACTAAGGAGCAGATGCGGGAATCCATCGCCATCTGCCAATCGCTGCCCGGACCACTTGCGATCCAGGTCGGCATCTACATCGCCTGGCTTCGCTGCGGCTTCTGGGGCGCGTGGGTCGGCGGATGGTGCTTCATCTTGCCGAACTTCGTGATCGTCGCCGCGCTGGGAGCGCTCTACGTCTATTTCGGGGATCTCAAGCCAGTCACAGGCATTTTCTATGGTGTCAGTCCAGCCGTGATCGCGCTGATCCTGCACTCCTGCTATCGGCTCGCCAAGCTCGGGATGGAAGACTGGCTGCAATGGGCCATCGCCGCCGTGTGTCTCGCGGTCACCGTCATTTTGCAGGCCGAAGTTGCGCTGCTCTTCATCGGAGCTGGCATTGTCGGCATTCTCTACTACGGCAGCCCGTTCAAGCGCACGCCCGCGGTCCTGCCAGCGATCGCGGTCGTGCCGGCCGCAACGGCGCCCATAGCGCCGGTTGCAACAGGGTCGATCCTCGGCAAGCTGCTACTGTTCTTCCTCAAAGCCGGTTCGCTGACCTTCGGCAGTGGCCTTGTCATCGTGCCGTTCCTTGAGCAGGGTCTTGTGCAGCAATATGGCTGGCTCGATGAGCGGCAGTTCCTGATCGCGGTTGCGGTCGGCATGATCAGCCCGGGACCCGTCGTGATCACCGCGACCTTCGTCGGTTATCTCGTGGCGGGGTTCTGGGGGTCGCTGGTCTCAACGGTTGGCATCTTCCTGCCATCATTCCTGCTGGTGCTGATCGTGGCGCCGATTTTGGCGAGGCACCGGGAGAACGCAAACGTCCAGGGCTTTGTCAAAGGCGCCTATGCCGCAGCAATCGGGACCATTTTGGGCGCATGCATCCTGCTTGGAAAGATCGCGATCGGCGACTGGCTGACCATTGCGATCGGCACCGTCTCGCTTGCGGTTCTGTTCCGCTGGAAAGTCAGCAATCCGATGTTGATCGCGGTGACTGCGGTCGTAGGACTGATCGCTTTTCCGCTGCTGCAGCCAGAATGGGTGATGGTGAAATAACAGCTTCGACAGAGGGCAGGGGATCTCGAGCGGAGGAGGAGATACCCAATGAAATTGAACCGTGGCGTCATGACGGTGCTGGCTGCCTCGTTGGCATGGACGATGCCGGCTCAATCGCAGTCTGGCACCCCTGCGCCAGAAAACGGGAAGGTCGATGTCGACCAGCTGTTCGCAACGACCTGCGGCTGGTGTCATTCCGACGGCGGCCGCGCTGCTGGCAAGGGGCCGCAGCTCATGGATACAAAGCGAGACGACGATTTTGTCCGCGACCGTATCAAGAACGGCAAGTCGGGCGCGATGCCGGCGTTCGGTTCGATGTTCAGCGACGCGCAGATCGACCAGATCATCAAGTACATCCGGGAATTGAAGCCGCGCGAGGGATGAGCCGGTGAGACCTGACCCATCCGTACCCGGTTTGAAACTCGCTATGAACTGTGTGTTGCTTCTATGTAGCCAATCTCTAAGTCCAGGAGCGTTTTATGGTGACCCAAATTGTGATGGATCACACCGGCCACTCCCGCCATGAATACGACGTTGACGATATTGAAGCGCTGACCGAGGCGGAGAGGCGGTTCAGGAAGTTGACCAGCGAAGGGTTTACAGCCGCTGTGCGGACTGCGGCAGGTGAATCGTGGCGGGTTTTTGCGTTCGATCCGACCGCAAAAGAAACGAGCAGCTCAAGGTTCGCGACGTCGTGCGCTGCGGGAGCTGTATCATAGCTTTGTCAGCGAAAATTCACCTGAAGCGAAAGGACGGGCGCTTCTGCTGCAATGGCTAACGCCAGCTCAGAGGAGGCAGTTCGAAGAGCAGGGTTACTTCGACGTCGTGGGTTGTGCGACTCGGAGGCCGTACCGAGTGCAATACGGGTCTGTTGCCAACGTGCAGGAAATCGATTTCGAAGGGCAATCAGGCGGCGTCTTGTGCGTCGCTCCCGAGGGCTATCTGGTCCCAGGCGACGTCATGCTTGCTCAGAAGATTGCCTTGGAGACAGATGAACTTGCGACACTGGCCGTGGCGAATCGAGTGGCACCGGTAGGCAGGCGCAGGGGTTCCGGCGGGGTTGGGGGGCCTGATTCGCTATCCCCTGCAGCAGCCGGCATCAATGATCAGAATACGCACGGTGTGCTCCGCTTCGTTCCTGACAGGGATTTCAGAAATTCGTCAGTGGTGGGGGCTCTGAAAGACGACCAAGATCAAGTCGCGGATCGAAGGACCGGGCTATCTGTGGAGCAGGCTCGAGTCGCCGGACCGGCAGGAACCAATCGCGACCTGAAACGGCGTGTGACAATGCTGCGCGACCAGACCACTCGATCAAAGCTCGCCGCGCTACAGCCTAACGGCCGCAATCCGGATCGTCTCACTCTCCATTTCTTGCCGTTGGAGAATCTAAAACCGGTTCTGATTGCCGCGACAGCCGTGCTCGATCTGATCGCGCTCCGACCGGCATGGGGGATGGTGAAATAACAGCTTTGAGGGCAGGGCATCTTGATTAATGAAGGGAGGTACCCCATGACTAGACGAAAATTCCTACTGACGTCCGCCTGCGGCTTCGTCATCGTCGCTTTGGCGGCATCGTTTGGTGGCCAGCCGCCGGCCCTTGCGATGGGTCCGGACCAAGAACAGGCCGAATTGGCGAACACGTTGAGTGGCGTAAAGGTAAGCCTGCAGCAGGGCTTCACGGCCAGCGAACGGGAAGGCCAGCCAATTTCCGGAAAATTTGAGGTCGAAAACGGCAAGCTCCAGCTTTCCGTCTATACCGCAAAGGAAGGAAAGTTTTTCGAAGTCATTGTCGATCACACGACCGGAAATGTCGGCAAGGTCGAGCCTATCAACGAAGGCGAAGACCTCACCCACGCCAAGGCGCAAAAGGCTGCCATGGACAGGGCGAAGGTCAAGCTGGCGGATGCTGCGACCAAGGCGAAGGCACAGGCGAAAGCAGAGGCAACGGAGGTGATCGTTGTGAGCGTCGTGCCAGAGCTGAAGGACGACCGGCCGGAGGCCACGATTGTTCTGCTGCAGGGGAAGAGATTCTCGACTGCTTCGGAACGGCTCGATTAACGGACTGATGCGTCCGGGTTCGAGATCGCGAAGGGGGAGAGAAGAAAATGATCTCGCGTCGTGAATTCTCTGCCGTGCTATTGGCGGCACTTGCGTCCATTTTCCTCGCCAAAGATGCGGCGGGTGAAAATGCGGAAGTGCCGCCGCTTCAACTCGAAGCCAAAATCCCGCTGGGCGATATCCGCGGCCGGATCGATCACATGGCGGCCGATCTGGCCCGGCATCGTCTGTTCGTCGCGGCGCTTGGCAGTGACAACCTCGTCGTGGTCGACATCGAGGCCCAACGCCTCGACCGCATCATCGGCGAGCTATCCGAACCACAGGGCGTGGGTTACAACCCGGCGACGGATACGCTCTATGTGGCGAATGCTGGCGACGGCTCGGTGAGGCTGTTCAAGGGATCTGATCTTTCGCCAGGCGAACGGATCAACCTCGGCAGCGACGCCGACAACATCCGAGTGGATTCCAAGGCGGGGCGTGTCTTTATCGGCTATGGCGACGGTGCCTTGGCGATCGTTGATGCGGTCACGAATAGCAAAATCGCAAGCGCGCCCTTGCAGGCGCATCCAGAGAGCTTTCAGCTCGACGGAAACACCAGCCGCATCTTTGTCAATGTACCGAAAGCCGCCACGATCGACGTGGTCGATCGTACGTCAGGGGAGAAGATTGCGTCGTGGCCAACAGCAGGACGCGGCGCAAATTTCGCGATGGCGCTGGATCGCGCCCGCCAAAATGTCATCGTGGCATTTCGCCAGCCGGCGGAGCTAGGGATATTTTCCGTGGCGGACGGCAGCTTCATCGCGTCCGTTCCGACCTGTGGTGACGTGGATGATCTTTTCCTCGATTCGAACCGCGACCGCATTTACGTCAGTTGTGGTGAGGGCTTCGTCGATGTGCTTGCGGCGGACGGCAATTCGTACCGGCAAGTCGCGCATATTGCCACTGCTCCAGGAGCGCGGACGTCGCTTTTCGTACCCGAATTGGATCGCTTCTTGTTGGCAGTCCCTGCAAAGAGCGAGGCTGCAGCGGCGATCTGGATTTTTCGCCCATCACCCTGAGGTGCCGTCCGCGGAGGCGCGAACATGTCCACCGGTGAGTCTCTTCCAATCCGATGCGCCGCGGCATCATTGATCTTGCTTGGTATTGCAGCATGCTCTGGCCCCGCCTTCGCCTATCGGCCATTCGACGGCACCGACGCTGCCGTAGTGGCGCCCGGAGAGCTCGAGGTCGAATTGCAGCCTGCTGGTCTTCAACATGAGCAAGGGACCCAGACCTTGATTGCGCCGTGGACGGTCGTGAATATCGGCTTGAGCGAAGGATGGGAGGCGGTTTTCGAAGGGCGAGGCGAAACGCCGCTGGTGCCTTTGGGGCCGACAGAGTTAACGACGGCCGGCGCATTTCTCAAGCACGTCGTGGTGCCGGGCAGTCTTCAGGGCAAGAGCGGACCAAGTATCGCGACCGAATTCGGTGTGCTGCTGCCGGACAGCACGGGCGATAGCGGCGTTGGCGCGAGCTGGGCCGGCATTGTCTCGCAGCGTTGGGACTGGGGAACGGTTCATTTCAATGTCGAAACTCTGTTGACGCGAGACCATCATGCCGATGTTTTTGTCGGCACCATCATCGAAGGCCCATTCAAGTGGAAGGTGCGGCCGGTCGCGGAGTTTTTTTACGAGAAAGAATTCGGCCTGGAAGAGACGGTTTCTGGACTGGTGGGCCTAATCTGGCAAGTCAACGACAAGCTCTCCTTCGATGTCGCCTTTCGCCACGCGCTTACCAATGGCCATGCCGTCAATGAAGTCCGCGCCGGACTAACTTTTGCCGTTCCGATTCGCTTCGACGGCGCCCACAATCGATGATGCTTGGGACCGCGTGCGATGCAGAGGGGCCATTTGCAAGACCGAAGCAGGTCGGAGGAAATCGCGGGTAGCTGAAGAAAAGACTGAGAAGGGAATTCTGCGACGATTTCGGAAAAAGTGGCGCTCGTGTATCCGGGAAAAAGGCAAGGCTGCGCGAGCGAGTTCTGCCGCTGAAGGTCAGGATCGAACCGCCACCCGGTCGCTTTAGAAGGGCGAGAACTTCCCAACCATTCTAATTAGGGCTGCGGGTCGATCAATTGCCTGAGTGCAGGCACAGACCACCGCAGCCCACTTTACGATGATCTGACTTCTTGTCTCCCCCTGCGCAGTTCATACGGCAACTGTCGATTCCCGCCGGCTGCCGATGAATCATCCGGAGCCGGTAGAATGACCCGGAACAAGCTTCCATCCGTCCCTTCACTTGCGAGTTCGACTTGTCCGCCGTTCGCCTCAACCGCCCAGCGAGCGATTGCGAGCCCCAGTCCGACCCCGCCCTCTTCCCTCGAGCGGCTAGCGTCGACGCGATAGAAGCGATCGAAAATGCGATCCCGATGCTCGGCAGGAATCCCCGGTCCCGTGTCTCGTACCTCGATCATGGCCCGCCCGCCTGTCGCATTCACTTCGACAGTGATCGTGCCGCCATTCGGGGTGTATTTTATCGCATTATGTATCAGATTCATGAGCGCTTGACGGATGAGCGCGGCGTCTCCCGTTGCATGGACTCGGATCGGAGTTCGGAGCGTAAGCTCTTGCTGCTTTTCGTCAGCGAGCACGCGGAGCTGATCGATGACATGTCCCGCCAACCCTCCAAGGTCCATGGCCTCTGGCGCCAGCTGGATCTTTCCCGACTCGGCGCGCGTGAGGATCAGAAGGCTCTCGACGAGCCGCGTGAGCCTGTCTACCTCCTCCAGCATGCTGCCGATGACGTCGCGATAGGTAACGGCATCCAGTGTGTTCTGCAGCGCCACCTCCCCCACGCTGCGCATCGCGGTGAGTGGGGTGCGTAGCTCGTGCGAAGCATCGGCCGTGAAACGGCGCAGTCGTTCGAACGCATCCTGCAGACGGGATAGGGTGTCATTGAATACTGTTGCGAGCCGCCCGAACTCGTCCTGGGCGTTATCGACCGGAAGCCGTTTGGCGAGCGATTCCGCGGTGATCTCCCGGGCCTTTTGCGCCATGGCCCCGACCGGAGAGAGTACGCGACCGGCAAGGAAGTAGCCTCCCGCGATCGCCAGGCCGGCAGCGAAAGGAATACCCATCGCGAGGATGACTGCGAGCGTCCAGAGCGTGTCCCGCAGGGAGGTTTCGTCAACCGCGGCGGCTACGCGATAGGACGATTCAGAAACGCTATGGACGCGATAGCGACGGCCGTTCGGCGCCGTCCAAGACAGCGGCGATGCCGAGTCGCCTAGTTGCTGCGCGCGTGACAGTCCTTCTCTCTCCCATGCTTCGGTCTGCTGACGGATGCCGCCGGCCTCGTCCACCTGGAACAATGTGATGCCCCAGTGGGAGGCCAAATCCTTCAGTTCCTCCGGTTCCTCGCGATAGACCTTACCGATGGTCGCGATCTCTTGGCCGAGTTGCGCGTCCAACCCGGCGTAGAGACGAGCCTCGACGAAAAGCAGAATGCCTGCGGAAAAAATGCACACGATCAGCGTCAGCACGCCAGCGTGCCAGAGCGTAAGCCGTGCGCGCACGCTCGGCGGGCGGAACCTCATCCTTGCCTCCCGCTCAGAAGGTATCCAAGGCCGCGGACTGTGTGCAGCAACTTCCTTTCGTAGGGTTCGTCGATCTTGCGACGCAGCCGCGCGATTGTAACGTCGATGACGTTGTCGAGTGGTGTAGCCCTAGCCGTCGCATGCCACACATCGCGCGCGAGCATCTCCCGCGACACAATGCGACCGCTGTGGCGCAATAGATATTCGAGCAAGTCGAATTCCTTCGTGGTCAGGTCGAGAGACTGAGCTCCCCTGGAGACTTTGTGCGTGACGAGATCCATTTCAAGATCCTCGTGCTGGAGCTTGAGGATCTGATCCATGCGTCCGCGGCGGAGCAGCGCCCGGATGCGCGCGAGCAGCTCGGAAAATGCGAACGGCTTGGTGAGGTAGTCGTCGGCGCCTTGGTCGAGGCCAATCACCCGGTCCTCGACCGCGTCTTTCGCCGTAACGACCAATATCGGCGTCTGATTGCCACACTTGCGCAACGTCGCGAGGACATCGATACCATCGCGGCGCGGCAGCATAAGATCGAGCAACAGAAGGTCAAAGGAGCGCTGGCTCGCAAGAAAGAAGCCTTCTTCACCGGTCGCCGCAATCGTGACTTCGTAGTGCTCCGTCTCGAGGCCCTCGCGCAGCGCATTCGCGACCTTCTTTTCGTCCTCAATGATCAAAATACGCACGATGTGCTCCGCTTTGAGAGCTGCTCTCGCACCGGCATTATAGACCGGTTCCTTGCTGCCGCAGCGTTCCTGACAGAGATTTCAGAAACTCTTCAGTGGTGGCGGCGCTGAAAGACGACCAGGATCAAGTCGCGGATCGAAGGACCGGGCCACCTGTGGAGCGGGCTCGAGTCGCCGGACCGGCAGGAACCAATCGCGACCTGAAACGGCGTGTGACAATGTTGCGCGATCAGACCACTCGATCAAAGCTGACGGCCGCGATCGGGATCGTCTCGCTCCCCATTTCTTGCCGCTGGAGGATCAGCAATCCGGTTCTGATTGCCGCGACAGCCGTGGTCGGCCTGATCGCCTAGTCCATCGCTGCGACCGGCGTGGGGGATGGTGAAATAACAGCTTCAATAAAGGGCAGGAGCCTTTTTCGGTAATCAGCAGCATCTTACAGGAGAATGCCATGAGAACTGTCCCAATGTTCATTGGTCTAACCCTTGCCGCAGGTATTGTGACGGGAGCTATTAGCGTCGAAATTGGCAATTCGAGTTGGAACGGCGCAGCAATCGCGGCTACCGCAAAACAGAAGTCGCAAGGTCGGCAGTCGCTCGATCGAGTCGTGAGCTCTTTGCGTGCGGTTGATACCGCCTACGCTTCGGGCAATGCAGCAGAGGCTCAGACGCAGTTTGCACAGGCGCGTTCAACCTGGAACAGTATTGCGCCATCGATTTCCGCGCGGGAGGCTCGCGAACAACAGCTGCTTTTCGATTCGTTGGATAATCAGCTCAAGAGCGGTGCACCGGCCACCAAAGTGAAGTCGACGATCTCCGGCATGCTTGGCGAACTTCGCGAAGACATCGAGCGTGAACTCAGGTAGGGGCCATCATGCGTCGCGGGCTGTTATGGCTCGCCGTCGTTGACCTGAAAAGGGCGTGGCTGCGGTCATTACTGGCAGCACTGGCGATCGCGCTCGCGCTGGTCGCAGTCACCTTTTTTGCGGGGCAGGTAGGTCTTCGGCAGGCAGAGCTCCTGACCGGTTATGAAGAGTCCGGAGCGGCAACATCCATTGTCGAGCTCAGTAAAGTGCCCACGAGCAGTATCGCAGATCTCGTCCGGGCGCTGCATTCGGCTGCTGGCGTGCAGTCGGTCGACGCTCCCTATAATGGGACGCAGCTCGGTTTGGTGGCCGATACCTCGTTTGTGGTGTTTGAAAACGAGAAGCAGCAGGAATCACTGGGCGCACGGACCACTGTGCTTGGCGTGGATCGATCATTCGATCCGGTTCGCGACTATTATGTGAATTTCCATGATCTCAATCCGAATGCGCCTCTGGCAGTGCTCGGGGCACCGCTTCTCGCGACATCGGGAACGGTGAGGCCTCCAGAGCGCAACGAGGTCGTCGTCGCCTCCGGGATTACGGACTATGTCGGTATTCGACCTGGCGCCGAAGCAACAATCGATCTGATGTATGTGGACGCCAATCCACCAATCGTTCGACGCTTTGAAGGGTTGCGCCTGATCGGCACGTTCGAGCTCGTCGGACCCGATCAGGGTCGATTTGAACCATTTTGGCGCCTCGCGGCGCGCGGCCGTGAAGTCTTGACCGTGCGTCGTCCGGATGCGCCGGAAGGTGTAGCAACCACCTTGCCGATTCTCTTGAACGATGACTTGGTACGGGAGTTTCTTGGACATGTAAGTCAGGAGCTTGAGGCACGCGGCATGACTCCCCCGAAGTCCCTCGCAGCGAACGAGTTGGTCGTTCGGGCTGACTCGGTCGGTGCCGTGCCGTCAGTCGAACGCGAAGTCATGTCCTTATTTGAGCAGCGCGGGCTCAAGCAAGACTGCGGCACTGCCACTGAGGCGGCGTTCTGCTTGAGATTGCCGGAGCGAAATAATTTCCAGGCCGCGCTCGAAGAGCAAAAGAAACTAGAAGAAGGTGGATCCTTCTTCATCTTCCTCCTGCTAATAGCTGGTCTACAGGTGCAGCTGGTCCTTGCGCGCTGGCGTGAATTTGGCATCCTCCAGGCCGTCGGCTTTTCGCCGATTCAGATACTGCTTTATTCCGCAATACAATTCTACGCGGTGCTGGCTGTTGGCACAGTGGCCGCAGCAGCGGTCGTGATCATTCTGCCCTTCGCGCGAGCCGTTTCCGCGTTCATTTTTGCTGCCGGTATTGCGCTTGTTGCCGCAAGCGTCGCAGCTTTGCCAGTGTTGCTCTGGCCGCTTGCTCAACGTCCTGCGCAGCTCCTCCGGGTGTCGGCATGATGTGGGTCAAGCTTACATTCGGAGGTTTCGGCCGCCGCTTCGTCGAAGCGATTGCTGCGGCCACCATTCTTGCCGCTACCAGTGCGACCGTGGCTGCGTCGCTGATGGTAGTTGAAGGGGCCCGAAGCGCGTTGATCCGAGCCGTGCGTCAGGACCGTCCCGATGTTATTCAGGTGAAGAGCCGTTTTAATCGGGCTCTGTTTGAAACGCCGCGGAGCGGAAATCTGCCGCCGCTCACAATACCGGTTTACGAGCCGCTGGTCGATCCCGTCGAGCTGGAAGCGGTAGCGGGCAACAACCAAGTCGTTAGGCGGCAATCACTGTTTCGCAACGTTGTCTCCGGCGACGGCTTTCTCAATATTTACATCTTCGGCATCGATCCGGATATCGAGCGCGAAGTGAGCAGCTTCTCTCTCTCGCGCGGTCGGTTCCTGCGGAGGGACGATCACGCGGTCGCAGTGCTCGATCAAGCGTCAGCCCGAGCGCTCGGGGTCGACGTCGACGGCACTTTCCCGGTTCGCAAGGCGGATGGCGAGGACCTGCAACTCACTGTCATCGGGATTCTCGACAAACTGGAATTGCGGGGAGCTCCGCCCAGATCGGCTGAAACCCCTTCGCTGATGCCGGAGTCGACCTTCGTTTCGAGCGGCGCCTTTGTTAACATGCAGACAAGCGAAGACATTTTCGGTCGGCCGACACTGACTGACGCACTTGTCGTTGCAAGAAACGCGTCTGATGTGCCGGATGTGGTCACGAAAATACAGGAAGCATTCCGGCTTGAGCCGGGCGTATTCGTGACGGAGCGCTACAGCCAATATCAGCGCAAGATACGCGATTTCGTTCTGACGTTCGCGTTGTTCTCCGCCGTAAGCATTGCGACCGTGCTGTTGGCCGGATCCTTCGCATCGAATCTCTTGCACGACATCTATGTCGACCGGCGTCGGCAATATGCCACGTTGATGGCGCTCGGGTTTTCGCCCGCGATGGGTATCGCTCCGGCTGTCGTCTTCGGGCTGGTGTTAGGAATCGCTGCCGGTGGCATCGGCGGCTTTATCGCCCGTCTTTTGATACCGCGGTCCTTCGCGATGCCATCACTGATGGCCGATCTGGGCCCCACTGAGGCGACGCTTGATTGGCTAGTGGCGGGCTCGATCGTCGCAATCGCGATCGCATCCGTTCTGCTTGGCTTGGTCTCGACAAGCCTTCGGCTCCTGCGGCAGCCCCTTGCAACGGCCCTTTCGGAGGAGAGTTCGTGAGCCAGCCACTCGTGTTCATGCGCTCGGTTTCAAAGACATATCGCCGCGAGCGTGCTACCGTCGACGCGTTGCGCGACGTCTCCCTCGAGGTCGGAGAAGGGGAGTTCATGCGGCTCAGCGGTCCGTCCGGTTCAGGCAAGACGACGCTTCTTAATCTCATCGCCGGACTTGATCGACCAGACCAGGGGGAAATTGTGGTGGCAGGGGTTGATATCACGCGCCTGTCAGTGCGTCGGGCATCAAGGTACCGCGCAGAACAGGTCGGCATGATCTTTCAGGCCTATAATCTGATTCCGCAGCTGACCGCTCTAGAGAACATCCTGCTCCCAATGATCGCCTTGGGGCGAACGAACCTGAGCCGCGCTCGCGAACTTCTTGATCTCGTAGGGCTATCCGATCGCAGTGACCACAATTCTTCTCAGCTCAGCGGGGGAGAACAGCAAAGGGTCGCCGTTGCGAGAGCATTGGCCAACGATCCCGCGCTCG
>WNGH01005959.1_pt1 | contig 12183 bp, 9 predicted proteins | sample 5400631 | NCBI WGS metagenome assembly WNGH01 (sample SAMN13153373, study PRJNA577476) | soil metagenome | isolation source: 115 cm soil or saprolite under Garry oak tree replicate 1 | place: USA:California | collected 2016-06-15 | reverse complement strand
CCAACCGTTCTCGGTTGGGCGGCGTTCGGCGCAGCCGACGGCGCGAACGAACGCTATCGCGATACGGTTGCCCGCGCCGAGCAGTGGATTGCCAACAAGGCCGGCGGCCTCGATCAACCGACACTCGTCCGGGCCCTCATTCGCCGCTATGGCAAGGACCGCACCTTTTCGGCGCCGATTCTGACAATGTGCGCCCTGGCCGGGCGGCTGGGGCACGACGACGGCGCTTGGAAATGGGTGCCTCCCCTGCCGTTCGAGCTGGCCGCCTGTCCGCATCAGCTTTTTGCCTTCCTGCGCCTGCCGGTGGTCAGCTACGCTTTGCCCGCGCTGATTGCTGTGGGTCAAGCGCGGCATTTTTATCGACCGACGCGCAATCCTCTCACGCGGCTGCTGCGGAATCGGACACGCCAGCTTACGCTGGACGTTTTGGAAAAAATTCAGCCGCGCAACGGCGGCTTCCTTGAAGCGACACCATTGACCAGTTTCGTAACGATGAGCCTGGCGGGCAGCGGGCAGGTAAACCACGTGGTCACAAAGCGCGGCTTGGACTTTCTGCGAGCCTCGCAGCGTCCCGACGGCAGTTGGCCGCAATTCCCCGACCGCATTGGGGGATCGATCCGCAACGCTCGCGTGGCTGCTCGCCCAGCAACATCGGCGCGAACATCCCTACACTCATGCCGCCCCGGGCGGCTGGGCCTGGACTGATCAGCCCGGCGGCGTGCCGGATGCCGACGACACTGCCGGGACCTTGCTCGCGTTGGCAAACTTGCGGGAGACCGAAGGAGGAAGGCGGGCTGAGGAAGTTCGCGCCGCCGCCATCGCCGGAGTTTCCTGGTTGCTTGGTTTGCAGAATCAGGACGGCGGCATCCCGACTTTTTGCCGCGGCTGGGGCGCGCTGCCCTTCGATCGGAGCAGCGCGGACATCACTGCGCACGTTGTGCGCGCCTGGTCGGCGTGGTTGGACGAACTCCCGCGCGATCTGCAGCGGCGCGTCGCGAGGAGCGTCCGACGCGCTCTAAAATTCCTCTCCAAAGTTCAACGCGCCGATGGCTCGTGGGTGCCCCTTTGGTTCGGAAATCAAACCGCACCCGACGAAGCAAACCCCACTTATGGCACCGCCCGCGTGCTTCTCGCGCTGGCAGAAATCGCCGGCCAGGCCTCGCGTCCGCCCCAGGCCGCGGAAAAGACTTGGCCCGAGGGAGGCGTTCCGCCTCCGCTAACTGCTCGTCCGTCATTGACCAGCGGGACGGCCGCCCTGCTTTCCGGCGCGCGCTGGCTGCTCGCCGCCCAGAACGAAAATGGAAGTTGGGGCGGATTCCGTCACGGCCCCAGTTCGGTCGAGGAAACGGCTCTTGCCGTCGAGGCGCTGGCCGTTGTGCTCGCGGCGAGTCCGACGCGCTCGGAAGTGCCTGGGGACGAAGTTTGCGCGGCGGTCACCCGGGGAGTAGATTGGCTGATCGGCCAGGTTGAGACCGGTCACTGGAAGCAGCCCGCGCCCATCGGCTTTTATTTCGCCAAGCTCTGGTATTACGAGCGTCTCTATCCACTGATTTTCACCGTCAGCGCTTTGGGCCGCGTGGCAAGCTGCTGTCGGCCTCCCGCGTATTAGTCTCTTCCAGCTTCACTTTGCGGATCGAAATATCCCAGGTCGGAACGATTCGGTAACGCCTATTTGTGCCAACCAGCCGAACGCTGCGTGCGGAGAGGAGCCTTGGCGCCTGCGCGGGCAGTCGGTCTAATACTATTGTTGGAATGTGGCGTTCCTTGCGTTCGCAAATGTGGTCACCAAAGGATTTTACGGGGCCGCAACTTTGCGCTGGAGAACCGAACCCGGTCGTGAAACTTTAATCCATTATTATGATATCACAAAGGGACTATGCTGAGGAGGCGCTGGCGCTCAGCACGGAGGCAAAGGTGCTAGATGGCCTCCACGCGTATTTCGTGCAGCACTGCCCGCGGTTATATCAATCGTGCCAACTGTTCCACCTGCTTCAAAAGGATTTGGGCGATGTTTTGGAAATCGGTCCGTTTTACGGATACACGCCTTTCCTGCTGCACCGAAATGCAGCCTCTTACACCGTCTTGGAGGGGGATGATCCCGCTGCCTTTCCCCTGAAGCCGCTTTATGAGAAGCGAGGCATCGCGGCGCATTATACGGACTTGTTTGAGTTGTTTGGTCCCTCCCATTCAGCTACACATGCACTACCATTTGCCGAGGCCTCTTTCGATACCATTTTATGTTGGGAGACGCTAGAACATTTCGGTTTTAACCCGGTTAAATTAGTTCGCGAACTGCATCGCGTGCTCAAGCCAGGCGGCAAGGTATATATCACGGTGCCGAACAGAGCGTCGGTTCAAAATCTCCTGGCGCTCGTTTGTGGGCGATTTGAGCGAGTCGGGATAGATGCGTATTACACCTTCGAAAACTACATCTCTAATGGAAAGAAGGCCTTCTACGGTTTCCACTGGCGCGAATATTCGCGAGGTGAGTTGGCACATCTTTTCACCCGAGCAGGGTTCACCGTCGTTAAATGTAATACCTTCGTCGCGCACCAGGTTCATGCGGAAACGTCCGTTGTCAGGCGGATGGCGCGTTGGGCAAATTGCAGGCTCGTGGGGATGCTTCCTCGTTACGGCACCAATGTTTATCTTGAGGCAGCGAAATGAATGCCGTCGACAATCCGCGTCGTTCGACACCCCTGACTCTGAAAAGCACCATGGGCTTGTTCGAATTTCGATCATCACGCTGAGTTACCGTAGTTCGGCTTGGCTGAGGTTGCGCCTTGCCTCCATAGCGGACAAGCAAGCCGGGGTCAAACGCTTCGTCGTGGATGCCGGCTCGGACGATGGCACGTTAGGCTTGTTGCTTCAAAGCCGGCGCGTCAAAGTTTTCGTGGAAAAAGCCCAGGGCATGTACGACGCCATCAATCGCGGGTTGTACCGGACCAGCGGTGAGATGTTGGCCCACTTGAATTGCGGTGAGACGTTGCTTTCGCTCTCCTGCATTAATGACCTTCCCACAGCCCCCAACCCAGTCTCTGGTTCTCGGCTTGCACGATCCAAGCCGGAGCGGCTCACACCACTTCGACCGGGCACTTCGGCAGCGCCGCCAGGAACGCCTGCCCGTAAGCTTTGCTGAGGATCCGGTTGTCGAGCACAACCACGATACCCGTGTCGCTCCTGGTCCGGATGAGACGGCCGACCCCCTGGCGAAATTTTAAAATGGCTTCGGGCAGGGAGAATTCGCTGAAGGAATTTCCGCCCCGCGCCTCGATGGCTTCGATGCGCGCTTCGATGAGCGGATGGTCGGGCACGGCGAACGGCAGCCGGGTGATGATGACATTCGAAAGGGCTTCCCCCGGCACATCGACTCCCTGCCAAAAACTGTCGGTGCCGAACAACACGGAGTCGATGTCCGCCTTGAACTTTTCGAGCATCAGTGAGCGAGGGGTGCCGGTGCCCTGCACGAAGCAAGCAATCCTAAGCTGGTCGAAGAACGGCGCCATCAACTCCGCGATTTCCTGCATCAGTTTGAAATTCGTGAACAGCACAAACGCCTTGCCGTGGCTCAGCTTCACAAAATGCTTGATCCAATGGACGAGCGCGTCGCGATATCCGGCGTCGCGCGGATCCGGCATCTGCTTGGCGACAAACAGTTTCATTTGGCGCTCGTAATCAAACGGCGAGCCGACCTGGAGCAGCGTGGCTTGCTCGGCGCCGACGCGGCGGGCGAAGTACAGCAGGGCAGGCGTCTGGCCCGTTTGCCCGGTGTGAGGCGGCGGGTTGGCGACCGCGCCCGCCTTGCTGGCGACGACGATCTCGGCCTGCCGGCCGGAAGGGTGACCGGCTTTGGTCGCCAGCGTCGCGCTAGTCATAACGACGCTCGTACCGCTTGCGAACAGCCGTTGACGGAGAAAATCGGCCACGTCGGTGGGCGCGGCGTTCAGGGCAAGATTCTTCTGCAGCTTGCCGCCGCGCTCGACCCAGTAAACGTAGTCCGGCCCATTCTGGCTGAGAAACATCGCCACCTCTTCCCTCAGCTCGGCGAGGCGGCGGTTGCACTCGGCGAGTTCCTGGCCGGTGTCCTTGTCGTCGCTCGAGCGAACCAGCTCGCTTACTGCCTCGCGCAGGCGCTGAATGGGCAACGTGACGTTGTCCTTCACCAGGTCGGGCTGACGGATCCGCAGTTCGGTCCAATTGCGGCGCGTTGGCGTTGAAGGTTGGCCGCCGCGTGGGCCTCGAATTTTTTGCGTGTCCTGGCGGCGGGCGAGTTCTTCGCAGGCGGATTCGACCGCGACAAAGAACTGGTCCGACTCGCTGAGCAGCTCGGTGACAAGGTTCACCGTGCGTCCCTGCCGCAAGGTGGCAAGGAGGCCTTTTTGCGTGCGCGGATTATAGAGCCGCTGCAGCGCGTAGCGGAGCTGCCCGCTCGACACACTCAGGCCGATATGCCTGGAGGCGACGCGCTCGACTGTGTGCGCTTCGTCAAAAATCACGAAGTCGTTCTTGAACAAAATGCCGCCCGCCTGTTCCTCGTCCGCGCCGGCCAGCAGCGTGAAGAACAACGTGTGGTTCAACACGAGCACATCGGCGGCGAGGATGCGACGGCGCGCGCGCTGAAAAAAGCAGACCCCCTGCTCCTTGCCAAATTCAGACGCGTGACCGCAAATCTTCGGCGCGCAAAGCCCCCGCTCGGAGCAGACGTGCGACCAGACCTTCGCGTCCGGCTCGATCTCGAAATCGGAGAGGCTGCCGTCTTTGGTTTGTTTGGCCCATTCCTGGATGCGCTTGAGTTCTTCGATTTCCGGCGAGGTGAAGAGGCTCGCGGCCTGTTGCGTCGCTTTGTGAAGGCGGCGGGAGCAAAGATAATTGGCGCGGCCCTTCAGGAGCGTGAAGCTGAATTTGACCGGCAGGATCATTTCCAACATCGGGAGGTCTTTTTCGGTGAGCTGCTCCTGCAGGTTGATGGTGTGGGTGGAGACGACGGCTTTTTTGCTCCGCGTGACGGCGAACAAGACGGCGGGCACGAGATAGGCGAGGCTTTTGCCGACGCCGGTGCCCGCTTCGACCGCCAGATGTTCCTGGTTTTGCAGCGCGCGCGCGACCGCCACGGCCATCGCTTGCTGCTGCGGGCGATACTCGAAGTTGCGCGCCTTGGATAAAATGCCCGCGGGCGAAAAGATTTCCTCGACCTGCGCAACGAGGCTTGGGCCGGAAGGTGCATCTTCGACGCCGGAAATCATGCCTTAACAATTCTCAAAAATCTGCAAATCAGGGGCCGACCTTCAGGAGGCCGCGCCGCTTCCTTTTCGCGCGACGACTTCCACGAGCCCTTTGTTCTTCGCGATCGAATTCGCTGGCAGGATGCCACGCCAATTCGTGCAGGGGTAAACCACCGAGCCGCGCCCGATGATACTGCCCGGATTGAGCACGGAGTTGCAACCGATGTCGGTGTGGTCGCCGACCAGCGCGCCGAATTTGCGCAACCCGGTGTCGAGTCGCCGGCCGCCGGCTTCCACAATTACGTTGCCCGGCACGAGCTTCACGTTGGAAATCTTGACGCCCGCGCCGAGATGGGCGAGGTGACCGAGGATGGAATTGCCCACGTAGTTGAAGTGCGGCGCCTTCGCCCCGTTGAAAAGCAGGCAGCTTTTGAACTCGCAGGAGTTTCCGATGACGCAGTTGTCACCGATGATGACTTCCCCCCGGATATAGGCGTTGTGGCGGATTTCGCAATGTTTGCCGATGATGGCCGGACCCTTGATCATCGCGCCATCCTCCACGACCGTGCCTTCACCGATGAAAACGTCCTTACCGATATAGACCTCGCCTTCGCAGCGATTGTGCAGAGCGGGCCGGAGGTTGGCCTTGAGGTAAGCCGCGAGCTTTTTGAGCGCGTCCCAGGCGTATTCGCAGCCCTCGAAGAGGGGGGCGTGGTCGGTCTGGTGAAGATCGAACAGATCGGTCGGTCTGAACATGGGGGGAAATTAAGGAAAAGCCGGCGTGCCGCCAAGCGTCGATTCCGACGGCCCGCGAGGACCTTGGCCTTGGTCGCACCCGGCGGCCGTTGCTTGTCTTGGCAACGACTCTTTCGCTGGCGAGCAGGAGGCGGGCGTCCGCGGTCCGTTGTTCGACGCCCGTGGCGTGGACCGGAGGAGGTTTCGCCGAAAGTGTGATTGCCAGTGGCCCTGCTCTGGCTGATGATTGGAAGCGAAGATTTATGGATTTGACACGGACTGCTTACGGGACCTGGAGCGGCGGCCGCTACATGCACTTCGGCGAAGCGCTGGCCGAAGACCGCTTCCTCAAGGTCATTCAACACGCCTACCAACGCGGCGTCCGCACGTTCATGACCGCCGACGTATATGGCAACGGCGCGGCGGACCAAATGCTGGGCCGGGCGCTGGCCGGATTGCCACGCGAATCCTACTGCCTCGTCGGCGCAGTCGGGCACGATTTTTATTCGGGTAAACGCGACGGCGCAAAAGGATTCCCGCGCTTCACCCACCCCGCCATGCGCCCGCCACGGGAATATGCCAGTTACCTCCGGATGGCGGCTGAGAAGGCGTTGGCGCGCTGCCGTGCCAGCCAATTCGATCTGCTGCTGCTGCACAATCCCGACTCGACCGGCTATACGAGCGACGCGGTTTGGAAAGGGATGGACAAACTCCGCGAGGCCCAACTCACGGAGCGCCTCGGCATCGCGCCCGGGCCGGCGAACGGCTTCTCGCTCGACCTGATTCTCTGCTTCGAGCGGTTTGGTCCGCTGCTGGACTGGGCGATGGTGATTCTGAATCCGCTCGAGCCGTGGCCGGGCAGTCTCTGTTTGCCGGCGGCGGTGAAGCATGACGTAAACATCATCACGCGGGTCGTCGATTACGGCGGGCTGTTCCACGACGACGTGAGACCAGGCCACCAGTTCGGGCCGCAGGACCATCGATCGTTTCGTCCGCCGGGGTGGGTCGAGGCCGGTTGTGAGAAGCTTGAAAGGATGCGTTCCTTCGCGCAGAGGCACCAAGTAACGATGCTCCAACTCGCCTGCGCGTGGAACCTGTCGCAGCCGGGGGTGAAGAGCGTCATCCCGACGTTGATTCAGGAAGCCGGCCCGAATAACAAGCCGATCGAAGCCAAAGTGGACGAGCTGGCCGCCCTACCGGAAATCAAGCTGACCGATCAGGAGTGCGCATTCATCGCCGAGGTGGGCAACAACCGGGGCTGCATGGAATTGAAGGGCGCCAACCGGGCGCACACGGGCGAACCCCTGGCCGACCGCTGGGGTCTCAGCCCCGAGCTGGAAGCGGTGGGCATGCGGTGGGGCATCGACCCGGACCGCGACTTGGTTTGCACGCACGCCCAACCTGCCTCGCGCGCTCTCCACGAGTCGCTTCAGAAGGGATAGAGCGTTGCGGCTCAGAACCACCGCGGCTGGGGCCACTTTTCTCAGACCAGGCCTCGCAACGTGCTGAAACGTTGCTTGCTCCTCATTTTCACGAGAGTTACGTAAAAACGGTGTTATGAATATGAGGACGGACCACAATCCGGCCTGAATGTCTGTGGGAACAATTTATTTCGACTATAACGCCACGACACCGCTCGATGCAGCCGTGCGGGACGCTATGCTGCCGTATCTCGACGAGGTTTTTGGCAATCCTTCGAGCGTCCATCATGTCGGGCGACGGGCGCGGGCGCTGCTGGACAACGCACGCGAGCGGGTGGCAAGTTTGTGGGGCAGCAAACCGAGTGAAGTGGTGTTCACCAGCGGTGGCACGGAAAGCGCCAACCTGGCCGTTTTCGGCGTGGCGCGGCTGCTGCGTGGCAAGGGTCGGCACATCATCACCTCCACGATCGAGCACCATGCTGTCCTCCATTGCTGTGAATATCTTGTGAAGAACGAGGCATTTGAGGTGACATATCTGCCGGTCAGCACCGAAGGGAAAGTGAGCGTGGAATCACTGGAAGCCGCGCTCCGTCCCGACACTATCCTTGTCTCCATCATGGCGGCGAACAACGAAACCGGAACGGTTCAGCCCGTTGCCGAATTGGGGGCCTTCTGCCAGGAACGGGGTGTGATCTTCCACACCGACGCGGTGCAATGGTTTGGCAAGGAACTATTCACCGGTATCTCCCAGTTCAATGCCGACTTGGTTTCGGTCTGTGCCCACAAATTTCACGGCCCCAAAGGGGCTGGCGCGCTCTTTATCAAATCGCCGCTGCGCCTCGACCCGATTTTGTTGGGTGGCCGCCACGAAAACGAGCGCCGCGCCGGGACCGAAAACCTCGCAGGCATCATAGGGCTCAGCGAAGCGCTGGAACGATTTGTCCGATCTCCGGTATTCGCCAAAGATCGCTTGCTTCCTCTAAGCCAACGCCTCCTCTCTCTCGTGCGCAAATTGGAAGGCAGCGGTGTTGTTTTCCGCGGGTCGCTCACCGAGCGTCTCTGCAACACAGTCGCGTTTACAGCGAGCGGCTGCGACAGCATTGCGTTGCTGGCGGGGCTCGATTTGGAGGGTGTTTGCGCTTCCAGTGGCTCCGCTTGCTCAGCGGGATCCCTCGAATCCTCCCACGTCCTGAGCGCCATGGGCGTGGAAAAAGAAACCGCTAATGCCCTCATCCGCTTCTCTCTTGGACGCGACTCGTCGTTGGCGGAGGTGCAGCGAGTCGAAGAAGTCCTTCCCGAAATCATCGCGCGGGTCCAAAGCTTTCCCAAAGCGCGGCAGCACCAAACCACCCTTTTGCCAAAATAAGTCCCATCCCGCCCAACCCTGTCAACCCCGTCAACAAGCCCAAGTTGGATTGTGAATTCATTGTGAATGCCGCTAATAACCCCAATTCCACCGCATCCTTTTTGCGATCTGTGACTGTTTTCACCACCTTTTCGCATTCCTAAGCGCTTGCCGCGCCCTTGACACGGTCGGTTGTTTACTTTATTCACACCCCTTAATAAGAAGCTTGGATTAGAGAAGCTGCACATTTATTAAGGCGCCAATGAATCTCACCATCGCCAAAGAACAAATCCTGAACGGGCTGCAAGCGGTGCAAAATATTGTGACCAGCCGCACCACGCTGCCTGTTCTCTCCAACGTCCTGCTCCGCGCGGATGGAAACCGCTTGGAACTAACGGCGACTGACCTCGACGTCACTATTAGCAGTTCGGTGGAGGCGGGGGTGAAAAAACCAGGGGCGACCACGGTGCCGGTGAAAAAGCTTTTTGGCATTATCCGCGAGCTGGGCGCGGCGGAAGTGGAAATGGAGACGGATGATAAGAATGTGACTTCAGTCCGCGCCGGCTCCTCTTTCTTCAAGATCCGTGGTTTGGGTGCCGAGGAATATCCACCGCTGCCGCAGGTCAAGGATGACAAAAAGGTGACTCTGCTGCAGGAGAAAATTCGCGGCATGTTAAAGAAAACGTCCTTTGCGATGTCCGCCGATGAGTCCCGGCACGTGCTTAACGGGATTTTCATGAGCCTCACGGAACACAAGCTTACTATGGTTTCCACGGACGGGCGCCGGTTAGCACTGGTGGAGGAAGAGGTCGATGTGTCAGAAAAAAGCCAGGGGGAATTCATTGTCCCGGCGAAGGCGGTCAATGAACTCAACCGCCTGCTGCAAGAGCAGGGAGAAGTGGAGATCAAATTCACTGAGAACCAAGCGGCATTCCGGCTCAGCGATGAGAAAGGTTTGAACACCACTTTAGTCACCAAGTTGATCGAGGGGAGCTATCCCAATTATCGTCAAGTCATCCCTCCTGAAACCAAGGAGCGCGTCAGCTTGGGGCGCGAGGAATTTCTGCATGCGCTGCGGCGCGCGGAGATCATGACCAGCGAGAAGCAGAACTCTGTCAAACTCAACTTCACCAAGAACAGCCTGACTATCACTGCAAATAGTCCTGATGTTGGCGAGGCGCGCGAGCTGCTGGCGATCAATTACAAAGGCAAGGAGATGGCGATCGCGTTTAATCCCGGGTACGTGATCGATCCGCTCAACGCACTGACTAATGACGAAGTGTTTTTCGAACTAATCGATGAACTCAGCCCCGGTATCCTCAAGACCAACGGGCCGTTTCTCTATGTTGTAATGCCAATGCGCTTAAGCTGAAAGTTGCCTGGCAACGCCCGCACGGCCTCGGAGACGGCAGCGGCATTAAAGCGACGCGACTACATCTCCTCCATTGTCTCGATCCCCAGTACTTCTAGGCCTGATTTCAAAACCCGCGCGATCGATTCGCAGAGCGTGAGCCGGCGGGCACGATCTGCGTCCTCGGCCTTTAGCACCGGACAGTTTTCATAGAAACGAGCGAAATGGCCGGCCAGTTCATAAAGATAGTTGCAGAGCAAGTTCGGGCGGTACTCGGTGGCTACGGCTTGCAGCACCAAGCCGAAATTCAGCAGATGTCTGGCGAGAGCAACTTCTTCAGCGGCAAGGACATCGAACGAGGGAAGCTGGCCGGCCCCAAGTTCCGACGGGCCGCCCGCTCCTCGGAGCGCACCGGGAAGCTTTCGGAAAATGCTGCGGATCCTGGCGTAAGCATACTGCAGGTATGGAGCGGTGTTGCCGTTCAGAGCGAGCAGCTTCTCCCAACTGAAAACATAGTCGCTCTGGCGATTTGGCAGGAGGTCGGCATATTTGATCGCGCCGATGCCGACCACTCGCGCGATTTCGCGGCGCTGCGCTTCAGTTAATTCCGGGGTTTTTTCGACGACGACCTTCAATGCGCGCTCCTCCGCTTCATCGAGCAAGTGCGCGAGTTTCACCGTTTCACCCGAGCGGGTCTTCAACGGCCTTCCGTCCTGGCCAAGAATCGAACCGAACCAGGCGTGCGCGAGCTTGATCCTGGCCGCTGGGTGCCAGCGGCCGAAGATCGCGAAGAGTTGCCTAAAGTGCAATTGCTGGCGGCCATCGGTCACGTAGATGATCTCGTCCGGGCGCCAGCTTTCCAGACGAAAAGCCAGGGTAGCGAGGTCGGTGGTGGCGTAGTTGGCCGCGCCGTCGCTCTTTTGAATCAAGCAGGGGTTCGGCTTCAGCTCGCCATCCTTTTGGACGAGGAAAGGATCTTGTTTGGGTGGCAGGGAGCCATCGGAGAAGACGCAGACGGCCCCCTCGCTTTCGCGCGCGATGCCTTTGTCGCGCAACTCCTGGACGACGGTTTTGAGTCGGGGATTGTAAAAACTCTCCCCGAGGGCATGGTCGAATTTGACACCCAGCCGCGCGTAAATCGTGTCGAACTGGCCGCGCGAAAGCTCGATCATCTCGCGCCAGATCCGCAGATTCTCCTCGTCGCCGCTTTGGAGTTTTACCAGCTCCCGCCGTGCGGCTTCGAGCACGGTGGCATCGGTTTCGCTGGCGGCGTTGACGATCTTGTAAAGCCGTTCCATCTCTGCGAGCGGGTCGGCCTGCAACGCGGCGCGATCCAGTCGCTGTTTCCAACCGACGAGCAACTTGCCGAACTGGGTGCCCCAATCGCCGAGGTGGTTGTCGGTGATCACGCGGTGGCCGAGCAAGCGGAGCGCGCGCGCGAGGCAATCGCCAAGATTGGTCGAGCGAATGTGGCCCACGTGCATTGGCTTGGCGACGTTGGGTGAACTGAAATCGATGACGATGGTGCGGACTGGATCCGGCGGCGGGAAAAAGAGGTGCTCGCCGCGGGCGGCGGCCTCGATCGTGCGGGCGATGGCCGAAGTTTTGAGGCGGAAGTTGAGGAACCCGGCCCCGGCGATCTCGACTTTGTCGCACCACTGGCGCACGTCGAGCTTGGCCAGCACCTCGGCGGCCAGCGCGCGCGGGTTGAGCTTGCGCTCCTTGGCCAGCGCCATCAGGGAATTGGTCTGATAATCACCAAACCTTGGATCCGGACAGGGGCGGACGAGCAGCGTGGCGGCACTGGCATCCGGCAGAATGGCAGCAACGGCTTGTTGCAGGCGCTGTTCGAGGAAGACGTGAAGCATGGCAATCGGTCGCGTTCAAACAGCAAGCCGGCGAAGGCCGCGGCCAGGAGGGCCGGCTGGAACGGGAAGCGAGAATCGTTTTTCCTTGAACACGGCGGCCCTGGAAGGAACGGCGCGGCCCGGGCTACTTTCCCGATTCGGCTTTGATGATCTGATACATGGCTTGGGCGTCGGGCGCCACTTCCAGCGCCTGGCGAAATTCCTTTTTGTGGAGCAGCTTCGCGATCTTCGCCAGGGTGTG
>WNGH01020162.1_pt1 | contig 12187 bp, 8 predicted proteins | sample 5400631 | NCBI WGS metagenome assembly WNGH01 (sample SAMN13153373, study PRJNA577476) | soil metagenome | isolation source: 115 cm soil or saprolite under Garry oak tree replicate 1 | place: USA:California | collected 2016-06-15 | reverse complement strand
GCTCTTACCGTGTCGATCGCTCCGCCCACTTGCGCGGTCTGCCGTTGGTACGACGCCACCGCGATCGGCTCAGCACCGTGGGTCTTCAGAGCCGTCTTCACGCCCTCAAGCACCGCGGCTCCAAAGGCATCTTCAGGGTAGATAACGCCAATTTTCTTGTATCCCAAAGTTCCCCAGATGCCGTCGATTTGCTCGCGTGTTTCATCGAAATACGAGGCGCGCACGTTTACCACCCAGTGCCGAAGGGGCACATAGAGCGTTTGCGCACCAGTGAACAGCCCCACCAGGGGAATCTTGTTGCTCTCTGCCATGGGAATGTATTTCACGGCAGTGGGCGTGCCCACGAAAAAACCAAGCGCGAAAACTTTCTGCTCCATCAAGCGGTTGAAACACGCTTCCGTCTTCGCCGGGTCATAGCTATCGTCGTACGTGAGGAGCTTCAATTTGCGCCCATCCACACCGCCGGCGTCATTGATCATGTCCAAATAGGCCTTCGCGCCGGTTACGGTTTCTGTTCCCAGAAAATGCGAAGGTCCTTCCAAAGCCGAACACGATCCGATGAGAATTTCTTTTTCGGTGACTCCGGTAGTGTTTTGCGCTTGCACCCGCGTAGAAACCGTGAAAAGGCACCCGATAAACACACTGAGCCCCAAAACGTACTTCAGCGTATCTTTTTTCATCGCTCTCTCCGTTTTGAAACGCGGCCCCTGGGACGGAACTTCTATAAGTCTTATTTAGCCTTCTGTGTGGGGGATGTCAATGCATTGAGGGCATAGGGTAGATACCGATTTGGTACCAACTGCGAATTGCGAGCGTGAGTTTACTTTTTCATGCGCGGCCCGAACACGGTAAGCCCTATGCCCGCAACCAGCATCGCAATGGAGACTGCCGCGGGGATTTGGGTAGTTTTCTCTTCGTCCAAGGTTGCTTTGTACGGACCGAGTTTCGCTACTTCCTCTTGTTGGTGATAGGTGAAAGTGGGGTGAACGAGTCCAATCACACCAAGGATAAGAAGAACGACTCCGAGAATGATTACGAAGAGCCTCATACGCCCGAACGTATCACAATCGCCATGGTTTGCGCGAGAAATGCAGGCAGACACACCCCGGCGCCGAATTGGCGCGGAGTTGTGCTCTCTGGTTTGTAGAAACCTAGGCGCGGGCGGCTGCTGTCGCCGCGGCAGCCTTCTTGGCGGCCTTGGCTGCAGTGGAGGCCTTGCGGCGGCGCTTGGTTTTCGGAGGAGTAGCGGGCGCTTCGCCGATCAGTTCGGCCGACATAATGCTCGTCACGAACAGCTTGGGGCCATGATCGTCAAAATCCACGGCGGTGCGTTCCTGGTCGGAAGCGGTAACAATCCCCAGGCCATACACTTCATGCTTGATGGTCTGACCTTCTTGCATCGTTTGCACAACGTCCTCCTTGACCGCTCTTTCTCTCTAATAATCTCGATTCGAAACTCTTGGAATGCAAGCCTGGCGATGGCCGAGGCTACTTTAACAGGCTAGACCGCCGTAACGTTTTCAGCCTGAAGGCCTTTGGGGCCCTTTTTCACTTCAAACTCCACAGCCTGCCCTTCGTTGAGGGACTTGTAGCCGTCCATGGCAATCGCGGAGAAGTGCACGAAAACGTCTTCTCCCGTCTGGCGCTGAATGAAACCAAAGCCTTTGGAGGCGTTAAACCACTTCACTGTTCCTTGTTCCTTCACTTCTCACCCTCGCTTGCGTGCCCGAAAGGGCAGGAGTTCACGGTTTTGCATTGATTTGCGCTTCTTGCTCTGCGTCTTGGGAGCTGCGACGCGGCTTCCGAAGCGTCGCAAGTAGCCTTTTACACGAAAAAAAAGGCCACAAACATTGTGCTTGCAGTCCCTCGATCAAGTCAAAAGGTGTTACAAGAGCAACAAATGCCACCAAAAGAGTACCACAAAGTGGTCAGTTTGTCCACAGCTACGGGCGGGGGATGAAAACTCGGTTTTATTCTCTAAAGTAATGAAAATAGACTTGTTATTGTGACGGGGGTATGTGGAAGGCCGAGTACAGGTCTACGAAGCAGGTCACTCGAGGGATTCGGGCTCCAGACTCAGATCTCCCTCGCCGGAGGCTTTTTTCTCCCAATATTTGCCAACCCAAGCCTCCCAACTCTTTCCGGCGGCGGTATCCCGGCCCGTAAAGGCAACCGCCGCAATATCGCCGTAAGCAACCTTCAACTTTTGAGTAGAATCTTTGGGCAGAACTCTCACAAAACTGGTCGCAAGGGATGGACCAGTCGTCCGATCGAACAAATAACCTTCGATTCTTGAATTATCCTTGAGAGTGAGGGTCACATCGCCACGATAGTCGAAAGCTTTCTCGAGAGCGATGCGCAATTCTTCTTCCGTGGCCAGTTTGGGCACCCATCCTTGCACGCTTTCGTGAATGGTGCCAGGAGCTACCTCCAGAGTGTCAGGGTTCAGCGGAGATCCTTCGGATGTACTGGCGCTTGTAAAACGAGCGGCGTGGCTCGGGCGATCGGCGTGGCGCGGACCTGTCACGCGCGAGTCTCCTCCAGCTGGCTCTTGTCCGCTTGGATCTGGACGAGAGGGTTGTAGGAGTGCACCGGTTTGACGGGCTCGCGCAGCATCGCGAGCGCATCCTGATCGGCGTACCTGGTGGACAACTCAGCTTTTATGGTCGCCCACAGCCCGCGCAGTCCGCTGAAGGTATGATCCACAGCCGAAGCTTCGTAGCCGCTGTGCACCATGCAGTTCGCGCACTTGGCATTGCCGGACTCCGTGCCGTAATTCTGCCATTCGGTGGTGTCGAGTAGCTCCTGAAAAGTATCCACATAACCGTCCTGCAGCAAATAGCAAGGCTTCTGCCAGCCGAAGACGTTATAGGTAGGCATCCCCCACGGCGTGCACGCATAGGTTCGCTTGCCCATCAGGAATTCGAGGAACAGCTTGGACTGGTTAAATTGCCAGCTCGGTTTGCGGTTCGACAGAATGGCCCGGAACAACCGCCGCGTGCGTGCGCGCCCGAGGAAGTGCTTCTGGTCGGGCGCTTTGTCGTAGGAATAGCCGGGGGAAAGCATCATACCCTCGACGCCCAGTTCCATCATTTCGTCGAAAAAGGAGCGGACGCTCTTGGGATCAGCCCCGTCGAACAAAGTGGTGTTGGTGGTGACACGAAAGCCTTGTTTCACCGCTTCGCGGATGCCCTCAATGGCCAAGTCGTAGCCACCCTCGCGGCAAACGGAAAAATCGTGATGCTCTTTTTGCCCGTCCACGTGCACGGAGAACGTCAGGTATTTGCTGGGCTTGAAAAGATGCAGTTTTTCCTTCAGAAGCAGCGCGTTGGTGCACAGATAGATGTACTTCTTCCGCGCGACCAGGCCCTCGACGATCTTCTCGATCTGCGGGTGCATCAGCGGCTCCCCGCCGGGAATCGAAACCATCGGCGTGCCGCACTCGTCCACGGCCTTGAAGCATTCCTCCGGGGTCAAGTCCGTTTTCAAGATGTGCGCGGGATATTGGATTTTGCCGCACCCAGCGCAAGCCAGATTGCAGCGGAACAGCGGCTCCAGCATCAGCACAAACGGATAGCGCTTTCGCCCCCTGAGCTTTTGCTTCAGGACGTACGTTGCGACCGTCCACATTTGTGAAACCGGTACCGGCATCTTCCCTGCTTATCTCCAGAAATGGATAGGGCTGTACCTAGGCCCCCAGGATCTCCTCGTACCGCGGAGACCACAATCACTATTGTAACCGAGAACCCGCAAATCTCGTGCGCCAGCTTTTACTCAGATGCAAGGGCCTGTTCCTTCGTGGCATGGTAAGTGCATTTCCGTATGGGATGCTTCCGCGATCGCAAACAGAGTGTTTGGCTGCTCCCGAAAGCCGCGCCGCTGCTTCAGGCGTAGAATCGAGCCATATCCGAGGCAAACAGACTGCTGCGCGTATGCCCCGAAAAAATCTTCTGAGCCTTTTCAACGATTTCGCCCGCTTTGGCGGTGATGCCGCTGTCATCCAAAGACGCGGCTACCGCCGGGAAAAGCTGACGTATGCAGAGCTTTGCGCCCGCGCCCATTTCTGGAGTCATACGCTGGCCGGGCGGGGTGTTATGCCGGGTGACCGCGTCCTTCTTTGGGGGCCGAATTCCGCCGAATGGGTCGCCTGCTTCTGGGGAATCCTCTTGCGCGGCGCCGTCATTGTCCCGATGGACGCTGCTGCCGCTCCCGATTTCGTCCAACGCGCGATCAAGGACGCCGGCGTGAAGCTCATCCTGCGCGATCGCCAACAAATGGAGCTGCCTGGCGTGCCACCATCCGTGATCATCAACGATTTCAAGGATGTCGTGCACAGTCCTGCGCTAAGTTCAGATGCTGATGTCGATCCGGGCGACGCCGCAACACGAAGCACCATTGCCGAAATCCTTTACACCTCTGGCACGACCGCCGAGCCGCGCGGCGTTGTTCTCACGCACGGCAATTTCCTGGCGAACCTTGAGCCACTCGAGCGCGGCATTGATGCGTATCGCAAATACGAGCACTGGTTTCACCCGTTGCGCTTCGTCACGCTCGTTCCGCTGAGCCACGTCTTCGGGCAATTTATGGCGATGTTTGTCCCGCCGATTCTTGGAGCTGCGGTCGTTTTCGAACCGTCCAGCAATCCCGCCGAAATCATTCGCACCATCAAGCACGAACGTGCCACCGCGCTCATCGCCGTTCCGCGCATGCTTGATCTTCTTCAAGCCGGAATCGAGCGAGAATTCGAAGGCCAAGGCAAAGCGCCGTGGCTGAACCGCACGCTTGAAGACGCAAAAGGCAGAAAATTTCTCAAACGCGCCTGGATGTTTCGCCGAATCCACCGCGGTTTTGGCTGGAAGTTCTGGGGGTTCATCTCCGGCGGCGCGGCGCTTTCGAATGAAACCGAGGACTTTTTCAAACGCATGGGCTACGCCGTCGTTCAAGGCTACGGCATGACGGAGACCGCCTCGCTCATCAGCCTCAATCATCCTTTTCGCTCGACCCAAGGCTCCGTCGGCAAGATTCTTCCGGGCCGTGAATGCAAGCTCGCCGAAGACGGCGAAATCCTCGTCCGCGGCGAAAACGTTTCCAGCGGCTACTGGGAACAAGGAACTCTGCGTCCCGCGGATCAGCAAGGCTGGTTGCGCACGGGCGATCTGGGCGAACTCGATGCCGAAGGCAACCTGCGTTTCCGCGGCCGCAAGAAGAACGTGATTGTCACGCCAGCCGGTCTCAACGTTTATCCCGAGGACCTCGAAGCTGCGCTTCGCAAACAGCCTGGCGTGCGCGATTGTGTTGTCATCCCATTGGATCGCGGCGGGAATGCCGAACCCTGCGCGGTCCTGCTCTTGAACGATGCTGATGAGGCGGGCGCGCGCAACGCCATGGAAGGCGCGAACGCTTCGCTCGCTGAATATCAGCGCATGCAAAAGTGGATCGCGTGGCCCGACCTTGATTTTCCGCGTACACCTACGGGCAAACCGCGACTTTCGCTCATCGCAGCCCGCGCCGCGCAAATCCTCGCGGGAGGGCAAGCCGCCGCCGCCGAGAATGTAGGGGCGGACTTCAGTCCGCCTTCGTCGCCACGTAGCACGCTCGAACTGAACCTTTCCTCCCTCGACCGCGTGGAGCTGCTAAGCGTCCTAGAAGAAAAGTTTCACGTGGAACTTAACGAGACCGCCTTCGCGAATGCGAAAACCGTTGCCGACGTCCAGCGCGTCTTGCAACAGCCGGCCGGACGCCGCGCTGAGTACAGCTATCCGCGCTGGACGCAGCGCGAACCCGCTCGGTGGCTGCGGCTGGCTGTTTACTACGCCCTGGTCTGGCCCGCTACGCAGATCCTCGGCCATCCCCGCATCGTGGGACGCGAGAACCTTCGCGGCTTGCATGGGCCGGTCCTTATCGTTTCAAATCACATCACGCGCCGCGCTGATATCGGTCTGATTCTCGCCACGTTGCCGCCGCGCTATCGCCATCGTATCGCTACAGCCATGGGCGGCGAAACGTTGCAAAACATGCGCCGTCCGCCGCGCGATTGGTTCTTCGCCAGGCGCTGGGCCTATCAACTCGGCTATTGGCTCGCCACCTTGCTCTTCAACGTTTTTCCGCTGCCGCAGTTTTCCGGTTTCCGCGAAAGCTTCCGCTTCGCCGGCGAATCCGCCGATCGCGGCTACAGCCTGCTGATTTTTCCCGAAGGCGAGGTCAACAATTCCGAAGATGGCCGCATGGCTCCTTTCCAGAGCGGCATCGGCCTCCTCGCCGAAAATCTTGGCATACCGATCATTCCAATGCGCCTGGACGGCGTCTGGCAGATGAAGCGCGAGCACCGCCGCCTCGCTCACATGGGGGAAATCACCGTCCGCATTGGCGCCCCGGTCACCTTCCCGCCCGGCACGTCTCCCGACGAAATCTCCCGCCGCCTCGAATCTCTCATACCGTCACTATAAGAGGGGACTACCCCGTTGTATTCCTGCGGCTTTGCAGCGCATCGAACGTATTGGCGCGGGAATGGCGAGGTCAGTCGGCGAGCAGCCCTTTGCCTTCTGTGGCAAAATAGAAAGTTCATAAAGCTGGATTTATGGCACACCGTACAACTCTCGAAGAAGAGCGTCCCGCAAAAACGCCGAAGGCGGTGAAGAAGCCTGCAGCGGGTGGCTTCTCGAATGCTGGCGGTTCCTCGAAAGTAACAGGCAACGAAGAGCGCGAGCGCGTTTTCGACGCTTTCCGCCGCTGGGGCTACTTGGAGGCGACGCTCGATCCGCTTGGCTTGTTCGAGCCGCTAAAGTACCCGGACCTGCAGGGGCTGACCGGCGAAGCCGCCGAGGAAGCTCGCCGCATTTACTGCGGCACGGTGGGCGCCGATTTCATGCATTTGGCGGAGCCGGAGCGTCGCCGCTGGATCGCCGAGCGGCTCGAATCTCCCTCTAGCCAAGTCGATCAACACAAAATCCTCGAGCGCCTGATTCGCGCCGATCTTTTCGAACAGGTCTTGCAGGCGCGTTATTTGGGCACCAAGCGATTCTCGCTCGAAGGCGTGACCGCGCTCATTCCGCTGCTCGACTCCATTCTCGACGAAGCGGGCGAACACGGCGCGGAATCCTCGATCATGGCCATGAGCCACCGCGGGCGCCTGAACGTGATGGTTCACGCCGCGTGCAAGCTGCCCCACGAAGTCGTCGGAGGGTTTGAAGATGTCGATCCGCGCAGTGTGCTGGGCGCGGGCGACGTGAAATACCACGTCGGCGCGACGGGCACTTACGTTACCACCAGCGGCAAGGAAATCGGCATTCACCTGGTTTCGAATCCGAGCCATCTCGAGGCTGTCGATCCGGTCGCCGTCGGCCGGGCACGCGCCAAGCAGACACGCTACGGCTTGCGTGGAGGATACCTCGACCGTTCCCGGGAAACGCAGAACAAAGTCGTTCCCATCGTCATGCACGGCGACGCGGCATTCGCGGGGCAAGGCATCTGGGCGGAAACGCTCAACTTCGCGGACCTGCGAGCCTACACGGTTGGCGGCACGATTCACATCATCGTGAATAACCTCATCGGCTTTACCACGCAGCCGGTCCAGGAACATTCCTCGCGCTTCGCCTCAGACATGGCCAAACGCCAGTCCGTGCCTATCTTCCACGTCAACGGGGAAGATCCCGACGCCGTCGTGCGCATCGGCAAACTCGCCGCGGAATACCGCGCCACCTTCGGCAGCGATGTTGTTGTAGACATCATCGGCTACCGCCGCCACGGCCACAGCGAAGTGGACGATCCCACGATCACGCAGCCGCTGCTCTATGAACGAATCAAGAACCACGCGCCGCTTTGGAAGATTTATGCGGAGCGGACCGGCATCGACTCAACACAACTCGCGGAAGCGGTGCGCAAAGAATACGAAGAGGAACAGACCAAGGCCCGCGCGCTGAAAAAAATTCCGCATCTTCGAAAGCTGCCGGATTACTGGGCTCCGTATCAACATGGCCGCTACAAGCCTGAATATGAGGTGGACACCGGTCTGACGCGCGAAAAGCTTTCTGAACTAACAACCGGGCTTGTACGCGTTCCGGAAGGCTTCCACGTTCATCCCAAAATCGTCAAATTGCTCGGGCAACGCATGGAAATGGGGAATGGAAAGCGTGCCGTGGATTACGGCTTCGCCGAAACTCTCGCCTACGGCTCCCTATTGATGGAAGGAACGCCAGTTCGCCTTACAGGGCAGGACTCGCAGCGTGGCACGTTTAATCAGCGGCACGCCGTGTTGATCGATACGCAGACCGAGCACAATTACCTTCCGCTCTCCCATCTTTCGCCCAATCAGGCTTTCTGCGAAATCTACAACTCTTCTCTTTCCGAAGCGGGTTGCCTGGGATTCGAATACGGATTCAGCCGGGACTATCCCGAGGCGCTCGTATTGTGGGAAGCGCAGTTCGGGGATTTTGCTAATGGCGCGCAGGTGATCATCGACCAGTTCATTAGCGCGGGCGAAGACAAGTGGAACCTTCCGGCGGGCCTGGTGATGCTCCTGCCTCATGGCTATGAGGGCCAGGGACCGGAGCATTCCAGCGCGCGCCTGGAACGCTTCATGCAGCTCGCCGCGGAAGATAACATCCAGATTTGCCAGCCCTCGACCGCCGCGCAATATTTTCACATGCTGCGCCGCCAGGCCCGCCGCCTGTGGCGCAAGCCACTCATCGTCTTTACGCCCAAGAGTATGCTGCGCCACCCCGATGCCAGCTCGAACATTGAAGAGTTCACTCGGCCGCGGTTTCTGCCCCTGGTTCCCGACCGCGAAGTGCACGACGCCAAGCGCATCCTGATCGCCAGCGGCAAAGTGGGCCACGAGCTGCGCGCCGAACGCCGACGCCGCGTCGCCCGCTCTGCGGGCGCCCAAGACAAGGACACCAGCACCGCGATTTTCTTTCTGGACCAGCTTTACCCGCTGCCGCGCACGGAGATCGCCGGGGCCATCGAGGAGCATCCCAATGCGCGGGAAATTGTGTGGGTGCAGGAAGAGCCGGGCAACATGGGCGCGGCAGGCTACGTATTGCCGCGATTCGAACGCATCGCGAAAGCCCGGGGACTCAATTTTCGCTCGGTGAAGCGTTCCGCCAGCGCCAGCCCGGCAACGGGCTCCGCCAAGGCCCATGAGATGGAGCAGAAGACGCTCCTCGCGCTGGCCTTCACAACTTCAAGCAGCGATTAGGCTTTTTCGGCTTTAACACTACATTCACATGAATGTAAACGCATCGTTACCCAAGAGAACCGCGCTGCTGAGAGAATTGGCCGTGTTGCGTCAAATCCCGAGTGACCAAAATCTTCCCAATGCCTATCGCAATCCTCCGCTGTACGGTAAACTCCCGTCAAGCCGGCTTGCGATGCGTCCAACCCGAATGAAACGCGTTCTGATTATCGAAGACGATCGCGATATCGTCGAATTGGTCCGCTACAATCTCGCGAACGAAGGCTTTCAGGTCAGCTCTGCTCATGACGGCAGCACTGGCTTGAGCACCTTGAAAAAAACGCCACCCGATCTATTGCTTCTCGATCTCATGCTTCCCAAGCTTTCCGGTCTGGAAATTTGCCGGGAGATTCGCAGGGATGATTCTCTCAATCGTTTGCCCATTCTGATGCTCACGGCCCGCGGCGAGGAAGCCGACCGGGTTGTCGGGCTGGAGATGGGCGCCGACGATTATGTGACCAAGCCTTTCAGTCCCCGCGAATTGCTCGCGCGCGTGAAGGCGCTGCTCCGCCGTGCGGAGCCGCCCATGGACGCGCCGCGCACCATTGAGATTGGCAAGCTGGCGATTGATCCGGCGTCCTATCGCGTGAGCCATTCCGGGAAGCCCGTACCGCTAAGCACGCTCGAATTCCGGCTGCTCTATTACCTTGCTTCGCGCCCAAACCGCGTCTTTACCAGGGATCAGTTGCTGGATGCGGTCTGGGGGACGGACCGCTTCGTTACCCCGCGCAGCGTGGACGTATACGTCCGCCGCCTGCGTGAAAAAATCGAATCCGATCCGGAAAACCCCATACATTTGAAGACCGTCCGGGGCGCGGGCTATCTGTTTGAAACCCGTGCGGCTTAATCTTTTCTGGAAACTCGGTCTGGCCTTTTTTGCGCTGCTGATCGCGGTCCTGCTGCCCGTCGATTTCTACGCCGAGCGTGCCCTGCGGCGAGACTATGAGCGCAACGGTTTCGAAGAACTCGCCGCCATTGCGCGCATCGCCCTTGCCAATCCTCCTCCTGCTTCCGCGCTGTTTCCGGTTCCACCGGAAGACTCCGCACTTAAGGGGTGGGTTGCGCAAATGGCTGCCAGCGGCGTCCGCGTCACCGTAATCGCTTCCGATGGCCGGGTGCTGGCCGACTCGCAATCCGATGTGCAAACGATGGAAAACCACGCCGGCCGCCCGGAGATTCGCGATGCGCTGGCAAAGGGTGACGGCCAATCCATGCGTCACAGCGTAACTATTAATCGGGATCTCTTGTATTACGCGGTGCGCTTGTCCGTGGCCGACCGGCCACCCGTGGTCTTGCGCTTTGCGTTGCCCCTCCAAACCGTGGACGAGGAGCTCGCGGGATACCGCCGGCGGCTTTGGCTAGCCTCGGTAGTCATGCTTCTGGTTACCGGAATCGCTTCGTTGCTCGTCTCGCAGTCTTTATCGAGTCGCGTGGATCGTTTGAGGATGTTTTCGCGTCGCGTGGCGGAGGGAGATTTTCGTCCGATTGAAGCGGATCGCACCGGCGATGCGCTGGAATCTCTGGCGAGTTCGCTGAATGAGACGGCAGCGCGGCTCGACCGGACCATTCGAACGCTGACCGAGGAACGGAATCTTTCCTCGGCAATTCTCGGAAGCATGGTCGAAGGTGTCGCCGTCGTGAATGCTTCCGAGCGCCTGCTCTTCGCGAACCAGGGCTTCGCGGCAATTCTGGGCTTGGACGTGCCGCCGCAACCGGGCAGGGCGCTTGTCGAAATCGTTCGCCAGACGGAGCTGCTCGAAGCGGTTCGCGGTGTCCTGAAAGGCGAGCCGCGGGTCGAAACTGAAATCGTTACCGGCACGTTGCGCCAGCACTTTTTTGCGGCCACCGTGGCATCCGTGAGCGCCGCGGAAACCTTCGGCGCGGTCATCGTTCTGCATGACATCACCGACCTGCGCAAGCTCGAGCGCGTCCGCCGCGATTTCATTGCCAACGTTTCGCACGAATTCCGAACGCCGCTCACCGCCATTCAAGGTTTCGCGGAAACGCTTCTCGGCGGCGCCATCGACGACCCGCAGAACCGCCTCCGTTTCCTGGAAATCATTCTCGAGCACTCCCGGCGCCTTGCAAGGCTCACCGAAGACTTGTTAATGCTTTCGAAAATGGACGCCGACCGCCTCGATCTGGAAATTCGGCGCCTGAACGTTTCCCAATTTGTGGGGAGCTGCATCGAAACTGCACAGCGCCCCGCCGCCGAAAAAGATCTTCGCATTTCGGTGAATTTGCAACAGAACGTTCCGGACATCGTGGCGGACCGGCGCCGCCTCGCCGAAGTTCTGCAAAACCTGCTCGACAACGCGATTCAATATACACCGTCGGGCGGCCAGATCATGGTTAGCGCTTCAGCGAACGGCACCGAAGTCGTATTCACGGTCTCCGACACGGGCATCGGCATTCCGCAGGCGGACCAGCCCCGCATCTTCGAACGATTTTACCGCGTTGACGTTGCCCGTTCGCGCGAAGTTGGGGGCACCGGGCGTTCGCGCGAAGTTGGGGGCACCGGGCTGGGGCTGTCCATTGCCAAACATCTTGTAGAAGCTCACGGCGGCCGCATCTGGGTCGAGAGCGAGGTCGGTCAAGGGGCGCAATTTCATTTTACGATTCCCATGTTCGACCGACGGATAGTCCCCCGCCCTTCCCGCTAATGTGAAGGTTCGGCGAGGGCTAAAGCCATTCTCGCCGTAAACCCTTCTTTTGCAGCATTTTCACATTCATGTGAACAAGCCGTAACAATTTTACTGCACAGTTCTGTTTACGAGCCAGAGTGTGACTTTTCGCCCTTGCTCCGAAAGGGAACAAATGGCAGCAACCCCAGGACTTACGGAAGTGGTGCTTTACGATACGCTGGTGAACTATCTCGTTTCCATGGCGCACACCGTCGAAGGCGCCATGAACCGCGCGCTCGACGCCCTCGTCAGCCTGGAAAGTCCCCGAAGC
>WNGH01005400.1_pt1 | contig 12189 bp, 10 predicted proteins | sample 5400631 | NCBI WGS metagenome assembly WNGH01 (sample SAMN13153373, study PRJNA577476) | soil metagenome | isolation source: 115 cm soil or saprolite under Garry oak tree replicate 1 | place: USA:California | collected 2016-06-15 | reverse complement strand
TGAATCGATCTTCTGAACCCACTCGGCCGCGGATCGACCCGAATTCCCCACACGGAGTGGGGTCAGCTCCATGAATGGGTCAGTCCGGAGTCGACCCACGAAAGGGGCCATCTCAGGCAGTCGCAATGGAGTTCTCGAGGACCCCGATTCCCTCGATCTCGATTTCGATGCGATCCCCGGGCTTGAGGTAGCGAGCGCGGTCGCCTCGCTCCAGCTCGCATCCTCCGGGAATCGTCCCGCTGCCCCACACTTCACCCGCGTGGATCGGCTGGAATCGGGAGAGGAACTCGAGCATCTCCGGGAACGACCAGAGGGCTCGCTGGCCTTCGCGGACCCACGGGTTCTCGTGGACGAGAGTGCGGTATCGATCGCGCAGCCGTTCCTCGTTGTTCACGCGCACGACGATCGCTTGGTCCCGCAGTTCTCCGAACTCGTCGCGGGTCACGATGCACGGCCCGAGGGCGTTCGCCCAATCCTTCCCCGGAGCCGGCCCCATGCCGGTGCGGCTTGCCGTCGCTTGGAGGTCCCGGGCCGAGAAGTCGTTGAAGATCGTGACGCCGAAGAGATGGGCATTGGCCTTCGCCGCGTCAATGTCCCGCCCGCCCTCCCCGAGGACGAAGCCGATTTCCGCCTCGTAATCCATCTTCGCCGATGGCACGAGCCGCGGCGTCCGTCCCTCGAACGTCTCGAAGCGCATTGGAGGGATGGCCTCCTTCGTCCCGACGACATTCAATGGGTTGCCGTTGTAGTAGGCGGGCAGCGCGTCCCACTCGGGCGGGATCTGTGCCCACGCGGCCGCCCGTGTCCGGGCGACATGGGCCCGAAACGCGAGGAAGTCTCGCAGGAGCCGCGGAGCGATCGGCGAATGGATTCGCACGTCGCCCGGTCGAAACGCCCACAGCGGGGCGTCGGACTCGATCTTCTCCGCCTCGGCGAGCACCCGGAGCGCCCGGTCCCATACGTCGCCTGTCAACCCGGGACACGCGTCGATGAACGCGAGCGTATCCGCCGGGATGGCGGAATCCACCGCGGAGAGATCGACGATTTTTTCCCAGTGGTCCCACCGGCCGAGGACGGCGCCCAGGCGGGGCGGCCCTCCCGCCGTCGAGAATCGCACGAGCCTCATGCAAGCCTCCGCGATGCTCGAATCATGAATCGAATCCGAACCTGCGGGAGGACCACGGTCTCACCTCGGTTCAGGCGGAGGGCGATTCCCATCCTTCGCCCGCCGGTTGGGCCCGCTGGACGTTCTCGGACCAGCTGAGGACATACGAAGGATCACGGTACGCGAAGCCCTGGTTCGTGATTCGCATGCTCTCGAAGTACGTGTCGAGCATGACCGCGAGGCGCGCCTGCACCTTCCCCCGGGCCGCGAGGGAGCGTTGGGCCGCGTTCCCCTGGGGACTGTGCGGCGTCGATCCGGGGTGGAAGGTGAACGAGCCCTCCTCGATGACGCCTTCGCGGGCGCCGTAGAACGCGTTGCAGAAGAACATCAACTCGTCCGAATCGACGTTGAAGTGCGCATACGGGGCCGGGACCTCCCGCGGATGCCATCCGGCCATCACGGGGACGAACGAGCACAGGGAGAAGCCGCTCTGCGGGACGTTACCCGACTGGAACGTCTGGTGCATCGGAGGGGCCGTGTGGATCTCTCGCGCGATGCCGTGATGGCTCTTGATGTCGAAGACGAACGGGTACAGGGCCCCTTCCCACCCGGCCAGATCGAACGGGTGGTGGCCCAAGGTGATCCGGGTGATCTTCCCGCCGCCATGCTTCACGTCGATCGGGAATTCCCCGCGCTCGTCCCGGAACGGCGGCAAGTCCGGCGTCTCGATTTCCGTCTCGACGACGGGCGACATCAGGGTCGCCTGGCCTTCCCGGTTCAGGTAGTGCGGTGCGAAGTTAATCGGATAGATCGACTCGATGATCAGGAACCACGCCTTTGGCGACGTGAGGTCGATCCGGTACGTCGTCCCCTTCGGGATCGCGACGTAGACATCTTTGCGAAACTTCAGGTCCCCGTACTCCGAGCGGACGACGCCCTCGCCGTCCTGGACGAAGTACACCTCGTGTCGCTCCCCGTTCCGAAAGAACGTGTCCTTCGGCATCGACTCGATCGGCTTCGAGACCGAGATCGATGTGCGCGGCCCGTGGACGATGGGCCTCCGAGAGGAGAGTGCATTCCCTTCAGACGGAATCCGTCCGGTGAAGATGTGGTACGGTTGGAGGACCTCCGCCTCGGGCGGGAACTCCGGCACGAGATCGAGGTCCCCTTTCGTCGGCGCCTTCACCTGTTCCGTTGGATAGAAGCGCACGTGGAGCTTCCGCGACCACGCCCCGCTGAAGCCGTACGACCCGTGGATCTCCTCCCGGGCGAGGACGTTCGGGATCGCGTAGAACTCGGTGTGGGGGGTCGACGGCACGGTGCCCTTCCGGACGATCATCGCCATCGTGGCCTCCTCCGCCCGCGGAGATAACGGCGCCGCGACTTAAACCCGCGGGGCCTCACGCATGCCGGCGCGATTGCGCGTACCGGATGCCGCCCCCGGCGAGGAGGACCTCTCGCTGGTACGGCCGTAACTCGACGCGGACCGAGGTCTTCGTGCCCCGCGTGAGATTTTCCAAGACCGCATCGCCACGTCCTCGAATCGCCGAGAGAAGATTCGTGATGCGGAGGCGGTCCCCTTGCTGGATTTCGTTGTAACCCTTCAGATCCGCGAACGTGACGGGAGGAATGCCCGAGTTCACCAGGTTGTCCATGTGGATTCGCGCGAATCCCTTCGCGAGGACCAGGTGCACACCTAGGAACATCGGTGCGACCGCGGCGTGCTCTCGCGAGGAACCTTGGCCGTAGTTCTCGCCCGCGACGATGAATCCGCCGCCCGCCTTCTTGGCGCGTTCCGGGAACGTCGGGTCCAGGTATTCGAAGACGTGGTCCGCGATGGCGGGGATGTTCGACCGCAGCGGGAGGATCTTCGCCCCGGCGGGCATGATGTGGTCCGTCGAGATGTTGTCGCCGAGGCGAAGGAGGACCTCGCCCTCGATGGCATCCTTCGGCGGCGCCGCAACGGGCAGTGGCGCGATGTTCGGGCCGCGAATGACTTGGACCGCAGCTCGATCCTTGGGAGGATATTCGAAACCCGAGGTATCGACGGGATACTTCGTCGGCTCCTTCAGGGCCGGATACCTGCCGAGCTCCCGTGGATCTGTAATGACTCCGCGGACCGACGTCGCTGCCGCGGTCTCGGGGCTGCACAAGTAGACGAGGTCGTCCGCGGTTCCACTCCGTCCCTCGAAGTTTCGGTTGAACGTGCGGACCGAAGGCCCTTTCGTCGGCGGAGCGAACCCCATGCCGATGCAGGGTCCGCATGCCACCTCGAGTTCGCGGACACCGGCCTTGATCAGTTTCGTCATGAGGCCGCTCATCAGCATGAGGAGGAGGGTCTGCCGTGAACCCGGGGACACCGCCATCGCAATCCCGGGCGCGACGTGCTTCCCGTCGAGGGCGTGCGCGACGACGCTGAGATCGCGGAAGGAGGAGTTCACGCTGCTGCCGACGGCCACCTGGGCGACCTCGGTCCCGGCGACCTCGCTGACGGGCTTCACGTTGTCCGGACTCGATGGACACGCGACCAGCGGTTCGAGCGTTCCTAGATCGATGTCGACCGTGTCATCGTAGTGGGCGTCATCGTCGGGGCCGAGCGCTTTGAAGTCCTTCCCCCGGCCTTGCGCGGTGAGGAACTGCTTCGTCAGCCCGTCCGCCGGGAACACCGAACCGGTCGCGCCGAGCTCGGTGCCCATGTTCGCGATCGTCCCCCGGGAGGGGACGGTCAACTCCTTCAGCCCGGGACCCGCGTACTCGAGGACCTTGTTCTTCGCCCACTTCACGTCGAAGCGGTTCAACAGTTCCAAGATCACGTCCTTCGCGCTCACCCAAGGTTTGAATTTCCCCGTGAGTTTGATCTGGACGACCTCGGGCATCGTGAGGCGGTATGGTTCGCCGGCCATTGCGTTCGCGACCTCGAAGCCGCCCGCACCGATCGCGAGCATGCCGCAGGCGCCCGCATGCGGCGTGTGGGAGTCGCAGCCGAGCATCGTCTCCCCTGGCATGTCGAACCGCTCCATGTGGGCCCAATGGCTGATGCCGTTTCCGGGTCCCGAGAAGATTGCGCCATACCGCTGGCACACACTCCGCAAGAAACGGTGGTCATCCGCGTTCTCGTATCCGGTCTGGAGAATGTTGTGATCCACGTACTGCGTCGCCTGCCGAATCGCAACGGCGTCCTGCCCCATCTGCTCGAACTCGAGCCATGCAAGTGTGCCCGTCGCATCCTGAAGGAGCGCCTGATCCATGTTGATGGCAACCTCGTCGCCGGGATTCATCGAGCCGTCGGCGAGATGAGAGCGGATCAGTTTGTGAGTGAGGGTTTCCCCCATAGAAACATCTCCGGGCGTCGTGAGACCCTCGTACCCTATGAAGGTTCATGCGTACGATGCATGACAGATTCGGATGTTACCCTTAAACAAGGTTGCTTCGGTCGTGCATTCTGTTGCGTCATCGCGTTGGGCAGCGTTATCTAGCCCGAGTCGCTTCGTTCGGCGCGAGGGCGGATGGCGAAGTACTTCGTGACGGGCGCCACCGGTTTCATCGGCGGTCGCGTCACCCGGCAGCTGGTGGCTGCCGGTCACGATGTCGTCGCGATCGCGCGGAACCCACAGAGCGCGCAAGACCTCGTCTCCCTCGGGGTCGATGTCCGTCCGGGAGACATCACGGATGCCGATTCGTTGCGCGGCCCAATGGCCGGCGTCGATGGGGTGTTCCATCTCGCGGGCTGGTACAAGATCGGCTCGAAGAATCGCGCGGAGGGCGCGCGGATCAATGTCGTGGGTACGCGGAACGTGTTGACCGCTATGAGGGAGCTCGGCATCCCGAAAGGGGTCTACACGAGCACGCTCGCGGTGTTTTCCGACACACACGGTCAGCTCGTCGACGAAACGTATCGAACCAACGGTCCATGGCTCACGGAGTACGACCGAACGAAATGGGTCGCCCACTACGATGTGGCCGAACCAATGATCCGCGCGGGCCTCCCTCTGGTCATCGTCCAGCCGGGCGTCAACTACGGTCCCGAAGATACGAGCGAAATCCGGCCCTTGTTTGTGCGATACCTGCAGCGCAAGCTCCGAGCCCTCCCGAAACGAACCGCGTATTGCTGGGCCCATGTCGACGACACGGCGCGCGGCCACCTCCTCGCGATGGAGAAAGGAAGCGTCGGGCAGGCGTACATCATCGCGGGGTGGCCTCACACCTTGATCGATGCGTTTGACCTGGCCGAGCGGATCACCGGGATTCGGGCGCCCCGGTTCCGTGCGTCGCCCGGTCTACTCCGGGCGTTAGCGGCGATATCTCGCTCGGAGAGGCTTCGAGTTGCGGCGGGCGTGACGTATCTCGGGAGCAACGCAAAGGCCCGACGCGAGTTGGGATTCGCGCCGCGGCCCCTCGAGGAAGGTCTTCGCGAAACGCTTCAGCACGAGATGCGGGTGCTCGGAATCGATTTCGCGACGAGCTGATCCGTCCTCGTGAGGAATCCCTCAAATAAATGATGCGCGTTGCCGGCGCAATTCTCCGGAGGAGATGACGTGCCGTACAACGATGGCCAGAGCACTTTGTACTTCGGACCCTGGTACCGGAAGTCTCCGTTCTTCGAGGCCACCCAACGCGCGGGTGCGAAGGCGTACGACATCTACAATCACATGTACCTCCCCGGCCTCTACACCGATCCGTTCGAGGAATACTGGCATCTGATCAACCATGTGACGTTGTGGGACGTGAGCGTCGAGCGCCAAGTGGAGATCAGCGGGAAGGACGGCGCGAGGTTCGCGGAGCTCATCACGCCGCGGGACCTGACGAAATGCGACGTCGGCCAGGGCAAGTATGTGGTCATCACGGACGAGAACGGCGGGATCATCAACGACCCCGTGCTGATCCGTCTGGAGAAAAACCGGTTCTGGTTGAGCTTGGCGAATTCGGATACGCTCCTGTGGGCGAAAGGGGTCGCCGTCAATTCCGGGATGGACGTGGACATCTCGGAGCCAGACGTCTCACCGCTCCAGGTGCAAGGACCGGATTCGAAGAACGTCTTGAGGGATCTCGTCGGTCCCGCGGTCCTCGACCTCGGGTACTACTACTTCATGAGCACCAAGATCGACGGCATTCCGGTCGTCATCACGCGGACCGGTTGGACGGCCGAGGTCGGCTACGAGGTCTATTTGACGGATGGCCGTCGCGGCGTCGAGCTCTGGGATCGGATCATGGAAACCGGGAAGAAATACGAAATCCGCCCGATCGCGCCCTCGGAGATTCGGCGGATCGAGGGCGGAATTCTGAATTACGGATCCGACATGACGCTCGAAAACAACCCCTATGAAGTCGGCCTGGGCTGGCTGGTCGATCTCGGGAAAAAGGCGGACTTCATCGGAAGGAAGGCGCTCGCGAAGATCAAGAAAGAGGGCGTGAAACGGAAGCTCGTCGGCGTCGAGATCCCAGGTCCCCAGATCCATGCGTGGGCCACCGAGTTCTGGGACGTGACAAAGGACGGAAAGAAGGTAGGCCACCTGACGGCGCTCACCTACTCGCCTCGCCTCGAGAAGAACATCGCTTACGCTTGGGTCCCGATCCGATTGGCCAAACTTGGGACACGACTCACGATCGCGACCTCCGCGGGCGAGCGCGACGCCATCGTCGTCAAGAAGCCGTTCGTCGATCCGAAGAAGTCGATCCCAAAGTCGTAGCGCGAACGCCCCAGAGCCGGTTCGAGGTCTCACTTCAATCGGAGGACCGGTCGCGTCAGGCAGGTCGCTCCGCCTTCCGCCTTGAGAGAAATTTCTTTCCCTCGGTAGGTCCGGACGCGACACCCGACGGCCTCGAGGCGCTTCTGAGTGATCGGGTTCCCTTCGAGCACGATGCAATCGCGGGGCGCCACCGCGAGCACGTTGGGCGCCATCGTGTCGAATTCCTCATCCGGGACTTCGACGAATTCGAATCCGTGTTCCTTGAGGGACTTCCAGAACGGGATCGGGAAGAGGCGCGGGTATACCACCGCGAGGTCGTCATCGACGACGCTGATGAGCGACATCAGATGGAGGCACGCCTCCGGGCCTTGGAAGTACGGCAGCGGGACGGGCTCCACTTCCACGCCGATGCCCTCCATCGTCTCGCGGATTTGCCTCAAGCCCTCCGCATTCGTTCGGAAACCTTGGCCCACCGCCAGGAGGTCATGATTCACCCATAGGAGATCGCCGCCCTCCGCGGTCGCATCGCCCTTGAGCGTGGCGAGAATCGGTACGCGAAGCGCCTCGAACGTTCGGGCCATCGATTGCTCTTCACCGCGCCGAAGCGCCTTTCCCATCCGGAGGATGAGCGCTCCGCGGTCGGTCACGATCGCGGGATCGTGCACGAAGATCGAATCCGCTCTCCCCGGCTGTGGGTCCTCGTGATGTCGGACGTCGACCCCGGATTGCTTCAACAGGTCGACGAGCCGGTCGTGCTCTCGTTGAGCAGCAACGAGGTCGGGTTTCGCGGTGTATCCCCACTGCCGCGGGTCGGCCGCGCCGAACGCCGCGTCGGGACGCCGCACCAGCGCCGTGCGGAGCGGATCCGACATGCTCTGGCTTCCGTAGGTCCGCGTCAGGCTGGTCCTCGGGGTTTGGAAAGGGTCCTGCCTTCTTACCGTTTGTCCCCCGTGGCGACGATGGGCGTCAAATAAGCGCTCACCATTGCGCCGAGTAGTCGAGGGGATTTCCCGTGGTCATCGAAGGCGGACACACGACGCTCTTCTTCGGTACGTGGTACCGGAAATCTCCTTTCTTTGACGCGGCCCGGCGCGCCGGTTGCTACGCCTACGACGTGTACAACAAGATGTACATCCCGAGCAACTTCGCCGATCCCGTCGAGGAGTACTGGCATCTCGTGAATCATGCGACCGTCTGGGACGTCGGATGCGAACGTCAGGTGGAGATTCGGGGTCCCGACGGATACGAGTTCATGGAGTACCTGACGCCGCGGGACCTCAGCACGTGCAAGGTCGGCCAGGCGAAGTACGTCGTCCTGACGGACGAGCAAGGCTGGCTCATCAACGACCCCGTGCTCACGCGACTCGGGAAGAACCGATTCTGGCTCTCCACCGCGGATAGCGATGTGCTCCTTTGGGCGAAAGGCGTCTCCTACCATTCCGACTTCGACGTCGAGATCCGAGAACCCGACGTCTCTCCCATGCAAATCCAAGGACCGAAATCGAAGGATGTGCTCCGCGCGCTCGTTGGCCCATCGGTCTTGAATGTGGAATACTACCACTTTCTCGAAACGACGATCGATAGCATCCCGGTGATCGTCACGAGGACGGGATGGTCTGCCGAAGTCGGATACGAGATCTATCTGTGCGACGGAAGTCGAGGAACGGATTTGTGGAACCGCGTCATGGCGGCCGGAGAGCCGTTCGCCCTTCGCCCGACCGGTCCGTCTGAATACCGACGGATCGAAGCCGGGATCCTGAACTACCCGTCGGATATCAACGGGAATCACAATCCATACGAAGCGGGCTTGGGATGGCTCGTCGACCTCGACAAGAAACACGACTTCATCGGCCGAGCCGCGTTGAGAAAGATCAAGAAGGAGGGTCCGAAGAGGAAGCTCGTCGGTGTCGAGGTCCCGGGTGACGAGGTCGTCCGGCCCTGGCTGCCGCATCCGTGGCCCGTTCAGAAGGACGGCAAGGAGGTCGGAACCTTGACCGCGCTCGCGATGTCGCCGCGCCTCCAGAGAAACATCGGATACGCCTGGCTGCCGATTCACCTGACGAAGCTCGGGACCGAAATCGAAATCATGACGCCAATCGGTTCGCGGAAGGCGATCGTCGTCAAGAAGCCATTCATCGATCCGAAGAAGGAAACACCGAAGTCCTGATTCCACCTTGGATGCGGGATTGATTCGTCGCATCGCCAAAACGCTCATCTAGCTTTCCGGCTTCCCCGTCCCAAATCAGGAGGTGGTATGATACCCGGCCACGTGCGCGACGGCGTGATGACGGAAGCCACGAACGACTACGCGGGTCCGATCCTCCCGGGATTCCGGGAGACGGCATGGATTCAGAAATCGCCGTACTTCCATCGCGCCGCGAAGCACGGAGTTCGGGCGTACGACCTCTACAATCACATGCTCATGCCGGGCCTCTACACAGACCCCGTCGAAGAGTACTGGCATCTCGTGAACCACGTGACCCTGTGGGACGTCGGCGTGGAGCGGCAGGTCGAGATCGACGGCCCGGACGGATTCGAGTTCATGCAAATGCTGACGCCACGGGACATGGAGAAGTGCGCGGTCGGGGATTGCAAGTATGTGCTCCTCACGACTCCGGACGGCGGGATCATCAACGACCCGGTTCTCCTCCGCCTCGGGGAAGACCACTTCTGGCTCTCGCTATCCGATTGGGACGTGCTCTTCTGGTGCAAAGGCGTCGCGGTCAACGCCGGGCTCGATGTGATCGTGCGGGAGCCGGACGTCTCCCCGCTCCAGTTGCAAGGTCCGAAGTCCAAGGATGTGATGGTGGACTTGTTCGGCGAGGACATCCTCGACCTCGAGTACTACCACCTGACCGAGACGCAGTTGGATGGCATCCCCCTCGTCATCACGCGGACCGGTTGGAGTGCCGAACGGGGCTACGAGCTGTATTTGCGCGACGCGCGGCTCGGCGAGAAGCTCTGGGATGCCGTCATGGGCGCGGGGGCCAAGCACGACATCCGGCCGGTCGCCCCGTCCGAGATCCGACGGATCGAGGCCGGGATCCTGAACTACAGCTCCGACATCATGCTCGACAACAATCCGTACGAGGTCGGCCTCGGTTGGACGGTGGACGAGGACAAGACATCGGACTACCTCGGGAAGGCCGCGCTCGCGAGGATGAAGAAGGAGGGCATCAAGCGCAGGCTCGTCGGCGTCGAGGTCGAAGGCGCCCCTCTCGGGGCCTGGATCCCTGACTATTGGGACGTCCACGCGGACGGTCGGAAGGTGGGCCACGTCACCTCGCTGACGTATTCGCCGCGGCTCGAGAAGAACATCGGCTATGCGCTCCTCGGCATCGATCATGCAAAGATCGGCACCCGGCTGCGGGTGTCCACATCGAAGGGGACCCGAGCCGCTACCGTCGTGAAGAAGCCCTTCGTCGACCCGAAGAAGGACATTCCGAAATCGTGAGGGTCCGCGGTCAAGGTTGAAGTAGGGCGCGTGCCGTCGGCTCGCGGATGGCCCTCACCCTCGGATCCCGCGTCCCGCTCCACGATCGGAATACGATACCGGTCCTCGGCCTCGGCATGTGGCAGGCCGGCTCGGGCAAGGAGACACGCAAGGCGGTCGCGACCGCCCTCGAGATCGGATACCGCCTGTTCGACACCGCGAAATTGTATGGCAACGAGCGCGACCTAGGAACCGCGATTCGGGAGAGCGGGATCCCGCGCGAAGAGATCTTCGTCACGACAAAGCTCTGGAACAACGACCAGGGCTACGAGTCCGCATCGCGGGCGTTCGAGAAGAGCCGCCGCGAGCTCGGCCTCGACTACGTTGACTTGTACCTGATTCACTGGCCCGTGCCGGGTCTGAGACAGGAGTCGTGGAAGGCGCTCCTCAAGATCCGTGACGAGGGACTCACGCGGTCGATCGGGGTGAGCAACTACACGATCCGACACCTGGAGGAACTGCTCCCCGCAACACCCGCTCCGCCCGCCGTGAACCAAGTCGAGTTCCATCCGTTCCTCTATCAGAAGGAGTTGCTCGAATTCTGCGTGCGCCAGAAGATCCAGCTCGAAGCATACAGCCCCCTCACCCGTGGTCATCGACTCAATCATCCGGTCATTCGCGAGATCGCGTCGAGGCACGGTCGGACGCCGGCCCAGATCCTGATCCGTTGGAGCCTGCAGCATGGCCTCGTCGTCATTCCGAAGTCCATCCGTCCGGATCGAATCCGAGAGAATGCGGCCGTCTTCGATTTCGAGTTGAAGCCCGAAGACATGAAACGACTCGACTCGCTCGACGAGAGCTCGCACGTGGCCTGGAACCCCGAAGACCTCCCTTGACAATCCGGAATGCGGCAAAGTGCGGGGCAGGCTTTAGCCGTCCGCCGCGATTCCCCATCGTGGTCCGACCGAAATACGAACTCCCGGACAATCTCGGCCCGGCGTCCCTCGCGGATCGCCGGAACTTCTACCAGCGGTCGATGGACTTCCGCGCGGCGGCGAGATGGATCGATGTCCCCAAGGCTGAGCGGGTCTACGCGCTGATCCTCGGCCGGCACTCCGGGATCTACCCGCGGCGATTCCGGCACTTGAAGAACGTCCCGCTGATCGTCGACGACGCCCGCGACGTCCGCGATCTTCGTCCCTATCTCGTGAAGTACCTCCCAGAAGGTGTGTACTACGATCGAAATGTGTACACCTCTCTCGACGCTGCTCGAAAGGCCCGGCTCGACTATTCCCGCGCCTGGAGAAGTCCGTTCTTCGCCGGGCAGGAACTCGCCTTCGACTTGGACCCGGAAAACCTGGACTGCCCGATTCACGGCGACATCGAGGCGAAGATGCGGCGCCATCAGGGCCTCTCGTTCTGCGATTGGGAGTTCGAAGAGGTCCGTCGACAGGCGGTCGCGTTGTACGATGAGCTCTCCACGCGGTGGACCCGGCTCAAGGTCGTCTACTCCGGACGCGGATTCCATGTCCACGTTTTCGATGGTGAGGCGTTTCGCCTGACCCGGAGAGAGCGGTCTCGCATCGCCAGCCGATTCGCCCGGCGATACGCGATTGACGAATGGGTCACGTCCGGGGAGATGCGGCTCATCCGCCTCCCGTACTCGCTGCACGGGATGGTCAATCGGATCGTGGTCCCGCTCCCTCGGGGCGACGTGGCGAAGTTTCGGTACAACGATCCGCGAGCGGTCCCGCGTTTCTGAGGCGTGCTTACTTCTTCGCCTTCTTTTCCTTGCGGCCCGCGTAGTAGGCTTTCTTCTTCGCGGCCTTCTTCGATTTCTTCTTCTTGGCCATCGATGCCCGAATGCGCCCTGGAGATTGAAGGCTTTCGCCTCCTGGCACGTACGCGATGCCTTGGATCTCGACCTTCATGCCCAGGAGCAAGTCGGCTCGGACGGTTGCACG
>WNGH01006941.1_pt1 | contig 12190 bp, 10 predicted proteins | sample 5400631 | NCBI WGS metagenome assembly WNGH01 (sample SAMN13153373, study PRJNA577476) | soil metagenome | isolation source: 115 cm soil or saprolite under Garry oak tree replicate 1 | place: USA:California | collected 2016-06-15 | reverse complement strand
CGCGTCCGCGCCGGGCAGCGGCGGGCGCACCGGGACCGCGCCGGTCGCGATGACCAGGGAGTCGAAGCCCTCCCGGTACGACCGCCCGGCGGCCAGGTCATGAACGGCCACCCGGCCGGCCGCGAGGTCGATCTCCTCCACCTCGGTGCGCATCCGCAGGTCGATGCCGTTGCGCCGGTGCGCCTCCGGGGACCGGGCGATCAGCCGCTCCGGCCCGCTGACATCGCCGGCTACCCAGCACGGGATGCCGCAGGCGGAGTAGGAGCTGTACGTTCCGCGCTCGAACGCGACGATCTGGACCGCGTCGCCCGCGATCCGCTTGGCCTGCGAGGCCGCGCTCATCCCGGCCGCGTCGGCTCCGATGACGACTATCCGCTCGGTCATCGGATGCCGGTGGTGGTGCGGATCTCGGTGCCGGCCCGGACCGCCCTGGTGACCGGGGTCTTCTCCGCGATCTCGGCCAGCCTGGCGCGCTGGTCATCGTCGACGCCGTGCAGGGTGATCAGCCGGTCGATCCACCGGGTGTCCCGGTCTTTGACCACGTAGGTCAGCGTGACGTCCACCCCGGCCAGCGGCCAGCCCTGGCGCTCGGCGTACATCCGCAGCGTGATCGCGGTGCAGGCACCGAGCCCGGACAGCAGCAGGCCGAACGGAGGCGGCCCGGTGCCGGCGCCGCCCTGGCCGGCAGGTTCGTCGCCGCGCAGCGCATGACCCCCCGCGTCGATGCGCACGCCGTACGGCTTGTCCTCACTTGTCACCGTGGCGGTCGCGATGGTGTGGTCAACCTCGTCGCTCATCAGGCCATCCTTGATCTACGCGTCCGCTGCGTGACGCTCCTGGCAGGCGGCGAGCTCACGGCCGGCCGGAGTGCCGGCACGGGCCTCCGCGCACCTCCCCGGAGGAGACGTGCTGCACGACGGACTTCGCGGCCAGTCGCTTGCCCTGCGTTCCCTTGCCGCCGCCAGGGGCGCGATCATCGGAAGCCTCACTTCGCCTCCCCAGCCGGAAACCCTTGTCGCGCGGACGTCGAGCACGGCTTCCGGGCGGCCAATGTCCTCATGCATGGCGTCTGCCTGTCAGGTATCGAAGACGTACGTGCCGGGCGCGTCGGCAAGCGGCCGCAGCCCGCCACCGCCGAGTTCTTCGGGTGCCGGCTTGTCCTTGCCGCACCGGTCGCCCAGCCACGCCAGCATGTCGGGCCACCAGCTGCCGTGCTCCGTCTCGGCTGTCTTCAGCCAGCCTTCCGGGTCGGCGGCGGTGGTCTTGCTGATCTGATACCGGGCCTTTGGATTGCCCGGCGGGTTGACCAGCGCGGCGATGTGACCGCTGGTCGAGAGGATGAACCGGCTCGTGCCGCCGAGCAGCTGCGTGCTGCGGTAGCAGTTCTGCCACGGCGGTGCCGCCGAGCAGCTGCGTGCTGCGGTAGCAGTTCTGCCACGGCGTGATGTGGTCGGCGATGCCCGCCACGAGGTAGGCGTCGGTATCGACCTGCGACAGGTCGATCGCGGTGCCGAGTATGGTCAGCGAGCCCGGCGACAGGAGCTTGTTGTCCATCGCCAGGTCGACGAAGTCGGCGTGGAGCCCCGCGGTCATCCGAGTCGTGTCGGCGTTCCAGAACAGCACGTCGAACGCGGGCGGCTTCTGGCCCAGCAGGTAGTTGTTCACCCAGTAGTTCCAGATCAGGTCGCCGGGGCGCAGCCAGGCGAACATCTCGGCGAGGTCCCGGCCGTCCAGGTAGCCGCGGCGCCTGGATATCGCTTTGGCCGCGGTGAGGAGCCTGCGGTCGGCCAGCGCGCCGAGGGTGCCGGCGTGTGTGGTGTCGAGCACGGTCACGAACAGGCCGAACGCCGCGAGCTGGCCCAGCCGGCCGGTAGCGGCCAGGTGGCCGGCGGTGATGCTGGCGATGATGCCGCCGGCGCAGACGCCGGTCAGCGCGGCCTGGTCCACGCCGCAGACCCGCTGGACGGCGTCCAGGGCGTCGAGCACGGCCTGGACGTAGGTGTCCATCCCCCAGTCGGCGTCCCGGGCGTCCGGGTTGCGCCAGGAGATCACGAACGCCTGCTGGCCGTTTTGGACGAGGTACTCGACCAGGCTGCGGCCGGGCGCGAGGTCCATCGCGTAGTACTTGTTGATCGTCGGCGGCACGATGAGCAGCGGCACCTCGCGGACCTGCGCGGTCTGCGGCCGGTACTGGATCAGCTCGAGGATCTCGGTGCGCAGCACCACCGCCCCGGGCGTGACCGCGATGTTGCGGCCCACCTCGAACGAGGACGTGTCGACCATCTCCGGGATGCGCGGCTTGGCGGCCATGTCCCGCAGCAGGCTGACCCCGCCGTGGACGAAGTTGACGCCGCCGGTGTCGATGGCCGCCTTGGCGGACGCCGGGTTCACCAGCGGCACGTTGCTCGGCGACAGCGCATCGGTGAGGTTCTCCACCAGGAAACGGACCCGCTTGTCGTCCTTCCAGTCCAGCGCGGCGTCACCGACCAGCTGGCCGGCCGTCATCCCGGCCGCCAGGTACGCCTGCACGATGCGGCGCAGCAGCAGGTTCTCGGTCCAGGCGGGGTCGGCGAACCGGCGGTCCCGTTTGGCGGGAGCCAGCGCCGAGGTTCCGGCGCCGATCCGCGCGAGCTCGGCGGCCAGGCTGCCCAGTCGCCGGGCGGTGGTAACCGGCCGTCGCGCCAGTGCGACCGCGAACTTGGCGGTCGACCCGTCCGGCGCGAACCGGCGCAGCGGACCCGCTGCGGCGTCGGCCAGCAGCACGTCCAGCGGAGCCGCCTCATCGGCGAGCTGCTCGTACCCGGCGTCGGCTGGCGCCATGATTCCTCCTGAAGCGGCGTATTGCGGTTACCGGAAGCGGCTGGCGGCCGCCTGGGCGAGGCTTTCCTGCTTGTGGACCCGTTCGTCGTGGCCGATCTGGCGGAACAGGTCGGCCAGCGAATCGAAACGCCCGTAGTCGCCGGAGAACGCCGACTCGAACGGCTCGGTCTCCCACCCCGGATGCTCGGCCACGAACTCCATGTACTCATGCTCGGCGTGGTCTTCGAAGTCGGCGTTGAGCCGGTAGCTCCACGCCGGGCGGATCACGTAAAGGAGCCAGGACAGCTGGTAGTAGCCGAACGCGATGGCTTGCGGGACCCAGAAATACCTCAGCTGGGATTCGCGCCGTCCGGATCGGGCGACGAGTTCTTCGAGGATGAGCAGGTGCCACTGCTCGTTGTCTTGCTGCACCCGCGATTCTGCGATCCGGTCGTGGACACGCCGGGCGAAGCCGGGGTCTCGGTAGACGTGGGTGACGGCAATGTAGGCGACCTGCTCCCAGCTCTGATAGGGCACCCGGGCGATGAGCTCGAGCATCTTGAACTTAGACAAAGTGCGCTGGCGCCCGTAGAGCAGGTCCATGGTCGTGAACAGCAACCGGGCCGGCACGCCGGCCCGGCGGCGCGGCGTGGCCAGCGTCTGCTGCTGGGCCGCGAGCAGCTCGGCGCGGGACAGCTTCGGAGGCTCGGTGGCCGGTCGCGAGGCGGCCGCCAGGTCACTCGTGGCTGTTTCCCGGTTTTCCGCGGTGGCGTTCCCCCGGTGATCTGCGCCGGGCGGCAGGTCTGCCGGCGGCTGGGGTCCGGTGGTCTTCTCTGGCATGGTCAGGTCTCCCCGGCGGCGGTCAGCGCGGCCTGGGTTTCCTGCTGGTTCAGGCCGGCGTCGGTGTGCTCGAAGTCGGCCAGGGTGCCGGTGCGCTGGGCCAGGAACCCGAGCCGGATCAGCTCGCCGCCGCCGGCCAGCGCGTGGAGCAGCCACTCGGCACCGACCCGGGCCTGGGTGGCGGGCCGGGGCAGCGCCAGCATGTGGTAGCCGCGGGTGACGGCCGCGGCGGCCGGCCCGGACAGCGGGACACCCAGGGGCCTGGCGACCGCGTGCGTCCCGCCGAGATCGACGACCAGGCCCAGGTCCTTGTGCCGGTAGGGCTGCAGGGGCTGGCGGCGCAGCGTCGCCATGACGTTGCGTGCGGCCGCCTTGCCCTGGCGCTGGGCGTGCTGGGCGGTCGGCGGGCAGACCGCGTCCTGGCCGGCGGCCAGGTCCGGGACGGCGGCGGCATCGCCGAGCGCGAAGGTATCGGCCCGGCCGGGCACGGCCAGCTCCGGCGTGACCGCCAGCCGGCCCCGCACGGTCGCCAGGCCCAGGGACTCGATGAGCGGGTTGGCCGCGGCCCCGGCGGTCCAGACCAGCGTGCGCGAGGGGATGGTCCGGCCGCCGGACAGGCGCACGGTGGTCTCGGTGACCTCCTCCACCGAGGTCTGCAGGACGACCTCGATGCCCTCGCGCTCCAGCAGGCCCAGGGCCTCCTGGCCGAGCTTGGCGCCCAGTTCCGGCATGATCTGCGGGGCGGCGTCGACCAGGATCCACCGCACGTGCTCCGGCCGCAGATGCGGATACCGGGACACCGAGCGCATCGAGGCCAGGTGCAGCGCGGCCGCGGTCTCGGTCCCGGAGTAGCCGCCGCCGACCACCACGAACGTGCACCGTTCGATCCGCTCCTGTTCGGAGGAGGCGGCATCGGCCAGCTCCACCTGAGCCAGGACATGATCGTGCAGGTAGACCGCCTCGGCCAGCATCTTCATCCCCCGGGCATAGCGCTCCAGCCCGGGGATGTTGAAGGTGCGGGTCACGTTGCCCGGGGTGAGCACCAGCAGGTCGAAGCGCTCCACGCGCGTCTCGCCGGTGATGGTGCGCACCACGCAGGCTTGGGCGTCCAGGTCCAGCCCGATCACCGCGCCGGGCACCAAAGCGGTGCGGCGCAGCGTGCGGCGCAGCGGGATGGCCACCGCCATCGGGGACAACCACCCCGCCGCCACCTGCGGCAGCAGCGGACTGTAGATCAGGTAGTTGCGCGGGGTGACCAGCGCCACCTCCGCTTCGTGTGCCTCCAGCTTGCGCTCCAGCTGCCGGGCGCAATGGAAGCCGGCGAATCCGGCGCCGATGATAAGCACGCGTGGTCGCGTCACGATGGCTCTCCTTAAGCCCGCCGCATCCGGCCGGCGGCCGCCCGGGCCGCGATCCCCGGGCGGCCGCCTGATCCGGATCGGGTCCGTGTCCGGCTGGCTAGTTGAGCCGCTCGATGATCATCGCCATGCCCTGGCCGCCGCCGACGCACATGGTTTCCAGGCCGACGGTCTTGTCGGTGGCGGTCAGGCCGTTGAGCAAGGTGGCGGTGATCCGGGCGCCGGTCATGCCGAACGGGTGACCCAGCGCGATGGCACCGCCGTGCACGTTGAGCCGGTCGATGTCGATGCCGAGCTCGCGGTAGGCGGGAATCACCTGGGCCGCGAACGCCTCGTTGAGCTCGACCAGGTCGATGTCGGAGATGGTCATGCCGACCCGCCGCAATGCCTGCCTGGTCGCCTCGACCGGGCCCAGGCCCATGATCTCCGGCGACAGGGCGCTCACCCCGGTGGCGGCGATCCGGGCCAGCGGGGTGATCCCGAGGTCGCGTGCCTTGCGGTCGCTCATCACCACGACCGCGGCCGCGCCGTCATTCAGCGGGCAGCAGTTGCCCGCGGTCACCGTCCCGCCGGGGCGGAACACCGGCTTGAGCGCGCTGACGGCCTCGAGCGTGACACCCGGGCGGGGGCCGTCGTCGCGGTCCACGGTGGTGCCGTCCGGCAGTTCGACCGGCGTGATCTCGCGCGCGAAGAAGCCGTTCTTGATCGCCTGCTCGGCCAGGTTCTGCGAGCGGACCGCGAACTCGTCCTGCTCGGCTCGGCTGATGCCGCGGATCGACGCCACGTTCTCCGCGGTCTGCCCCATGGCGATATAGGCGTCGGGCAGCAGGCCGTCGTCCCGCGGGTCGTGCCAGCCGCCGCCGGCGCCGCCGGCGCGCGCGCGCTCGGCCGCGAGGCCTTCGACCGTTTCCTGCTCCAGCGCCACGGCCGCACTGGCGGCGGTGCGCGCCTGGGCGTCGTCGAACAGCGGGTTCATGGTGTCCGGCAGCGAGTCGCTGCTGCCCTTGACGTGCCGGCTGACCGTCTCCACGCCGGCGGAGATGAACACCTGTCCCTCGCCGGCCTTGATCGCGTGCATGGCCATCCGCGTGGTCTGCAGGGACGACGAGCAGTACCGGGTCAGGGTGGTGCCGGGAAGGTGGTCATAACCCAGCAGCACCGCGACCACCCGGGCCATGTTGAACCCGCCCTCGCCGCCGGGCAGGCCGCAGCCCAGCATCAGGTCGTCCACCTCCGCCGGGTCCAGCTGCGGCACCTTGTCCAGCGCGGCGCGCACGATGGCGGCGGTCAGGTCGTCCGGCCGCAGGTCCTTCAGCGATCCCTTGAAGGCGCGGCCGATCGGTGACCGGGCCGTGGCCACGATTACCGCGTCAGCCATGAGCTTGTCCGTTCCGTTCCGGCCGCGGGATCGCCCCGGGTTGCCTCCGGTAGCCGGCCGGCTGGTTCGTCCCGTCGATCATCTGCGGGCCTCCGTTCCAATCGGGTACGTTACCGAGCCTGCTCCGCCCGGGGCACACCGTCGATGGCCGGCGCGACAACCCCCCGGCGAATCCGCGGTGGCGGCGCACAACGTACTCACCGTCCCCGATCGCGGGTGTCTGCGGAACCGGGCGTGCCGCGTGGATCACGGGAGGGGATCTGGCAGCCAGATCCGGATGTCGATGGAGCCGCGGACAATCCGCGCAGCTGAGCCCGGTGCCGCCGGACAATGGGTCAGCAGGCAGCCAGCGGTAGGTTCGGAGTTGACTTGATACTCAGCTGATCTGGCCTATCCGGCGGAGGTGTGCAGCCATGGGGCGAGAAATCAACTCGGTCGGCGTCGTGGGTGGCGGGCTGATGGGAGCGGGCATCGCGGAGGTGTCCGCGGTCGCGGGCCTGCCCGTGGTGGTCCGCGATCTGCCGCAGTTCCTCGAGGCCGCCCGGGCGCGGGTGGAGACGTCGCTGGCCGGCGCGGTCAAACGCGGCAAGATGGACCAGGCCGGGCGCGATGCGGTGCTGGCCCGGATCACGTTCACCCCGGATCTGAAGGACGTCGCGGGCGCGGACATCGTGATCGAGGCGGTCCCGGAGGTCGTTGATCTGAAGGTGTCGCTGATCAGGGAGCTCGACGAGCTGGTGAGCCCGGGCAACGTGATCGCGACGAACACCTCGTCCATCCCGATCGCCGAGCTGGCGGGCAAGGTGCAGCATCCGGGGCGGGTGGTCGGGGTTCACTTCTTCTCGCCGGTTCCGGTGATGAAGCTGGTCGAGATCGTGGTCGCGCTGGAGACCGAGCCGGAGACGGCCGAGACCGCGTTCGGGTTCGCCCAGAAGCTGGGCAAGCACCCTATCCGGACCAAGGACCGGTCGGGCTTCATCGTCAATTTCCTGCTCATCGGGTACGTCAATGCCGCCATCCGGATGTATGAGGAGGGCTTCGCCAGCCGGGAGGACATCGACGACGGCATGCGCCTGGGCGCGGGTCACCCGATGGGCCCGCTGACCATGGCCGACATGGTCGGCCTGGACATCGTCTACTCCGTGGGCAACTCGATGTTCGAGGAGTTCAAGCGCGAGGAGTACGCGCCGCCGCCGTTGCTCAAGCGGATGATCGCGGCCGGCCGGCTCGGCCGGAAGTCCGGACGAGGCTTTTACGAGTACGGCACGTAGCGCCGCTGACCGCGGGAAACGCGTGCCGTGCGACCGTCGTGGAGTGGGTCGGGACCTACCTGCCTGTGAACTTCGCCTTGCCGGGCCCGCTGGCCACGAAGCTGTCCATGCCGAGCTTTTGATCCTCGGTGGCGAAGAGCGCCGCGAAGTGCAGGCGCTCGATCTCGAGCCCGTCGTCGAGGCCGACGTCCAGCCCGGTGTCGAAGGTTCTTGGCCCGGGCCGGGCCGATCAGCCTGGGCAGCCGCTGGGCGCCGCCGAGCCCGGGGATGACGCCGAGCAAGATCTCGGGCACGCCGAACCTGGCGTTCTCCCCGGCCACCCGGAAGTCCGCGCAGAGCGCGAGCTCCAGCCCGCCGCCGAGCGCGACGCCGGTGATCGCGGCGACCACCGGCTTGCCGATGCCGGCGACCGCCCGGAAGCTGGCGTGCAGCCTGCGGCTGATGGCCGCCATCTCGGCGGAGGTCCGGGCGGCCATCTCCGTGACGTCGGCTCCGGCCGCGAACACCTTCTCCCCGCCGTAGATCACCACGGCCCGGATGTCCGGGTCCGCGCTGACCTGCTCAGCCGCGTCCCGTAGCTCACCTTGCAGCGCGATGCTCAGCGCGTTCACCGGCGGCCGGTCGAGCCGGATGGTCGCCAGCCCGCCGGAGGACTGCACGCTGACGAACTCGGCCATCTCAGTCGCCGGTGTCGTACTTGAACGACAGGCCCAGCCGGACCCGGAAGTTCTTGACCTGGCCGTTCTCGATCGTGACGTCCTGGCGGATCACTTCGGCCACCCGCAGGTCACGCACGGTGCCGGCGGCGGTGGTGACCGCTTCGCGGGCGGCGTCTTCCCAGGATTGCTCGCTGACCCCGATAACCTCGGTCACGCGGTAGACACTCATCGGCTCTCCCCTTGGTGGTCATGCGGGCCGGGCGTTTCCGGCGCGCGGTACCGACCCTGCCCCGGGGCGCGGCAGGCGTCCATGGGCGGCGCGACAACACCGCCTCGGATCTCAGGTGCTCCCGCACAATCGCGCGGCGCCCAAGCCGTGATCTGAGGCGAAAACGGAGGCGAACGTCTGGAATCGGCAAGGCGCGATGCCAGCGGTCCGGGTCGCGGTCACGGCTCCGGTGTTGTGCGCTGGCACCGCGGATCCGCCGTCGTGTTGTCGCGCCGGCCATCGACGGCTCCCGCCACGGGAGGGCAATGTCATAACGGACACTGCCGTAACCCGCACGCTGGCATCGGGCTAGCCGGATCGGAGCGCGATGGTCACCCAGTTGAGCAAGCCGGCTGACCTGCTCGGCATGGTCGGCCAGGACATCGGGACGGGCCAGTGGCATGCGATCACCCAGCACCAGGTGAACATCTTCGCCGACGCCACCCATGATCATCAGTGGATCCACGTCGAGCCCGAGCGCGCCGCCAAGGGCCCCTACGGGGGCCCGATCGCGCACGGCTACCTGACCTTGTCGTTCTGTCCGGTGTTCCTGGACGACGTGCTCCAGATCGACGCGGTGACGGCCGCCGTCAACTACGGCGTCAACCGGGTCCGGTTCCCGGCACCGGTGCCGGTCGGCAGCAGGATCCGCGGGCACGTGCGGCTGGTCTCCGCCAAGCAGAAGCAAGCCGGCCTGGAGTGCGCGTTCGGGATCCTCGTCGAGCTCGAGGGATCGGACCGGCCGGCCTGCGTCATCGAGACGCTCGTGATCTACCGGTAGCGCCGCCAGTCAGCAGCTATGTAGCAAGGGAGCGCGGTCCGATGAGCATCAGGTCCATTGTCCCGACGGCCCGGTCCGGTTCGACCGGCAAGATCGTGTCGGCCCGGGAGGCCGTCCAGCTCATCCGCGCCGGCGACACGGTCGCCCTCGGCGGGTTCTTCGGCATCGGCCTGGCCGTTGAGGTCATCCACGAGCTGGCCGCGGTGTTCCAGGCCGCCGACGAGGAGTCGGCAGCCCTCGGCAAGCCGCGCGACCTGACCCTGGTGTTCTGCGTCAGCCCGGGCGACGCGCAATCCGGCGGCGCCAACCGGCTGGCCCAGCCCGGCCTGGTCAAGCGGATCATCGGCGGGCACTGGACCGGCGTGCCCGCGCTGTACCAGCTGGTGGCCGGGAATCAGATCGAGGGCTACAACCTCCCGCTCGGCCCGATGTCGCAGCTGTACCTGGATATCGCCGCGGGCAAGCCCGGGCACCTGTCCCGGGTCGGGCTCGGCACGTTCGCCGATCCGCGGTTCAGCGGCGGCAAGCTGAACGAGATGACGACCGAGGACCTGGTCGAGGTCATGGAGATCGGCGGCGAAGAGTACCTGTTCTACAAGGCCTTCCCGATCAACGTCGCGATCATCCGCGGCACCACCGCCGACCCGGCCGGCAACATCACCATGGAGCGGGAGGCGCTGACCTGCGACACGCTGGCGCTGGCGATGGCGGCGCACAGCTCCGGCGGACTGGTGATCGCGCAGGTCGAGCGGGTCGCCGAGATCAACACCCTCAACCCGCGTCAGGTGAAGATACCCGGCGCGCTGGTCGATTGCATCGTGGTGGCAACGGACCCGGGCAACCACATGCAGTCCTGGGCCAGCCCCTACAACCCGGCCTTCTCGGCCGAGGTGCGGGTGCCGCTGACCTCGCTCGCGCCGATGCCGATGAGCGACCGCAAGATCATCGCCCGGCGCGCCGCCATGGAGCTACGGGCGAACAGCGTGGTGAACCTCGGCGTCGGCATCCCCGAAGGGGTCGCCTCGGTCGCCGCCGAGGAGAAGATCGCCGACCTGATGACGCTGACCGCCGAGCCCGGCGTCATCGGCGGCATCCCGGCCGGCGGCGCCGCGTTCGGCGCTGCCACCAACCCGCAGGCGGTCATCGACATGCCCTATCAGTTCGACTTCTACGACGGCGGCGGTCTCGACGCGGCGTTCCTCGGGCTGGCGCAGGCCGACCGGGAAGGCAACATCAACGTCTCCAGGTTCGGCCCGCGCATGGCCGGCGCGGGCGGCTTCATCGACATCAGCCAGAACGCGCAGAAGGTGTTGTTCCTCGGCACCTTCACCGCGGGCGACCTTGAGCTGTCCGTCGTGGAGGGCAAGTTGCTGATCGAACGCGACGGACAGCACCAGAAGTTCGTCGAGGAGGTCGGCCACCGGACATTCTCCGGGCGGTACGCCGCGCAGCAGGGACAGGACGTCCTGTACATCACCGAGCGGTGCGTCTTCCGGCTCACCACGCAAGGCCTGGAGCTGACCGAGATCGCTCCCGGCATCGACATCGACCGGGACATCCTGGCCAAGATGGCGTTCAAGCCGGTCGTGCACAAGCCGCGCGAGATGGACCGCCGGATCTTCCGGCCCGACCCGATGGGCCTGCGGGAGGACATGCTCCGGCTGCCCCTGGACGCGCGGTTCAACTACGACCACGAGCGCAACATCTTGTACCTGAACTTCGAAGATCTCCAGGTCAAGTCGATGAAGACGATCGAGGATGTCCTGGCCAAGATCAGGCAGATCTGCGAACCGCTCGGCCACAAGGTCTACGCCGTGGTCAACTACGACCGGTTCGAGCTCGACAAAGACCTGGAAGACGCCTACCTCGACGGCGTGCAGGAAATGGGCGACGCCTACTTCCACGGCGTCACCCGGTTCACCACCAGCGCGTTCATGCGCGCCAAACTCGGCGACACGCTCGAATCACGCGGCGTCGCGCCGCACATCTATGAATCCGAGGACGAGGCCGCAAGCGCCGTCCGCGCCACCGTGCCACGCGAGGAGTAACCAAGGTCCCGCCGGCCCGCGCGACGATACGCACGCCGCGGCCGGACGGCAGGACCAGATGTGCCGGATGACCCCGGCCGGCCCCGGTCGTTGTCGCCCGGCACATCGACACGAAAATCCGGCCGCGTTACGTTGCCGGGGACTGGCTCGAACAGGAGGGATCGGCATGACGACAACAGTCGCCGCGCTGGAGCAGGACATCGGGCTCGCCCGGGAGACCGATTACTACCTGATGAAAGACCAGCTGACCCAGGACGAGCTGGGGCTGCTGTACAAGGTGCGGCAGTTCGCCGAAGCCGAGATCCTGCCGGTCGCCAGCTCGTACTGGGAGCGGGACGAGTTCCCGTTCGAGCTGGTGCCCAAGCTCGCCGGGCAGAACATCGTCGGCGACACCATGGCGGGCTACGGCACCACGCCGATGTCGGCCGTCGGCGCGGGACTGGTGATGTATGAGGTCAGCCGGGTCGACGGCAGCCTCGGCACGTTCCTGGGCGTGCACGTGGGGCTGGCGATGCAGTCGATCTACCTGCTGGGCTCCGAAGAGCAGAAGCAGCGCTGGCTGCCGGCGATGGCCCGGCTGGAGAAGATCGGCGCGTTCGCGCTCACCGAGCCCGAGCACGGGTCCGACTCGGTCGCCCTGGAGACCACCGCCCGGCGCGACGGCAGCGGCTGGGTGCTCAACGGCCGTAAGCGCTGGATCGGCAACGCCGTGTGGTGCGACGTGATCGTCGTCTACGCCCGCGACACGGGCGACGGGCAGGTCAAGGCGTTCGTGGTGGAGAAGGACA
>WNGH01009327.1_pt1 | contig 12191 bp, 9 predicted proteins | sample 5400631 | NCBI WGS metagenome assembly WNGH01 (sample SAMN13153373, study PRJNA577476) | soil metagenome | isolation source: 115 cm soil or saprolite under Garry oak tree replicate 1 | place: USA:California | collected 2016-06-15 | reverse complement strand
AGGCGAGTGCACGCCGATCACGACCAATCCGTGATCCCTGTATTTCTCGGCCCACGCGCGCACATAGGGAAGTGAGCGCAGCCAATTGATGCAGGTGTAGGTCCAGAAGTCGATGAGGACGACTTTTCCGCGCAGGCCGGCCACCGTCAATGGCTGCGAATTGAGCCACGCGGTCGCGCTGCCGAGTGAAGGCAACTCACCTTCAATGGGTAATGGAACCGCTGCGGGGTGTCTCACAGCAAGCAAGAGCTGGTTTGCTTTCATGATGAATGCCTTTCATATGTTTGGATGTGTCGGCGATGTGCCTATGCACCATTCAGGACGCCGGCATCGATCTGCGTAAGTCGCGCCACGTGGTTCGGGAAGCGAACAGCTAACGGCCGCGGCCGCCCACCCGCTTAGCCGACGGCGGCGACCGCCCTCAAGATCACGTCCGTGACGGCCTGTGGCTGCGAGATCATGATCACATGGGAGCCCTCGACCTCGGTGATCGTAGCCCCGGCGCGCTGGGCCATGGAACGGATGACATCGCTACCGGCCGCCTTGTCGCCGGTAGCGACCACGGCCCAGGCAGGCAAGGTCTTCCAGGCGGGCAGGTCGGCGGCGAAGGCATCATGGAAGTGTGCCAGATTGACCGCGAACTCCACGGCTGTCTCCGCACCCTGTCCCGTCGGATACTGGAGCGGGACCAGGGCCGTACTCAGGACGCTGTCCTTCGAGGTGCTTTCGGCATCGCTCAGGCGCTCACCTTCGTCGGGAGCGAAAGCGGCGACATAGACCAGACCGACGACGTTCCTGGCTTTGGTGGCTGCCTTGGTGATCACCGCACCCCCGTACGAGTGGCCGACGGCCAGGACTGGGCCGGGAATCTGGTCGAACACGCTGGCGATGTAGGCGGAGTCAATGGAGATGCCGCGTAGTGGATTGGCGGGGGCAGTAACCTGCACCCCGCCTGCCTGCAGCCGCTCAATCACGCCAGTCCAGCTTGAAGCATCAGCAAAAGCGCCATGCACGAGAACGACGGTCAGAGGGGCAGCGGTGGGGGTTGCCTGAGACATGAGAGCTCCTTTCTTGGGTGAGTGTCGACAAACCAGTCAACGGGATCGTTGACAGATCGGCCAACGAGTACATCGTTTCTGCTGTGGTGCAGGACGATGGGCACACTGTGTGCCCGTCGTCCCCCTCTCCGATTAGCGCAGTGACCTGAAGCCCGCGCGTACCTCTTCTGAAAAGAGCTCCGGCTGCTCCCACGCGGCGAAGTGCCCGCCTTTGGGGAGCCGGTTGTAATGAATCAGTTTGGGATACGCTTTCTCTGCCCAGCTCCGCGGGGCTGCATAGATCTCATCGGGAAAGACGCTCACGGCAGCCGGAATCGCGACACCTTTCGGGGCGAAAAAGGCGAGCTTGCTTTCCCAATAGAGACGAGCCGAAGAGACTGCCGTGTTCGTCAACCAGTAGAGCGTGACGTTGTCGAGGACGTCGTCTCGCGTCAGGCCCTCGGGCTGACCGTTAAAGACGCGTGCGATGAGCGCCTGACTGCGCGCGTCGTGGTCGAGCATCCAGGCGGCTAGCCCGACAGGTGAATCCGCAATCGCGTACAGCGTCTGCGGGCGGTTCATCATCTCCTGGGCGTAGCCCAGGCCGTGCTTGTAGAAAAAGTCGAGCTGATCCCACGCACCCTTCTCCTCGGCTGAGAGGCCGGATGGCGGCAGCTCGTCGAGGTCCTCTTCAGGCACGTTGATGTGGAAGGGGCGGACTGCAGGTGTCGTTTCGTGGGTTTGGGATTGCATAACAGTTCTCCTTTGTTGTGGTGCATTGCAGATGTGCCGTGGTGTCCGGGAAGTCCCCGACCTTGCGAACGTATCCGTCACAATACAATATGCCGACGCCTAGAAACCGTCGACATCGATGATCGCTTGGGCAAAGGCCTGGGGTGCTTCTTGAGGCAGATTGTGCCCGACGCCGCCCGTGATGATGCGGTGCGCATAGCGGCCCGAGAATTTCCTGGCATAGGAACTGGCGTCCAGGTGTGGGGCCCCATTGGCATCGCCCTCAAGGGTAATCGTGGGCACGGTGATGGTCGGACCTTCGGCGAGCCTCTTTTCCAGCTCGTCATAGTTCGGCTCACCTGCTGCCAGTCCGAGCCGCCAGCGGTAATTATGGATCACGATGCTGACATGATCCGGATTGTCGAAGGCCGCCGCGCTGCGCTCGAACGTGGCATCATCGAAGTCCCATTGTGGCGAAGCGATCTGCCAAATGAGCTTGGCAAAGTCGTGCCGGTAGGTCTCGTAGCCAGCCCGGCCGCGTTCCGTGGCAAAGTAATATTGGTACCACCATTGGAGCTCAGCCTTTGGTGGCAACGGCACCTTGCCGGCTTGCTGGCTGCCGATCAGATACCCGCTCACCGAGACGAGGGCCTTGCAGCGTTCAGGCCAGAGCGCCGCGATGATGTCGGCCGTCCGCGCGCCCCAATCATACCCGCCGAGGATCGCCTTCTCGATCTTGAGCTCATCCATAAGAGCGATGATATCGAGAGCAACGACCGATTGCTGGCCATTCCGGAAGGTTTCACTTGAAAGAAAGCGCGTCGTGCCATAGCCGCGCAGGTATGGGACGATCACCCTGTAGCCCGCCTTGGCCAGTAAAGGTGCAACGTCGACATAGCTGTGAATGTCGTAGGGCCAGCCGTGCAGAAGAATGACCGCCGGACCATCGGTGGGGCCAGCTTCAGCGTATCCGACATTCAGGACGCCGGCATTGATCTGCTTCAGCGAGCCGAAGGACGTGTTCGTCCCGTTACTCATCATACTTTTCACCATTCTAATACTACTTCTCACTGCATGATGACTGTTCAGCGCAGAGAACATGAGAATTCCAGTGTAACTCCGAAATGAAATGAGCACGAAGGGACCAAAAAGCCCTTCAAAAATGCCGAAATATTCCATGCTAACTCCGAAAAAAGTGAGAGATTCCAGCGTAAGTCCGAAAAAAGTAAATGCTCGTTCAGTACACTAATGCAGATATTTCATGGTTGCACATTTGATAACATTTAGTCAGAAGCGAGCAAAGATTGACTTATTTTAGAACGGATATCCGAAGTAGCCAGTACAGCTGCTTCCTCCGTCTGACCTAGCGCAACCAACACTGCATGCAACCGCTTGCGGGTATCGCACGTTTCGGGATGGTCCTGGCCCATCGTCTGGGTGCGGGCCAGCAGGGCGCGTTCATAGAGCGCACGCGCATCTTCCAGATGTCCCTGGAGGTGGCGCAACACCGCCAATTCGTGCAACGTATCGGCCAGGTCTGGATGCGTGGACACCAGCAGTCGTTCGCGGATGGTCAAAGCGCGTTGGAAAGCAGCCTCGGCTTCGCTGAGCCTGCCCTGATCGCGATAGACCAGCGCAAGCACGTGGAAATTTTCCGCCAGAATGGTCTCATCGGGATCGGTATGGTGTTCGCGAATGTCCAGGGCTCGCAGAATCGTTTGCTCGGCTTCCGCGGTTCGCCCCTGCCGCTGGTAGATTTCGGCCAGCGCTACCAGACTGTCGGAGGTGTAGGGGTGAAGGGGGCCGAACTGCTGCTCGCGAAAGGCCAGCACGCGCAACGCGAGCTGCTCCGCCTCCTCGTACCTGCCCTGAATCACAGAGAGGTAGGCCAGATTATCCCGCATGTCCATGGTGCGGGGATGCTCTGGACCCAGTTGCTGCTCGCGCATCTGAAGCACGCGTTGGCCAAGTTGCTCGGCCTGCGTATACTTGCCCTGATAAAAGTATATACCAGCCAGCCCAGACAGGCTGTCCGCCGTGTGAGCATGGTTCGGACCCAGTTGCTCTTCGCGGATGGCCAGGGCGCGCAGTTGTAAGGGTTCCGCCTCTTCGTATCGTCCCAGCGTTCGATAGAGCATGGCCAGAAAATGCAGGGTCGTGGCGGTGTCCAGGTGCTCTTGACCCAGGAGCCGTTCGCGCATCGCCAGCACACGCAAGGCTAACGCTTCCGCCTCTTGGGGCCGTCTCTGCGCTTCATAGAGCGAGGCCAGGGAATGCAGGCTGGTGGCCGTTTGCGGATGCTCTGGCCCGAGCAGGCGTTCGTGGATGGCCAGGGCGCGCCGGTAGAACGCTTCGACGTGTGAGATGCGTCCGGTGACCTGATACAGGACCCCCAGTTGAATGAGGGTCGTGGCCAGCTCCAGGGACTCGGGACTCGCCTGGTCTTCGTAGATGGCTAGGGCGCGCCGGTAGAGCGGCTCGGCGAGCGTGTACAAGGCGCGTTCGCGCAGGTAGGTGCCTGCGCGCGCCAGCAGGTCCGCTGCTTCTGGGAGCTGGAGGTGGTACTCCTGGATCAGCGTATCGCAGGCCTGCACCTGTTCCAGGTAGCGCGAACACTGCGGCCAGGAGGCCGTCTCCTGCGGCTCATGCGGAAAGGCGACATCCATCGCCCGCACGAGCCGCTCGGCCCACTGGCGTTGTTCCACGGCTTCGAGGCGCTCTCGCTGCACGACCTGCACCAGCCGGTGGATGCTGAGCTGCCGCTCCTCCGCGAGCCGCTTCACCAGGGAAAAGGCCAGCAAGGTGGAGAGCAGCTGGTTGAAGCGGAAGCGATCCGCGACGGCCTCTTGCAGCGCGGGGGGCCAGTGTGGTGCGCCCCCAGTGAGCAGTTCCTCGGGGATGGCATCCGGGGCCAGCAAGGCACACAGCTGCAGCAGATGGGCGGCTGCCGGGTTGGTCTGCTCGACGTGCTCAAAGGAGAGTGCCCAGGTGGTGGCCACCGAGTCTGGGTACTGGGTGGCCTGCCTGCCACGCCGCGCCAGCAGGGCGTGCCGGTGCGTCTGGTAGAGCTGGAGGTAGTCACCCAGGCTGCACCCGGTCTCTTCGAGGTAGGCGCCCGCCTGGTCGAGGGCCAACGGAAACAGCGCCAGCGCCAGCACCAGGTTGGCTGCCTCGTTGATCTCCGCATCCGTGGCGTAGGCAAACCGTTGCGCGCGCCGCAGCAACAGCTCGGTGCCCTCCAGCACCCCCATGGCGTCCACTTCCAGGGAGGAGGCCAGCCAGCCCACCGCACTGGCCCGCGTGGTGAGCAGCACGCTGCCGTTGCCCCGCAGGGGCAGATAGGGCTGCACCATCGATAGGTCCTCGGCGTTGTCCACGATCAGCAGCCAGGGCTGCGGGCACTGCTCCAGCCAGCGCACGACAGCGGCCACCAGCTTGCGCTGATCCCTCTCTCCGCTGGAGGCCACGCCCGGCAGCAGCTCTGCCAGGGCGGCGAAGCTCGCCAGGAGGGCTTCCTCGCTGGCAGCGGCGATCCAGAGGGTATGGGTGTAGCGCCCCTGCTCACGAGCGCGGTAGGCATATTCGACGGCGGTCTGCGTCTTGCCGATGCCTCCCAGTCCCTTGATGACCTGCGCCTGGGTCAAGGCCGCGCGGCGCAGGGCTGTGGGCTGGCCTGCTTCCTGGGGAGACAGCTGCGCCGTCAGTTCGGAGAGCAGCTCGTCGCGCCCAGTAAAATGGGGATTGCGCGCAAAAGGTATCGTCCAGAGCGCGAGCTCCTGGGAGGCAGCCGCGCTGCGCTGCCCAGCAGCCGGGGACGGCTCGCCCGCACCCCCTGCCGGGACGGGAGATGGCCGAACCAGCAGCTCGGAGAGCCAGCGCTCATCGAGCAACACCTTCTGGTGTGCTGCGTGCCAGAAGGCCCGGATCTCCTCTTCCTCGCGCCCGGCTGGAAAGGCCCCCTGCCCGACGGCGAAGGCCAGCAACGCTTTGAGGTGAGAGGCCTTGGGATAGCTGCCGCCAGCCTCCCACTTGCCTATGGCCCGGCGAGAGACGCCCAGGAGCTCAGCCAAACCCGCCTGGGTCAGCCCGATGGAGGTGCGCAGGGTCAGCATGGCCTGGCCAAAGGCATAGTCTGCTTCACCGTAGAAGGATCGCTTCATGCGTGCGCTCCTTTCCGCCCGACCCCAGGCGCGACACCAGCGATGGGAACTAAGGGGAACTGCTCTGGCATCTCATGGACGCTGACGCGCCTGCGCTCGTCGCGGTATACTCCTCTCAGGTGTGGTCCAAGTCGGTCCACGCGTGTGTGGGGTGAGAGGGGAACGGAACGACACGAGACCTCCTCTCACTCTGCCCATTTCATCCCTCTATGATAGCAGATTTTCCCCTGGATGACGAGGACCTTCCAGCCGCTATCCCTGCTGGGTGAAGCAGGGGCAGATGGCTGTCCATCTCTGCTCGCCTGCACATCTTCGCGTCGCCTCAAAGTCGTCATCATGCTCCTTTCCTTCTCACCGATGCCGGAAGACGCGCTCTTCGCGTCTGTTCCACAGGAGTGAACGAAGGGGAACTGAGATGGCATCTAATGGTCACTGACTTCTCCAGAGCATCCTTCTATACTCCTAGCAGTGGAAGTGGATGGCCCACCCAGAAAATGGGTGAGGAAACTTCTCAGTGAGAGGCCTGCTCTCACAAATGAGTGCCAGGAGTTGCCCTCAGATTATCAACGAGATGCGGGACAGACCCGGAAGGAGCAATTAGGGAAATGACTGCAGCGAATTGAATCCCTAGATGTCGCCTTGCCTGGCGTGTTAATTTTGGAATTCCGGGCTCATGGCCACTTCGGGTACTGGTGGCGAAGTCAATTTTCATACTTGGCATCCAACGAATTCAAGCTCAGAGTGAGCATCATTTTTGACTTTGCCACCAGTGAACCATGCGCCAGCGGCGCACCACCGCGCATGAAAATCGGGCTTTCTATGATATTTCGTGTATATCAAGCGATTTTCAAGGGAGAGAACTATCCACGACTTCGTCATGTTGAATGCCTGGCACACACCACGGCGGCGCATGGAGCGATCCCCCTTGCCACAGCCTGGCTGCGCGCAGGATTCTCGACGCAGAAGCAGTGAACGGGACAATCTGACCGATTGACCCAACCGACACCCAAAGGAGTACACTATGACAGTTCTCACGACCCATGAACAGCAAGAGATCGACCGCGCCAACACGGAAGGGAAGCAGCCGGTCGTGTTCGTGCACGGCCTCTGGCTCCTCTCATCCAGTTGGGACCGCTGGCGTGCACTGTTCGAAGAGCAGGGCTACACCACGCTCGCCCCTGGCTGGCCCGATGACCCAGAAACCGTCGAGGAGGCTCATGACGACCCGGAGGTCTTTGCCCACAAGCGCATCAAGCAGGTCACCGATCACTACGTCGACGCCATCCGCCAGCTCAAGAGGAAGCCTGCTGTCATCGGCCATTCCTTCGGTGGGCTCATCGCGCAAATGGTGGCCGGGGAGGGCGTGGCCGCTGTGACGGTCGCCATCGATCCCGCTCAGTTCCGCGGCGTGCTTCCCCTGCCGCTCTCAGCGATCAAGTCGTCATCGGCGGTGCTGGGCAATCCCCTCAACTACAGCCGGGCCGTCCCGCTGACCTACGAGCAGTTCCGTTATGCCTTCGCTAACGCCGTCGATGAGAACGAAGCCCACGAGTTGTACGAAACGTACTCGGTCCCCGGTTCCGGCACGCCAGTCTTCCAGGCTGCGGCCGCCAACCTCAACCCCTGGACGGAAGACCAAGTCAACACCAAGAACCCCCAGCGTGGCCCACTCTTGCTCATTGCGGGCGAGCAAGACCATACGGTCCCGTTGGCGGTCGTCACGGCTGCTTACCAGTTGCAGCAACACAATCCCGCGGTCACCGAGTTCCGCGCAATCCCCAATCGAGGACATTCCTTGGTCATTGACCATGGGTGGCGTGATGTAGCTGAGATCGCCCTCGCTTTCATCGCCCAACAGCTCTCGATCGGCTAGGAGTCGCGGCATCTCGCTCGAACGGCGCCGCGAGTGTCGCTGGTTCTTGCTTGGTTCGACGGATGAACACGCACATTTGCTCATGGTGGCAGTGCCTCAGAAAGGTGTGGAGCGAAGGGATTGCGCTGATTGAATCCATCCTGGATCCGCGACCGGTGCCAGAGGAGATCGTGGAGCAACTTGACCTGCACGCTGCCCTGCATCAGGCGATACGTCAACTCCCACTCAGGTTTCGCCCGATCGTCCACCTGCGCTGTTTCAGGCAACTGACCTTCTCGGAGATCGGGCGCATGCTCAACATGCCGGAGACTACCGTGAAGACCTACTTCTACCGCTCGCTACCGCGCTTGCGTAGAGCGCTCATGAGTAGCGCGCACGTTGCTGCCGTCTCGTAGTGTGAAACCTGTAGGCTTTGTTACACACCAACCAACGCTTCCCTTCACAGTATGATCATATCATGCGGGTAGAGAGCAAAAACATTGCCCCAACTGAATCGGGTGAAACGCTCGTTTTTTCGTTGTCATTCAACAAGAAAGAGGATCTAGATGCAACACAAGAAAGGAGCGCCTCATGAGTCATCCGACCCCATCCACAGTACGCGCTGACGATCTGCTTCGTCACCTGCAAGATTTGCGGTCCGGCACCTACGAGGGAGCAATGAGCCGCGGTGCCAAAGAGGGAGTGTATCGCCAGGGTATCAACCTGCTCAGGTCAGTCGCCGTGGAGATCTTAGAGGAGGCCAATACCCTGTTCTTAGACGGCACTGGAAATGTGCAGATGATCGGCCCAGAAGAAGATGGCTCTGGCGGTCTGGTGACCCGCTTTGAGCTCAGCTGGCCTGAACAGCGAGCGGCACGAGTCATGCGGGGCCCAAACGGGCCGCTTCAGCCGGTGCGTATTGTCGTCAACTACTCCCAGGGCTTCCACCATCCTCACCTCTCTGGAAGTACCGCAGGCTTTTGGCCGTTTCAAGTCAAGAGCGCAGCCGATGCCGTGCGTCAGAAAGGCGTCCTGGCTGCCATTGTCGAGTTAGAACTGCATCAGCGCATCTTTGAAACCGATTGGCGTATTCTGCCCGTCTCCCGGCAGTGGGAATGAGAGCGTTCTTGCCTCGGTAAAGGTTGCCGGAATGAAGAAGAACAGCAAGCCCGGCTTAGAGGGTATCCGCAAACTGCGCGAGCAAAGAGAAAAACAAGGTCTGAAACGACAACCGCCACCTATTGGCTCATAGCCTTTCTCTCGTCCCTGCTGCTGTTTGTCTCCGTGCTCTTGCATGAACTGGCCCACTCGCTGGTTGCACGCAGACGTGGGTTGCCCGTGAAAAGTATCACCCTGTTCATCTTTGGTGGCGTCTCCAATATCGAGCGTGAGCCAACGAGTCCAGGCGTGGAGTTCCAGATGGCATTTGTCGGACCACTCACCAGTCTCCTCATAGGTGTCGTGTGTTTCCTGCTCCAGTTGCCGTTGCAAGGCTCCAACTCTCCGCTGGAAGGCATCTTGTTCTACCTGGCGGTGACCAATATCTTGTTGGGCGTCTTCAATCTCATTCCTGGCTTCCCACTTGACGGCGGTCGCGTGTTGCACTCCATCGTGTGGAGGCTCACCGGCAATATGCGTCAAGCAACGCGTGTTGCCTCGCTGACAGGCCAGTTCATTGCCTACCTGTTCATCCTGCTCGGCATCTGGATATTCTTCGCCGGCAGCATAGTAGATGGCCTCTGGCTCGGTTTCATCGGTTGGTTCTTGTTAAGCGCCTCCCAGTCAGCCAACGCGCAAGGCATGCTGACGTCCGTCTTGCGTGGCGTGACCGTGGGTGAGGTCATGAATCCCAAACCGACGACCGTCCCTGCCAACATCTCGCTGCAACAACTGGTCGATGCCTACTTTCTTCCTGGTGGCCTGCGGTACGCCCTCGTGATGCAAGCCGATCACCTGGTGGGTCTGATAACGCTCAGTGATATCCGCCATATTCCACGTGAACAGTGGGGACAGGTGCCCGTCAGCAATGCGATGATCCCGCTTTCGCGCTTGCACGTCGTGACCCCGCAGCAGAGCTTGAGTGACGTGCTCCCTTTAATGGCAGGTCGCGACGTGAATCAGTTGCCCGTGGTACAAAATGATGCCCTTGTCGGCATCGTGAGCCGCGATGCCATTGTCCACTATCTGGAGATACGACGGAGTCTCGGTGTAGATACCTCGAAAAGCGATGCTCAAAACCAGTTGCATAACGCTGCCTAAAGAACACAAGTTGCAAAGGAAAGAAGACGATGCTACCACGAACACGTCTTGTCGTCCCCGTCACTGAACGGGACCACCATCAAGGACCTGCAACAGCCGCAGTCACCCTGGTGCAGTATGAATTTTTCAGAAAGAAGGATACTCATGAAACTTGTTTTCCAGGACCAAACCTTCTCGTTTGAACTTTTGCGGGCCATTGGCTACACGGTCTACGATGGAGCAGACATTGGCGAGTGCCTTGCCACTGCCGCACGTATCAAAGAGGGAGACTTTGAGAGTTGGCATACTGAGTGGACCAGAACGGCACAGCGAGTGCAGAAGATTGCTGAGGACTGCGTAGCTGGTGCTCACACCATCAGCGCACGTAAGGCCTACTTGCGTGCTTCCAATTACTATCGAGTCGCCGAGTTTTTTCTGCATACTGACCCCAGCGATCCACGTCTGCTGACAACCTGGCAAGCCAGTCGCGATTGCTTCGCGCAAGCAGCCAGCCGCTTCATGTTCCCCTGTGAAGCAGTAGAAATTCCCTATGAGGGAACGACCCTGCCAGGATACTTCTACCGCGTAGATGATTCCGACACGCCTCGACCCACCCTGATCATCACCGGAGGCTTTGACTCAATCCTTGAGGAACTCTATTTCTTTGGCGCTCCGGCCGCTCTTGAACATGGGTATCATTGTCTCACCTTCGATGGACCAGGACAGGGGCGTGTCATTCGCCAGCAATCTCTTCCCTATCGTCCCGACTGGGAGGCTGTTGTCAGTCCTGTTATTGAGTATGCACTCAGCCGCCCAGAGATTGACCCCAACCATCTCGCACTCATGGGCGTCAGCCTAGGAGGCTACCTGGCCCCTCGCGCAGCCGCCTTTGAACGCAGAATCAAAGCACTCATCGCCTATGACGGCGTCTTCGATGGTTTTAGTACGGTCGATGCCACGATGCCGTCTGCCCTTCTCGCTCTGCTTGAACACAGTCCCACCCAAGTGATTGATACCGTCTTGCAAGTAATCAGCACGCTCAATCCAGGGATGCGCTGGTCTCTGTCCAATGGGATGTGGACCTACAACGTACCGACGCCCAGAGCATTTCTGAGCAAACTGAAGGAATATACCCTCGAAGGATGTGTGAAACAGATTGCTTGTCCCACACTCGTGTTGGCGGGCGAGAAGGATCATTTCTACCCTGGCCAGCCAGAGCAGCTCTATGAGCACCTCTCCTGCCCGAAAACGTTCATCTGTTTTACGACCGAGGAGGGTGCCGAAGAGCATGTTCAGGCAGGAGCCATGACACTCCTCCACCAGCGTCTCTTCGATTGGTTGGACGAAACGTGGGCAAGGAAGAACTGAGGGACACCATTCCTGTTTCTCTGCTTCCTCTCGACCTTTCAAGCTGGGAAGAGGACCGTGTACGACACACAAAAGGAAAGAAATGATGACACCCAATGGCTGATCCCACGGGATGGGCAACGAGCTGCCAGCCGCCACTAGCGTAACAAGAAAAGAGAGATCTCTAATGAGAAGGCAACAAAATCTTCTGTCACAAGGAGGTCTCTCTCCCTATGATACCCAATCCCTGTATTGAGGTCCAAACCTCTCCTCTTGATCGTCCGTCGGTGCCTGCCTGGTTCGCCGAAGTCGTCATTGTAGCTCACCACCTGGCAATAACGGTGCTGCTTGAAGCTTTTGCACAGCAAGTTCGCCTGGTGCGAGGGCGCTTCGGCAGCTATAAGCCCATCGATTTTCTCGGGCCGCTGGTCGGGTATGCTCTCAGTGGGGAACGAACACTGGCCGACTTCTTTGAGCGCGTCGCGCCGTTCGAAACGGCCTTCATGGCTCTGTTTGGACGCAGATGTTTGCCCCATCGATCTGGCTTGAGTCGCTTCCTGGCTGATGTCGATCGTCCGTGTTTGGAAGCCTTCCGCGCGCTCTTCGAGCAGCAGACGTTCGCCCACGGGTGGACCTCGGAAACCATTGGCGGCATCTTCGACCGCCAGGGTCGCCGCTCCATTGTCTTTGACGTCGATGCGACGCGCCAAGCAGCACGGCAGCGCGCGCTGCCGTGCGATCCTGCCTTGCCTGGTGCCAAGCGCCGACTCGATGCGGTCTGTGCGCCTGGCTACCGAGGACGCAGGCGGGGTGAGGTGGTCCGCA
>WNGH01006019.1_pt1 | contig 12194 bp, 10 predicted proteins | sample 5400631 | NCBI WGS metagenome assembly WNGH01 (sample SAMN13153373, study PRJNA577476) | soil metagenome | isolation source: 115 cm soil or saprolite under Garry oak tree replicate 1 | place: USA:California | collected 2016-06-15 | reverse complement strand
CCACCGCGAAAAAGGACTTGGCTGTAAAAGTCCCGAAAATCCGAAATACTCCCGCCACCAATAAGGGATACACCGGAGTGAGCCACGCCGTCGGACCCGTCTCTCTTCGAAACGGCGAGCTGAATCCTTTCCCAACCGCCAAAGAATACGCGATGCTTCCCGTTTCATGTTCGAACGGGACGATCCCGAGCACCTCCCGGGGAAGCTTACGCTCCTGATTCCAGGCAAATCCCAAACGTGCTCCCAGCGCCACAAGCACGATCAGTAGCAGCGACGTCGCTGCGGCATGGAAAGCCCTCTTCATCCTGTTTCTCTTTCCTTAAAGCAGAAGACCAATCCGGCAAGCATTATCATAGACGGATAGATTGCGCGTAAACCTCTCTAGGGAAACGATCGAGGATTGAGCGCCGCGTTCCGTGCGGGGACGGATTACGCGGCGCTCCGGGGGTTTCTGGCCGGTTGATTGCGGTTAGGCTGAGGAACTACACCTGGGAGGAACTCTTTGGCGAATGGCGCTTTCGCTTTAGTCTCCACAAATTTCGAATTCCTTCGAATCAGCTAGAACGAAAATCTCTTGGCTCTCGCGGCAGATTCCTCGGTCTGTTTTCTATCTCCGGAGTTGTTACATGCAGGGTGAGTTCCAAATGACCATCGGGGTAAACCACTTATGTTCAATGGGTTGGAGCTTTCCACGACTCCACGCTCTGCTTCATGGCGGGAAACCGTTTCGAGTTGGAACACTACTGGTCTACAAATGAATCGCCCCTTGCAGCAGGCAACCTACCTTCTATGACTGTCGTATCCGCAATCCCGAGCCTGGCGGTGAAGTGGAATTGGCTTCCCCGTCCCACCTCGCTCTCCACCCAAATTTTTCCGCCCATCATGTTCACGAGCCTGTTTGAGATAGTCAAACCCAAACCCGTGCCGCCGTATTTTCTCGTCGTGGAGGAGTCTGCCTGGGAAAATGGATCGAAAATCGATTGCAGCTTCTCCTTGGCGATGCCGATCCCAGAATCTGCCACAGTAAACCGCATCGTGCGGTCATCCTCGTGGACGGCCTCCACTTGAACTTTGAGGGCCACTTCGCCCTTCTCCGTGAATTTGATGGCGTTCCCGACGAGGTTGATGATGACTTGGCGCAACCTGCCGGAGTCTCCGCGCACAACTTCAGGCACCTCAGGGGCTACTTCGCATAGGAGTTCCAGCCCCTTTTCGTCGGCTCTTAACGCCAGCGTTTTCAAACTCGTTTCCAGGCAATCCCGGATGTTAAATTCGATCGCTTCGATATCAATCTTCCCGGCTTCAATTTTGGAGAAGTCAAGAATGTCGTTGATTACGGTGAGCAAGGAATCCGCTGACATTTTCACCGTTTCCAGGTACTCGCGTTGTTCGGGCTCGAGGTGCGTCTCGAGAGCCAGATCGGTCATACCCATAACACCGTTGAGAGGGGTGCGAATCTCATGGCTCATGTTGGCCAGGAACTCGCTCTTCGCCAGACTGGCTTCTTCGGCGGCCTCTTTCGCGCGGCGCATCTCCGCCTCGGCCTGCTTACGTTCGATAATTTCAAGTTGGAGCTCTTCGGTCCGCGCTAGGACACGCACCTCGAGATCCTCCTTGGCGCTCTGCAATGCGGCGTCGCGCTCCTGGATGCGCTCCAGCATGTGGTTGAATGATCCGACGAGTTTCCCCAGCTCATCTTCACCAGCCGGAAGCGCCCGCAGCGAGTAATCTTCTCTTGCGGAAACTCTACCGGCCACGGCGGCAAGCTGGAGGATTGGTTCAGTGATCAGGCGAACGAGCCGCGAGGACACCAGGAAAGTTGCGAAAGCGCAAACCAGTATCACCAAAGCGGATATTTCAGTGTATTTTGCGGTTTTGGCGTGAAGCGCGGCAAGGTCCGAGACGAAGACAATGGACCCGACCTTCTCGCCTCCTACAAAGATACTCCGGGTGAGGGTAAGGGAGTCCGCTTCGAAGCTCGCTCCTTCATTTTTCCAGCGGGGTGATCTGAAGCCCGTGTCGACCCCCGCGCGGCGATACTCGGCAAAGACCTCCTCGCGTTTGTCATACAGAGTGACGATCACAATGTTAGTCTCGGCGCGAACGGTCTCGAGCAACTCCTGCGCTGATTTTCGGTCGTTGAAGGCCAATGAGGCAGCGGTGGCCAAACCAAGAGTATCGGAATCGGACGTGAGTGCGCTGACCATGGACGTACGAAAACTCGCCTTCTCGTAAGATTCGAACGCCAGGCTGGCGATGGTCAGGCCGAGAAGACTGGTGCAGAAAATAACCATGAGTAGCTTCCGGTGAATCGATGATTTGCCGAAGAGCAACATCTCAAGTCTCCACCCGCAACGCGCGTGTTCCGAGATTCAGAGACAGAAACACGGCCGTCGAGCGCACCAGGCGAGCCGCTAGGAGCCGCCTCAATCGCATTCCGCCCATTGCAAACACCCTCCCCTGGAACCATGTGCACGCAACTCACCAGTACCATGAATGGCGCGGTTCGCCATCTCTTTTGCTATCAGTGTTTTCTTGCGTTGGAACTGCGCGTGGAGAACCGAAATTTGACCATTAAAGGAGGTTTGTCCCAGATTGAAACGATACTGCGCTCGCCCTCTCGCCAAAGCATAGCGAGATCTGTGGGTCGTTTACTGCGGCGCTCTTGCCAGTTCGACGAAGGCATCGACACAGAAAACATAAGGGTCCGGCCTGAATGGCGCTCGGACTGGACCATGTTCCACGAACATGGAGGAAATCAAGGAATCGAAGTGTGCATTGAGACACGGAGCCGCCGATCGCGAGCCGCCGCGAAAAAAGATTCACAAATCAAATCATCAGAAGAAACTCAGTACTTCTTTTCGGCGTCAATCGCCGCTGGCAGTTGCAAGTTTGTCGCAAGCAGATCGAAAGTTTTCGTACCATGTCTCGGTGAAGCTGGCGATAAGTTGCTCGGCGGTGCGCCCCGCGATGGTCACACCGGAATGGACGATGTCTCCCCATGTATGCACCCGCGTACCCTTTCCCGCGTGCTCTTCAAAGCTGACCCACTGTGCCAGGACGACACCCAGGGAGTGGTCGATCCATCCCACTTTATGAGCCGGCTGGCAATTGGTGATGACGTGATCTACCACGGTCCGGACGGGCTGCAGAATCTCAATCTCCAGGCGGCTTCCGGCTTCCCAAGGCCGGCCTTCGCGCCAGCTCACTCCGCCATAAATGTTTGCAAATTCATTCCAACGCCGCCAATCTGAAAAAATCTCCCAGGCTAGCTTGCGGCTGGCCTTGGTGGTAACACAATATTGAAATCGAAACATAATTTACTTTTGTACGCTCCATTTATTGGATAATTTCAGGGATCTCCGCGAGGGACATCCAGGACTAATTATTTATACATTGTTTCTTTAACGATGTAAAGGATATAATTAGAGCAAAGGGAAGTGAAAGGGGAAGCCGCATGCCTCGCAAGGCTGACGCTCGACTGGAGAGCCGCATTCTGGACGCCGCATACTGCCTGTGGAGCGATCGTGGCGAGCATGCCCTGACCATGCGCGCTGTCGCCAGGGCCTCCGGCACGACTACTCCGACTCTCTATGAACGTATTCCGAACAAGGGTGACCTGATTTCTCTTCTGCGGCGCCGGGCGCGCCGCAATCTCTTTTCTGCCATCAGACCCTCGCGCACTCCCGCTCAAGCTTGCCAGCGCGCTCTGGACTTTTTTACCGCCTATCCCAACGATTTCCGCCTCATCTCCGAAGATTGGGCCATCGCTTTCGCCCGCAAAGAACAAATGCCTTCATTTGAATTCTTGCAGCGCCGCCTGGCCGCTCAACTTGGTGGCAAACCCGATCAACATACTCCTCTGGCTCTTGCGCTCGTGGCGCTGTTGCATGGCACGGCTACGCTTCTCCATTCCGTGGACACTCATAAGAAAATCTCGCGCGACTTCCGGTTGGCGTGCATTGCCGCGTGTGAGGCCTTGATCCACGCAGCGGGCAAAAGGCGCTCAATAAATATGCCTTCAAGGCAGACACGCGCGGCCTCTCGCTAACCGATAGGAACCACACTCCCCTTCCCGGCAAATTCATGGCAAACTATGGGGGTGAGCGCCCGGCCCTAGGCGCTGCGAAACACGAGTCTAGACGTTCCAGCCCTGCCTCAGACGCCGCGGAGCTCTCATTGCGGTCGCACGCCTGCCAATGGGAAAGTACTCATTGCCGGTCCGGTGGATTTCGCGGTTGGAGGTGGTGTATGACGGATCTCTGGAATCAATATGAAGGTCAGGTTATTGACAATAAATTCCGGTTACGGCACTACTTTGGAGGCGCAGACGACTCCGCCGTTTTCCTCACGCAGCTCGCTGATCGACAATCTCAAAAGGCCGCTATCAAATTCATTCCCGCCGGCCCCATTGCCGATCTCCAGCTCTCTCTCTGGCTCCGCGTCATGCAGCTCGCACATCCCAACCTGCTCCGCATCTTCGACATCGGCCGTTGCCGCCTCGGTAACAGGGATCGTCTCTACGTCGTGATGGAGCATGCCGAAGAAGACCTCTCCCAAATTCTCCCGCAGCGACCGCTCACAACTTCCGAAGCTCGCGCAATGATTGAACCAGTGCTCGACGTTCTCGTCTATCTCCACGGCCATGGTCTCGTTCATTCGCATCTTAAACCTTCGAACATTCTAGCCACCTCCGATCAACTCAAGCTTTCCAGCGAGAATCTCTTTCCCATGGGCGAAAGGCGCATGTTATCGCGGAAGCTCGATGCGCACGACGCTCCCGAAACCGCTGCCTTGCCGCTCTCCGCTGCCGCCGACGTCTGGTCTCTCGGGGTGACACTCATCGAGGCCCTCACGCAGAAAACGCCCGTTTTGCCGCCGGGAAATCAAGGCGATGTGCTAATTCCAGAATCGCTTCCCCAGCCTTTCCTAGACATTGCGCGTCACGCCCTTGTCCACGATCCCAGGCGACGCTGGACCGTCGCCGAAATTGCAGCGCGCCTCAACCCCGGCGTTGCGGCCGCTGCCGCTGCCGCCGCGCAATCCGTATCCCCCTTGGCGGTCCCGCTCTCGAAGGTTCCCGCCGTTCCCGCTGCCAAGCTACAAATGCCAAAGTCCAAGGTATCCTCACCCAGAGCGCAAGCACCACTGGCCACTCCGCAAGCCCCAAACCTTCTGAACCAAACTCTTGTACTTCCCAACTATGTCGTCCCTGTTGCTGCTGTGCTTCTGATTATCGTCGCCGTCATCGCTCTTCCGAAATTCCTCGGCCGTCATCCGGAGGCTTTGCCGCCGGCCGTAACCTCCGCCGCTCAACCGGCAGCGCAACCAAAACCGGTCGAGCAGCCCGCACGGCGTGAAATCGCACCAGCGCCAGGACCGGCCGAGGCGCCGGTCACTCAAGACTCACTGAAAGTCGCCGTCGAGAAAGAGCTTGCGGGACGGCCGCAGAGTTCGCCGGCCGCTGCGCCAGCCCCGGTTTCGGTGCGCACCGATACGTTCCCATCAGCAAATACGCCGAGCAATGCGGCGTCGTCTTCCGCCCGCGGTGAAGTTCTCGAGCAGATTTTGCCCGAAGTCTCCGACAGAGCCCGCGCCACCATTCAGGGCACCGTCCGCGTTGCTGTTCGCGTTCACGTGGACGCCGCGGGAAGTGTCTCGGACGCTGCGCTCGACTCCGCTGGCCCAAGTAGATACTTCGCCGATCTCGCTTTACAAGCAGCCCGCCGCTGGCAATTTGCTTCTCCCGATGCCGGAGGCCACAGCGTTCCCAGTGAGTGGCTCATCCGCTTCGAATTCTCGCCCGCCGGTGACAAGGCCGTCCCGGCGCAAACCGCGCCGTAGCATCTGCTCGGACGATTTTATCTAAATCTTCCAGTCGCAATCCGTAGCATTTGACTATACTAAGCGGCTTTTCTTCGATGTCTTCATTTGTTCAGGGACAGGCGCTTGCAAACCTGTGCTGTACCGTTTACGCTACTCGCCCTGAGGAAAAGAAAAGTCGCTTCATGCCTGAACTTTCACCCGAACTGCTCGCTCTGGGTTTTATCTGGTACCTCGCATTTCTTTTCTCCACCACTTGCCACGAAGCGGCGCACGCGTTGGCCGCCAAAATTGGCGGTGATGACACCGCTTTCATCGGCGGACAAGTCTCCCTCAATCCCGTGCCGCACATCCAGCGTGAACCCTGGGGCATGGCGGTCATACCCATCCTCTCGCTTATTGCCACAGGTTCGCTCTTCGGGTGGGCCAGCGCGCCGTACGATCCGTACTGGGAGCGGCGGCATCCCCGTCGGGCGGCGTGGATGGCGCTGGCAGGGCCGGCAACAAACTATACGCTTATGCTCATCGCGGCCCTGGCGCTACGCCTCGGCTGGGCTTACCACTTGCTGCACCTCAGCGATGCCAACGGCGGCCATGCGGACTTCACCACGAGCGTGCTGGGGGTTTTCTTCTTTCTGAATTTGCTGCTCGGAACTTTCAACCTGTTGCCAGTGCCGCCGCTCGATGGCAGCACGGGCATCATGCTGTTTATGGGCGAGAAACGCGCGCATCGCTATTTGGACTGGCTCCGAGGCAAAAGCTACGCGATAGTTGGGTTGTTGGTCGCGGTTTTCGCTTTCCGCTACATTTATGGACCGATCGAGGCTGTGGTCACGGATGTTCTTCTGCCCGAGCCGCTTCTATCTCCTCTTTTGCGAACCATTTTCAGGCATTGACTTTACTGCTCCACATGCGAACAGCCGGGACCAGACTGTCCCGCAGGCGCACGGACTCAGAATCGCATTTCTAGGTTAAGTGTCCTATTGTCACGTATATAGAGACATCTCTTGGTGGCACAAGGTCTGCACTTCCCCTGTGCCGGAGGTTGTGCATGCTTCAGTCTTTCCAACGCCCTTTCAGCACCACTTATCAAGTCGAAGCATCGGGTTGGGATACCGCCCAATCCTTCTTTGTGGAAAGGTCCGAACTCGAGTGGAACGAACAGACTGGCAAGTGCCTCACCCTCAGTCACTGCCTATGTCCCGGATCCATGATTTTCTTGCGACTTCTCCAACCCACCAGTTCTTCAGATCGAGCGCTTCCGGTGGCCTACCAGGCCGAGCATGTAGGTGTTACGCCCCAAGGACAGCAGCTATTCCGGCTTACGCAAGTTCCAACTAAGCAGAGTTTGAAAATGGACCTTGGATCATTGGAATGAAGCGGCAGCGAATTTCGAATGGGAAAGTGCCCGCTGTCTGGTGAATCCATTATTTCCAGTGTGCCAGTCTGGGAAGCCAAGGGCCAAATCTGCACCCGGGTATCGCAAGACTTGGCAATTGGGTGAGCCAATCCAATCCTGGGCCTCTTTCAGTCCAATAGAACCCCACCATAAATGGAGCTAGTTCCGATCGAAAGTGCAATAACAACTGTATTTTCAATGAGTGGCAAATTTGGAGCAGCCACGGTGATTTCTTATGGCAAGGAAGGAAAAGAAAAAACGAAAACGTGCGGAAGTGGCACACGCCGTGCCAGTAAGTTCTCGATTGTGGCACTCGCTTCGTCAAAGCCGGTTGAAATCGCCACCTCATCGTCATCGTTGACACCCTGCATCCTCGACGACGATAGGGCGCAGCTTGAGATGTTGTCGGCAGTGGTTGCGGACCTGGGATACGAGGCCATCGCTACACCAGATCCGGAGGAAGCGCTAAAACTGGTGAGGCGCGGCCGATGCCGGCTGGTACTGGTGGACGTACACATGCCGCAGATGGACGGATACGAGTTCCTGGATTGTGCGTTACGGTGCGATCCGGGGGTCCACATCATTTTGATGACGGGAGACTACACGCTGGATTCCGCACTGGAAGCGATTCGCCGCGGCGCGTCAGACTTTTTGCCAAAGCCCATCGAGCGAGCGCGTCTAAGGAAGTCGCTGGACGATATCGCCGCACTCTACGATCAGCGGCGGCGTGTAAGGGCACTCGAGGAACAGCTTTTGAAGGATCTAGAATTTCACGGCATCGTAGGGAAAAGCCCGGCCATGCTGGAAGTATTTGACTTTGCCCGGAAGGTCGCGCGTCACTACACCAATGTTTTGCTGGTGGGCGCGACGGGAACGGGAAAAGAACTGGTCGCCAGGGCCATCCATCAGCTCAGCCCAGTGAACCAGCAGAAGCTGGCGGTATGCAACTGTTCGGCAATGGTGGACACGCTGCTGGAAAGCCAGCTTTTTGGACACGTGCGCGGCGCTTTCACGGGCGCCACGGACACGCGGCCGGGATTGTTCGAGTACGCCAACGGCGGAACGGTCTTCCTGGACGAAGTAGGCGAGACATCGCTGCCGATGCAGGCAAAACTTCTGCGTGTCATCCAGAACCGCGAGATTCAGCGAGTCGGCTCTCCCGAAGTGCGGCAGATCAACGTGCGGCTAATCGCGGCCACCAACAGGGATCTGCGGGCGGAAGTGCTGGCGGGACACTTTCGCGAAGATCTTTTTTACCGATTGAACTCGATTCAGATTCGCATCCCCTCGCTGGCGGAGCGGTTGGAAGATATTCCCCTGTTGGTGCAGTTTCTGCTAAAAAAATATAACGCGGCTTACGGAAAAAACATCTTTGGGCTGACGCGGCGGGCGCAGACCGTGTTGTTGCAGCATACCTGGCCCGGAAATGTGCGCGAGATGGAAAATGTCCTGTCCAGCGCGTGCATCACGGCCACGGGAGATTTTATCGATCTGGCCGATTTGCCGGAGCACCTGCAGCACCGGAGTGCGCGCTCCGTGGAGGGCGACGATTGGAAACCGCTCTCGCTCGACGAGGTGCGCAAGCTGCACATCCGGCGAGTGCTGGATTTGTGTCAAGGCAACCGGCTGAAAGCCGCGCAATTCCTGGGGATCGGACGTACCAGCCTATACCGCTACCTGAAGCGTGACGGCGTGGAGACGAGAAAAGAAAAGTCCGGAGGCGCAGCGGCCTGAGCCACGCGAATCTTACCCAGAGCTTGGGATCGCCGAAGAGATTTACATAGAAGTCGGGACGATCGCGCCGCCGGAGATACTGCGCTCCGTAAGGGTTCTCGTCGTCGACGACAACCACACGAACCGGCGAATCCTGGAGGGCATGCTGGGACGCTGGGAAATGAAGTCGACTTCGGTGCCGGGTGGAGAAGGGGCGCTGGCAAAATTGTCAGAGGCCCAGGAAGCTGGAGAGCCCTTCGCGCTGATTTTGATGGATATGCACATGCCCACTATGGACGGTTTCGAATTGATCGAAAGAATTCGGCGCAGCCCCTACCCGTCCGCCGTTACCATCATGATGCTTACTTCTGCGGGCCATCGCGGAGATGCGGCCCGCTGCCAGGAACTGGGAGTGGCTGCCTACCTGCTGAAGCCGATACGGCAATCTGAATTGCGCGAAGCGATTGCCCGCGTGCTCGGCGCGCGCGAACAGAAAGGCGCAATCCCGCTGATCACCCGCTACTCCCTGCAGGATGCCCGTGAGCCTTCGGCTTCCCTGCGCGTTTTGCTCGTCGAAGACAATCGGGTCAATCAGCGGTTGGCAACGCGGCTCTTGGAGAAGCGAGGCCACTTCGTCTCGATAGCAGGCGATGGCCGTGAGGCCCTTGTGGCGCTTGAAAAGGAAAGTTTTGATCTGGTCTTGATGGATCTGCAGATGCCAGAGATGGACGGATTCGAAGCAACCACGGTGATTCGAGAAAAGGAGAAAACGAGCGGAAATCATCTGGCCATAGTGGCCCTCACGGCCCATGCCATGAAGGGAGATCGCGAGAAATGCCTCGCTGGAGGAATGGATGCGTACCTCACGAAACCCATTCGGCCACACGAGCTTGACGAACTTCTCCACACGTATGTCGTCCGGCGAGCGGCGGCGACCAAGCAAGCGGAGGGCGCTCTCATCAAGAACACGCCGGTGGTCGCCGAGAAATAAAAGCTCAAGCAATGAAGAGGCAAAGGGACAAACGGAGCGCCGCGCAAATTGAGCTATGAATGCCCGGATGACGCCTGGTTCCGCGAGGAAATCGGCAGGAGCAGGCGCTTGGGACCACTGACAAAGGGATTGCCACGCTCGTAGAAGCGCAGGAGTTCATCGGCTGCGCGGCGAATGCCGATGCGCACGGTTTTTTCGATTCTGCCGATGGGCTGATTGGTTTCCCCGAGCCACAGCGGGCCCGCAGCGCAAAGGTCCACGCCGTCGTGCCGGCGGTCGACTTGGAAAGCGGCGGCGAGCCGTCCTGGCCCGCGGGCGAGATCGTGAAGCCGCGTGGTCTTCCGGTGGCGCTGCATGATCTCAATGCCTTCAAATGGTTCGACCGCCCGGATCAAGATCGCCGCGGCGATTCCTGCCGGCTCGCTCACGACATTGAGCATGAAGTGCGCGCCGTAGTTAAAAAAAACATAGGCGTGACCGGGCGCGAGATACATCGAGCGGATGCGTGGAGTCGGTCCCCGGAAGTGATGACCGGCGGGGTCGCCGGGCGGATAGGCTTCCGTTTCCACGATACGGCCTCTGAGCCGGCCTGCGGGTAAATCGTGGACGACGGCCATTCCGATGAGGAAACGCGCCAGCTTGATCGTGTCAGGAGGAAGCTCAGATCGGCGAAGGCGCCGAATCGTGAATTCTGCCGGCATGCATTTTAGTTTGGCGCGCGATGGAGGCATCGAATCTTGCAACAGCAACATGGAATCTCTGCAACCTGCCGCGGGAAGTCTATCAGGAAAATCCACAATGATTAAACAGTAGGGGAGTCGGGAGGCTCGGTGTTGAAGAGACGGGCGAGCTCGGCGTGATCGATCACTACCGCCGGATCGCGCTGGATCGCGTCGAAGTATTTTTTCTGGAACGCGTCCCCGGATTCCGTGGGAACAAACATTTTTCGCGCCAGGGATATCGCGCTGCTGGTGTACTCCGGTGAAACCGGCTCCTTCGCGGTCAAAGTTTCATCGATGCGCACGACAAATTCGGAGATGTTATGCAGCCAGGCAAATTGCGCGTGATCGATTACCAGACGGAAGAGCTCGCCGGTGTTTACGTATCCGTGCTCGCGCTCGTACTCGCGGCGTTCCATGTTGAGAAGTGTCTTGTGGACCTGCAAGAGGGCGAGCCGGAGGGAGAGAAGCTTCTCGCGGGCGGGGGAATCGTTGTTCGTCGGATATAAATTGGAGCTTGGAGAATCCATTTTCGAATGACTCCTCTATTCTCCGACACTCGGCGTGCAATTTCAAAACGAATGCGCACGGAAAAATCCTGCCAGCGGACCTGGTCGAAGACTCAGAGGTCACCGGAAAGAGCGGATAAAGTAGAAAACGGCATGCGGAATAAGGAAAACGGAAAAGCAATACCTGTCAAAACTGAAAACTGAAAACTGAAAACTGAAAACTGAAAACTGAAAACTGAAAACTGAAAACTGAAAACTGAAAACTGAAAACTGAAAACTGAAAACTGAAAACTGAAAACTGAAAACTGAAAACTGAAAACCATTCACTCATGGTAGCGCTTTTCGCCCACGGGCAGAGCGATCGGCAGGCGATTGCCCTTTGGCGGGAGCGGGCAGGTCGAGTAGGGAGTGTAGGCACACGGTGGATTTTCCAGGCGATTGAAGTCGAGAACGATCTTCCCTGGTTTATCCAAGCCGTTGCTGGGGAAGCCGGTATAAAGAAAGCGGCAGGCGCCATAAGTAGCGGACCTGCTGGTCGTGTCGCGAAGGATGAAGAAAAGTTTGGCCACAGCGGGATCTTCGAGTACGGGTTCAAGCTGGAATGCCTTTCCCATAACAGTGAATTCCGCCACTCCGGGAACAGGTTGATCGTAACTAGTGCCCACGAGAGTGGCGAGTGTGATCGTTTTTTGCGGCAAGTAGGGGCTCCATTTAGCGGTCACTCGATAAGCAGGATCGGGCGTGAACCACTTGAGCCCGTGAAAACCGGTGATGGCGGCAGAATGTGAGTCCTTGATGCGCAGAGCGAAGCGCTTCTCTCGGCGGATCACGTACATATTCAGAGTGCCAATGGTTATGCGAGGGGAGACCTTGTCCTTGTTAGCTTCGGCGCGAAGAGGCTGCGGTTTTGCGGGAGCTCCTGCCACAAGTAAGTCCTGCGGAAAACCTCCCGCCGGAGGATTCAGCGTCACCGTTTCGCTTTCGAGATGCAGGATGGCGAGATGCGCCGGTGCACCGGCAAGGATGATCTTATTGTCCGG
>WNGH01007984.1_pt1 | contig 12199 bp, 10 predicted proteins | sample 5400631 | NCBI WGS metagenome assembly WNGH01 (sample SAMN13153373, study PRJNA577476) | soil metagenome | isolation source: 115 cm soil or saprolite under Garry oak tree replicate 1 | place: USA:California | collected 2016-06-15 | reverse complement strand
CGGGAGCGAGCTCGAGACCTCGCGGATGCGAGTCACCGCCTCTGGCCCGCTCGCATCTGGGAGGCCGAGATCGAGGAGAGCGACGTCCGGTTCGTTCTCGGCGATGAGGTCAACTGCTTCGGCGCAGGTCGAGGTGATGCCGGCGACGATCAGGCCCTCTCGTTCGAGCAGCGCCCGTACGCCGAGGCGCATGACCGGGTGATCCTCCACCGCGAGGACCCGAATGCCGGAGTGCCGTGCGGGCGCGGAGGCGACCTCGGCGTGGGCCAGGAGTCCTAGGGCATCCGCGGCGCGGCCCGCGAGCTGTTCCTCGCTGGGCTCGTAGGGTCGTCCGTGCCGCGCGACCCCCACTCGGACGCCTGATCCAGGTGGGGCCTCCACCTTCGCGCTCGCCTCGAGCGCCGCCTCCCGGCATTCCCTGTCCTCCGCGTGGAGCGCGAGGATTCGTCCGTCCGGGGCGCGCGCGGCGACGGCGTGATGGCCGAATGAGCTCGCGGCGGTCCGGGCGGCGGCGTCGGCGTCGCCCGCCGCTGCGTGACGCATCACCTCCTCGAGCGCGACCTCGGAGCGCCAATCGCGTTCGAGGTCACCGATCCGATTGATCGCCGCGAGCGCCCGGGCCACGTCGCCCGCGATGGCGTCGAGGACCTCGAGCTTCTGACCGAAGCCATCGGCACCAGTCGGCCTCTTCACGTTGAGGACGCCGATGATCTCGTCGCCGGCGCGCAGCGGCACGATCACGGACTCGCCGGCCTGCGGATCGGTGCCATGGAAACGGTCGTCGTCCACGGGGCCCAGAAGGACCACCCGTTCGCCCCGGCTCGCGACCCATCCGGCGATCCCCTCATCGATGCGTTGCTCATGGCCAAGGGGTACGCCGATGCCCACCGATGCGCGCACCCGTAGACGGTTGCCTTCGACGAGCATGATCGACGTCCCGCCCGCACCAATCCGCGTTGCGATGTCCTCCGCCGCGCGTGCCAGGAGTGCCGACGCGTCGCGCGTTTCCTTCAGACCCGTGAGAAGGCGCTCGAGAAGCGCGACACGGTCGTTGTTCTGTGCGCTCTCGTGTTTCGCTTCGGCCATCGCGCGGCCGTCGCCGACGCTCATCGCGAGCAGCTCGGCGGCGGCGCTCGCGGTGGAGAGCTCGACCGCGTCGAAGGGCACGCCGTGCCGCAGCGCGCAGAGGAGCGCTTCACCGTCGGGTAGATCGATGCGCGTGAGAAGCGCGAACGCGGCCTCGTCCTCCCAGCGACCCGCCGCCACCGCCGTGCCAACCGTCGTGCCCCCGAGCGCGCGCACGACGGCGTCGGCGTCGAAGATGGCGCGCCACTTCGCATCGGGTGGGACGTCGTGTGTGAACACCGTTCGGAGATCGTCGCCAGAGGTCGCGAGGACCGCCGTTCCCTCAGCGCGAAGAAGGACGGCGATGTTGGCCAGCCGCTCGGGCCAACGTGCCGTCGGGTTGACGGATTCCTCCCTCGTTCCCCCCGTTTGGCGAATCATACCGATGGCACGTTGTTTGCCCGCTCGCCGGATCATGGCCGTCGATCCGGAGACGATGGCAGAGCTCCTCGCGGGCATCGAGGAGAACGAGCGCGCGCTCCGGCCGCTCCGTCCCGGCGAGGTCGTCGAAGGCGTCGTCGCCTCCGTCAGCGGCGATGAAGCGCTGGTTGATCTCGGCGGCCGCTCCGCGGGCGTGCTTTCTCTGCGGGAAGCGAGCGAAGAAGGAACGGATGTCGCAGTCGGCGACAGAGTTGTCGCCGCGGTGGTCCAGCCCGAAGGTCCGGACGGCCGCGTCGTCCTTTCCACACGCCGGGCACGGAGCCGGCGGCAGTGGGCGCGGATGGCGGAGCTCGCAAGGAGCGGTGAGGTCGTCGAGGCGGAAGTGGTGGACGCGAACCGCGGGGGTCTCGTTGTCGACCTTGGGCTCCGCGGCTTCATACCCCTCTCACAGCTCGCCTCTGTGGGCAACCTCGGGACGAGCGAGCGCACCGCTGTCCCCGACACGCTTCGCGACTACATCGGCAAGCGGCTTCCGCTGAAGGTCATCGAGGCGGACCAACGTCGCGACCGCCTGATCTTGTCGGAGAAGGCGGCGGCGCAACAGCTCCGGCGCCAGCGGAAGGAGGAGGCGTCGTCCCACCTCGTGGAGGGTGAGGTGCTGGACGGGACCGTGGCGAGCGTCACGACGTTCGGGGTCTTCGTCGATGTCGGCGCGGCCGATGGGCTCGTCCATCGCTCGGAGATCACCTGGGACAAGGGGATCGAACCGACACCTCTTTATCGCCCCGGCGACAGCGTGCGTGTGCTCGTCACCGGCGTTGACCGGGAACGCGGTCGCATCTCCTTATCTATCAAGCGCCTGGCGGAGGATCCCTGGGTACGCGCCCCGCATGTGCTGGCCGTTGGGAACGATGTGGACGCGACAGTTACCCGCGTCATGCCGTACGGGGCATTCGCCCGCGTCAGTACGGGCATCGAGGGTCTGATCCATATCAGTGAGGTCGCGCCACGGCGGATCGCGAGCCCGGCAGAGGTAGTCCACCCGGGTGAACTTGTGCGTGTCCGAGTGGTTGCGATCGATCCCGAGCGACGTCGGCTGTCGCTGTCAATTCGTCAAGCCGCAGGAAATGTCATGTACGCAACTCGGACAGAGCAAGATGCGAACGTATAATCGGAACCAGATGCTAGACGCGGCGATATACCTTTAGAAGACGCAACAGATGGGACCGTTTGACCGCTTCAACGACCGCGCCAAGCGAGTCCTCGCGCTTGCCCAGGACGAGGCGATCCGTTTCAACCACAACTACATAGGGACGGAGCATCTCCTCCTCGGTCTGGTGCGCGAAGGCGAGGGTGTGGCCGCGCGCGTCCTCGACTCCCTAGGGGTCGAGCTTTCCAAGGTCCGCACCGCGGTCGAATTCATCATCGGCCGCGGGGATTCGACCACGTCCCCCAGCGAGATCACGCTTTCGCCGCGCACGAAGAAGGTCATCGAGCTCGCGATCGATGAGGCTCGAAAGCTCGGCCACAGCCACGTTGGCACCGAGCACCTGCTTCTCGGTCTCGTGCGTGAGGGCGAGGGGATCGCGTCAGGGGTCCTCGAGTCGCTCGGCGTTTCGCTCGAGAAGGTCCGGCACCAGGTCATCGCCACGCTCGGACAGCAGCACCCCCAGGCGACGGAAGCGGCAACGGCGGGCGGGAAGTCGGCGAGCTCGAAGACGCCGACGCTCGACCAGCTCGGGGTCAATCTCACGGCCATGTCGAAGGCAGGGCAGCTCGACCCGGTCATCGGCCGCGAGAAGGAGATCGAGCGGGTCATCCAGATCCTGTCGCGCCGCACGAAGAACAACCCGGCGCTGATCGGTGAGCCTGGCGTCGGCAAGACGGCGATCGCCGAGGGGCTCGCGCACCGGATCGTGAAGGGCGACGTGCCCGAGACACTCCAGGGCAAGCGAGTGCTCACCCTCGATATCGGGTCGCTCGTCGCCGGCACGAAGTACCGCGGCGAGTTCGAGGAGCGCCTCAAGAAGATCATCGAAGAGCTGCGCCACGCGCACGACGTCATCCTCTTCATCGACGAACTGCACACTCTCGTAGGTGCGGGGGCCGCTGAAGGGGCTGTTGACGCCGCGAACATCCTGAAGCCGTCGCTAGCGCGCGGCGAGCTTCAGTGCATCGGCGCCACGACCCTCGACGAGTTCCGCAAGTACATCGAGCGGGACGCCGCCCTCGAGCGCCGGTTCCAGCCGGTCATGGTCGAGGAGCCGTCGATCGAGGAGACGCAGGCGATCCTCATGGGCATCCGCTCGCGGTACGAGGATCACCACAAGGTCTCGATCACCGACGACGCCGTGAAAGCGTCGGCTGAACTCTCCTCTCGGTACATCACCGACCGGTTCTTGCCGGATAAGGCGATCGACCTCATGGACGAGGCCGCGAGCCGCGTGCGCCTTCGCTATTCGACCGTTCCGACCGATGTGAAGGACGCGCAGCGCGAGCTGGACCGCGTCGTGACCGAGAAGGAACAGGCCATGGAGGCGCAGCAGTACGAGCTCGCCTCGACGCTTCGGCAGCAGGAGCGGGCGCAGCAGGACAAGCTGCAGCAGGCGAAGGCCGACTGGCTGCTCGCGCAGTCCCAGAAGCGTCCCGAGGTCACCGACGAGGACATCGCCGAGGTCGTCTCCATGTGGACGGGCATTCCGGTGAGGAAGCTCGCCGAAGAGGAGACCCAGAAGCTCCTGAAGATGGAGGAGGCTCTCCACGGTCGTGTCATCGGACAGGACATCGCGGTCACGACGATCGCCCGTGCGGTCCGTCGCGCTCGCGCCGGCCTCAAGGATCCGCGCCGGCCGATCGGTGTCTTCTTCTTCGTAGGACCGACCGGTACCGGTAAGACGCACCTCGCGCGCGTTCTCGCCGAGTTCATGTTCGGCAGCGAAGAGAACATGGTGAAGATCGACATGTCCGACTACATGGAGCGGCACAACGTGTCGCGCCTCGTCGGCTCCCCGCCCGGTTATGTCGGTTACGAAGAGGGCGGCCAGCTCACCGAAACGGTCCGCCGCAAGTCGTACTGCGTGATCCTCCTCGACGAGATCGAGAAGGCGCACCCTGAGGTCTTCAACATGCTGCTGCAGGTCTTCGACGAAGGCCGGCTCGCGGATGCGAAGGGCCGCAGCGTCGACTTCCGCAACACGATCGTGATCATGACGAGCAATCTCGCGCAAAAGCTCCTGAAGAGCGAATCCGCGCTCGGCTTCCGCGCGAAGTCCGAGGGCGGGGACGACCCGAATATCACGGCGGCGTACGAGCGGATGAAGGAACGCGTCATGGAAGAGATGAAGCGCTTCTTCCGGCCGGAGTTCCTGAACCGGATCGACGCGACCGTCGTCTTCCAGCCCCTCAACAGGGAGGAGATCCGCAAGATCGTCGAGCTCGAGCTCGTGGGCGTGCGCAAGCAGCTCGCCTCGCAAGAGATCACCCTCGTCGTGACGGACGCGACGAAGGATCACATCGCCACCGTCGGTTACGACTCCAACTTCGGGGCACGTCCGCTGGCGCGTTCGATCCAGAACGAGATCGCGGACCCGCTCGCGGAGATGCTGCTCCAGGGCAAGTTCCACGCGGGCGACACGGTCACGATCAACCCGGTCGAAGGTAAGCTCGTCATCGAGAGGACCCAGACCGAAGAGCGCAAGCCGGAGCCCGTCGCGCCCTAGCGCTCTCTCCCCGCGGCATAACGGTTGCATCCCCTCGGCCATGCGGGCAATCCTTATTGCGTTCACCCTCCTGTTGGCCGCGTGCGGGGGCGGCGCGCCCGGTGGTGCTGGCGAAGTCGCTGCGCCGGCGGCCAAGGTCGCCAACTGGTGGCCCCTCCGCGGCACCTCGGCACCGGATGGGGATGCCATCCACAAACGTCCGCTCGTGATCAAGGTCGCGAACGACCCATCCGCGCGACCGCAGTCGGGGATGGCGCAGGCCGATCTCGTCCTCGAGATCCCCGTCGAAGGCGGCATCACGCGCTACGCGCTCGTGTTCCAGTCGCTGGATCCGTCGAAGGTCGGACCGGTGCGCAGCGCGCGGCAGTCGGACCTTAACTACCTCCCGGCGCTCCACGCGATCCTCGCGCACGTTGGTGCCTCCGAGTCCGTCACACAGATGGTGCGCGACGCGGCCAAGAACGGATCGTTCGTTGACATCGACGAGTTCCAGCACGCCGACGCGTTCGAGCGCGTCGCGGGCAAGGTCGCGCCGTACAACGCGTACACATCCGGCAGCAAGATCCGCGACGCGGCGGGCGATGCCGGACGCGCTCGCGTCGACGTGCCCGCGTTGCAATTCGACGCGCTGGTCGGCAAGGCCGTCGGTACGGAAGCGATGTCGCTCGCCATCCCGTACACGGGTGCCGGCAAGGTCATGTACACCTTCGACGCGGCGGCGGGTGCGTACCGTCGCACACAGGGCGGCCAGGCCACGATGGATGCCGACGCGAAGAAGGAAGTCATGCCCGACAACGTGGTCGTCATCAAGACCGAGGTGAAGGAGATCCCCGGCACCGCCGACGTGACCGGTGCGCCGTCGGTCGACTTTCGTTCGACGGGGACGGGAGCGGTCGTGATCCTTCGCGAGGGCAAGCGTTTCAACGGCACGTGGACTCGCGGCGGAACGTCCGACATGTACCGGTTCACGGATTCGGCCGGCGAGGTCATCCCGTTGAAGCAGGGGCTGACCTGGATACACATCGTCCCGGACGACTTCGACCTCGCAGGCTAGGCCGTTCGGTCGGCCTACCTACCGGTGAGGCCGGCGAGGGCGAACAGAGCGAGGTCGATGATCCCGAAAAAGGCGCCTACCGCCCCGCCGACGGCCGCCGAAACGACGAGCGCGATCGGCGCGATGAACAGCGCCGGGACCAGGATCCCGGACGCGACCTGTTCCGGCCGGGTGTTCGAGATCGCGGTGACGACGGCGACGACGCCGAGGATCGCGAGAAAGGACATGCCGTTAGCAGCGCCCCATCGCAGCGCACGCCACGGGTATCCGCCGCGGTCGCGGGCGGACCCGATGAGATCGAGGCCCTTGACCGCCCGTGACGTCGTGAGGTAGGTCGTCGCCCAGAGCGCCATGAAAAGTCCGAGACCGACGAACGTGTTCAGACCGCTGAGCCCGGCGCCCAGCGCATCGCGCGAGTACGCGAACAGCACGATCGCGAGGACGAAAGCCGTCGCATGGAATGTCGCGAGCGACCACGTGACGAGCTTCATAGGGCTACCCGTGCGCGAGCCACACGGCGAGGGCGAGGATCACCGCGAAGGCTCCGCTCGTCACTCCGTACAGATTTCGGAGTGTCGTGACCGAGCCGGGTGCGGTCCCTCCGGTCGAGGCGCTGATGCGCGCCACGGCGAGCGTGCGCGGGAGCGAAAGCACGACCAGCGCGAGGACCGAGCCGAGCTTGAGAAGGAGCGTGGCGCCCCAGTCGGTCGCCGGCCCCAAAAGAGCGGCGCCGAATGCGGCGAGGTTGCCGATGCCGGTCATCGCCAGCACCCCCGCCGCAGCCCAGAACAGCCACTCGTAGCGGACGGCGACGGCGATGACAGCCCCTGCGGCGTCGGTGCCGGGGCGTGTCGAAAGCGCGAGGACCGTGATCGCACCGCCGAACGCCGTGGCCATCGCGGCGACATGAACCCACCGGATGGCCACGTGCAGGACGTGCGGGTCGAGCTCCATGCCGCCAGTCCAGCGCACGATCCGCCCAAGTCAAGTTCGGGCCGATACTTGCTTGGATGCCCCCTCGTCCGAAGTCCGCCTTCATCTGCCAGCAGTGCGGGTTCCAGTCGCCGAAGTGGGTCGGACGCTGCCCGTCGTGCGACGGTTGGAACACGTTCGTCGAGGAGCGCGTCGTCGCGCCGCCGAAGGGCCGGGGCCTGGCGCGCGCGCCACGCGAACCGATCGCGCTCGGCGACGTGCCCGCCGACGCAGAGGAGCGGATGGTCACGGCCATCGGTGAGTTCGACCGCGTGCTCGGCGGCGGGATCGTACAGGGGTCGTGCGTCCTGCTCGGCGGCGATCCGGGCATCGGAAAGAGCTCCCTTCTGATGCAAGCCTCGGCCGCGCTCGCGACCAAGGGCACCGTCCTCTATGTATCGGGCGAGGAGTCGGCGGCGCAGATCAAGATGCGCGCGCGTCGATTCGGCATCGCCAGCGACGGCATCCTGGTTCTCGCGGAGACCGATCTCGGCTCGGTCATCGAGGCAATTCGAAAGGTGCGGCCCATCTTCGCCGTCGTCGACTCGATCCAGACGATGAACTCGGACGCGATCGTGTCGGCCGCCGGCGGAGTCTCGCAGCTGCGCGAGTGCACGGCGCGGCTCCTCGAGCTCTCGAAAGGGGAGGATGTCCCGATCTTCCTCGTCGGCCACGTCACGAAGGAGGGCGCGGTCGCGGGGCCGCGCGTCCTCGAACACATCGTCGACGCGGTCCTCTATCTCGAGGGCGAGCGCTTCCACGCGTTCCGCATCCTGCGCGCGACGAAGAATCGCTTCGGCTCGACCGACGAGGTCGGCGTCTTCGAGATGGCCGAGAACGGCCTTCGCGAGGTCGCCAATCCGTCGGAGGTCTTCCTCGAAGAACGGAGCCGCGGCGTCGCCGGCAGCGTCATCGTGCCCACCGTCGAAGGGACGCGGCCTCTTCTCGTGGAGGTCCAGGCCCTTGTGACGCCGACGAGCTTCGGGCTCCCGCGCCGCACCGTGAACGGCGCCGATCCGCAGCGCGTCCTCCTGCTCCTGGCGGTGCTCGCGAAGCGCGCGGGCCTTTCGGCCGGGAGCCACGATGTATACGTAAACCTCGTCGGCGGTCTCCGGATCCGCGAGCCCGCGGCGGATCTTGGACTCGCCGTCGCGGTCGCATCGGCGTTACGCGACCGCCCGGCTGATCCGCGCACCGTGTTCGTCGGCGAGCTCGGGCTGGGTGGCGAGCTCCGGCGCGTACAGCGGATCGCCGCGCGCCTCAAAGAGGCGGAGCGGCTCGGGTTCGAGCGGGCCGTCGTACCGTCGGCCAGCATGTCCGACCTCAACGGAACGGGCCTCGAGGTGAGCGGGGTCGCGTCCTTACGCGAAGCGCTCGAGCGGGCGGATGTAGCGGACCGCTAGCGCGTGAAAGGCACGAACGCGGGGACACTCCCCGCGAACGTGCGGAACTCGTCACCGAACCGGGCCGCGAGCACGCTGTCCTCCGCACGGATCCGCAGGGCGGTGAACGGGATCACGTAGACGAGGGTGATCATGAGAAGCGCGAGGCTCTCCATCGCCACCGTCGCGCCCACGTGGAACGAAACGATCCCGAGGTACATCGGGTGGCGCGTCAGGTGATACGGCCCGCTCGTCACGAGGCGGTGACCCTCGAAGAGATCCATGCGGATGCCGTAGCTCTTCCCGAGCGACCACATCGCCCAGGCCGCGAAGACCGCTGACGCGATCGCGATCGCGAGGCCGGCGAGGCGCACGGGCATCGGGAGATCGATAGGAAAGGGGAAGAAGTACGCGATGACGAACGGGACCCAGACGAGTGGCGGGTAGTACTGGAGCCACCACGCATCGTGGGAGCGGAGGAGGTGTCCCCGCTGGCCGCGGATGATCCGAAGAGCGCCCGCGGAGAGGAAAATGACGTGGGCGGCAAGCAGGACGCTGATCCGTAACGCGCGGTCATCCATCGCCAGAACGCTAGCAGCGCGGTCTTAGACTCGTCCGCATGTTCTTCCATCCATCCCGGCGTACGTTTGCGCGTCCGCCGCATCAACAGAGAAAGGAGTCATCGTGGCCTTCATCCGTCTTGTTGCAGCTCTCATTGGCTTCGTTTTCGGATTCTTTCTCGGTGCAAATCTCCTCCAGGTCACCCAGGTCACGCCCGCCAACAACCAGGTCCTCGTCGTTCTTCTTCTCGCGACGGCCTGCGCGATCCTGGGATGGCTCGGCGCGCCATACGTCACGGTCATGCCCGCCGCCATCGTCGTGGAACGGATCCGCGCGGCTTCGGCGGGCGATCTTATCGGCGGTGCGTTCGGGGCCGCCATCGGGCTCATGCTCGCGCTCTTTCTCGCGTTTCCGCTCTCGTTCCTTCCTGGTGAGATAGGGCGCTACGCACCGCTGGTGACGGCGGTCGTGCTCGGTGTCATCGGGGCGACGGCCGGTGCCGTCAAGCGGAACGATCTAAGCGCGTTCGCGCAGGGCGTACGGGGCGTTCGCCGCAGCACCGCGGACGCGCGCGTCCCTCGCCCGACGGCTCGCGCCGCGAACGCGGGCGCCGCGGTCTCGAAATGCTCGCGAAGATGCAGAAAGAGGAGACCGTCAAGGTCGAGCTGTCGGAGGAGGACCCCGCGGGAACGGGCGCGGACGGAAAGCTCGTCACGCTAGCGAAGAGCCTTGGCGTGCCGATCATGACCAATGATTACGGCCTCAATCGCGTGGCCGAGCTCCAAGGAATCACCGTCCTCAACATGAACGACCTCGCGAAAGCCGTCCGTCCGGTCGTCCTGCCGGGGGAGGAGATCACCGTGCGCGTCATCCAGGAGGGCAAGGAGTCCGCACAGGCGGTCGGATACCTCGAGGACGGCACGATGGTCGTCGTCGAGAACGGCGCGAGGCACATCGGATCAGAGCTTTCGGTCACCGTGATGCGAGTCCTTCAGACGGTCGGTGGCCGCATGATCTTCGGCCATCCGAAAGGTGAGGTCACCGAGACTCGCCGGCCTCGTGCCATCGATCGCTAAGAGCGGCGCGGTCTGCGCCATCCTCGCGGCGGGCAGCTCGACGCGTGCGGGGACGGACAAGATCACCGCTGACCTCGGCGGTCACCCGGTGCTCGTGTGGTCGCTCGCCTCGGCCATCGCCTCAGGAGCGTTCGAGCGGATCGTGATCGTCGTGCGCCCGGATGTACCGCGCGGTCCCATCGAAGCGATCGTCCGATCGCGCGCGCCGGAGGCGAGCGTGGTGGCGGGCGGAGAAACACGAACGCAATCGAGCTGGGCGGCTCTCGCCGCGGCGGACGACGCCGACGTGATCGCGATCCACGACTCCGCGCGCCCATTCGTGCCTCCGTCGCTCTTCGCCCGCTGCGTCGAGATCGCCCGACGCGAAGGGACGGCCGTCGCCGGGCTGCCGCTCGCGGACACGGTGCGGCGCGCGGACGAGGCGGGCGTCGCTATAGAAGAGGTGTCGCGCGAAGGCCTCTGGTCGGCGCAGACCCCGCAGGCGTTCCAGCGCGAGGTCCTCGAGCGCGCCCGGGTCGCAGTTGCGGATCGGTCCTTCGGCGACGACGCGGCCGCCGTGCGCGCCGCGGGACTCCCGGTGCGGATGGTGCTTGGCGAGCGCCGCAACTTGAAGATCACGACCATGGAAGACCTCGGATACGCGCGGGAACTGGTTGCGAAGGGCCTCGTCGGCATGCCCGCGCTGCAGATCCGCTAGCCGTGCCGCAGCGGGCCGGCCTCGGGTACGATATTCACCGTCTCGCGGCGGGCCGCCGCCTGGTCTTGGGCGGTGTCGCGATCGAGCACCCGAAGGGGCTCGCTGGCTACTCCGATGGTGACGTCCTCCTCCACGCGGTCATGGACGCGGTCCTCGGAGCGGCGAACCTCGGCGATCTCGGATCGCACTTCCCGAGCGACGATCCGCGTTTCGCTGGCGCGGACAGCCAGGAGCTGTTGCGCCAGGTCGGATCGAAGGTCCGCGAGGCGGGCTACGCCGTCGTCTCGATCGACGCGACGATCATCGCGGAGGCGCCCCGCTTAGGCGCCCACGTCGCCGCGATGCGTCAGGCGATCGCGCGCGGATTGGCCGTCACGCTCGAAAGCGTGAGCGTCAAGGCCAAGACGAACGACGGCCTGGGCGAGATCGGTGCCGGCGATGCGATCGCCGCGTTGGTGGTGGCTCTCGCGACGAACTAGCGCCAAGGAGAACGAACTGATCCAGCGGCCCGAATCCGGAAACCTCCGCATCTACGACAGCGCCTCGCGATCGGTGAAGCCGCTCGTGCCGCTGCGTCCCGGTGAAGTCGGCATGTACAACTGCGGCCCGACGGTCTACGACCGCCAGCACGTCGGCAATCTGTACAGCTACCTCGTCGCCGACGTCGTTCGTCGGACATTCGAGTACTTCGGGCTCCGCGTGAAGCAGGTCATGAACATCACCGACGTGGGCCACATCGTCGACGACGCCGACGCGGGGGTCGACAAGATGGCCCTCGGCGCCGAGCGCGCGGGCAAAATGCCGCTCCAGATCGCCGACGAGTACACGCGCCTCTTCATGGAGGACCGGCGCCGCTTGAACGTCCTCGACCCGCACGTGATCCCGAAGGCGACGGACCACATCCCCGAGATGATCGCGCTCATCGAGCGGCTCTTCGCGAAGGGCAACGCGTACGTTGCCGCGGACGGCGTGTATTTCGACGTGACGACCTTTCGCGGTTACGGCACTCGCCTGAACGCCGAGTTGCCGGAGCAGCGGATCGCTGGCGCGCGCGTCGAGGTGAACGAGAACAAGCGGCATCCGTCGGACTTCGCGCTGTGGCGTCGCGCCAAGGCCGGCGACCTCCAGCAATGGGATTCGCCCTGGGGCCGCGGGAATCCGGGATGGCACATCGAGTGCTCGGCCATGTCAATGAAGTACCTCGGCGAGACATTCGACCTGCACTCCGGCGG
>WNGH01005753.1_pt1 | contig 12200 bp, 12 predicted proteins | sample 5400631 | NCBI WGS metagenome assembly WNGH01 (sample SAMN13153373, study PRJNA577476) | soil metagenome | isolation source: 115 cm soil or saprolite under Garry oak tree replicate 1 | place: USA:California | collected 2016-06-15 | reverse complement strand
TAGGCAAAGCCCTGCTGCACGACGAGGTCGCTGAAGATGAAGTCGCCCATGAACTCGCTACGGAATCCGCCTGGCACGCCGACCACCAGTTTGTGGTTCCAGTTCGCGGCGGCGGGCAGCCGCAGGAGCCAGCGCGCATTCGCATCGTCGGCCATCGCGCCGGTGATCTGAAGACCGGGGAACGTGCGGCTCGGGTCGATCGCCGTGCGGAACGGCGCATCCGGCGACACTGCCTGCGCGTCGGTGCGCGGCGTGAACGCGTTCGGCGGGAGGCCAAGGCGCGAGTTGTCGGGCGGCGTCGTCGCGTCGTTACGGGTCGTGAGATCCGTGCTCTCCAGGCACGTGAGATCGGTCACGATCCCGGTCAGCGCCTTCGTAATCGCCGCGCAGTCGGCGGCGGCGGGCATCGAGAGCACCAGAGTCGAGGGGACAACGGCGAGCACGGCGAGAACCAAGGATCGCATGGCAATCCTCCATGGTGGCCCTACCCCAGCTCAGGATACCGCGCCGGCCTCCTCGGGCAAGTCGAGCGGCAATCGTGGTGATGCCGTCCGTCGATCTTGCAGGGAGGCGCAACCCTGGACCGCCTCAGTCGTAGAATTTGGGAAGCATTCCCAGTGTCTTCCACTGCTCGGGGTCGTGATGGAAGATGACCATCGCCCTTTCGGCCTCGATGATCCGTTGCAGCCGCGTCATCGAGGCCCACACGGTCACCGGCGCCACCCGCGGCGTTCCGTCATGATCCCGCACTCCAGGTTCGCGCGTTGCGGAATGACGCCAGCCGGCAGCACCACGGTGCCCGTGTTGGCCAAACTCCTCTACGCGATCACGTAACGGCGTCGGTCCCGCGCGAACGCTACGCATCCCTTGTCCAAGCGACCACCTGGCGACGCAATCTCGGGGCTCGTTTGACAGGTCCGGAAGCGGTTCCTACACTAGCGCCCGCCATGGGCGCCGAGGCGCGCGTCGTCGGACTGTCGTGTCTGCGTTGCCGCGCGCGCTTCGAGGAGCCGCGTCTCTTTGCGGGCTGCCCGCGCTGTCGCGCCGAGGGCGTCGCCGTGAATCTCAGCGTCGAGTACGATCTCTCGCCGCTCGCCGGCGTCACGCCCGACACGTTCGGCACAGCCGCGCGCGGGCTCTGGCGCTTTGGTCCAGTGTTGCCAGTGCGGACCGCACGTCCCATCTCGCTCGGCGAGGGCGCGACGCCGCTCGTCCATCTCGAACGTCTCGGTCGTCGGCTCGGGTTGCCGCGGCTCTACGCGAAGGATGAGAGTCAGAATCCGACGTGGTCGTACAAGGACCGGCTGTGCGCGACGGCCGTTACGCACGCCGTCGAGACCGGCGCACGTGTCATCACCATCTCTTCCACGGGCAATCACGGCGCCTCCACCGCGGCCTATGCCGCACGCGCCGGGTTACCGTGCGTCATCTTCACGCTGGCGTCGGTCCCCGAGACGATGAAGACGCTGATGCAGGCGTATGGCGCGGCGGTCGTCGCCTGCCCGACATCGGAGTCGCGGTGGGAACTGATGCGTCAAGGGATCGAGCGCTTCGGGTGGTATCCGACGAGCGGCTTCGTCACGCCACCCGTTGGCTCCAATCCGTGGGGCGTCGAAGGATACAAAACGATCGCCTACGAGCTCGCCGAAGACCTCGGCTGGACGGCGCCCGACGTCGTCGTCGTGCCGAGCGCCTACAGCGACGGGCTCTACGGAATCTGGAAGGGATGGATGGAGCTGCAAACGCTCGGTCTCGTGAAGCACACGCCGCGCATGATCGCCGCGGAGCCCTTCGGTCCCCTCGCCGCGGCACTCGAGCGCGGGCTGCAAGCGCCCGAGCCGGTCGAGGCGCCGGCGCCATCCGTCGCGTTCTCGATCGCCTCGCGCTACGGGACGTGGCAGGGGCTCGCCGCGCTGCGGGAGTCGGGCGGCGCCGGGGTGCGAATGACCGACGAGGGCGTGCTCGAAGCCCAGCGCGCGCTCGCCCGCGAAGAGGGCCTGTACGTCGAACCCTCGTCGGCGGCGTCGCTGACGGCGGTCATGCAGCTCGTCGCACGCGGCGCGCTCGATGGGCAGCAGACGATCGTCGTCGTCCTGACGTCCGGCGGCCTCAAGGACCCGGGCGCGACGCGCGCGTGGCTGCCACCCGTGCCGGTGGCCGACGGCAACTTTGATCGTCTCCTCGCCGTGCTCCACGAGGCGTATGGACTGCGGCTGGACCGATAGTCTCGGTCTGGCGCTGATGGGCCACGGCCTGCCGGGGCGCGCGACTGAATGGGCGCGCGCCGCCGAGCGAAGCGGCGTCGGCAGCGTCTGGATCATGGAGGATTACTTCCGTCCGGGCGCCTACGCGGTCGCGGCGGCCGCGGCCGCGGTCAGCGTCCGCGGCGTGATCGGCCTCGGGGTGGTCAACCCGTACACGCGACACCCCGCCGTCGTGGCGATGGAGACCGCGACGCTGGCGGCGATTGCGCCCGGTCGCGTCGTGCTCGGCCTGGGCAGCAGCAACCGGCACTGGATCGAGCACCAGATGGGGATCCCCTTCAAGACGCCGCTGCGCGGCCTGCGCGAAAGTGTCGAGATCGTGCGCCGGTTGCTGAACGGTGAGCGCGTCACATACGCCGGCGAGCTGTTCGCGGTGAACGACGTGAAGCTGGAGGCGCCGCCGCCCAGCCGCGTGCCGATCATGCTGGGCGTCAAGGGCCCGCGCGCGCTCGCGCTGGCGGCCGAGATTGCCGACGGCGTCCACTGCTCCATCCTCGCCTCGCCGGCCCACGTGCGGCGCGTGCGCGCCACCACTGCAGGCGCCCGCGGAGACTTCAAGGTCATCGCGTACATTCCCGTGGCCGTGTCCGACGACGGGGCCCGGGCCCGCCAGTGGATGCGACCGCTCGTCGCGCACTACCTGGGGCTGCTCCACGGCCAGTCGATCCTGGAAGACGCAGGAATCCCGGCGGCCCGCTCACAGCCGTTCCGCGAGGCCTTCATCACGGGACGCGCCGCCGCTGCCGACCTGGTGACGAACGACCTCCTCGACGCCGTGGCAATCGCGGGGACGCCGGCCGAGTGCCGCTCTGCGCTCGAGCGCTGGGCCGAGGCGGGCCTCGACGCCGTAATCGCCGTGGTGCCGGAGGCGGGCGACCTCGCCGTCCAGATCGAGCGGATCGGCCGCGAGCTGTCGCCGGCGTGGAGGCAGCTGCGATGCCGCTGAGGTTCGGCGTCCACATCCCGACGTGCATCGAGGGGATGATGTACCCGGTGCCGTTCGCCAGGCCCGAGGACATTCTGCCGACCGCGCAGCTCGCCGAGCGCGTCGGCTTCGACTCGGTGTGGGGCAACGACCACATGACCACCCAGCGCTACGTGCAGCGCGAGTGGCCGCAGCCGCCGAACTTCTACGAGCCGCTGATCACCTTCACGTGGGTGGCGGCGCGCACGGAGCGCATCAAGCTCGCCACCGGGATCATCGTGCTGCCGATGCGCACGATGCCGGTGCTGGCCAAGCAGGTCGCCACGCTCGACCAGCTCTCGGGTGGGCGCGTGGTCCTCGGCGTGGGCACTGGCGCGTATCGAGAAGAATACGAGGCGCTCCACCCCGACGCCAAGGACGCCAGGCGCGGCGACATCGTAGACGAGGGGATGCGCGCGCTGCGGCTGCTCTTCACCGAGCGCAAGGCGTCGTTCGCCGGCAAGCACGTGCGCTTCCAGGACGTGGAGTGTTTCCCCAAACCGCGCCAGGCGCCGCTGCCGATGTACGCGGGCGGCAATCACCCGGAGGTCCGCCGGCGCGCGGGCGAGTACGGCGAGGGCTGGATGCCGGCGGTGCTCTCGCCCGAGGAGATCAAGAAGGGCGTGGACGACGTCCATCGCGCGGCGGCCAAGGCGGGCCGCGACGGCGGGCGCATCGACATCGCGCCGCAGTTCGCCTGCTCGATCGGGCGCACGCACGACGAGGCGGTGAAACGCTTCCACGGCTCGCAGCTCTACAAGCACCTGGAATCGCTCAAGCGCTCCACGCTGCGCGAGCAGACGGGCGGCTTCGAGCAGCGCAACCTGATCGGCAGCCCGCCGGAGATCTGCGAGCGCATTCGCGTCTACCAGCAGGCGGGCGTCACCACGCTCTCCGGCCTGCTCTTCGTCGCCAACAGCGTGCCCGAGATGCAGGAAGCGATCGACCTCTTCGGGCGCGAAGTGATTCCCAATTTCAAGTGAGCGTCCCCAACGTCAGGTGAGAGAAAGATGAACGCACACCGGCGCCAGCGGCTGACCGCCGTGCTCGAGGCCGAGGGCCTCGACGCGATCATCGGCACCACGACCGAGAACGTGTACTACGTGAGCGGCCTGCGCTCGATCTCGCACGCGCTCTTCCGCGGGCTCGAGCTCTACGCGATCTTCACGCGGCGGGGCACCGCGCTGGTCATCCCCTTCATCGACACGACGGGCGTGGCCTCCGACCGGATCCAGGTCGACCACGTCGCCTGCTACGGCAAATTCTTCTTCGAGTACTCCGACGACCCCGGCGAGATCGGGCGCAAGATCCGCGAGTGGACCCGCTCGCCGGCGCCGAGCCCGGCGGACGCGTTGTCCGGCGTGCTGGGCGACCTCGGCGTGCTGGGCCGGCGCATCGGGCTCGACGAGGGCAATCTCTTCGCCCCCACGTGGAAGCGCGTGGAGGAGAAGCTCGCCGGCACCACGCTGGTGCCGGCCTATCAGATGTTCCGCCAGGCGCGCATGGTGAAGGGCCCTGACGAGGTCGCCGCGCTGGAAAAGGCGGCGCTGATCGCCGAGGACGGCATCGCCGCCGTCCTGAAGATGCTCGCGTCCGGCGTGACCGAGCGCCAGGCGGCGCGCGTCTATGAAGAGGAGGTGCTGCGCAAGGGCGCCGAGCCGTTCTTCACCGTGGTGACCATCGGCGAGCGCGCGGCGCTGGCCGACGTCTATCCCACCGACCGCGCGCTGCGCGCCGGCGACCTCGTGCGCTTCGACCTCGGCTGCCTCGTCGGCCCGTACCGCTCGGACATCTCGCGCACCGCCGTGCTCGGCAAGCCCAGCGAGAAGCAGGCGCGCTATTACTCGGCGATCCTCGCCGGAGAGCGCGCCGCGATCGCCGCGATGAAGCCTGGCGTGGCGGTGAGCCAGCTCTTCGAGATCGCCGTGCGCGTCACGCGCGAGAACGGACTGCCGCACTACCAGCGCCACCACGTCGGCCACGGCATCGGGCTCGAGCCCTACGATCCGCCGACGATCAACGCCAGCACGAGCACCGCGCTGGAGGCCGGCATGGTCTTCTGCGTGGAGACGCCCTATTACGAGCACGGCTGGGGCGGCGTGCAGGTCGAGGACGCCGTGGAGATCACACCTGGCGGCTCGCGCACGCTCACTCGCTCCAGCCAGGACCTCGCGATCATCGGATGACAAGGAGGCCAGCGATGCGATACGCGCTCACGCTCGCCCTGCTGCTCGTCATGGCGTTCTCCGCCGGCGCCCAGGCGCCGCCCATCAAGATCGGCTTCGCATCCGCCATGAGCGGGCCCGCCGCCATCACCGGCGAAGGCGTGAAGTGGGGCGCCACGCTCGCCGTGGAGGAGATCAACGCCAAGGGCGGCGTCATGGGCCGCAAGCTCGAGGCCTACTTCGCCGACAACAAGGCGCAGCCGGGCGAGGCGGTGAGCGCGGTGCGCAAGCTGGCCGACGTGGACCAGGTGGACGTGATCATCGGCCAGACGCACAGCGGCGCGTGCCTCGGCGCCATGCCGGTCGTGAAGGAGATCGGCATCCCGATGGTGATCGAGGCGTGCTCGCATCCGAAGATCCGCGAGCTGAGCGGCAAGGGCGGCAACGAATGGACGTTTCGCGTGGCGCTCGACGACGAGATCATGGCTCACACGTTCGCCCGCTACATCGCGCGCACCGGCGTGAAGTCGTCCTCCATCCTGGCCATGAACAACGACTTCGGCCGCGGCGCCGCCATCGCCTACGAGGCGGCCTTCAAGAAGGCCAACGTCAAGCTGCTCTCGACCGACTTCTTCGACCCCGGCCAGCCGGACTACCGGCCGGTGCTCACGCGCATCAAGCGGGCCGGCGCCGAGTCGATCCTGGCCGTCATCCTGGCCAGCGACGGCGCGCCGTTCATGCGCCAGTACCACGAGGTCGGTCTCACCCAGCGCGTCTTCTCGCGCGGCAGCCTCACCACCGCCGAGTTCCTCCACCAGGTGAAGGACAATCCGAAGATCGGTGACGGCGTGATCGAGGCCAGCTACTGGATCAACACGCTCGATCCCGAGTGGGACAAGAAGTGGACCGAGCGCTACAAGGTGCCGCCACGCGTCCACGGCTCGCTGGCCGCGATCACGCTCAAGTGGGCGGTGGTGCCCGCGCTGGAGATCGCGCTCAAGAAGCACGGCAAGGCCGATCGCCAGACCATCCGCGCGGCGCTGGAGGAAGTGGACGTCAAGGACTCGCCGCTCGGCCCGATCAAGTTCGACGCCAACCACCAGGCGTGGATCAACATGATCCTGATCGAGATGCGTGACGGCCAGCTCAAGATCCTCGAGAAGCTGCCGACGAGCCCGGCGCTACTGAACTGATCTTCGACCTGCTCGAACAGCTGCTGCACGGGGCCACCCTGGGGGCGATGTACGCCATGGTGGCTGCTGGGCTGGCGCTCATGCTGGGCGTGGCGCGGCTGATCAACTTCGCCCACGGCGAGTTCTTCATGCTCGGCGCGTACGCGTTCTGGTACGCCTACAGCGAGTGGGGCCTGCCCTACCCGCTGGCCGCGCTGCTGGCGCCGGCGGTGATGGTGCTCTTCGGCATCGCCTACCAGCGCAGTGTGATCCGTGCGATCCTGCCGCGCTCGTGGCACGTCCAGCTCATCGCCACGCTGGCGACGTCCATCGTGCTCACGAACCTCGCCATCATCGTGCTGGGCGCCCAGCCCAAGGAAGTGCCGACGATGCTGTCCTCGCGCATCCTCGCGCTCGGGGGCTTTCGCATCGTCTGGCAGCGCTTGCTGGTGCTGGCCGCCGCGCTGCTGATCTTCTGGGCGCTCCAGCGCTTCGTGGCGTGCACGCGTACGGGCAAGGCCATGCGCGCGATGTCGCAGAACCGCGAGGCGTGCGCGGTGGTGGGCGTGGACGTGCAGCGCGTGGCCATGGTCACCTTCGCGCTCTCCGCCGCGCTCGCCGCGGCCGCCGCCGCGCTCGTCTCGCCGCTCTTCAACATCTTCCCCGACATGGGCACCACGCTCACCTTGAAGGCGTTCGCGGCGGTGGTGGCCGGCGGCTTCGGCTACGTCAACGGCGCCATCGCGGCCAGCTTCCTGATCGGCCTGACCGAGGCGTTCGCCGGCAGCTACATCTCCTACGCCTACAAGGACGCCATCGCGTTCCTCATCATGATCGCGGTGCTCCTGTGGCGGCCGCAGGGCTTGTTCGGCCGGCGGATCGGGATCTGACATGCGCCGAGCCGGCTGGCTCGCGCTCGGCCTCGTCGTCGCGACGGCGCCGTGGATCGTCGCGGCCGTGGTACCGCGCCAGCAGCGCTACGTCCTGCACGTCCTGATCTTCACCGCGCTCTTCGCCGCGCTCGCGCTCTCCTACGATCTCGTCGTCGGTCACGTGGGCAGCCTCTCGCTCGCGCACCCGGCCTTCTTCGGCGTCGGCGCCTACACGGCGGCGATCCTCGCCACCGGCGCGCGCTGGCCGTTCGTGGCCGACGTGCTGGCGGCCGCGCTCGGCGCCGCGCTCGTGGCGGCGCTGGTCGGCGTGCCGCTCTTCCGCCTAGCCGAGCACGCGTTCGCCGTCGGCACGCTCGGCCTCGCGCTGGTGGCCTCTGTCGTCGCCAACAACTGGGTGGAGGTCACGCGCGGGCCACTGTGCATCACCGGCATTCCCAAGCCGACGCTCGCCGGGCTCGCGATCACCACGCTGCCGGCCTACTACTGGCTGGCGCTGGCCGCGCTCACGGGCGTCGCGCTCCTCTACCGCGGGCTGACGACCTTCCGCCTGGGGCGCGCGTTCCACGCCGTGCGCGACAACGAGCCGCTGGCCGGCGCCGCTGCCATCAACCCGCTCAAGTACCGGCTGCTCGCCTTCACGATCGCCGCGGCGCTCGCCGGCGGCATCGGCGCGCTGTACGTCCACTACCTCTCGGTGATGTGCCCCGAGGAGATGACCGTCGCGCTCACCGTCAATCTCCTGGTCATCGTCTTCCTCGGCGGCGTGGGCAGCCTGCGCGGAGTCATCGTCGGCGCCGTTCTCTTCACCGCGCTTCCCGAGGTGCTGCGGCTGGCGCCGACGTGGCGCCTCGTGATCTACGGCATACTCCTGCTGCTCGTCGTCGTGCGGTCACCCGAAGGCATCGAGAGCCTGCTGCGCCGCGCGACGGCATCCCGCTCCGCCGGCTGATGGCGCTGCTCGAGATTCGCGGCCTGATCAAGCGCTTCATCGGCGTCACGGCCGTCGACCGGGTGGATCTCGCGGTCGAGCGCGGTGAGCTCGTCAGCCTGATCGGCCCGAACGGCTCGGGTAAGACGACGCTGTTCAACTGCGTGACCGGTTATGTCGCCGCCGACGGTGGGCAGGTGCTCTTCCGCGGCCGCGATCTGACCAACGCCCCGTGCCACCGGGTGGCGAGGCTGGGGATCGCCCGCACGTTCCAGCAGGTCAGCGTGTTTCCGCGTCTCAGCGCGCTCGACAACCTCCTGGTCTTTCTGCAGCAGCACCAGGAGGAGCGCTTGCTGGCCCGCCTGCTCCGCACCCGCCGTCTGCGGCGACTGGAGGCGGACGCCATCGAGCGCGCGCGCGGGCTCCTCGAGCTGGTCGGCCTGGCCCATCGCGCCGACGCCGCCGCCGGCGCTCTCTCTTACGGACAGCGCAAGCTTCTGGCGTTCGCCGCCGCGCTCATGTCCGATCCCGAGCTGCTCCTTCTCGACGAGCCCGCGGCAGCCGTGAATCCCACGATGATCAACCAGATGAAGCAGCACATCCTCGCGCTGCACCGTCAGGGCAAGACCGTGCTGTTGGTCGAGCACAATATGGAGGTGGTCATGGACATCTCCCAACGCATCGTCGTGCTCGATCACGGCCAGAAGATTGCCGAGGGGCCGCCGGAGGCCATTCGCCGCGACGCGCGTGTGGTCGAGGCCTATTTTGGCCGCTGACGGCGGCGCGCTGCTGGAGTTGCGTGGAGTCGTCGCCGGCTACGACGAAATCGAGGTGCTCCGCGGCGTCTCGTTGGCGGTGCGCACCGGTGAGATCGTCTGCATCATCGGCGCGAACGGCGCCGGCAAGTCCACGCTGCTCCGGACCGTGTTCGGTATGGTGCCGGCGCGCGCGGGCACGATCCGCTTCGCCGGCGAGGAGATCGCGAACCGGCTGCCGACGGAGGTGGTCAAGCGCGGGGTCGGCTATGTCCCGCAAGGCCGGTGCAACTTCCCGGCGATGAGCGTCGAAGAGAATCTCGAGATGGGCGCTTACCTGCGGCGCGACGCAGCGGTGCCGAGGGACATCGCGGCGTCGCTCGAACGCTTTCCGGTCCTGGCCGCCAGGCGTCGCGACCTCGCCGGTACGCTCTCGGGCGGCCAGCAACAGATTCTCGAGATGGCCATCGCGCTGCTGCTGCACCCGCGACTGTTGATGGTCGACGAGCCGTCGCTGGGCCTCGACCCTCGCATGGTCGAGATCGTGTTCGACGCGCTGCTGGCGATCAACCGCGACGGGACGACGATCCTGATGGTCGAGCAGAACGCGAAGAAGGCGCTCTCCGTGTCGCACCGGGGCTTCGTGCTGGAGCTCGGCCGCAACCGCTTCGAAGGCACGGGGCGCGAGCTGCTCGAGAACGCCGACGTGCGCCTGCACTACCTCGGTGGATAGAGCGGCGTGTGGAGCTCGTCAACCTGCGAGTGGAAGCGTGGAAGCCGAGGCACATGGACGGGGAGCGCGCGTCGAAACGCGCACGGCCGAAATCACGCGAGTCGAGCGCCAGGCCAGGAACCGAGTGCAGCTTCCGGCGCGAGCCGGCCGGTGCGCTGCGGACATCATCGGACGTGTGAAACCCAACAGTCTCCTGGCTGTCGATCGAGAGGATGCATGCCGGTCACGGCGACCATCTCGTCCAACAGCCGATGCTTGTCGGCTCGGCTGGCCTGCTGGGACCGCTCCCGCTGCACGGCGGCGTACTCGCGCAAGCTGGCTCGCGTCACGGTGGCCTCCACGGGCGGATTGGTAACCGTGACTTCTGATCTACGAGCCTCGGTTCGGTAACCGAAATTTTGAGTCGATGCGGGGCCTTGACCTCGTAAGCGCCCCTCAATAGACTCCCGTCAACTAGCCCTAATCTGAAAATAACTCAGGCGATAAGGGCATGTTCGATTCCCGTGTAGAGCGCTTGGGTCGCCGGGTTCTCGGAAAGCCGGAGAACGTTGCGGCCGCCGATCCGGGCGAGGCGACCGGCCCGCGCGATCAGCAAGAAGCGCAGCGTGCGCATGCTGCGGAGCAGATAGGCGTAGGTGCGTTTGCGCGAGCGGCGCTTGGGCTCGGCGAGCGTGTCGAGCTGGAAGTTTCGGGCGAGGTTGTAGGCGAGGACGCTCAATTGCTGCCAGGCGCTGTTGGCGCCGTAGTGGTTGGTGGGCACGACGTCGAGGGCGAACTCGCCCTTGAGCTCGGCCAGGGTCTTCTCTTGGGCGCCCCGGCCACACACGAAGGCGAAGAGGGCCGGGAGGCCCAAGGCCATGTTGGTGGCGACGGCGTAGTACTCGAAGTGCCCGTCGTCGGGCGTGAAGAGGTCGAGCTGGAAGTTCTTCGCCGTCTGATGCCGCACGTGCTTGCGGTAGATCATCACGCGGAGCCGCAGGTTCCATTGCGGAATCGCCAGCGCGTGTTCGAAGCCGGTCACGCCGGGCGCCAGCGGGAGCCACGTGCGCGCCTCCGCGGCCAGGTGTTTCAGGGGCAACCAACTCCAGTACCCGACCTTGATGGCGTAAGCGCAGCGCCGCTGGGTGAGGAGGCACAGGATGTCGCGCTGGAAAAACGCGGCGTCCATGCGGAACTCGAGGGGAACGGCCCGCCCGACGCGGGCCTGGAGGCCGTCGATGAGGTCGCGCAGGAAGGCGACGGCCTGCTTCGAGTCATGGACGTTCCCCGGACGATTCTTGAGGCGGAGGATGTGGCCGGTCTGGGCCAGATGCGCGAGGAGCGGGTAGTAGCTCAGGTGCTTCCGATGATGAGGATTGAAGCCGCGGAAGGCCCACTGCACGGTGGCTCCCGTGGACACGACGGTCCCATCGACGTCGATGGTCAGGCGGGGCAGCTTGAGTTTCGTGATGGCCTCGATCACGAGATCACGATTGAGGTGGACCAAGGGCGCCAGGGTGGCGCGGGTGAACTGCTTGAGCCAGTTGCTGACGGTGTGGGCCGTCGGCACGCGGGCCACGCCACAGAAGCGGGCGAGGAGCGGGTCGCCGGCGAGATAGCGCAGGTGTTCAAGGCGCCGGGCGCCGACGTAGAACAACGCCACCACCAACAGCGCCAGCCGAGCCCCACCGTAGTCGCTCGGCACAGCGGCCACCGCGCGACGCAGACGCGCCATCACGTCGAGCCGGTGCAGGTAGCGGCGCACCAGCTCAAGGCCACCGTACGACGTGAGATCCTGCTGTACGAACTCGATCGGCAGATCACCCTTGACCACTCGCCGCAGGCTCCGTACGCTCAAGCGCATCAGAGGGGCACGAACTCGATCGGCAGATCACCCTTGACCACTCGCCGCAGGCTCCGTACGCTCAAGCGCATCAGAGGGGCCTCCAGTGTGAAGGGAGTGACATTGGCGTGTTCTCCCTTTCGATAGCACAGGAGGCTCCTTTGACTCACATCGATCGCAACTTCACCAGCCAGTTATTTTCGGATCAGGGCTAATCGTCAAGGTTCTCGACAAACCCGGCATGCTGGGCGATGTGGCGCTCGTGATGGCGCAGGCCAACATCAACATCGACTCGATCTACGTCACCACGAAGGGACACGTTGTGCTCGGCGTCGATGACTTGGACGGGGCTATCCAGGTTGCAGCGGGGATGGCAGTCATGGCCTTCGAATGACCGCGGTCATCAAGACTGCTAAAGCGCTCGGGCTGACGATCCCCCAGTCGCTGCTCCTGCGGGCAGATCAGGTCATCGAGTGATCATGAGCGCGGCGCTCACCCACGCAG
>WNGH01008521.1_pt1 | contig 12201 bp, 9 predicted proteins | sample 5400631 | NCBI WGS metagenome assembly WNGH01 (sample SAMN13153373, study PRJNA577476) | soil metagenome | isolation source: 115 cm soil or saprolite under Garry oak tree replicate 1 | place: USA:California | collected 2016-06-15 | reverse complement strand
ATGGAGTAGACATGTGTTGATGGATGCGCGAGTCACTCTGTTTCAAATGCCTGGCTTTTGAATCTCAGCGTGCGAGCATTCTCCGTGACGGTACGCACGGTCTGTTCCGGCACTCCACCGGGAATCTGAGCCTGGATCTCGAGCGTTACCGTGACATCGGCACCGACGAGTCCAACCAAATGCGTGATCACCTCGTCCGCGATGCGACCCGCATCGCGCCCCGTACGCGTTGGATCGAGCAGGACGGTTCCGTGAAAGCGCCGCGGCTTGGGCGCGACGGCTGGCCCGACCGGCGTGGGTACTACGCCTCCAGCCCCTGGTGTTGTAGTGATGGTGCCGCCCCCTGCCGCTGGTGCTACGGCCGCCTTTGCTTCCGCATCAAGCTGCACGCGCGCCACACTCGGTTTGACCAGGACGCCTGAATCCGCCTCCGAGATCGCGACTTGTTGCGCCGCTCGCAAGCCGCGATAGCGGCTGCCTGCTTCGTCGTATCCGTCTGCATAGGCAAACGCATCTTGCTCCCACGTGAGCAGGCTGATACCGCTCCGCATTGCATCGACGAGGACCGCAGGACCTTGCAGTCGCGGGAGATAAAGGTAGCGTGCGAAGTCCTCCATCAACTGACGGATCGCGACATGGTCGCCACGCCATAGCGGAATCTTGTCCAAATCCATACGAAGGCGTGACGCAGCAAAGCCTGTAATCAACAACTCGTCGCTCTTTAACTTCTTGCTGGCGCGCACTGCAAGTGCGTCCTGGCCGGAAAGTCGGATCGCCTGCCACTCCACCGCTGACTGTGGCGTCGCTTGTGTTGGAACCAATAGCCATTGGTAAGCCTCCGGCAACCTTGCCGCCACGGCGCCATCCGCCGCTTGTTTTTGCGTCTCTGCTTGCTTGAGCTGATGAGGATCGAGATTCAACGTGTCCTTCTGTTCAACGATGGATTTCCAGGCGAGAAAGCGCCGCACTGCCTCGTCGAGGTCCTGCAGACGGGTCCGGTCTACGGCAAGAAAGACGAGCGTATTCCGGAAGAGCCGCGGACTGTTGCCCCGCGATTCGAGGATAGCCTTCGCCGCCGTTTCGGCAGGATTAGCCAGCTCCTTGCTATATGGGTGATCGGGGCCGAGCACAACCAGCCGTGCTGCAAAATCGTCGGGCACGTCCTGGCTCGAAGTGGGCAGCGCATGAATGCGGTCGAAATCACCGGCCCGCCTCAGGTCAGCGCGCAAGCGCGTGTCCAGCTCCTGCACGACTTTGTCCGTATCACGCAATAGCTGCGCAGCGCGGTCTTCAGCGAGCTTGGTCACTGTCGGCTGAGTCGAATACCAGTATCGCGGGCCGTCCTGGTATAGATAGGTGGCGGCTCCGGCGAGGCGCCGTAGCGCATCCCCGAAAACCGCGGGGGACTCGCCAGGCATCACGCAGCCTAGCTTCACTCGCCGATCCTCCAGCCCGCGGTGAGCCGCCGTGGTCGTGGGCGCCGATCCGAGGTAGATCGCCCGCGCTACGCGTCGGCACGCCGCGAACTTGCCGAGATTTGGCACTTCGCCGTCTATGCGCAACGGCAGCGAGTTAGGGCCGTCCACGTCGCGCTCGATTACCGGCACCCAGTTGTCAGGCAGGTAACGCGTCAGCTCGAACTGCACCCGAGGATCGTCGATCGCGATGTTCGCGGGCAGGATCAGCGGATTGCGATCGCCTTTCTCCCACAGGCTATGAATCGCCGCCGCCATTAGGCGCAACACCCCGCGCGTGCGCTGGAACTTCACCAGCGTAGACCAATCGCTGTAGAGCCGGTCGAACACTTCCGGATGAATCGGGTACGCGGCCTTGAGGCGCTTTTCGTAATCCGCGTCGCGGCACTCGGGCGGGAACTCCTGCTGCTGTGTGCGGTAGAAATCGTAAAACTCGCGTGCCACCACGTCCCGCGCCTTGAATTGACCGGGGTTCACCATCGGCTCGAAAAGTCTGCGGCGCACAATTTCAAAGCTTTCCTCGGCGCTCGCCGGCCGCCACGAGGACTCGACCCGACCGATAACGTTGCGCAATCTCGCGAGGGCATCGCGTCCCCGCTGTCCACCCACCTCCACGTCGTCCGCCTGGGCATGCGGCGAACTTGCGGTATCGGAAGCAGGAAGCGAGATGACGAGCAAACAATTCTTCGCGAGCTTGGCGGACTCCGTGAGCGCCTGCGCAAAGCTGAACTGCGTTTCGAAACTCCCTGCGGGAAGATCGGCCGACTCGTGGAGTTGGCGTGCGTACGCCACCCACTCATCGATAAGAATAAGGCACGGCGCGTATTCGTTGAAAAGCTCGCGCAATACATCGCCTGGGCTCGTCGCCTTTTCGTCGTCCGCGCGGACTCGGGCAAAAGCTTTTTTCGCTTCCTTGGCGCCGCCTGCCGCGTAGCCAAGCTGCCAAGCAAGTTCGCCCCACAGCGTTCGCACGACGGTGCCGTCCGATTTGGTGACCGGGTTGCCCGGTGAAATCTTGTTCCCGACCAGCACCACTCGACGAGCTTGCGGGGGTTTCTGCACGCCAGCCTCCGCAAGCAAGGTATCCGCTCCCCCAAGTTCCTTGGGTGCCGCGCCGGAAAAGAGGTGATAGAGCGCGAGCATCGAGTGCGTCTTGCCGCCGCCGAAGTTGGTCTGGAGCTGCACCACCGGGTCACCGCCCCCACCGCTGAGCCGCTGCACCGCGCCCACCAGCATGCGCTTGAGGCTTTCCGTCAAGAACGTACGGCGAAAGAATTCCCCCGGATGCTTGTACTCATCAGTTCCTTCGCCGAGGTGTACCTGCCACAGATCGGCAGCGAACTCCGCCTGCTGGTACCGCCCGCTCGCAACGTCCTTATGGGGTGTGACCACTTCGCGCCAGGGCTTGAGGCTGCCAGTCGCCTGGCTCTCGATAGCCGTGCCACTGCTCTTACGCTTCTCGCTTCGCACCTGTTCGTCGAAGCGTACGCGCAACAGCTCGTTCTTCATCTTGTCGAGCTCGTCTGCCTGAGGCGCAGAAACGGCGAGCAACAGCCGGGACACAGAATCGAGCGCACGATAAGCGTCATCCCCTGAAAACACCTGCTGATGCGCCCAGCGGTTACGGGTGTCGCGCAATTCGTTCACGAGACTTCGTTCCGCCGGTCCCAACGTGCGGCGGAAAACGTCGTTCCAGGCCTCCCACAATAGCTTCATGAGCGCGGCGGCGTCCCATTGTGCGAGCGCTTTGCTGGCGTTCAGCCGGTCGTCGCCAACGTAACCCACTGCTTGGGCCATAGCGCGATCTTTGTAGACACTCTTCAGTTCTCGCTCGACGAACGGAGCGAGACCCGCCTTTAGAAGTTCGAGCGCCTTGCCGACGCGCTCGTGGTTCGTAATCGCCATAGGTTTTTACATGAGGTGATCGACCTCGATGTCTCCCCAGTGCTGCTTCAGATAATCCGCGACCAGCCTGCGGTGACAGTGATGAGGCTTGTGCTCGCTGCAGAGCAAACAGCCCTCTTCAATGACCCCCTTCGATACCGTCTTCTCGACCTGCCGGCGCGCCATCAGCTCGAGAAACTTGCGTTCGTACACGGCCCAGTCGCCCTTGTTCTTTTTGTACTCGTCGAGGATGTCCTGAGTCGGTGCGAGTTCCGGCATATGCACGTAGTCCATGCCGCAAATTTGCTTCGCGAAATATGCAAGATCCTGCTTCTTCGCGAAGCCGGCAAGTTGGGACACATTGTTGAGCCGCACATCCACCACGCGTTTCGCGCCGGAGCGGCGCAGCAGTTCGAAAAATTGCTCGGCGGTCTTTTGCGTGAACCCGATCGTGAAGACCTTCACTGCTTGACCTCGGAAGTCTCCGTGGCGAGCTGTTCGTCGACGTAGGCGACGCGTTCCTCTTGTTTCGTGCATGCTTCCTCGACCAGCTCGTCTCGATTCTGGAACATGTCCTTGGCATGTAGTCCTACGACATCAAGCAAGCGCGTCATCGCGTCGTAATTCGCCTCGAGCCGGCCGTCAGCGAGGATATGCGCGACAGAAACTCCTTCGCGCTCCAGCGCGCGACCGACGAGCAATGTGCGATGGCAATCCAGCGGCTCTTTCTCGGCGCACATCAATGCGACGCGATACTCGCTCGCCCCTTTGCGTACGCGCTCGATGCCACGCCGGAACAAGTCGGTCTGCGCGAGCCGCCGGTATTGCACGCGGCCGTTCTCGTAGCACGAACGGTCCTCGGACCGCGCGCCCAGTTCCTTGCCGAGAAAGATGTACGCGATGCCCGCGTCTTTGAGCGAGCGTTGCAGCAAGTCCTTGTTGAACTGCGGCTGATGGCGACTGTACGGCGCTGAGCGCACATCGGCAACGGCCGTGACCCCGTGCTGGCGCAGCAAAGCCACGAAGCGCTCGATCGGGTGACTCGAGTGGCCGATGGTCAATACAGTCGGCTCGTTTGCGGTACTCATCGACCCGCCAATTCCCGCGTTATGATCGCAGCGATAAGCTTATAGCAATGCTCCCTGAACGGCTCGCCAAGGCTAACCGTCAAATAACAATCGCCGATCTTATACTCGCCGTCTCCTTTGGGGAGATAGGCATCCTCAATGGCGGCGTCCGTTACCCAAAGCCAATATTGATCACCTCCGTACTCGAATCGGCCCTGAATCCGGCGCTTCGGGTTTCCAAAATCTGCGCCTGGCTGAAAAACATGTAAGCCGATGCCGCGAACATGGATAAGCCGAAGCGAATGGCTGAGAGCACCAGCGAGTGTGACAGGGATCTGGTCGTTGAGCCCGTTGGAAGTGTGATGGCCATTAATCCAGAGGGGGCTGGCTGGGTCTTCCAACTTGTCCAGATCGCGCCACCCAGCCCGACCGGCCTTGGTCCAGTAGGCTTTGTCGTCTAGCAGCCAGTTCTCGCTCTGGTAGCCATGGCCGCGATCTTCTACAAGCGGGATATCGATCATGTCGAGCACACGAGGATCGGCGCCGTCTTCGTACTGGCGTTCATATTTCGAAACTTCTTCATGCTCACGTGCACTCACGGGGCGCAACCATTTGCCTGCACGACGACCGTCGAACTCACGTCCGGCGATGCAGCGCCCCGAAAGCTTACGCGAGTTCGCTAAGCACACGATTCTTTTGACCGTTGCCATCGGCTCGGTGCAAGGCGCTAGAGCAAGCTTTCCTGCATCGGCGTTGCCGCCGCGCCTACCTGACCGAGCCGAACGATCTCCGGCCAGCTCTGCACCAGACCATTGTAGGCCAGCGCCTCTGCTGCGCGCTTCTTGCGCTCGCAGATAGTGTAGAGGCGGTACGCGAGTTCGCGGCCAATCTCTGACTTGGCGCCCAGCTTAGCGACGAGCGCCCCCGCTGCGCCTTCGCCACCCGCCTCCAGCGCGCGGATGAGTTGATGCACCATTTCCCAGGCTGTCAGGCGCGGTTGGGTCGTTGGATCCCACTTGGCAGGCAGTTCGCTCGGCTTGAGTAGCCGTACCTTGCCGCGACTCGAAGCCAGAATTTTCGCCGCGACCATGCCAGCGATGCTAGTGTTCTTGGCCTTAGAAAGGGTCTCCGCCACACCGTACTCGCCCTCGTCGAAGCCAGACTGCTCGAACCACGCCAGCGCCCAACGGCTGTCGGCATCGAAGTCACCTTCCTGCTCGGCTAGCGCCTCGTCGAGCGTTTGATTGATGAGCGACAGCGCCTCGCGCACCGGGAGCGACTTGCCCTCGGCATCGAGCACCTTGGCGTAGCGAGTGTAAACCGCCATGCCCGGACCGATGGCAGCTTGCGCGAGGTCCACCGGCGCGATGTTGCCACGCTGCAAGTGGGTGAGCGCCACCGGCAGCTCGGCCTTGAGCGCGGTGACGAACTCGCCACGAGTCACCGTGCGTGCGTCGGACGCACGGGGCCTGCACATCACCATGATCGCAGACGCAAGAGCATTGGTGTTCAGCCCAATCATTCGTGTTAATCGGTTCGTTCTGATCGGCCAGGTTCCTACGACGGACAGGTTAGCTTTGATGATTCCTTCGAGCATTTCGCTCCAGCCTGTTGACCAACTGCCACTATCTCCCTTCTCTTCAGTCTGTCGATAAGCGTACACAATGGTCATTGGAATATCTGGACGATGGGTTCTGCAGAGACCCGTAAAGACTTCTGTGAACCCTGCTCGAAAGTACAGGTCGGCGCCTGTCTTGTTTTCGTGCCTAAATGGGGAGGCGATAAGCTCCGTCTCCTTCGGAGTCAGCAGCGTCGCGAAGAGAGTTGGATACACTCTTCTCAGCGCTCGCCTGAGCCACACGTAAAAAAAATCGGACAAATCCGCGTAACCGATATTGGCGAAATAGGGCGGATCGGTGGCCACGACGGGACCGGAAATCGAGATGTTTCCCACTGCCCTCGCATCCAGCTGCCGCACGTCTGCTGGCGGTGCGTACGGTTCCACCCAATCGAGCGCGCGAAGCGCTGTCTCAACTTGCTGCAGCCAGTCCCCGACGGATCCGCCGAATGGGTTCGTTTCGGTAAAATCCCACATCATTGGGACAGCATGTCGATCGAAAGCCGGCAATGGCTGCCCCGATCCATTCCGCGAATCTATGTACCAGCGGACAAGGACGTTGTTCGATTGTGCCAGTTTGCCGACGCAGAGCCCGAGGAAAGTCACTACTGCATCAGCATAGGCTTTTGCGTTGCCTTTAGGTTCAGGTATCCCGTCTGTGCGAGACGGCATCCCACATTGCAGTGCTTCTCGTTCGATTTCCTCGGCGATCTTGTCGACCATATCGGCGAACGTTGCCAAACTTTGCTTCTGACGGGCCGTGAAGAGATCCCCGAATCGTGAGAATCCGTACTCTTGTACCCTAAATCCCAACGCTTTCTTGGGAAGTGGCTCGTCGAGCGTTACGGGTATTACTTCGGCAAGCGCTGCCTCTCGATGAGTCTCACTAGCGGCGACATACTGGCGACCCGTCTTCGTCTCACACACAAGCGCAATAAGGTCGAGCCCCATAGCGCCCCGCTTGCCGCAAAGACGTATGTACGGCAGGGGAATTGGAGCTCCGCCTCGAATGCACCGCGCTCCGCCACGCCCCACCGTTGATTCGGGCGCTTCGCCCCTTCTTGCAATACGATAAGTCAAAGGTGCCGAGGGGTTTTCCCACCCAGCCTCAACCCAGCATTCGTCACCCTCTCGCCGTGACAGCCACCAATCGGAAACTAGGGGCGTTGTAGCTCCATGGCGGCTGGGGTCAGGACTTGGCACCGTTCGGGCCCATCGCCACGCCGTTACAGTCTCCCCAGACGGCCCGCTGGGGTACAACGGTGACAGTTTTTCCCACGCCATCTCTCTAACCCGTTTGGCGTAGTAAACGATATCGCCTGCGAACCCCGAAAGTCCGGGCGCACTTCTTACTCGTTCCTCACCGGGGTTCACAGGTCCCTGATCAGCGACTCGCTGGGGGATGGACGTGAGCATCGTCGTGATCAGTACAGGGATCGGATTAAGGTCCGATGCGATTGCCTGCAAACCCAGTCTCTGTGCCTCCAGAACCGTCGATCCGCCTCCGCAAAATGGGTCGACGATAGTAACGGGGGTATCTCCGATGGCCTTCTTAAGCTCGACCCTCGCTTCGTCGAGCACGGACTTCTTACGCCTAATGTCCACTTGCACCAGCCTGCGGATAATGCCGAACAAACGTGAGCGTTCAGCCTCGGCCGCCTCTCCTACGCCAGGATCATCGATGAGCGACGCGAATAAGAAAGCTCGCCAGGCCGGTAGTGGCATAGGGGCGAACCATTTATGAAGGTTTCTGATGTGGCCAGTCTTTCTGTTTTTGTCCTCTATGCACGCCTCATTGATCGCGTCCAAAGGAAGAGCCACCTCGATCAGCTTTTTCTTCATGCTTCAACCACGGCGTTTCTCGCCTTCACAATCACGTCGCTCTGCTAACCAAGGCGGTGCGTATCTGCGGACTGCTCGGTGGGCACGAGCATAGAAGGACGTCGCCTCTCGTACATTTTCAACAAGTACCACAGGCCGAACACAGGGCGCTTTTGAAGTTGGCGGAGTCATGAAGGCTCTCCTGCCCGAGCGAGTAACTCCGCGAAGTCATAGTTGACGCTGGTGACGCCGAAGTCCGGTTCGCGTTGGAACGGTCGACGCACATAGTGTACTCGGTGCGAATCACCGCCTTGGAACTCTACAATGGCAAGAATGAAATCCTCTGGCTTGTTGAGCGAATACAAGATCTCGTTCTTAGTTACGGTAATTGTCCCAGCTCCTGCGGCTCGACCCTTCACTTCGATAAACCGAAGCTTGCCGGTACCAATTTGGCGACTTTCAATGTCGTAGCCCAGTTTTTCATGCTCGCGGTCGATTGGATCAAAACCGAGCTTACGCTCGATACCCATGATGATGGCGCGCGCCCGAGCAGCAGAAACTTGCGTGTCCAGTGGTGCGTGAGTCCCCAAGAGTTTTCGGCCTGACATTGCCGCAACTAGTCCTATCGGAACGACAACGAGCCCGCCGAGAACAACTGGTGGGGACGCGGAGATTTGCCCCTCAAGGCTGAGTTGTTCCATACGCTTTTCCAGCCTCGCTTGCAGGTCGTCTGCGCGCCGTCGTGCTTCTTGCGAATTGACTCGTGCATTGGGCCTGCCTGCCTGTTCCTGAAGCTTCAATTCTTCGGCACGATGGTCCCAGTAAGTGATCTCCTTGGTCAAACGCTCCTTCACCGCGGCGCGCATTTTCTCAACCAAGGCTAGGCGCCGTCCGCGGACTTCCTGTAGGTGCTCCGGCACGACTTGGGCGATCGCGTGTGACTGAGCTTTTTGCTCAAGCTCGCGCTTGATCGACCCGCTTTCGGGACGCTGCAGTATGGCTTGAACCGCTGGTTCTTCTGGTTTCAAAGGGCGGTAATCGAGGTAGGGAGCATAGTTGAGGTGCCGCGCGCGACCCTCGGCGTCGAGCTCCACATAGAGCATGCGCTTTGACACCGTGCGCCGCTCACCGCTACGCGTGAAGCTCGCGTCCTGGATAGCGTGCTCCAGGTAGAACAACACGCGAGGCGAAGTTCCGGGATCGCGTTCATCCACCAGCACGGTTCCACGTCGAAGCAGGTCCCGATTGCGCTCAAGAGTGAGATCGAGCGTCGCATCGAGCAATGGATGCCCGGGACACACAAACGCTGCGAGCGGCTGGCCTTGAGGCGCGATGAGCGATTTCTCAAAGGCAATGCGCTCGTAACGCGGCAACACGGGCTCGCCCATGCCGATCAGGCGATCCCGGTTTCGTACCGGGGCCGGCACGTGCGTAACTTCGTAACGCCTGGATTCTCGCTCCCGCATTGTGCCGCCCAACTGCTTGAACCCTTCGAGGAAGAAGGATTCGATATAGTGCGGCTGGAGCCGACGCGCCTCTGCCCGTTCCATGTCCTCGCGAACCCGGCGCACTCGGCTTGCATCCATCGCGTCATGTGCGAGGGCCCGTTCTTCGAGCAAGTCTGCAAGCTGTGAGCGATCTACCGCGTTGGCGACGGCCCGTGTCAGCCGCGCGCGTACTTCGGGTTTTTCTCCGTAGCGGATTGCCTCTATAAGGAGATCCCGCAGCGACCGCCCTTCAAATTGAAGCTTGCCAAGCACATCGAACACCTGCCCGCCGAGCGCCTTGCGCGCTTCCTCCAGTCCACAAATGGCAGACTTCGGTCTGCCCTATGCGGTGAATCCGACCGAAGCGTTGCTCGATGCGGTTTGGATTCCAAGGCAGGTCATAGTTGACCATGAGGTGGGCGCGCTGGAGATTGATGCCCTCGCCGGCGGCGTCGGTTGCAAGCAGCACCTGAACCTCGGGGTCGTGTCGGAAAGATTCCTGCGCCTTCAAGCGTTCCTCTCGGCCGATGCCACCGTGAATGATAACGATGGCTTCGCTCCGACAAGCAGTGTGCTGATTCGGTGCTCGAGATAGTTAAGCGTGTCGCGGTGCTCTGTGAAGATTACCAGCTTCTGACGCGGAGAAGCGGCGGGCTTGGCGATTTCTCCCTCGCCATATGCCGGCGCTGGCTGCGCGATACGGTTCGCCAATGCGGCCGGCGTGAAGATTTCGGCGAAAAGGTTGGCCAGTTCGCGCCACTTGCGGTCCTCGCCGCTGCGGCGCACGGAGTGAGCGAGTGCCTCCAATCGGGCAAGCGTTGCGATTTCTGCCTTCAGCTCCTCGATCGTGCGAGCGGCTGTCGCCTGGTCGAGAATTTCTTCCTCGGCGGCCTCGACCTCGCTCTCCGGTGCTTCGTCCAGATCCTCCACTTCGTCCGGGTCGAGCGTTGGCATGGAAGCCGCGAGAGCGGAAGCCACGGCCCCGCGTTGCAGGAGCTCCAGTTCGCGCTGCCGCTTCTCCAGTCGCTCGCGGCGCCGTCGCAAGGATTGATAGATCGCCTCAGGTGACGAGGCAAGCCGCCGCTGCAGGATCGTGAGCGCAAAACCCACCGTACCCGCGCGCTTGTCGTTTGCAAGCGCGTCAGCCCGGTTGAATTCCTCGCGCACGTAATCCGTGACTTCTTTGTACAGCCGTGCCTCGGGCTCGGAGAGTCTGTACGGAACGGTGTACGCAATGCGCTCCGGAAACAGCGGGGAGCCGTCGAACTTGAGCAGTCTTTCCTTCACCATGCGCCGCATGAGATCCGAGACGTCCGCGGCGTGTACTCCATCGCGGAAGCGCCCCTCGAAGCGGTCGGCATCGAGCAGCGCCATGAAGAGCTGGAAATCCTCCTCCTTGCCGCGATGGGGCGTCGCGGTCATCAGCAGAAAATGCCGCGTCAGACCACCAAGCAATTGGCCCAGCCTGTAGCGCTTGGTGTACTTGACCTCCCCGCCGAAAAAAGTGGCTGAGAGCTTGTGTGCCTCGTCGCAAATGACAAGGTCCCACCGGCAATCAGGCGCCTGGAGCTTCTGCTGCACGCTTTCGTCGCGCGAAAGCTTGTCCAGTCGCGCGATTACAAGATTGTTTTCGAGAAACCAGTTGCCGGTGCGCGCAGCCTCCAGCTTGTCGTTGGTGAGAATCTCGAACGGCAGTTGAAAGCGACGGTACATTTCATCTTGCCATTGCTCCGCCAGGCTTCCAGGACATACGACGAGGCACCTCTGAAGATCACCGCGTACAACCAGTTCTTTGATGAGAAGCCCGGCCATGATGGTCTTCCCGGCGCCGGGATCATCGGCGAGCAGAAAACGCAAAGGCTGCCGGGGCAGCATCGCTTCGTAGACCCCGGTGATCTGGTGTGGAAGCGGCTCTACCAGAGAAGTGTGCACGGCGAGCACTGGATCGAAGAGGTGCGCCAGCCGAATGCGATGCGCTTCGGAGACGAGGCGGAAGAGCGCCCCGTCGCCGTCGAAGCTCCACGGACGGCCTTGCTCGACCACCTCGAGCCGAGGCTCGTCATGGCGATACAAGAGTTCGTTCGCTACGCGCCCGCCCGGGTCTTTATATGTGAGTTCGAGCGCTTCTGACCCGAACCACTGAATTCCGACGACTGTTACAAGCGCATCAGGAAGAATGCCCCTTACTGAAGCGTTGGCGTGGAGATCCTCGAGTTTGCTCATGGGTCGGTAGCGGAATATGCGCTATTCCGCTGCGCGTTCTACAAGGTCCATGCTCCTCCCTTGGGACTTGGACTCGTTTGATGGGAAAGGATAGCACTGTAGACCACCCCGCCCGCTTCAAGGGCACTCCTCCTCAGGCGAGGAGCGAGAATCCCCCGACTCGCTGGCGCGAGCCACCTTCCTTCTGGCCGCCTCCAGAATGACGAACCCCGCCGAAGCGGGGTTCAGGGTGGTGCTTAAGACGGGGGTCTGGACGCTTGGAGTATATACCGCTCTTCACAAGGCGACGGGAAACGATCCACTACGCCACTTTCCTCCCAACTACCCCAAACAGCGCCGGCACAGCCTTCTCCTTCCCCCGCTCTCTCGCAGGCGCTGGCTCGTGTTGACGCTCCTCCGCTTGCTGGTGACGGTGGTACTCGAGCTGCTCCTGGCGAACCGACTGCTGGGCTTTTTCCGAGGGCATGGCGGGCGCGGGCTGCCGGTCCGGCCGGCGTCCGTGGTCGCGGCGGCCCGGCTGGCCCTGGCGCGGTTGCGCTGAAGGCTGCTGCGGGCGTCCGCCGCGGTCGGGCCGGCGTTGGCCGCTGCCCTGGTTCCGCTGCGCATTGCGCTGGTTTCCAGAGTTG
>WNGH01005390.1_pt1 | contig 12202 bp, 10 predicted proteins | sample 5400631 | NCBI WGS metagenome assembly WNGH01 (sample SAMN13153373, study PRJNA577476) | soil metagenome | isolation source: 115 cm soil or saprolite under Garry oak tree replicate 1 | place: USA:California | collected 2016-06-15 | reverse complement strand
GTGAGCTGGCCGTTCACCTGGTCGTCCTGCCACTTGCCGTCGATCCCGGCGCCGAAGTCCGCGGCGGTGGCGTAGCCGTTGCGGTCGAGCGCCATGGTCCCCTGCATGCGGTAGTCCCACAGCGCCTCTTCCCAGTCGAGCCACGGCGTGTGCAGTAGGCCGAGCTTGTAGGTGAGGTCGCTGCCGGTTGGGGTCCACGCCGCGAACGCGTACTTGAGCCGCAACATCTGGTTCCCGCTGCCGCTCGGCTGGAGGTCACCCGTCACGCGCGTCTGGAGGCCGCCCGAGAACTTGCCGAGCACGTTGATGTAGGCGCGCTGGATCGAGAACTGGTTCTGGTCCCCCGCGCCCAAACTGTCCTTGAGCTGGTACAGGTACTGGCCATACACGACGCCGCTCACGGTCACCTGCGGTGGCGGTGGAGCGGTCTGTTGGGCGGTCACTGGGACCACCCCCCCCGCGGCGGCCACGACGGCCACCCCGAGCGCCCGACGAATGGAGCACGTCATTGGGTGTCTCCCCTCCTTGGGGAATCGGTTGTTCTGGTCGAGCTACATCGCGGCAAACCAAGCCCACCGGCGTCACGGCCGGAAGGGGGGTGGGTAACGTGGCGACCCGGTAGCCCGCTTTGGTGAGATGATAGGCGACGAGCGCGGTGATACCGGGTTCGTCGTCCACCACCAGCACGCGATGCGGCCCGGGCGCCGTCACAGCCTCAGGTCCCCGCCCGGGTCCCGGCGCTTGAGACGCGCCACCGCGTCCTCCGCCTCGGCCCGGGCGCGGGCGCTCGCCTCGGCGTCCCGCACGATCGTGACGACCGTGCGCTCGGGCCCCGCGTCCACGGTCACGCGAAGCACGTCGTCCGCGCGCGCAGCGTGCGGCAGCAGCCAGCGGGGAACGTCGAGCAACGACCCGCCGTCGACTTCGACCACGGCCAGGTCTCCCTCGTGACGATCGATGATGAACCGGTGAGTTTCGGGCATGGGGCTACCTCATCGTCCGTGCGTGGCACGCGGCCGCGCGAGCATGCGGCCGCTCAAGGTAGCGCAATCGCAGGCGCCCTCGCAATTTTCAGCGCACCATGCATTGGCTCCTCGCGCTCCTCCTAGCCGGCGCCGCCCCGTTCCCCGTTCCCCCTTCCCGAGTTTCGGATACGACCCGCACGCAGGATGGCATCCTGCTCCGGGTTCTCGCGATCAACGACCTGCACGGCGCGCTGGAACCCCAGACCTGGCCGTGGTCCGGGGGACGTGCCGTGGGGGGCGCGCCCGCCCTCAAGGCGTGGTTCGACACCCTGTCGCGCGCCTGCCACTGCACGACCGTGCGGCTCGACGGGGGCGACGAGATGCAGGGCACGCTGTTGTCGAACGTCGGCTATGGGCGCGCCGCTGTCGCCGCCCTCAACGCGTTCGGGATCGACGCGGCGGCGATCGGGAACCACGAGTTCGACTGGTCGGTGGACACGCTGCGCGCGCGCATGGCGGAGGCGCATTACCGCTTCCTCGCCGCGAACATCACGGACACGACGGGCCGGGCGCGCCCCGACTGGGCGGAGCCATGGACGCTGCTCGAGCGCGGGGGACAGAAGATCGCCGTGATCGGCCTGGCGCTGCGGGCGACGCCGACCAACACCGCGCCCCGCAACGTCACCGGCCTTGCCTTCGGGGACGGGGCCGCCGCGGTGAAGCGGGTGCTGCCCCAGGCGCGGGCGGCGGCGAGCTTCGTGATCGTCGTGGCGCACGAGGGAGCTTTTTGCGACGCCGGCGGTGATGCGGCCGCCCGGCCGCTCGCGGCCACCGCCTGCCACGGCGAGATCCTCGACGTCGCGCGCCGCCTCGATTCGGGGTCGGTGGATCTGATCGTGAGCGGCCACACCCACTCGCTCGTGAACACCGTCGTCAACGGGATCCCCGTCGTGCAGGCGCGCTCGAGCGGCGCCGGGATCGCGGTCGTGGACTTCGTGCGCGGGCCCGGTGGGCGGCGCGAGGTGCTGGCGCGCGTCGAGACGCCCTACACCGACCGCGTGAGCCCCGACCCCGAGCTCCAAAACCTGATGGCCCTCTTCAAGGTCGGCATCGAGAACCTCACCAGCCGGGCGATTACGCGGATCAAGGTCGACCTGCGGCGACAGGGCGACGAGTACGGTCTGGGGCGTCTGATCGCGGACGCGATGCGCAACGTCGCCAAAGCCGACGTGGCGATCGTGAACAACGGCGGCATCCGCGCCGACCTCGCGGCAGGTACCGCCACCTACGGCGACCTCTACCGGGTGATGCCGTTCCAGAACCGGATGCTGCGCCTCACGGTGAAGGGCGACGTGCTGCGCCTGGCGCTGGAGCACGCGGTCGCAGGAGACCGCCCCGACGGGCACGTGTCGGGGGTCGAGCTGTGGTATGACCCGAAGCAGCGCCCCGGGCGGCGAATCGGGAAGGCCGTACTGGCGGACGGCAAGGGGATCGACGGGGGCCGGAGCTACACGCTCGCCGTGAGCGATTTCCTGGCGACGGGCGGTAGCGGCTACACAATGCTCGTTGGCAGCCCCGCCGCGGACCTGGACGTGGTCGACCTCGACGCCTTCATCCAGTACCTCGCCGTACTGCGGCAACCGATCGCCGCCCCGGACGACGCGCGGTGGCACAAGAAGGGCGGTGGCGGATGATGGTCGAGGAGCTGCGCGTGTTCGTGAACGAGAGGGCGGTGCGCGTGGCGCGAGGGGCCACGGTGCAGGACGCGGTGGCGGCGCTCGACCGCGATCTCGCCGCGCTGCTCGCGAGCGACGCCGCCTACGTGACGGACGGCGTGGGACGCCCGGTGGACGCCGGCGGCCCGGTGGGCGAGGGCGGGGGGATCTTCCGCGTCGTGGTCACGGCGCGCCGCGGGCCGCCACGAGTGTCGAAGGAGGCGCTGCGCCGCTGGCCCAAGGCGGAGCTGCACGTCCATCTGGACGGGTGCCTCCGTCCCGAGACGATGCTCGAGCTGGCACGGGCCCAGGGCGTTCGCCTCCCGGCGGACACGCCGGATGCCCTGAAGCAGGCCCTGTCGGTGAAGGGCTCGCGCAGTCTCGAGGAATACCTCTCGAAGTACGAGATCACGCTGTCCGTGATGCAAACGGCGCAGGCGTTGGAGCGGATCGCCTACGAGTTCGTCCGGGACGTCGCTGCCGACAACGTGCGGTACGTGGAAGTCCGCTACTCGCCCGCGCTGCACCGGCCGGCGCTCACGCTCACGGAGGCGATCGAGGCGCCGCTCGCCGGGATCAAGCGGGCGGAGGCGGAGACGGGGACCAAGGTCGGGCTCATCATCTGCGGGATCCGCACGCTGGCGCCTGCCGTCTCGCTCGAGCTGGCGCAGGCGGCCGCCGACTACCGCTCCGCTGGGGTCGTGGCGTTCGACCTGGCGGGGGCGGAGCGGGGGCATCCCGCCGGGGACCACCGCGCCGCGTTCGAGCACGCGGCGCGGCATGGGCTCGCCTGCACCTGCCACGCGGGAGAAGGAGACGGACCGCACTCGATCCACGAGGCGCTCCATGCCTGCGGGGCTCGGCGCATCGGGCACGGGACGCGACTGGGCGAGGACCCCGCCCTGCTCGCCTACGTGGTGGAGCACAGGATCCCGCTCGAGATGTGCCTCACCTCGAATGTCCACACCCGCACCGTGGCGGCGCTCGCCGAGCACCCGTTCAAGCGCTACCTCGAGCAGGGGGTCGTCGTCACCCTCAACACCGACGGCCGGCTGATGGACGGCATCTCCCTCACGGACGAGTATTACCTCGCCCAGGCGGTGTTGGGACTCAGCCGACAGGAGCTCGCGCGGGTGGTGCTCGCCGCTTGCGAGAGCGCGTTTCTCCCGGAGTACGAGAAGGTCGCGTTGATCTCACGCGTGCAGAGCGAACTGGAGGCTCTCTGATGCCCGTGCGTCGGACCGTGCTCGCTTTCGTCGTGACCTTCGTGTGCGCGCTCGCGGTGTTCACGCTGCCCCGGTTCGCCTGGAACACGCTGCACGGCGCCGTGCGCCAGCAGCCACAGGTGGCGGAGACCACGGCCACCGCGTCGGCGCCGGCGCCCCAGGCGGCGCCTCGCTCGCTGCCGCAGCGGCTGACGGGGCTCTTCGGTATCCTCCTCATCCTCGGGATCGGGATAGCGCTGTCCCGCAACCGCCGCGCCATCAGCTGGCGCGTCGTCGCGTGGGGAGTCGGGCTGCAGCTCGCCTTCGCGATCTTCGTGCTGCGCGTGCCCCTCGGCCAGACGCTGTTCCGCGCCCTCGGCGCCGTCGTGACGAGAATCCTGGGGTTCTCCTACGTCGGGTCGGAGTTCGTCTTTGGCGAAATCGGAAAGCAGCACTCGAGCCTCGGTCTCATCTTCGCGTTCCAGGTCCTCCCCGCCATCATCTTCGTCTCCGCGCTGTTCGCCATCCTGTACTACCTGGGGGTCATGCAGCTCGTCGTGAAGGCCTTCGCGATCGTCATGAACAAGGTCATGGGGGCGAGCGGCGCGGAGAGCCTGAACGTCGCGGCGTCGATCTTCATGGGTCAGACCGAAGCGCCGCTCACGATCCGTCCCTTCCTGCCGGCGATGACGCAATCGGAGCTGATGACGGTGATGACGGCCGGCATGGCCCACGTGTCCGGCTCCATCATGGCCGCCTACATCGCGTTCGGCATCGAGGCGCGGCACCTGCTCACGGCGGTCATCATGACGGCGCCCGGCACGATCATGATGGCGAAGATCCTCGAGCCCGAGACGGCCACGCCGCAGACCCTCGGCGGCGTCAGGGTGGAGATCCCCCGCACCGACGTGAACGTGGTGGATGCCGCCGCCCGCGGCACGACCGACGGTCTGCACCTGATGCTCAACGTGATCGCGATGCTGGTGTCGTTCATCGCCCTCATCGCGCTCGCCAACGGGCTGTTCGGGTGGATCCACGGTTTCATCGGCTGGTTCCCGGCCAACATCCAGACCGTGCTGGGCTGGGTCTTCAGCCCGATCGCCTGGGTGATGGGCGTGCCGTGGCACGACAGCGGCACGATCGGAGGCCTGCTCGGCACGCGGATGGTGCTCAACGAGTTCATCGCCTACGCGCAGCTCGGCCCGCTCAAGGCCGCGCTCGACCCGGTGTCGTTCACGATCGCCACGTTCGCCCTGTGCGGCTTCGCCAACCTCAGCTCGGTGGGCATCCAGATCGGTGGCATCGGGGCGCTCGCGCCCGATCGCAAGCACGACCTCGCCCGGCTCGGGTTCCGGGCCATGATCGCCGGGACGCTCGCCAACTTCCTGTCCGCCACGCTGGCCGGAATCCTGTTGTGACAGCAGGAGAACGGACGTTGGGCGTGGGGCGTGGGGCGATCGAGAGCGCCGCCAACGCCGTTTCTCGCCGCCTGGGTTCGCTCAAGCCGCGCGTGGCCATCGTGCTTGGCTCCGGGCTCGGATTCCTCGCCGACGAGGTCGGGCGGGCGACCCGCATGCCGTACAAGGACATCCCCGGATTCCCCGAGCCCGGAGTCGCGGGGCACAAAGGGGAGCTCGTGGCTGGCACGCTCGACGGCGTGGCGGTCGTGGTGCAGAGCGGTCGCTTTCATCTCTATGAGGGGCATCCGCCGGAAGTGGCCGCGCTCCCGGCGCGCGTGTTCCACGCGCTCGGCGTCGCGACGCTGATCCTCACCAACGCCGCGGGCGGGATCCGGCCGACGTTCCGCCCGGGCACGCTGATGCTGATCGCCGACCACATCAATCTGATGTGGAAGAACCCGCTCATCGGACCGGTGGCGCCCGGTGACGAGCGCTTTCCCGACATGAGCGACCCGTACGACGGCGGTTTGCGCAAGATCGCCCGCGCGGTCGCGCGGGACGCCAGGATCCCGCTCGAGGAAGGCGTGTACGCGGGTCTGCTCGGTCCTTCCTACGAGACGCCCGCCGAGGTCCGGATGCTGCAGCGGATCGGTGCGGACGCCGTGGGGATGTCCACGGTCCCCGAGGTGATCGCGGCGCGGGCGCGCGGAATGCGCTGCCTCGGGTTCTCGACCATCACGAACCTGGCGGCCGGCTTGTCGGCGCAGCCGCTCTCGCACGCCGAGGTCCTGGAGGTCGGGACGCGGGTGGCCGGGCAGCTCGGCACGCTGATCAAGGGCGTGCTGCGGCAGCTCCGCTAGAGGCCGTCCGCGGGAGGTCGCGGCGGGGCGGGGACGAAGTGATTGAGCGGCCCGTGCCCCTTGCCGAGTCCCGGTGCCGCCGCCAGCGCTCGCGCCACGAAGTCGAGTCCATCGGCCACCGCCTGCTCGAGCGGCCGGCCGTGCGCGAGCCCCGCCGCGATCGCGGCCGAGAGCGTGCACCCGGTGCCGTGGGTGGAGGTGGTGTCGAGCCGGGGGCGGACGAAGCGCCGCACGGCGCCGTCCCGCACCAGAACGTCGACGACTTCGTCTCCCGGCAGGTGGCCGCCTTTCACGAGCGCGGCCTGCGCTCCGAGCGCGAGCAGGGCGCGGCCGGCGCGCTCCATCGCCGCGGGGGCGCGCACCGGCTCGCCCACGAGGATGCCCGCTTCGTCGAGGTTGGGCGTGACGAGCGTGGCGAGCGGCACGAGGCGCCGGACGATGAGCTGCTCGGCGTCCCGGTGCAGCAGCCGGTCGCCGGATGTCGCCACCATCACGGGATCGAGGACGTAGTTGCGCAGCCGCCACCGGGCGATGCCGTCCGCGACGGCTGCGACGAGCTCCGCCGACCCGAGCATCCCCGACTTCACGGCCTGTGGGGGCAGGTCGTCGGCGAGCGCGTCGAGCTGCTGCGTCACGAGCGTCGCCGGGAGCGGTTCCCACGCACGCACGCCGACGGTGTTTTGTGCCGTCACCGCCGTGATGACGCTCGTGCCGAAGACGCCGAACTGGTGGAACGTCTTGAGGTCGGCCTGGACCCCCGCGCCGCCGCCCGAATCGGAGCCCGCGATGGTGAGGGCGATCTTCACGTCGGCCCTGCGGGGTTGCCGAGCTGCAGCTCTTCTTGTACCGTGACGGCGCGTCCGGCTAAGGCGGTGAGGCCGAGGGTGGGCATGGCCAGTAATCTGCAGTCGACCGTGCGAGATCTCCAACGCCGCAAGGCGCGCGGCCGGCGCGGCCTCGCGCTGATGGAAGGCGTGCGACTGGTCGAGGACGCCCTCGCGGCGGGCCTGCGGTTCCGTGGAGCCGTCGTCGCGCCCGACCTCGAGCGGACGGCGCGCGGCACGGCGCTCGTCGCCGAGCTGGGGCGGCATGCCGTGCCGGTGGAGCAGGCCACGGCGCGCGTGTTCGCGTCGCTCGCCGACACCGAGACGCCGCAGGGGATCATCGCGGTGGTCGAGCCGCGGGCGTGGACGCTCGCCGACATCGCCTGGAGCGGGGGCGGGGGCGGGGCCGGGGCAGCGCTGGTGATCGACGCGGTGCAGGACCCGGGGAATGTGGGCACGTTGATCCGCACGGCGCACGCTCTGGGCGCCGCGGGCACGATCGCGCTGCGCGGCACGGCCGACCCGTTGAGCCCCAAGGCGCTGCGGGCCGCGATGGGGGCGACCTTCCGCCACCCGGTCGTCGCGCTCGACGACCCCCGGTTCATCGCCTGGACGCGCCAGCACGGCGTCACGCTGTGGGCGGCCGCGGCGGACGGCATTCCCCTGCACCGTGCCCTACCGCTCGCGGGGGCCGGGAAGGGGGAAGGGGGAAGGGCGGATGAGGGCCCGATCGCGGTGATCGTGGGTAATGAAGGGGCGGGCATCCGCCCGCAGCTCAACGCCGTCGCCGCGAAGCGGGTGGCGATTCCGCTCGCGCACGGCGCGGAGTCGCTCAACGTCGCCGTCGCGGCGGGGATCCTCCTGTACGAGGTGCTGCGTGGCCGCTGACCCGATCCTGCTGTTCGCCGCTGGAGTCCTGGGACTGTGTCTTGGCAGCTTCCTCAATGTGTGCATCGTACGGCTGCCGAACGAGTCTCCCAAGGCCCGATCGCTGTTCCGCCCCCCGTCGTCCTGCCCGAAGTGCAAGCACCGCATCGCATGGCGGGACAACATCCCCCTGGTCTCCTGGCTGGTGCTTCGTGGCACGTGTCGCTCGTGTGGGACGGCTATTTCGCGGCAATATCCGATCGTGGAAGCGGTCGTGGCCCTCCTGTGGATCGCCGCCGTGCTGGCCTACGGACCGGGTGCGCAGGCCGTGCGGGCCGGTGTCCTCGGCACGGTCCTGCTCGGGATCGCGATCATCGATCTTCGGCACAAGGTGATTCCCGACGAGTTGAATTACGGTGGGCTCGTGCTCGGCCTCGCGTTGTCGCTCGCGGGGGGGCACGGCGGCTTGATAGGAGCCGTGCTCGGGGCGGCGGTGGGGTGGGGTGTGTTGTGGGTCGTGCGGGTCGTGGGGGCGTGGGTCCTCAAGCAGGAAGCGATGGGTTGGGGAGACATCAAGATGATGGCCATGGTCGGTGCCTTCGTGGGATGGCGGAACGTGCTGCTCACCGTGTTCCTCGGTGCGATCGTGGGGACCGTGTTCTATCTACCGCTTCTGGTCGCTGACCTGCGGCGGATGCGGAGACATGAGCTACCGTTCGGGGTATTCCTGGCGGTGGGAGCCGCGATCACCTTCGTGGCCGGCGACGGTCTCATCTCCTGGTACCTGCAGTTCGTGCGGGGCGGTTGACCGGATGGGCGACCCTTTTGAGGGACTATTCGACTCGGGGCGCGTGCTCGAGCGCATGGGCGTGGAGCTCACGGCCCAGGCGCGGCGGGGCGACCTCGAGCCGGTGCGCTGCCGCGACGCCGAGATCGCCCGCGTGGTCGACATCCTGCTGCGGCACAACAAGAACAACCCCGCCCTCATCGGCAAGGCGGGCGTCGGCAAGACGGCGATCGTGGAAGGCCTGGCCCAGCGGATCGCGGCCAGCGATGTCCCGCCCGCGCTCAAGGACACTCGCGTCGTCGCGCTCGACCATGTGGCGCTGCTCGCCGGCACGGCGTTCCGCGGGCAATACGAGGAGCGCATCCGGCGCCTGGTGCGCGAGCTGGCGGCCGACCCGGACGTGATCCTGTTCGTGGACGAGCTGCACAACCTCATCGGGCAGGGCACCGCCCTCGGCGCGGCGATGGATGCGGCCAACATGCTCAAGCCGGCGCTGGTGCGGGGGGACATCCGGGTGATCGGGGCCACGACGGGCGGCGAGTACGACAAGTGGATTCGGGGTGACCCGGCGCTGGAGCGTCGCTTCCAGCCCGTCACGGTCGAGGAGCTGGACGAGATCCAGACGTGGGAGGTGCTCGTCGCCCGGCGGCCGCGCCTCGAGCGCCATCACGCCGTGGCCATCACCGACGATGCCCTCAAGGCGGCGATCGTGCTGACGGACCGCTTCGTGCCGGAGCGGGCGCGGCCGGACAAGGCGATCGACGTCCTGGACGAAGCGTGCGCCCACGCGCAGGCGACGGCCCGGGTGTCGCCCGAGCTCGACCGCCTGATCCGGGAGCGCCGCAAGGTGGACGCGATGATCCGGCGCGGCCTCACGCACGAGGCGGCGGCCCCGACGCCGCCCGAGGACCTGCTGGTCGAGGTCTTCCCCATCCTCGAGCGCATCGGTGAAGAGATTGAGAAGATGCTGGGCGGACCGCGACGGGCCGAGACGGACAGGGGCGGACAGGGTGAGCATGCGGCCGTAGCCGCCGGCCAGCCCCAGTCCGCCTCTGTCCGCCCCAGTCCGTCCCTGTCCGACCGTAGAAACGAGCTCGACCGCCTGCTGCGCGAGGAACTTGAGCGGCAGGGCATCGTCGTCACCGGCAAGGACATCGCCCGGGTCGTCAGCACCGCCGTCGGGAAGGGACTGGAGTGGGCGGGATGACCGGGTGGCGCCTCGTGGCGCTCCTCGCCGCGGGCGCGGCCTGCCAGGAGCGGGCGCGGGAAGTCCGGAGCGAGGCGGAGCTCAAGCAGGCAGTGGATCAGATGATGCCGGCGGTCGAGCGGGCCACCGGGCTCAAGTTCCGGCGCCATCCGCTCGTGTTGCGCCGCACCCGCACCCAGGTGCGCGACTACGTCATCCACAAGTTCGACAGCGACCTCCCGCCCGCCGAGCTCGCCGGCGTCCAGGCCGCCTACCGGCTGTTCGGCCTCATCCCGGATACGCTCGACCTGCGGCGCACGATGGTGGACCTCTTGACCGAGCAGATCGCCGGTTATTTCGATCCCGATTCGAACGCGCTCTATCTCCCGGCCGACATCGATCCCGTGCAGGTCCGGTTGATCATCTCGCACGAGCTGGTGCACGCGCTCCAAGACCAGTACCTCGACCTCGACTCCCTCATCCAGCTCAAGCGGCAGAACGACCGCCGCACGGCGGCGCAGTCGGTGCTTGAGGGTCAGGCGACGCTGTCGCAGATCCTCGTCTTGATGCCGGAGCAGAAGCTCGAGAGCCTCCCGGATTTCTGGCAGCTACGGCGCGCGCTCGGCCAGCAGCAGGAGCAGATGAAGATCTTCGCGCAGGCGCCGCTGTGGCTGCGCGAGAGCCTGCTCTTCCCCTATCTCGGCGGAGCCGAGTTCGTGCGGTGGTTCGAGCGGGAGCACCCGGGCGAGCAGCCCTACGGCAGGCGCATGCCGGTCTCGACCGAGCAAATCCTGCACCCGTCCCGATACGCGAAGGGGGACGCACCCACCGAGCTGGCGTTCGCGAGGCCGCCGTCCGACACGGTGCGCTACGAGGACGACCTCGGCGAGTTCGAGACTCGGCTGCTCTTGACCCAGTTCCTGGGGGACGAGACGGAGGCGGGGCTGCTGGCCAGCGGCTGGGGTGGAGACCGCTATCAGGTGCTCGGGCGCGCGGCCGACGTGCTGGTGTGGTACACGGTGTGGGATGACCGGGTCGCGGCCGACCGGTTCGCGAAGGGGCTAGAGCGGGCGTGGGGAAAGAGGCGCTCCGGCGGTGCGATGGGCCCTCAAGGACTCCCTGACGGTCGCCCTAAAGGACTCCCTGACGGTCCCAGGCGGTCGGAAATCAAGCGGCTGGTGATCGACGGCCGGCCAGCGGTGCGGCTGGTGGATGCGCCGGCGGGGTGGCGCGGGTGGAAGAACCTGCCGCAGGTGGCGGTTACGGCCAGAAGCGAGTAATCGCGTAGATCGCCAGGCCGACGAGGCCGCCCACGATCGTCCCGTTGATCCGCACGAACTGCAGGTCCCGTCCCACCGCCAGCTCGAACCTGCGCGACGTCGCCTCGGGGTCCCAGCCGGCCACCGTGTGCGCGATCAAGTCGCCGATCTCGTGCCGGTACTTCTCCACCACCGACGCAGTGAGGTCGATGACGAGGTCGTCCATCTCGGCGAGCAGGCCGGGGTTGGCGAGCAGCGCAGCGCCGAACTCGGTGAGGCCGCGGTCCAGCGGCCCGGGCGCGGCGGCGTCCGCCCGCGTCGCGTAGCTCACGATGGCGTGCCGGATGGTTTCCCACAGCCGCGCCGACAGCTCGGTGACAGAAGCGTCCGCGAGCCAGTCCTCCTTCATCGCCTCCGCCCGGGCGATGACTTCCGGCGAGTGCTGCAGGCGCTCGATGAAATCCCGAATGGCGTCGTCGAACGCCGCGCGCAGGGGGTGCGTGGGATCGGTGCCCATGTCGCGCAGCAGGCGCTCGACGGCATCGATGATCCGCCGATAGATCTCGTCGTCCACCACGCCCGGCACCCACCAGGGGCTCTCCGCCCGTACCCGCTCCCGGATCAGCTCGCGGTTGTCGAGGACGGCTTCGGCGGCGAACCGCGCGGCCACGTTCAGCAGTTCCTCCTGGCGGTTGCCGGCGAGCACCACCGCGAGAGTCTTGCCGAGCGCCGGCGCCACTCGCGTGGCGCGGAGCCGGGCGCTCACCACCTGGCGCACGAGCGCCTGCACGTCTTCGTCGGGCAGCGCCTCGAGCGTCTTCGCGAGCCCGCTCGCGACCTGTTGCGCGATCCGGCGGCTGTGCTCGGGATCGGCGAGCCAGCGGGCCGCGCGCTCGGTGGGGTGGACCGCGCGAAGATTCACGGCGATCACGTCGCGAGACAGGAAGTGATTCTGGACGAAGTTGCCGAGGATGCGTCCGATCCGCTCCTTCCGGGTGGCGACGATCGCGGTGTGCGGGATCGGCAGGCCGAGGGGGTGCCGGAACAGCGCCGTGACGGCGAACCAGTCGGCGAGCCCCCCCACGAGAGACGCCTCGGCCGTCGCCCGCACCCAGCCGAGCCAGGGATACTGCG
>WNGH01018905.1_pt1 | contig 12203 bp, 10 predicted proteins | sample 5400631 | NCBI WGS metagenome assembly WNGH01 (sample SAMN13153373, study PRJNA577476) | soil metagenome | isolation source: 115 cm soil or saprolite under Garry oak tree replicate 1 | place: USA:California | collected 2016-06-15 | reverse complement strand
AGGAACTGGCGCGCAGCATCCAGGATTTCATCCGCGACGAAATGCCGGCCTGGAAGACCCGCTATCCCGGCGTCGAATCGCTCAACGTCGCGATCATGGGCTGCATCGTCAACGGCCCCGGCGAATCCAAGCATGCCGACATCGGCATCTCCTTGCCCGGCACCGGCGAAACCCCGGCGGCGCCGGTGTTCGTCGACGGCAAGAAATTCCGCACCCTGCGCGGCCCCAACATCGCCACCGAGTTCAAGGCGATGGTGATCGACTACATCGACCAGCGCTACGGCGCCGGCGCGAACGTCCCCGCCAGCACGGTGACCGCGGCGGAGTAGAGCGCGAAGCGCTTCAGCAAGCGTAGCCCGGATGGAGCGCCAGCGAAATCCGGGGCTTTCTCCAGGTGGCTTTGGCCGTCCCGGATTGCGCTTCGCTCCATCCGGGCTACGATGCGTCCGAAGCGCTTCGTCAGAGGAAACACCAATGAGCTCGCTCGCCAGCAAGCAGGGCCCCCGCTATCTGCACATCGCCGATGACACCGCGCCTTACGAGACCATCGGTGTCGAGAAGCTGACCCCGATCATCGGCGCCGAGATATCGGGCGTCGATCTGGCAAGCCCGCTCTCGAACCGGACCATGGACGAGATCCACCGCGCGCTCGCCGAAAATCTCGTGATCTTCTTTCGCGATCAGCGCATCACCCCACAACAGCATCTCGCCTTCGGGCGCCAATTCGGCGAACTGCATATTCATCCGGCCGCACCGCATGAGGGCGACGATCCGGCACTGATGAAGATCTATGCCGACAAGGATTCACCGCGCGCCAACGGCGAGGGCTGGCATTCCGACGTATCCTGCGACCTCGAGCCGCCGATGGGCTCAATCCTCTACATCCGGCAGTGCCCGCCGCGCGGCGGTGATACGCTGTTCGCCAGCATGTATGCGGCCTATGAATCGCTGTCGGAGCGGATGAAGGCCTATCTCGACGGGCTCACCGCGCTACATGATGGCGAACAGACCTATCGCGGGCTCTACGCCAATTATGGCGTCGCCGACCGGCCGGCCTATCCGCGCGCCGAGCACCCGGTGGTGCGCACCCATCCGGTGACGGGCAAGAAGGCGCTCTATGTCAACCGCGGCTTTACCCGCCACATCATCGGCATCCCCAGGGACGAGAGCGACGCGATGTTGGCCTATCTCTACCAGCACGCCGAAAACCCGCTGTTCCAGTGCCGCTTCCGCTGGACCGAGAACGCGATTGCGTTCTGGGACAACCGCTGCGCCCAGCACCGCGCGATGTGGGACTACTGGCCCCACACCCGCGCCGGCACGCGGGTGACGGTGAAGGGCGAGCGGCCGGTGTGAGCTGGGGTAATCCGATTCGAGCCCCTCGCTATCCTGAGCTGCGATGTTTTCTCCCAAACGATAATTGTGATTGGAGCCAGCACCCACAGTGAATAGCGCGATGTCGGGCAGCGCGGGCGGCGCTACACGAGCACGCGCTGGTCGCGGTAGGACTTCCCACCACGCGAGAGCGTGACCGCGCCGCCGCGCGCCTCGATGACAGGCAGCGCGGCCAGCGCGTTCACCACATGATGCATGGTCGGGAGGTCCGACCAGCTTGCCTTGTGGAAGCGCACCGCGCCCGCGCCCGTCTGGCGTTGCTCGATATGGTTGTCCGGATCGCCGGCCGGCGTGAGCGTAACCTGGCATAAATCCGTCTCGCCCCAAGCGCCCGTGCGCGGTGTGTATTTCAGCATCAGGGTTCCGTCCGAAGGAGCGACTTGCCCGTTCTGCTCTGTGTCATGCAACTGCGAAACCTCGAGCTCGAGAAAGCGGAATCCCATCCAGCCCGCCGTACATATCTGGGCCCCGTTCCACCGACGTGGCTCCGCGATCTCGGCATAGAGTTTGGGATGCCCGATCTCGCAACGCCCGGTGATGATCGGATCGGCGAGATTCTCCCAGACGACGGCCAGAAACTTGCCGGTGGCTCGGTCCCGGCTACCCGTGAACGTCGCCGGCCAGCCGACCCAGATCATCGTGTAGCCACGCCCCGCGAGCCAGTCGATGTTCGTCATGTGATGAAATTCGATCGTGACCACCGGTTCGCCGGCCAGGGTGAATCCTTCCGGCAGATGCTGTTCCAGCATCACGGGATCGGTCAGGAAGCTCGCCGCGACGGAGAGACGTCGTGGACTGCGCTTCGGGTCGACCACGACGTCATCCGGCAATTGGCGAGGTCCGGGCGCCGGTCCGAAATGCGTCGGCATCCGATAAATGCGCCCGGCCTCGAACCGATAACTCATTGATCGTCTCCCTTCGGAAATGTATCGAGCAGAGGCCGCGCCAGATGAAGGATCTGGTAGGCGACCGTGTTCTCATTCCCGTTCGGCTCGTTCGTTGAAAGCAGGATGCGGGTGAGTTCGAGGTCGTAATTCTCGGGCAGGCGGTGCCCGTAATGAGCAATGATCATGCTGGATCGCCTCCATAACTGCGCTCAGGCTTCGTTTTAAGGGTACATCTGTCTACGTTCGTTCTTCGAGCTGCGGCGGACTGGTCGCTTAGCCCACCCGTTATGCGGGAACTTCCCCAAACGTCTTTCCGATCGGCAGCACCGCATGCCGGATCAGGCGCGAATCCTCGACCGCCGCCTGGCGATGCTTCACCGCTTCGCGATAGACGGGATCGCGGATCATCTCGGCGAAGGCGGCAACGCTCGGATATTCGGCGATGAAGCAGTGATCCCAGCGCTCCTCCTGCGGCCCGATCAACATCAATTCGAACCGGCCCTGCCAGACGATCCGGCCGCCCAGCCGCGCAAACACCGGCCCGCTCTCTCGTCCATAAGCCGCATAGGCTTCCGCGCCGCTCGCCTTGCGGCCGTCGGGATAGGCGGCCTCCTTCCTGAGCCGGACCAGATTGAGCATGTGGATCGGGCCTTCGCGATTGTTCGCCCTGAATTGCGCAAAAACCTCCCTGGTCGGATCGATATAACCCATGCCGGCCTCTCCCTTTCGTTGCGCGCCCCTTCCTTGACACTATTGTCAAGATTGACATCCCTGTCAACAATGAAGTATCTGATCCCATGGTCGGCACGCGACAATTCGACGAGGACGCACTGCTGGAGGTCGCCCTCAAGGCCTTGTGGCGGAAGCCACGGGGGTTCAGCGCGGCAGCCTTTACAACGCCTATGGCGACAAGGAGCGGCTGTTCCTGCTCGCCTTCGAGCGCTACGCAAGCCGCTTTCTCGATTTTGTCAGGCAGGCGCTGTCGAACCCCGATCCCGCGGTCGCGCTGACGGCCTTGTTCAAGGGGGCCATCGCCAACATGACCGAAGGCGCCCCGTCGCGCGGCTGCCTGACGACCAAGACGGCGATCGAATTGCCGCTCGCCGGCAAGGCGATCGAGGCCCGGGTCAAGCGGCTGATCGAAGATTTCACCGCACTGATTCGGGACGGCGCTTTCGACGCCGGCCGCGCGGCGAAAGCTCAGTTGCGATCCCGACATTGCCGCGGACCTTGCGGTCACCTTCACGCGGGGACTGGCGGTGATGGAGCGCGCCTATCGGAATCCCCAGCACCTGGAAAAAATGTCGCGGCAATTCGTGCGCATCCTGTTGCCGGAAGCCAAGCGCCGCCGCAGCCCCTAATCCCGCGCCGCGCGAAGCCCGGATCCGGTTTGCCGGGCCGTCATTGTCTCCGCCTTGTGCCGATAAATCTGTCGCGTGTGAACCAGGTCACATTCCCTGCGCTGTCCCGCCGGTTAGCTTGAACACAACCTTGGGTTATGTGCAGAGGGAGGCGTTGATGCCGAATGACAGGACCAGGAGCAAGTCATCTGCCGCGAGCAAGCCGCGCTCCAAGAGGCCGAAGCAGGTTTCGATCTTTATTAGCTACACCCGGGAAGATAGCGATCTGGCAGCGAGTGTGCATGCAGAACTGCTTCAGTTGTTTGCATTTACGCCGGTCAGGATATTTCGCGATGTAGGAATTCCACAGGGCACGAATTATCAAACCACGATAGACGAGCAACTGGATAGCGCGGATATTCTGTTGGTGTTGTTGACCGATCGCCTGAAGCCAAGTTTTTCCTACACCGGAGATGAGATCGGATTTTTCAGGCGCTCTATTCGCAATCGGCCGAAAATATACGCAGAGATCGATCGGGTCATTATCCCGGTGTGCCTCGGAGCGCATAACCCGGATACCTTGCACTATATTCAAAGTGTCCAGATCGATCCCGACAAGGTTTTCAAGATCGACAACATCGATACGGCGCAAAATCCTGCGGCCACGCTGCTGCACAGTATTTCCGAAATCGTTTTGAATGTTCTCAACATTCCCCGCTTGCCGACGCAAGATGGCAGGCTGTCAAGTTCCGCGGCCCGGCTCTACAGCTTGTTTTGCGAATATCTGCAGGGGCGGGTTTCCTCGGAGAGCTTTCCGGAACGAAAGGTCATCCTTCGCATGGACAAGCCGCCGGCGCTATTGCCGGACGGCGTCAACCTGTCGGCCTCGACGATCGAGTTGGTCGGAGATTCCTTTCAGGTTTTCGGCTTCCCGGAGGAGAAAAACCGCCAGTTCAGCTGGGCGGATTTCAACAAGAAGATGCCGCCCGATATGGAAGGTACATGGGCGGAGGGCATCAAGGCGCTGGTGACGGGCGCGCTGCACAACAGCGAGGAAAACTATCACGTTGTATCCACCGCCAAGGGCAATAAAGCCTTTCGATTGTTCGTGTCGAGAATTGTCACCTATGTCAGCACCAAGACCGAAATCCATATCTATATCGTGCAGATGATCGTCCGGCATTACGGCAATGCCCTGACGACGCGGTTGTTATCCGCGATCTCGATCGGCCTTCAATTCAGGTTCCTGTTCCTTGAAGACGACAGCAAATTCAGGCCGACAAAATTCGAATTCCCGTTATCGATGGAAGTCTCCAAGGAGCTGGACGCCTGGAAGTCGAACGTGGCGGAGTTGCTGGGCCAGATGGACCTGATCCTCCGTGAAGCGCAGGATCAGCACCTGATGGACACGGAACTTCTCGCCAGGATCTGGGGTCCCGGCGGAGGCCAGAACGTGCAGGACATGATGGGGGTGTGGGACGCCGCGCGCGCCAGGCTTTATTCCACCGCTCAGCTGGTGCTGATCTCAAGCGAGTCGGAATTTCCCGCCCGGAAGGCTCCCTTCAAGGACGCTCTCAAGGATCTATGCGCGAAGACCGAGGTGATGAATCGGGAATATACGCTGCGTGCGTTGAAAGCCGTCGCCGAAGAGGTTGGCGGACCAAAAGAGATTCCGGCTTCTGGCCGATTTGAAGCAAAGCTTGCGACCGAGAAGGTTTCATTGCCCGCTGCTTGATGAATCCAATCCGCACTACGCATCTGATTGTGCCCGACGGGCAAATCAGCAAAAACCTGTCCAGCCCCCTTTGCAAAAATATTTCTGTTTTTCCGAAATACAAATCAGGCTATATCAATAGCCATCCAGTAGCGCGGGGCGGGATGCGGTGGACGCGGAGGCGCTCTCGGACGAAGGGCGCTGAGGCGGACGGCGAAGACGTGTGGTCCTGACGCCCCGACGCTGGCGTCAAGTTCGCGGTGAGACCCGCGGGCGATGGTGGCAAGAAAAGCCCGGTCACCAGGGAGAGCGCGAAATAAGCCGTAAACCATTGCGCGGGGAATGCCGGGTGATTCCGGTGTACTCGTTGTTACTCGTGTGCGTTCTACCACTACAAAGTGCACACGGAGGGTAAGGAATTTCCCAGCCAAACTCGCGCGCAATGCGCGGCGAGATCGCGAAACTGCGTTCCGGGAATGCCACCGTCTGTAATTTGAATTCCGAGCAACTCATAGCCCACCCGCATGCTGCACCCTCAACCGTCATCATCCGCGAAGGCGGATGATCCAGTATTCCAGAGATGCCAGTGATAGAACCGATCGGCCGCAGGCGTACTGGATACTCCGCTTTCGCGGAGTATGACCGTTCTTTGTGGAGCTGCGCCATGCCTTCATTCAACACACGCGTTGACGCCCCGCTTGGCCTGCGCCAAGCTCTGCCCAAAGCAAGAAGCAAAACCCGGAGGGCATCCCATGCTCCGCGCAGATGACAACAAATTCCTGACCGAAAGCGGTGCGGGCACGGGGATGGGCGTACTGCTGCGCCGCTTCTGGTTGCCGGTCTTGCTGTCGGAGGAATTGCCGGAAGCCGACGGCCCGCCGAAGAAGATCGTCGTGATGGGTGAGGAACTGCTGGCGTTCCGCGACAGCCGCGGCGTGGTCGGCGTCATCGATCAGTATTGTCCGCACCGCGGTGCCAATCTCTGGCTCGGCCGCAATGAGGAATGCGGCATCCGCTGCGTCTATCACGGCTGGAAATTCGACACCGACGGCCGCTGCGTCGACATGCCGACCTCCTATCCCGATCTCGACGCCAAGGACCTGATCCGGATAAAATCCTATCCGGTGCGCGAATGGGGCGACATGATCTGGGCCTATATGGGCCCGGTCGGCGAAGTACCCGAGTTGCCGGCACTGGAGATGGCGCTGGTGCCGGCCTCGCACCGCTACGTCTCGAAGAAGTGGCAGGACTGCAACTGGGTGCAGGCGATGGAAGGCTCCATCGACACCGCGCATTTCACCTTTGCGCATCTGAGCTTCGAGAAGCAAGAGAACGAAATCCTCGATATCAAGAAGCATTTCGTCAATCCGATCGCGCGCATGAACGTCGATCACATGCGCTGGATCGCCGAGGACCCGCGTCCGGTGATAAAAATCAATCCGCATGACGCCGGCCTCACGATCGCGGGCGGCCGGCTCACCGGCGGCGACAACATCTACTGGCGCATCGCGCAATTCCTGATGCCGGTGCACGCCTATGCGCCGAGCGCGATGCCGGGCGAGAATATTTTCGGCCAGAGTTTTGTTCCGGTGACCGATACCAATTGCTGGATCTACACCTATGCCTGGAATCCGGAACGGCCGCTGACGAAAGCCGAGCGCGACGGCTATGACCACGGCAACGGCGTGATCTCCGAGGTCGACGAGAACTACGTGCCGCTGCGCAACAAGGCCAACGACTATCTGATCGACCGCAAGCTGCAGAAGACCAAGAGCTACACCGGCATCAAGGGCGTGTCCGAGCAGGACGCCGCGGTGCAGGACAGCCAGGGCCCGATCGCCGACCGCAGCCGTGAACATCTCGGTCCGACCGATCTTGGCATTCTGCATTTCCGGAAACTGGTGATGGACTGCGCCCGCGCGCTGCAGCAGGGGCAGGGCCCACCGCATCTTGCGCATCAGGACCGCTACGCCGTGCGCTCCGGCGCCTGCGTGACGCACAAGGCCAAGGACCTGCCCGCCGTCATGGTCGAGCGCTTCGGCGACGCGACCGGGTTTGTCGGGCGGCCGCGAACCGCGGCGGCGGAGTGACGTGTCTCCCCGTCATTGCGAGCGAAGCGAAGCAATCTATCTAGCGGCTCAGCAGAAGGAAGAGTGGATTGCTTCGTCGCTTCGCGCCTTGCAATGACGGAAATTGTCGCTCCCGCGCTTCCTACAGCGGCGCCTTGCGATATTCGCGATTGGCGAGGCTCGCTTCTTCCAGATCGAGATCGCGTTCGATCCGCCGCCGGATTTCGTCGGTGATCTTGCCGTCGCGCAGCAGGACATGGATGAATTTCCGCTCCGCCGAAATCAGCTCCCGGGTCAGGTCCGTCCCGGTCGTCGACACATCGTGCTTATCGGGATCCAGCGAATCCGGCAGCTGGTTGGCGCGGGTCTCGTGGCGCGCGCGCAGCAGCTTGACCACCTCGTCGGACAATTCGCGGTCGTCGGTGATGGCGTCGAGCGACTTGAGCGCAGCACCAAGCGCCTCGCGCCGCGCCGAGATTTCGGATGCATGCTCCGCCAGATGTTCCTCGCGACCGGTTTGCGCGACGCCGAGCCACCGGACCACCGGGGGCAGCCCCAGCCCAAGTCCTACCAGCGTGATGAAAATGACGCCGAAAGAGACGAACAGGATCAGGTCGCGGTATGGAAAATCCTCGCCGCCGGGAAGCGCCAATGGCAGCGCCAGTGCTGCGGCCAGCGAGACCGCGCCGCGCACGCCGGTGAAGGCGATCACGAATACCGTGGGCCAGGATGGCATCGGATCGCGGGCGCGCAGGCGCTTGTTCAACAGCCGCGGCAGGTAGGTTGCGGGAAAGACCCAGGCGAAACGCGCGACGATGACGATGATGGCCACGAGCGCGGTTGCGAACAGGATGTCGTCAAGCGGAAACGCTTTCGATTTCTCGAACAGCGACCGCATCTGGAATCCGGTCAGCAGGAACAGCAGGCCCTCGATCAGATAGATCACGAGGTCCCAGAAAAAGATGCCCTGCAGCCGGGTCGCCGACGAGATCAGGAGCGGCCCGTTCCAGCTCATATAGAGCCCGCAGGCGACGGTCGAGATCACACCGGAGCCGCCGAAATGCTCCGGGATCCAGTAGGCGATATAGGGGGCGATCAGCGACAGCGTGATTTCGACCTGCGGGTCGCGCGCGCGGTGGCGCATCCTCAGGCTGAGCCAGCCCACCGCAGCGCCGAACAGCACCTCGCCGGCGACGATGACGACGAAGGTGCCTGCGGCCTTTGGCAGCGAAAACATGCCGGTCGAGATTGCGACCACCGCGAAGCGATACAGGATCAGCGCGGTGGCGTCATTCGCCAGTCCCTCGCCCTCGAGAATGATGAGGATACGGCGCGGCATGCCGAGCTTGCGGGCGATGGCGAGCGGCGCCACCACGTCCGGCGGCGCGACAATGGCGCCGAGCAGGAAGCCGACATTCCACGGCAGTCCGATCAGATAATGCGTCGCGGCGGCGACCGCGAACGCCGTGAAAATCACGCAGCCGACCGACAGCAGGATGATCGGGCGCAGGTTGTGCTTGAATTCGCGCCAGCTCATGGCGACGCTGGCCGAATAGATCAGCGGCGGCAATACTACCAGCAGCACCAGTTCCGGCGGCAGTTCCAGCGACGGCATCCCCGGCACGAAGGCCAGAGCGATGCCGGTCAGCAGCAGCAGGATCGCCGGTGCGACGTTGATGCGCCGCGCCAGCAGCGCGGCGCCCGCCAGCACCGCCAGCAGAATCAGAAATATCTGGAATTTGGCTTCCACCGGTCCTTCAAATCCTTCCGCCCCTCAATTCGCGCGGAAGGCGGGCAAGGTCAAGGCGGCGGTACTCACTCGCGCATGTCGTAGCGATACGACTTCGAGACGATTTGCCAGCCGTCGGCGAGCTTCATCGCCACCAGATAGTCGGTGAAGTAGCGCGGCGGCAATTGGCAGCGCACCTTGATGAAGGCAGTGGATTCGTCGGAGCGGTCGATGGTGACGATGAAATCCTCGCGCGGCTTGCCTTCCGCCTTGGCGGATGGCCGTTTCCTGACGCGGTCGAGCCAGTCGGGCACGGTGAGGACTTGCAGTTCACCCTTCTCCAGCCAGCGCAGGTCGGCCGAGGGGTGAAAGATGGCGCCAAGCTTGTCGGCGCTGCCCTCATAAAGACCGTCGAAATAGTGTTGGACGACGGCCTCGACGGTGGAACGGTCATGACTCATGGTTGGTCCTCCTGTCTAGTCATTGCGGGGCGCACGTCAGCGCGAGCCCGGAATCCAGAGATTGTTGCGCGAGATTCCGGGTTCGTGCGCTTGGCACCCGCCCCGGAATGACAGCTTACCTACATCAAAAACACACCCTTGCCGTCGACCTGCTTGTCGAACAGTTTGTAGGCCTCGTCCGCCTGATCGATGCTCCAGTGGTGGGTGAAGAGTTTGTCGACGTCGATGCCGCGCTCGACCGAAAACCGCGCGCAGTCGGCCTGGATGATGTTGGAGAACGTCCATGACGCCATCAGCGTCAACTGCCGGCGTAACAGATGCGGGCTGACGTCGATGTGAACATCGCCGCCTTCGCCGACGAAACACATCGTGCCCCACACTTTGGTCGAGCGGATCGCATTCAATCGCGCATCCGGGTTGCTCGATGTGTCCAGCGTCAGATCCGCGTAGCGCCCGTGGGTGAGATCCTTGATGGCGGCTACTGGATCGTTCGAGCCGGGATTGATCGCCTCGTCGGCGCCGAACGCTTTGGCGCGCTCCAGCCGCTGCGGGCTGATGTCGAGCGCAATCACCCTGGCGCCCATCGCCTTGGCGTATTGCGTGGCCGCCAAGCCGACCGGGCCCTGGCCGAAGACCGCCAGCGTGTCGTTGCCCGACAGGTTCATGCGGCGCAGCGCGCTGTAGGCGGTGCCGGAGCCGCAGGCGATTGCGGCACCCGCGCTGAATGACAGTTCGTCTGGAAGCGGCACCAGCGTGTTGGCGGGCACCTTCAAATAGTGGGCGTGGCCGCCATGCGCGTTGTTGCCGTAGACCTTGACCGGCACCTCCTGGCAGAGCTGCTGCCATCCCGAGCGGCAATGGTTGCACTGGGTGCAGCCCTGATAATGGTGCACCATCACGCGTTGACCGATATGCGCCTGCTTTGCATCGACGGCGGTGCCGACCGCGACCACCACGCCGCAGGGTTCGTGTCCGGCGATCACGGGGCCGTCCTTCATCGGAATGCCGGTGGCCTGCGTCTGGCCCTTCGGGCGGCGGTACTGATGCAGGTCGCTGCCGCACATGCCGGACGCCTTCATCTCGATCACGACCTCATGGGCATCCGGAGTGGGATCGGAGAACTGCATCAGTTCCAGTCCGCGCTCGCCCGTGAATACAACGCCACGCATCGTGTCCTCCCCTTGCTTTTGTTGGCGTTCCGATCTTGGACGCAAAAACATGGTTGGCAAAGGGCGAACCTGGAGCGATCTGGCGCGACCAATAGTGGGGAGTTCCGTCACCGGTCTGCCGCGGCCGCAACTGATGCATAGACAATACCTGCGTCCCATACGTGACGTGGCTCACATGGTCCGGCTCAGGCTTCTGATAGATAGACTGCAGTGCTATAAAGGGCCTGATTCCGGAAGTGTCATCATGAACACGCATCGCTATCTAAAACTGCGTAAAATTTTCCTCGCGGCCGCCCTGATGCTGATGTGCCAGCCGGCCTGGGCCGAAAAGCGCGTGGCGCTGGTGCTCGGTAACTCCGCGTATCAAAACGTGGCGCAGCTTCCGAACCCGGTCAGTGATGGCGCGATAATCGCGGCAAAGCTCAAGGAGGCCGGCTTCGATGTCGTCGATTCACGCCACGATCTCCCCGCGGCGGAAACGCGTCGCGCGTTGCGCGACTTTGCCGACCGCTCCCGCGACGCCGACATCGCCGTGGTCTATTACGCCGGCCACGGCATGGAAGTGGATGGTACGAACTACCTGATCCCGGTCGATGCCAAGCTCGAACGCGACACCGATGTGTACGACGAGGCCTTTTCGCTCGATCGCGTGCTGCTGGCGATCGAGCCCGCCAAGCGCCTGCGGCTCGTGATTCTTGATGCCTGCCGTGACAATCCGTTCTCCAAAAGCATGAAACGGACGCTGGCATCGCGCGCGATCGGGCAGGGTCTTGCCAAGATCGAACCAAGCAGCCCCAATATGCTGATCGCCTATTCCGCCAAGGCTGGCTCCACGGCTGCGGACGGCGACGGCAAGAACAGCCCATTCACGGTTGCACTGTCCAAATATCTTACGGAACCGGGACTTGATGTGCGCCGAGCGTTCGGATTTGTCCGTGACGATGTGCTGAAGAACACCAGCAACAGGCAGGAGCCGTTTGTCTATGGCTCGCTCGGTGGCGAGGATGTGCCCCTGGTGCCCGCGCCTGCCAAGGCTGCCGCACCGTCCACGCCTGCGCCCAATCCCCAGGCCGAGGCGCGCCGGGACTACGAATTGGCGCTGCAGGTCGGCAACAAGGACGCAATGAGCGCCTTCCTCGCGCAATATCCGAATGGCTTCTACGCAAACCTGGCCAAAATCCAGCTCGGCAAGCTTGCCGCGGAGGAAGCGCGATTGGCGGCGACCGAAAAGGCGCGGCTGGCCGAACAGGAGCGGGCGCGGCTTGCCGCCGAGGGCACCCAAAAGGCGCAGTTGAGGGCGGCCGAGGCCGACGCGAAAGCGGCGGAGCAGGCCCGGATCGCCGCCGAAAAAACCAAGCAGGTCGCGCAGGAGAAGGCCGCCGAGGCCGAGCGGAAGCGGGTCGCGACCGAAACGTCAGCCGCCGACAAGGGTCCCGAGA
>WNGH01010816.1_pt1 | contig 12203 bp, 14 predicted proteins | sample 5400631 | NCBI WGS metagenome assembly WNGH01 (sample SAMN13153373, study PRJNA577476) | soil metagenome | isolation source: 115 cm soil or saprolite under Garry oak tree replicate 1 | place: USA:California | collected 2016-06-15 | reverse complement strand
CACGACCCGGAACGAGAAGATCAGCGGGACCAGGGTGAGCACACGAGCAGTGGGATAAAACACAAAATACGCACCGGCTACGGCAGCAATGGCACCGCTGGCACCGATCATCGGCGTGCGTGAGAACGGCGAGACATAGGTCTGCACCAACACCGCGACCACCCCGCCGACGCAGTAGAAGCAGAGGTAGCGCAGGGAACCAAGGCGATCCTCCACGTTGCCGCCAAAGATGTGCAGGTAGAGGAGATTGCCGAAGAGGTGGAGCCAGTTGCCGTGCAAAAACATGCTGATCAGCAACGGGGCGAGCCCAGGCACCTGGCCGTGCGCCAGGGCCTGAGAGAAGCCGGCCGGCACCCAGCCGTGCGCCAACAAAAACGACTCCAGGTGGGTCCCCAGCGTCGTTTCGTAGGCGAACAGCGCCACATTTGCGCCGATCAGGCTATAGTTGACCCAGGGGAACCGCTGCGTCGGGATGGTGCTATAGAGAGGGATCATAAGACGTGCCCCCCCATAGAGGAAGAACCATGCCTTATCCCCCCTACCCCTAACGATCTAATAAGCGTGTTTGCTCCGGCGGTCATAAGAGACGAATGTTGACAATTTGCAAGCCTTTTCTTATAGCACCACCCTAGAACCTGTGATAGAGGAAGTAAGGCGTATGCCGATCTACGAGTATCACTGCCAAGCGTGCGGTAAAGACCAGAGCCTGCTGTTCCTCACTCAGCGGGAAGCGGCCACACCGCCGCGTTGCCAGTACTGTGGCGCCCGTCGCCTGACCCGCTTACTCTCGCGCTTCGCCTACCATCAGACGGAGACCGCCCGGCTCAAAGATTTTGACACCAACGCCCCACGCGACGAGTCGTTCTACCGGGACTCGCGCAACGTGGGTCTTTGGGCGAAAAAACGCGCGCAGGAAATGGGGGCGGATCTGGGCCCGCAGTTCGAAGAAACCGTAGAAAAGGCTCGCAGCGGGAAAATCGTCGATGAGCTGTAGCACGCTCGTGGACGTCTGCTATGCTGGTTGATTATGCTTCGCCCCGCAGGATTCCTCCTCTGGCGCCTCTGCCGTATCGTCTGTGGTTCCGTGCTGCTGGTGTTGGGCCTATTTCTGAGCATTCCTGGAGTCCCGGGACCGGGGATTGTGTTGATCATACTCAGCTTCGGCATTCTGAGCCGCGACTTTCCCTGGGCGGAGAAGATACACACCCGCCTTAAACAGAGGTGGCATATGATCCTCAACCGGCGTAAGAACACTACTACTAGAGGGGAGGATGACCATGGATGAGAAAGACCGCCTCGGGAAGAAACTGCAGGATAAAGAAAGAGGCGACGAAGACCGTTACTTTGCCGAGCGCGACCGCGAGCTGATCGAAAAACTCAAGCAGGAAAAGACCGCCACAGAGGAGACAGCCCTACGCCAGCAAGCACTGATGCGCTGTCCCAAATGTGGAGCCCAGCTGGTCTCAATCCAGCACCACGATGTCACAGTCGAGGAATGCCCATCTTGCCAGGGCATGTGGCTCGACCGGGGGGAGCTGGAGGCCTTGGCACAACGTGAGAACGAGGGCTGGCTGGCGCGTTTCATCCGTCGCAGCGTGAAGTAGAGAGAGTCAGGGCAGGTTGGCAATCCGCCCTGACAGTGTTCAGAACCCCACAACGAGGAGGCGGCCTATGATCAAGCTGTACGACTTCGCCCTGTCCCCACGGGTGCGCAAGGTGCGTATTGTCCTGGCGGAAAAAAGCCTGCGGTACGAGAAGGTCAATGTTGACCTGTTCAAGGGGGAACAGAAGAAACCTGAATACCTGGCGATTAACCCCTACGGCAAGGTCCCAGCGCTGCAAGACAACGGCACTACGGTGTACGAGTCCACAATCATCATGGAGTATCTGAACGACAAATACCCGAATCCGCCACTCCTGCCCACGGATCCAGGACAGCGCGCTCGGGCTCGCGTGCTCATGCACTACGGAGACAATCCCTACGAGAGCGCGGTCTCGACCCTGGCGGGCGAGTTGCTGATCAAGCCGATGCAGGGTGGCACCACCGATCAGGCGGTCGTGGCCAAGGCCAGGGAAGACTTGAACGTCTGCTTTGCTCGGCTCGAGAAAGAGGTGGGGAACAACGATTACCTCCTGGGCTCAGCTTTTACCCTGGCAGATATTCCGTTTGTCTCCTGGGCCATGCTCTTCCCCAACTTGAAAGTGGAAGTGTATGTTCAGCGGCATTGTCGAAGCTACCGGTACCATCATCAGGATCGATCACACCGCCGCGGGGGCGAGGCTGACGCTCACCACCAGCGTGCCTCTGGCAGAGGTCGGTCTCGGTGAGAGCATCTGCGTCAATGGCACCTGTCTCACGGTGACCGCCATTGGTGAGGCTACGCTGAGCTTCGACGTGTCTGCCGAATCGCTCAGGCGCACCACTCTCGGTGACCTGCGGCCAGGGGACCAGGTCAACCTAGAGCAGTCGCTACGCCTGAACGACCGCATCTCCGGTCACCTGGTGTTCGGCCACGTCGACGGAGTCGGTCATATTAAAGCGATTAAGCCCGAGGGCGACTCTTTTCTCTACACTTTCGAGATCCCTCCAGATCTGGGCCGCTACCTGGTCGAAAAAGGCTCGGTGGCGGTCGATGGCATCAGCCTCACAGTCTTTCATTGCCAGCCTACGGCATTCACTTGCGCGATCATTCCACACACGTATCAGGTCACGACCCTGCATAGCAAACAACCGGGCGATCGAGTCAATATCGAGAGCGACATGCAGGGCAAGTACATCGAGAAGTTCGTGCGCGAGGCGGTCACCGATTTTCTCTCGGGGCCGCTGCAAGATCTCCGTCACGAGCTCGCCACCCTACGGCAGCAACTCGGCAGCAAATAAAGGGGCTGGGGGCTGGAGACTAGGGGTTAGCATTCTGGGGTCAGGGATCAAGGGCCGGGGGCAGTATTTTGTCAAAGTTGCTACTTGTTTTCTTCTTACCAGCCCCTAACCCCCAATCCCCAGCCCTCTTTTGAGTGCTCGGCTATGAAAGGGGCACAACTTCGTCCGGGGGACACACATGACGAACACGAGCGTCGCAGAGATCATTCAGCAGGCTAGAGCGCGCAACCGGCTCCTGTTGACTGAGGTCGAGGCGAAAGCCCTGCTGAGCACCACGGGAGTAGCGGTCGCTCAGGCCCGGCTGGCGCGAACCCGCGAGGAAGCGCTTGATCTGGCGCGTGCGACCGGCTTTCCGGTGGTCCTCAAGATCTGCTCACCAGACATCGTTCACAAAAGCGACGTGGGTGGAGTCCGACTCAACCTCGCCTCTGCTGAGGCAGTCAGCAGAGCGTTTGACGAGATCGTGGGCACGGTGACACGGGCGCAACCAACCGCAATCCTTGATGGAGTCTCGGTCCAGCCGATGGTCAGGCCCAGCATCGAGGTCATCATCGGCCTGACCACTGACCCACAATTTGGTCCCGCTGTGATGTTCGGCTTGGGGGGGGTGTCGGTTGAGGTGCTGAAAGATGTGGCATTCCGCCTCGCCCCGTTGAGTCAGTGGGATGCCCAGGCCATGATCCATGAGATCAAGAGCCTGCCGCTTCTGAGCGGTTATCGCGGCCAGCCCGCAGTCGATCTTACTGCCCTGGAGCGGACGTTGCTGCAGGTCTCAGCTCTAGCCGAGGCCTGCCCGGAGATTAAAGAACTCGACCTTAACCCCGTCTTTGCCTACCCCGATGGCTGCCTCGCGGTTGATGCCAGGGTCGTGCTCCATGCCGAAGGGGCGACCACCGCTCCGCGCCCGCTCTCTGCGACCATGCGCGCCACACTCGCACGCGCCTTCAACCCCAGAGCCGTCGCGGTGGTCGGCGACAAACGGGCGATGAACTACATGTGGCTGCGGAGCCAGAGCACCTTCCAAGGGAAGGTCTACTCGGTGCAGATCGATGAGCGTGAATTGCCCGGCATTGCCGCCCTGGGGGTGCCAAACTATCCCAGCCTGGCGGAGATTCCCGACCAGATCGATTATGTCATGACCGCAGTGCCGCGTCAGATAGCGCCCTACATCATCGCTGACTGCACCGCCAAGAAAGTGTCCGGGGTGATGCTTTTCACCTCAGGTTTCTCCGAGGTCGGGGACGAAGACGGCAACCGCTTGGAACAGACGATAGCCAACACCGCCCGCGCAGCTGGACTGGCGATGATCGGCCCCAATTGTATGGGCATCTACCATCCCCGCATCGGCCTGCGGAACTACCCCGGGCTGCCTACAGGCGAGGCAGGTACTGTTGGCTTCATTGGCCAGAGTGGGACGCACACCATCACTTTCAGCCTCGCTGCGCCCCATCACGGGTTAAAGATCAGCAAGGCGGTGAGCTTTGGTAACGCGGCGGTGCTCGACGCCAGCGATTACCTTGACTACCTGGCCATGGATGACGAGACGCGTCTCATTGGCATGTATCTCGAGGGCGTCCGCGAGGGCCGGCGTTTCTTCTCTCTACTGCGCCAGGTGACGCCCCAAAAGCCAGTGGTCATCTGGAAAGGCGGAAAAAGCGAAGCTGGCCGGCGGGCGATTTCCTCGCACACCGGGTCTCTTGCCGTCCCCACAGCGATTTGGGACGCGATGGTGCGGCAGGCCGGCGCCATTCCCGCCGAGACCTTCGATGAAATGCTCGATGTCATGAAGCTACTTCTCTTGGCCAAACCCACGACCGGCACCGGCGTCGGGCTTATTGCCATGACTGGCGGACCCTCAGTGGTCATCACCGATGCCTTTGAGAAAGCCGGTCTGCAGGTCCCGCTGCTGAGCGACGCCTCATACCAGGAGTTGTCTGCGTTCTTTACGGTGATCGGTGGTAGCTTCCGCAACCCGATGGACTCTGGCCACACCCTCGGCATGGGCCAGACGAGCCCCAATCTGGAGCGTCTCCTGTCGATCCTCGATCGAGACCCGCAGATCGACGCGATTATCATGGACACCGGTGCCGGCCTGGTCGCCGGGCAGTGGCAAGCCCATCCTCAGACGCTTGCCACTCTGTTGGACACCCTGTCCAGCTTCGCCGTGCGCTCGGCCAAGCCATTTTTTGTCATTTTGCAGCCCTTTGCTCTGGAAGCCGCCCTGCTGGAGGTCCGGGAGCAGTTTCACGCCCGTGGCATCGCCACTTTTGCCACGCACGAGCGAGCGGCCCGGGCTTTGCGCCTGGTGACAGAATACTGGCGTTTTCACGCGAACGCGCCAAGCAAGAACATTGCGTAGGCGCAAAAAAGCGCTTAGGATAAAGCATGATTACAAAGGAGACACCGTCATGCGAGAAAAAAGCGTTTTCGTGAGAGTGCTCTGGGGGCTGGCAGCAGGCGCGTTCATGGCGACCAGTGTCTCCTGGTTCGCCGGCATGGTATACCGCGAGGGCACCCTGCTTGCTCCGTGTGTGGCTCTGGCGCTGGCCACGGCTACCCCCTTTCTCCTGTATGAAGCGTCGGCCAAACGGCTGGTCTTTGCCCTGATCACCTCGGCCCTGCTCTCTGGCCTCTCGCTGTTGGCGCTGAGTCTAGGCGGACAGGCCGCCGGTCCTACCGTGTTCGGGCTTGGCCTCGTGGCAATCGCCATTCCGGTCGCCATCGACCTAATCTTGCAAGACTTTGGCACTCGGCTGATTATCCCGCCCCTGTTTTCGCGTGGCGTGGCTACAGCGTTTCTCGCAGTGGTCCTCCCGCTGAGCGCCTGGACCATCGCTCACGAGCACTACACCGCCGTAGAGGAGGATGACGCCCTCATCCGTACGGTGGCCCAGAACATGAGTCCGCAAGGTGACACTATTGTGTTCGATCAGATTGATCCGCGGCAGAAAGACAAACTCAAGAAGCACGTATCTGTACGCACCCTGCAAAAAACCTACAGTCTCTCGGACGCCGAGATCGAGTCGGTAGTTGAGGAACGCACGGTGCGGCGCGAGAGCCGTCAGCAACCCCAGAGCGCAGTGGTAAGCCGTGAGCAGGCTGAGCGCCTACGCATCGTCTTGAAGCTCCAGGGCGCGCCGGTCCCGGATGATATTGTCCTTGTTTCGCACCGGGGGCCGGTCACCATCAGTGAACTCAAGGTGCTGCTGGAAAAAAAGCAACCGGGCTAAAAGGGCTTTGCACAGCCCACGCGGGACGAGGCTCGCTTCTGGTCGTCCCCCTCCACCCGTCCGACTCCTCAATTGACCTCCGCCTAGCGATACGATAGCAAGGGGGGGGTGCGGAGTCGGGTGGGGCTTCTTGTCTTCCTTAGCAAGAAAAAGCCGGACCAACAGAAGGAGCAAGACGATGACTTATATCATCACCAGGCTGTGCCGAGACTGCCTGGATACGGGCTGCGTAGCGGTCTGTCCGGTGGACTGCATCTACGAATATACCGGCAGCGATCACGACCAGTTCCCCAACCAGCTCTACATCCATCCTGATGAATGTATTGACTGTGGGGCGTGCGAGCCGGAGTGTCCGTGGCAGGCGATCTTTGAGGAAGTGGCGGTGCCGGACGTCTTTCAAGACGACACACCGTTAAACTACGCGATGAAAGACCACATGGACGACTTCAAAGTAGCCCAACACAAGAAGATCCCCCACCCCACCGCCGACGAGATCGCGGCCAACAAACAGAAATGGGGCTGGACGGGGTAGGGGCTGGGGGTTGGTCAGGAAGCAGACAAAGGGTGGCTAAATCGGACCACAGAAGATTGGCACACAGGGTAGGGGCGATCCTTGTGATCGCCCACCGGAAGGCCGCACACCCAGCAGGGCGAATACAAGATTCGCCCCTACCCGCTACACGAAGCAGTGTCCCAATGTCATGGGGTTTGCTTTAGGACGAGATAGAGCCCCTAGGCTTCTTATTACCCAATCCCTAACACCCAACACCCGGCCCCCAGCACCTAGCCCCCCTTTTGCCCTCGCCGTAGCTCTTCCTCTAACAGCACCAACCGATCATTGCCGAAGAACATCGAGGAACCATTCACAAACATGGTGGGTGTGCCAAAGCCGCCACGGGCCATGACCTCCTCGGTGTTCGCGCGCAGGCGGTCCTTGTACTCCTGGCGATTGATCTTGTCGAAGTACTCCTGCAAGTCGAGGCCGACCTGCTCGACAATCCCCTGCAGCACTTCATCCTTGCTGATGTCCCGATCTTCACCCCAATAAGCTGCAAACACCCGATAGCTATAGGGCACGAACTTGTGGGGATGTTCGAGTGCCACCAAGGCTCCGCGCAGGGCTTTGACCGAGTTCACGGGAAAGACTGAGGGCGGGGACTTGATCGTCAGGCCGTAGAATCGCGCCCAGTCTTGCAAGTCCTTGGCATAGTACTTCGTTTTGGCCGGCACCCCACGCTCGCGGAACTCGTAGACTGACGGATTGATCGTGTTAAAAATGCCGCCCACCAGGATCGGCCGCCATTCAAGGGTGGCACCGTACTTCTGGCAGATGCCCTCGATTTTGGTAAACGCCAGATAGGTCCAAGGGCTGGAATAGTCGTAGAAGAACTCAACCTCTGCCATCATACTGCTCCCTTAAGTGTTCCTGCTTCGACAGAGCCTGTCCTGAGCTTGTCGAAGGACTCAGCACGAACGGGTACTGACCAGAGTCTCGCTCATTGACCGCTCACCCTGAACTGGTCGAAGGGTGCCGCAATAACCTCTTACGCCCGAAGAAAATCTACCACCCTACGGTTGAACTCCTGCGCATAGGCTAGGTGGATATTATGTTTGCCTTCCGGGAAGATATACAGCCGCGAGCCGGTGATGCTGTGCTGGAGCACGTCTGCATGAAAACTCGGCACCAGCGGATCTTTACCGCCGTGCAGAATCAACGTCGGGCAGCGGATCAAGTGCAAGCGCTGACGGCACAGCTCGCCTCCGGCCTGGTAGAGCGCTTGCATGGCATCGCACCAGCGTGCCCACAGATCCTGCAACTCATCGCCATAAATCGCGCGCATGGCCTCGACCATGCGGGGCGACCAGGACGACAGAAACCGCGTCTCCTCGTATGCTGCGAGGTCTTCGGGGGTCAGATAGGCGTTGCCACCCCAAATAATGAGCTTAGAGACCTGCTGGGACCGGTTCAGGGTGAGTAGCAAGGCGATAATAGCGCCGTCGCTCCAACCGCCCACCACGTAGGAATCGCAGCCAATCGCCGCCATCAGAGCGGCGCAGTCTTGCGCGTCCTGTTCGTAGAAGTCGAGAGGGAATTCCCTGATAGGCGGGCGTGACTTCCCGTAGCCACGCGGATCAGGCGCGATGACCCGCAGCCCCTCAGCGGGTAAGGCTTCGAGCTGGGGGCCAAAGTCCGATTGGCCCGTTCCCAGCGCACCCGGTACCAACAGCAACGGCTGGCCCTGGCCGCGGTCTTCGTAGTATAGATTCACCCCTCGCACCTGCGCGTACGGCATTGCCCCTCCCTTGTCGGTCGGCTTTGACTGATAGCATGTTCCCGCTGCAGAGAGAACCCTCTTACGCCCCGGGCTACCAAGTCCTTGCGGAAGCAAACAATCTCTGCCACAACAAAACGACTGCAAGCGAATCTCCCGCACGAGAGAGGAACAGGAGGACATGAAAACTATCGGACTCACCGGCGGTATCGGCTCGGGCAAGAGCACGGTCTCGCAGATCCTGGCAGGACTGGGAGCGTGGGTGATCGACGCGGATAAGGTCGGGCATGAGATCTACCTGCCCGGCAAGGCCGCCTGGCAGCAGGTCACCGCCGCGTTCGGCCGTGACATCCTAGCCGCCGATCAGACGATCGACCGTAAGAAGTTGGGGGCCATTGTCTTTGGGAGTGAGGAAGCCAGGAAGAAGTTGAACGCCATCGTTCACCCGCTGATGTTCAAAGAGATCGAGCGACGGATCAAAGAGAAACGCGCCGAGGGGGTCATCCAGCCGATTGTGGTCGAGGCGGCTGTCCTCATCGAAGCCAACTGGCTACCGCTGGTTGACGAAGTCTGGGTGGTGGTGGCTGGCAGGAGCGCAGTGATCGAGCGTGTTGCTGCGCAACGCGGCCTATCGGCGCACGATACCGAGGCCCGCATCGTCAGCCAGCTTGCTGACGCGGAGCGGCTCAAGCACGCAAGCGTGGTGATCCCTAACGATGGGGCCCTGGAAGACCTGCAGAAGCGGGTCAGCGAAGCTTGGAGTCAACTACAGCAATGAACAAACTGCGCGTCAAAGGAGCTATCTTCGACGTTGACGGCACGCTGGCCGATTCAGTGGAGTTCTTCTACGAGATCGCCCGCGAGGTGCTGGAGCTGGCCGGAGTCCCACCTGCCTCGAAAGAGCGGGTGTATGAGTTGATGCGTCTCGGCGATGCCGCGCCCCTGGAAAAACTCTTTCCGCCCGGCTACCCCGACCCTACTGCGACCCTCAAGCGTATCGTTGACAGCCGCATGAACGAGTGGATGCGGCGCTATCATCACGACACTGCAGCCATTCCCGGGAGCATCGAACTGCTCCACGACCTCCATGCTAGAGGGCTGCGCCTTGGGATTGCCACCTCTTCGGGTCGCGCGCTGCCGTTTCTCGACCGCTGGGGGGTGCGTCGTTTATTCAGCGGCATCGTTGGCCGCGAGGATGTCGAGACCCGCAAGCCTCACCCCGAACCGGTACTGAAATGCCTGGGCCATCTGGGCCTTGACCCCCACGAAGTGGCGTATATTGGCGACTCACCCATCGACATTCGCGCCGGCAAAGCCGCGGGCTCTTACACCGTCGGTGTCCTCACCGGCACAAGCCCGCGCGACGTGCTGCATGTCGAAGGTCCGGATCATATCCTGGAGAGCGTGGCTGGGCTGTGTAAGATCCTCCATTTGTAAGGGGCAAGGGAACTTTCCCCCCAGCCCCGTTGGGTGATCACAAGAATCGCCCCTACGCCTGCGCTCCTAGGACGCACTCAATCGAGACCCGCTCTAAAGCAGGCGAAACGAGCGTCGGTGGATCGGGCAGGGACCGAAGCGACGCAGGGCAGCACGGTGGGCCGCTGTGCCATATCCCATGTGCCGGGCAAACCCATATTCAGGGTAGCGCCGGTCGAGTGCAGCCATGAGACGGTCGCGGTAGACTTTGGCAACGATTGAGGCCGCGGCGATGGAATACACATCGCGGTCACCTTTGATAAAGGAGGTGTGCGGACAGGGTAGATCCGTCAAGGAACGGCCATCGATCAGAATGTGCTCGGGCACCACGGCGAGTTGCTCTAGCGCCAATCGCATCGCCCGGAGTCCAGCCTGATAGATATTAATGCGGTCGATCTCCTCGACTTCGACCACACCAATGCCTACGCCAAGGGCGACCTGACGGATTGCGTGTTCTAATCGCTCTCTGGCCTTGGCGGTGAGGGTTTTAGAATCTCGGATACCCTGGGGGAAAGAGAGGGGAATCTCGTCACTGATGCGTGCAGAGGGGAACACGACCGCCGCTGCTACCACTGGTCCGGCAAGCGGGCCCATGCCCACCTCGTCCACGCCGGCAACTACCCTCAGGCCGCGTTGCCACAGCTCCTGCTCCATAGTCAGCCGCGGGAACACCATCCGGGATGGCAAAGGGGGTCCTCCACTCCGGTTTTCGCACGCGCCGCACCTCGGCAAACACTGCGAGCGGTTGAGTCAGGTACTGGATCGAGACGGTCACTACCGCGCCGTCGAAATAGTCAGCGGCAAAAGGCAAGCGAGGGTCAGCGTTCAGATCATGGACGACATACTCGTCCAAGTCGGGATTGTCGGCCATCTCCTCGGCGTTGAGCCCCAGGCCAACCAGCCGCTGTTTGACGAACCCGGGTGGCAGATGTGAGCGCCAGCTACTCATGAGGTCAAGAAGCACACCATGCGGGGCGAACGTCGCAGCTAGGAACTGCCCGACTGCGGCGATCGCCGGCTCATCGATGTGGACGACCTTGCGCGGGAACGCATAGAACAGCGGGTCGTCGCTCTCGTCCATGCGCTGGAACATCTCGGGGGTGAAAGGGTGGTCCATTAGTATTCCTGTAGGTTGTCACCCTTCGACACGCTCAGGGTGACCGGGAAACCGTTCGTGCTGAACGTGTCGAAGCACGCCCACAGCCTTCAGCACCTACTTACGAAAGAATTCCACCAACACCTTCGCCGTTTCCTCAGGCTTCTCGAACGGCGGCGCGTGGCCACACTTCTCCAGGATCACTAGTTGCGATCCGGCGATCCCCTCGTGATACGCTCTGCCATGGGCTGACGGGACCAGGCGGTCGGACTCGCCCCAGATAATCAGGGTGGGTACGGTGACGCGGTAGAGCCGATCGCGCAGCTTGGGGTTACAGAGGTACGGGTTCCAGCCTACCCGCGCAGTTGCCTCGCGAGCCTTGAGCGTATTCTCCAGCACTTCGGGTGAGGGAACGTCCGGCACAAACATCTTGGCCAAGTCAGACTGCGGGTCGTGAAACACCAGGTTACGGGTTTCCTCTGGAGTCGCGGCGAAAATGTCGGCGATTGGCGCGCCAGGTACGCGCAAGCCCACAGCGTTGATCAACGCCAGCTTACGGATACGATTAGCGTAGCGCGTAGCCAGCTCCGCGGCGAGCCAGCCACCGAGGGACAGTCCGGCTACGCACGGCCGGGTCAGGCCGAGGTGGTCCATCAAATCGGTGTAATGGAACACCAGGTCTTCCATGGTATCGATCTTCTCCAACCCTTCGGACTGGCTAAACCCCGGGTGCGCGGGCAGATAGACCGTGAAGTGTTGCGATAGCAGCTCGAAGAACGGTAGCCACACCACCTCACCACCAGCGCTGTGCAGGTAGAGCAGGGGATCACCTGAGCCCCCTTTGAGCAGTTGGATCTTTGTGCCGCGGAGGTTCAGGAACTCTTCCTGAAAAGGCATTGCGTACGACCTCCCTGGTTAGCAGGCCCTCACCCCGGCCCTCTCCCGCCATGCGGGAGAGGGAGCGCAGAACGGCAAGGGCGGTTCTTCTTGGGTTCCCTCTCCCCATTGGGGAGAGGGTCAGGGTGAGGGTTTCACATGTACATCCCGCCGTTAGGACTCACCACCTGTCCGGTAAAAAAGCTCGCCTCTTCAGAAGCGAGGTAGGCGCAGGCGGCGGCGATATCGTCTGGCGCACCGACCCGGCGCACCGGGGTGCGGCTGACGATCGCTTCGATGAACCCCCGCACTTGCGCCTCAGGAAACGCAGACTTGCGCAGAATCGGCGTGTCAATTAAGCCGGGAGCAAT
>WNGH01048717.1_pt1 | contig 12204 bp, 9 predicted proteins | sample 5400631 | NCBI WGS metagenome assembly WNGH01 (sample SAMN13153373, study PRJNA577476) | soil metagenome | isolation source: 115 cm soil or saprolite under Garry oak tree replicate 1 | place: USA:California | collected 2016-06-15 | reverse complement strand
CTACCATGGCTTTATAGCTCGATCGTCATGGTGGACCCGCCGCCGCGAACAGACGCGTTATTTTGGACTGGAGCGGCGCTGGTCGTGATCGCTGTCGCTTACATGGGGTTCAATTTGCCATGCGGGCGCAATCTTCGATGGAATCAAAAGCGATTCGTGCGCTTCTGCCTGCTGCCACTTTTTCTGGCGTCAGTGCTCATGACCATGCACTGGGCATGGTTCAATTATTATGGGCGTTCTCTGATTGCCTGGCCGTTGTTCGGGTTCGGCGAGCCTCACACATGGGTGCCGTTCCTCTATCTAGGAATGGCGCTGCATCTTGCCTCATATCTCACATCGTTGCTCCCGGCTCACGGCTTTCGGCCGTTGGAGTTTGTTGCTGTCATTGTCTCGGGCGCAATCGGCGGAGCCATTCTGTGGTTAGGCGCGCAAAAATTATTTCCGCGGCCGGTGATGCAGATGGAGTTGTACATCTGCCTGAGCATTCCATTTTTCATGGCGCTGTTTTTTTTGGCAATTGTGGTCTTCGCGGGGATTTCCAGCCGCTGGACCGAAGATCCAGATCGTGAATGGTGGGGTCGCGCCGCTGGCTGGCTATTCGCAGTTGCGCTCGCGTGGCTGTTGATCAGCGGCCTCGTAATTTTCGGACCGCTCTCGCTTAAATGGACATGGTCGTTCATCACAACGGGAGGCTTGGCCGCACTCGTTACGGTGTTGGGCGGTCGTAGCCCAAAGGTTGCAGGTAGTGAAAAGGAGCGCGCGACAGCGAGTCCGATGGGTCTGATCCTGTCCAAGGCGTCGACAATCGCGGCGGCGGTATTTGCAGCGGTGCTGTTGATTCTCATTACCGAGGTAACCACGTCGGTCATGGCGAAGTTGATTGAGACCTATCACGTAACCCTAAGTTACAAGGCAGATCTGAACTCTATATCCGGCCTCCTAGGCCGGGCCGAGCCATATCTGAATGTGATTTTCTATACGCCTTGGTGGCTGGTGCTTCCGTTAGCGTCCCTCCTCATGCTTGTCGCCGTTGTCATGGCGCGACTGGTGAACGCAAACAAATTTTCGCTGCATGGAATGTACCGGGACCGGTTGATCCGCGCGTACCTCGGCGCTTCCAATTCGGATCGAAAACCAAATCCCTTTACCGGTTTCGATGAGAACGACAATATCAAGATGCGCGAGCTTTGGGCGCAGGAGAAATTTCACGGCAAGCTGATGCCTGTTGCAAATATCGCGCTCAACCTGGTCTCAGGCGAAAAGCTTGGTTGGCAGGAGCGCAAGGCACAGAGCTTCACCGTCACTCCGTTGCACTGCGGCTCCTCAGCGATGGACCCAGGCTACCGTCCCGCGGCGGGCCCCGATGGGACAGTGTACGGTGGCCCGAAAGGCATCTCGCTCGGAAGTGCCATCACTATCTCCGGCGCTGCCGCCAGTCCGAACATGGGCTATCACTCGTCGCCATTGGTTACTTTCATCCTCACCTTGCTCAACGTGCGGCTCGGCGCGTGGCTGGGAAACCCGGGAAAGGCAGGCGATCACACCTTCCAGCTTGGATATCCAGAGAGCAGTGTACAGCCGATTATCGATGAAGCTTTTGGCCTGACGAACGACACCAGCCCATATGTTTATCTCTCCGATGGCGGTCACTTCGAAAACCTTGGGCTGTATGAGATGGTGCTTCGCCGTTGCCACTATATCGTTGTGATCGATGCCGGCGAGGACCCGCAGTGCTCGTTCGCCGATCTTGGAGAGGCCGTCCGGAAAATACGAATCGACTTCGGCATTTCGATCGAGTTCGACCAAATTGATATTTTCCCGCGCGGTTGCGATGTGGCGCAGAGTCAAAAAGGACGGAACTGTGCCATCGGACGGATTTGTTACTCGGTTCTCGACGGGCCAAACGCTCCTGACGGCATTCTCATCTATATCAAACCTGCCTGTTACGGAAATGAGCCGCGCGATATTTTCGAATACTTCAAGAGGAGCGCCACTTTTCCCCACGAGAGCACGGCCGACCAATTCTTCTCAGAGTCGCAGTTCGAGAGTTACCGCATGCTCGGCGCACACACGATGGAGAAATTGTGCACCGATTGCGGCGGCGATTTTGACTGCTTCATTCGCAACGTTTTAGAGCGCCACTTGGACATTAAAGCACCTGATTGGCTAGCAGCATTGCTCGAACGGTCTGCCAGCACAGCTGCAGTATAAAATCGAAGACCGGCGGCTCGCCCATTGCCCCTGCGAACTCCGCCGGCCAATCGCCGAAAGTTTTATACTATTCGCCCGCCAGTCTTAGCGGTTAATTGAAACAGACTGGATCAGTTGCTGGCGTATCCGTGGTCGCGCTCATACGCGCGAATTGCTCGCCGCGTCTGAGGGCCCAAAACGCCGTCGACCGAGCCATGATAATAACCGGCGCGTGCGAGTCGGCGCTGCAGCTCGGCGACTCTGGAGTGAGTGGCCTGGCCATATTGACCGTAGCCATTGCCATTGCCATTGCCGTAGTCGCCGCCGTATTGGTTTCCCCCATAGCCGTAGCCATAACCGTAACCGTACGGGTCGCCGTAGCCGTAGGAGCCGTAGCCGTACGGGTAACCATAATAGGGATATCCCCAGTCCCAGCCGGCGCCCCAGCCCCAACCCCACCACCACGGAAAGCCGAAGGAACCGATGAAGATTACATTATTATGACCATGATGATGCCCGTTGTGCCAGTTTCCACCGTGCCAATTGCCGCCATGGCCCCAATTGCCGCCGTGACCCCAGTTGCCACCACGGCCCCAGTTTCTGCCTTGCCAGTTGCTGCCCCCGTTTCCGCCACGCCAGTTGCCGCCAGCCCAGCGCTGGCCTCCCCAAGCGCCCATTCCGGGACGCGCGGCCATTCCAGGACGCCCGCCACCTGCAGCGAAATGATGGCCGCCACCGCCGCCACCGCGCGGCGCAGCATTGAGAACTGGTGCACTGAGCATTAACGCAACAAGCCAACCAAAGAAAAATACAATTTTGGGATGATTCATAATTCGTAAAGTTTGTACACCATTAGACACCGTACGCGACGCAAAGTCTCGGTTTATTTTTACTGTGCCAAAGAATTAATTGAAACCGGCGGCTCGCCCGTTTGCCGTGTGAGTCCGCCGGTTCAAAATGAACTGAAAGCCGACGCTGGTTTTTAGATCAGGCGAGGCCCAACCTGTTCAGAAGCGGACGGCTAATTGTCCCGTCCACTACGAGCCCGTTCCTACTTTCGAAAGCCGCGATCGCGGAGCGGGTTCGCGGGCCGATGACTCCGTCCACTACGCCATGGTAATAGCCGAATTCACCAAGCCGCCGCTGCACCGAAGCGACGGTCGAACCGGCATAGCCATACCCAGAGGCTGACCCATAGTACGAGTTGTTGTATGGGTAACCACCATAGTACGAGTACGGATACGACAACGAAGACGCTACATACGGCGCGACTGAAGCGGCGACGTACGGCCACACCGAAGAGCTGCCGTACGGATAGCCACCTCCATAATAATACTGCGTTCCACCGTAGTAGTTAGAGCCATATCTGTAATAGCCTGTGTTAGCGCGGTATTGCGGTGTGCCGTTGTAATAACCGGTTCCGCCGTACTGGCCGACCAGCATAAGAGCGAGTGCCACTATACCGCGTTCCACCGTGATATCCGTCACCTGTGTCGTTCGCGCAGTCATTCGTTGAGGCCGCGACGAACTCCCTGCTGCTTTCTTTGCCGGCTTACCGATTGCTGGCGACGTTATCAATGCGCCTGCAGCCAAGCAACTTACGAAAACTAAACCTTTGGTTCTCATGCGTTTCCTCCTGTCATGATTTCCCTCTGGGATTCGTGGCTGCACGGTATGGTGGATGCGTCGCGAGCTGCCGATAAAAAACTACTAATTACAAGCAATGAAAACAGGCATGGAACGGACGAAATTGCTGCTGGTCACCGCGTAGGTACCGCGATTATCATGCCGCGCTAGATGAAGCGCGTTGCGATTGTTCTGTTCGCGGTCGCCAACTGGCAACTGATTTATGGTGCACAAACCGAACACAGCACGAGTCCATCGCGCCAATTTATCGTTTTCGGAGCTGATTCGGTGCTGCGCGGCGCGGTCTCCGATGCCGCAGAACGAGCGAAAACGGATCTTCTCGCGCTATTGCGGCAGCGCGACAACTGGACAGTCCCTATCGTGCTAAATTTGCAACCGCAGCAGGCGAACCTTCCGGAACTGGCAGCCGCTGAGTTGCGATTCAGCCAGACTGGGTTCGGACTCAAGCTGCAGCTTGATGTGACCTTCTCGCAAGATCTCGATGTCTCCTTGGTCGAACGTGAATTGCTCCGCGCGATCTTGCTGGAAATGATTTATCGAAAGCGACCGCAACTCGCCGCCGGCACTACATTCATCGAACCGCCGGATTGGTTGATCGACGGCACTCTGGCGCTGGCGCCCGGACATGATCGGGGACAGTTAGTCGAAGCCCTTACCGCGACGGAGAACACACCGACACTGGAGAAATTTCTCCAGCAACGCCCCGCAATGCTCGATTCGGCGGGACGAGTGCTGTACCGAGCGTACTCGCTTGCACTCGTGCAAATGCTGCTTGAGCCAAAGGACGGTGCTGCGCGCCTGGCGCAATACATCGGTCGTCTGTCTGACGCCTCAAACGATCCGCTAACGGATTTGAAGACGCAGTTTCCGTTCCTGCGTTCTGATGCGGAGGAAACCTGGCAATCAAGCTTGCATCAGTTGAGAAACTTCCAGGCTTACCAGTTACTCACGTTTGCCGAAAGCGAGCGGCGTCTTGGTGAACTGTTGCAGGTGAAAGCTTCCGAAGCGAATCGGCCGCCCAAGCTGACCAGTGTGGCCGAACTCGCCAAGCGCAAGCCTTCTGCAAATGAAAAGATGACGCTGAATGATCTTGGCCATGAGCTGCTCGTGTTTGTTGTTCAAGCGAATCCGGTTTTGCGTCCAATCGCGCGTGAATACGGCGAAATCGCCGCACTGCTTGCCCGCGGCAGGAGGAGAGGCATCGTGAAGCGTTTGTCGCGTTTGGAGACCACTCACAAGCAACTTGCCTCCCGGATGAGCGACATTGACGATTACATGAACTGGTTCGAAGCGACTCAAATGAAGAACGGCAGCGGCAATTTCACCGATTATCTCAAAGCAATCGATCAATCGCAGCTCTCGATATCAAAACGACGCGATCCACTCACGGTGTACGTCGATGCGCTGGAGGACCAGCTCGAAAATTGACCGCCCACACGAATGAACATTTGGCCAACAGTTGCCCTGTCGGGCTTTAGCGATTAGCTTTCAAGCAGCGCGTTATGAACGCGCATTTCTGTTGATGCAAAAGATTGGATTTGCCGAGGCTCTCGATTCGATTGTTGCCACCGATCCGCGTTATCAACGGGACGTCTACGTTTTTTTGCGTGACGCGCTCGATTTTACGACAAAGCAGCAGAAGAAACTCAAGGGCGTTAGCGTGCGTCACGTGACTGGCCCGGAATTGCTCGACGGCGTGCGGCGGTACGCACTGAAGGAATTCGGACCAATGGTGATCACCGTCTTCGATAACTGGGGAGTGCGTTCATGCGAGGACATTGGGAACATTGTCTTTAATCTGATCGGTGCCGGCGTATTCGGAAAAACCGAGGAGGATTCGATTGAAGATTTCAAAAATGTCTATGATTTCAAAGAAGCTTTTGTAAAACCATTCGCCCCGGAAAAGCCAGCGACCGTGAAAACGCCGGCGCAGTTGCCGGCGCCAAAGCCCGCGACATCACGCAAGTAAATGGTAAAAAGGTGAAAGGTTGAACAGAATTTCACCTTGGCTGTCGGTTATCAGTCATCTGATCAACGAGGGCTGATCGCCGGGATCGATGTGCAAATCCGATCAATAATGTATCGCGTACTACTAGCGAAGTTTCTGCCAGCGGCTCTATTACTTTGTATGGGCAACTTGAAAGCTGCACCAGCCGAGCGTTCCGGCGTCATCGCTTTTCCGCCAAGCACGGCGCAGAAATGGATTCTGCCAAACGGGCTGACGATGATCGTCCAGGAAGATCACAGCGCGCCCGTCGCCAGCGTGCAGGCGTGGTGCGCCACGGGAAGCATCTACGAAGACCAGCATGTCGGCGCAGGGTTGTCGCACATTCTCGAGCACATGCTGTTCAAGGGAACCAAGACCCGAGGTAAAAATGAGATCGCGCAAAAAATCCAGGACGTGGGCGGCTACATCAATGCGTACACGTCGTTCGATCGCACCGTTTTTTGGATCGACGTGCCGAAAGACGGCGTGGCCACCGCGCTCGACATTCTGGCGGACGCTATGATCAATTCGACTTTGCCGCCGGAAGAATACCAGAAAGAACAGGAAGTCATCCGGCGCGAGTTTGCCATGGGGATGGATGATCCTGATCGGATGGCGGGGCTGCTCCTTTTCGCAACGGCTTACCAGCAGCATCCCTATCAGCAGCATCCCTATCGCTTCCCGGTCATCGGCGAACTCGAGATTTACAACCAGCTGACGCAGGAGCAGGTGGTGCAGTATTACAAGACGCGATACGTCCCCAACAATCTCACGTTCGTTGTCGTCGGAGATGTCGAGGCCGAAAAAGTGCGGCAACAACTCGCCGAGCTGTTCAAGTCTTATCCGGAAAAATCGCTGAAGCCGGCATTCGTTCCTGCGGAACCGCTGCAACTTGGCCGGCGCGAAGTGCACCAGGAATTTTCCACGGAACTGACGCACCTTTCGCTCGCCTGGCACATCCCGGAGGTCACGAATCCGGACGTTCCCGCACTCGATCTACTCTCGACCATTCTCGGCGACGGGCGCAGCTCGCGCTTGTATCGGCGCGTGCGCGAAGAAGCAGGTTTGGCATTTAGCATCTCCGCGTTTTCTTACACGCCGGGCGATCCCGGGTTATTTGGGATCGACGCCACTGTCGATCCGAAGAAACGCGAACCAGCCGAGCAACTGGCCTTGCGCATTGTTGATGAGGTGAAATCGGCCGGGGTCACGGCGGATGAATTGAAAAAGGCGAAGAAGATGACACTGAGTCATCATCTCGACGCGCTCACGACCATGCGTGGCCAAGCCTCGGACATCGGCTCGAACTGGTTGCTGACGCGCGATCTGAATTTCAGCCGGCATTATCTCGATGCTGTCCAGAAAGTGACGCTCGATGACATTAAACGCGTCGCCGCGACTTACCTGACCGAGAATAATCTCACCGTCATCTCGTTGAATCCAAAGGGCTCGCTGGCTGGGAAAGCTGAAACCGCGAAACCAACCGCCGCGGGTGAGATTCAAAAGTTTGAGCTCTCGAATGGACTCCGCCTGCTGGTGCGTGAGGATCCTCGCCTGCCAATCGTGGCGATGGGCGCGGTCTTTCGCGGCGGTCTTTTGGCCGAGACGCCGCAGACCAATGGCGTCACCCGTTTGATGGCCAAGGTGCTGTTGAAAGGAACCAAGACGCGCACCGCCGAGCAAATCGCCAACGAGATCGAAGCAGTAGGCGGTTCGATTTCGGGCGAAGCCGGTAACAACAGCTTTAGCGTATCGGTCGATGTCATGAAGCCCGACGTGAAATTGGGCGTGGACCTGCTCTCGGATGTGCTGCTCAACGCCACGTTTCCCGAAAAGGCGATCGCGCGCGAAAAAGAAATCCAGATCGCCGCGATCCAACAGGAGGAAGAGCAGCTGGCCGCGGTCGCCCGCAACATCATGCGGCAGGCGCTGTTTCCGCAGCATCCGTACGCGCTGCGGACGAACGGCTCCATTGATTCTGTTCAGCGATTGACGCAAAAAGATTTGATCGACTTTCGTGATCGTTACGTCGTCGGGAAAAACGGTGTGATTTTCGTCTTTGGCGATGTCAAAGCGGCCGAAGTAAAGCAGCTCGTCGAGGAAGCGCTCGTGAAAATGAAGCCCGGCGCGCTCGCACTCACGGACGCAAAACCTTCGATGCCTCTGGGCAAACCGGAAACCGTTGAGAGCCGCAAAGACAAAGCGCAAGGCGTGCTCATGGTCGGGTTTCGCGGCGCGAGTTTGTCGAGCCCTGATCGTTACGCGCTGGAATTGATTGATGAAGCCAGCAGCGACCTTGGATCGCGTTTTTTCATCCGCATTCGCGAGCAAATGGGTCTGGCCTATTACGTCGGCGCCAGCCAGATGCAGGGTCTGGTGCCGGGACTCTTTGCATTTTACCTCGGTACCGATCCGCAGAAGATCGAACCGGTGAAGACCGCGTTGCTCGATGAAATCTACAAGCTGGCAAATGATGGGCTCACCCCCGAAGAACTAGCGCGGGCGAAAAAGAAACTGATTGGTCAACAGGAGATCGCCAATCAAAGCAACGAGGCGTTTGGCTATCATAGCGCGCTGGACGAGCTCTACGGACTCGGCTTCGATTTCTACAAGCGACTCGAGCACGACGTGAACGCAGTGACGCCTGAGCATATTAAGCAAGTGGCGGCGAAATATTTTCGCGATCAACCGTACGTTTTAGCAACGGTGCGGCCGCCGGAGAAGAAGTGATCCGCCTTCGCCGAGGCTACGGCGGGCAGGCGGGTGACGAGAGAACCCGTCCATGATATACTGGGTCAACTGATCACTCGTTACTCTGCACGCGCAAAACGCCGCGTTGTTTCTTGGCCAAATCCCTAATCCAAAGAGCGGCGAACCCGAAGTGAACCTCGATTTGGCCAGAATGTTCATCGATCAACTCGCCATGATTCAGGAAAAAACGCGCGGTAACCTGACCAGCGAAGAGGCAACAGTGTTGACCAACGCGCTTTCCAATTTGCAAATGGCATATGTAGAAGTTGCGCGGGGACAGCCTAAAGGCGCTGCGCAGCCCGAGGCACCAGAAGCCGCCCCGCCGCAACAGCCGGCGGAGCAACCGGCAACCAAGCCAGAACCATCAGCGCCAATTGCGTCGGTCGAGGCCGAAACAGAATCGCGAAAGAAATTCACGAAAAGCTACGGGCCGTAATGCTTGGCTCCGCTGTAGCGAGCCATTCCCCGGAAAGCAACCGTGTTATAGAGATTTTATCTGCAATTAATTGCAGATTTTTGGAGTCGATTCTCGTTAGGCGTTTTAAATAGCCCTTCAGAGGAGTGTTCGAAATGAGGAAGTACCATCATCTGGGAATTCCGACCTTCGCTCTTTGGAAAATACATTGGAAAACCACAAAAGACCTAACCAAGCGCCGGAGCGAACCGCCACCCGGCGCGTGTTCACACTTCAGATGATTAAAACATTTTCAGTCGAAGCCAAGCCCGCTCTCGGTGGCGGTCGCCTAGCTTGTTCTCGTTAGGCCGACAGCGGAACTGCCATGAAACGCACGTGGACGATCATCGGCGTTAGAGACGTTCCGTGCAGCTTCAAATGGTATCAGTCGCTCTTCGGCCAGCCCGAGACGGCTCCGGGCCATGACGATTGGGGTCAGATCGTGGATACGGACGGAACCGTGTTGCTCTGCCTTCACCAGTGGGGCGCGCACGAGCATCCCTCCTTGATGAGCCCGGACGAGGCGTCACCCGGCAATGGGCTCCTTTTGTTCTTCCGCGTGGACGATTTCGACATGGCACTGAAGCGGGCACGCGCTCTGGTCGTCCGGTTCGAAGAGGAGCCACGCGTGAACCCGAACACTGGAACTACGGAGTTCTCGCTCCGGGATCCGGACCGATACTACGTGACGATTAGTGCGCTGCCTTAAGCTGCAAAACCCTCACCCTACCCTCTCCCTTGGGAAGGGAGAGGCGCATCGGGCCGATGCTAATCTAAAGAAGAGTTAGACGCGCTAGCTACCGGCTGCTCGTGCGCCCGGTGGGAGTTGCGCGCGGTCGTGATTTGGCCTTTGCGGTTTTGCGCACGGTGATGGTGCCGTGACCAAGAGCGGGAGTCGGTGACGCTTCGGCGTACTTTTTTGTCGATGGCCAGATCAAGCGCCACGGCTGAGTTTTTATTGTCTCGCTGAACTGCTTGATGTTTTGCCCAGCTGGCTCGAGCTCAGTCGTCGCCACCTTTAATTTCTCTGACGAGCTCCGCAGATTTCGCAGAGTGACCTCGATGTTGTCGTTCGCCGTGAGGCTGGTGCTGATTTTCTCGATGTTGGTGAGCGAATGCGAGAGGACCGGTTTGATCACCTCCAGCATTTTCGCCGCGGCATCGCCGAGGTCGGGCGTGCGTTCTCCGGCAAAACTCTCGCCGTCTTTAGCGCGGCCGGAGCCTTCGGTCCCCTGGGTAAAATCAATGGCCATGTCGCCAAGCAAACCAAGCTGCATCAACCGCGTCTTGGCATCCCGATAAACTTTGGCGCTCTTGTCCACCTGCACATCCACACGCACTTCAAATCGGGATTTGCCCGGCGTTGCAGTCGGGCTTGGGCTCGCATTCGCTTCGGGCGGATGAACTGCCGCGTCTGCTTCCTCTGCCTGTTTCTCTTCCTGTGGCGAGACGGGCGAAAATAATTTCTGCACCTGGCCAATCTTGCGGCCCGCCAGCATCACTGGCGCGCCCTGTTTAATCCCGGCTGCGTTATCAAAGTAAATCTTGTAGGTCACCAGCGGCCGAAACAATCCCGGCGCGCCGAGCAGAACCAAAAGGAAGGCGACCACTGCGATCGTGCCGATCACGAGCAGGCCGGTCATGATTTCATTTCTTTGTAATTGCATCGAGGCTGCCTTCCAGAATCGGGCCTTCAGTGCTGCCGCTTATAAACTGAGCGACCACTGGGTCCTTGGATTGTTTGAATTGTTCGGGTTCGCCTTCTTCAATGATTTTTCCCTGGTACAACATAGCCATTCGCGTGGCGATGCGAAAGGCGCTCTCCATTTCGTGGGTGACGGTAATTGAGGTGACCTTCGATTTTTCGCTGAGGCTAATGATCAATTCGTTGATCACAGAGGCAATGACCGGGTCGAGCCCGGCAGAAGGCTCGTCCAGCAGGAGCAATTCGGGCTCGAGCACGAGGGCCCGTGCGAGGGCGACGCGCTTCCGCATGCCGCCGCTCAGCTCGTCTGGCAAGAGGTCCTTGGAATCCTTCATGCCGATGAGGTCCAGCTTTTCATCGATGATCTTATCGATTTCTGCGCGCGATTTGTCCGTGAGCTCTTCAAGCGGCAGGGCGACGTTATCGCGCACTGTGCGCGAACTCAACAGCGCTGAATATTGATAGACCATGCCGATATGCTGCCGAATGCGCTGAAGCTTGCGGCGCGAGAGCTCAGCGATCTGAAATTGCTTGAAAAAAATCGAACCTGAATTGGCGCGGAGAATGCCGAGAATCAAGCGTAAAAGTGTGCTCTTACCACTGCCCGATTGACCCATTACCACCAGGCGCTCTTCCGGCTGAACTTTGAGCGAACAACCGTCGAGCACTTTTTTATCTTCAAATTGCATGCACACGTCGCGCAACTCGACCATGTGCGTAGGGGTCGTCATGTCGGGTAAAACGTCGTGTAAATGACGTTGTAGAGTGTATCGAACCCAATCACGGTCGTGATCGCAGTCACGACGCTGGACGTTGTTGACGTACCAACCCCCGCTGCACCGCCTTTAACGGTCATTCCCCGGTAACAGGCGATCGCGGCGATGAGCAGTCCAAAGAGAAAACTTTTCAAAATGCCGGTGATGATATCGCGAATGAGCAAGGAGTCTTTCACCAGATCGAGAAAATAAGGAAAGGCGATGCTGAAATACGCTTTGCAAATCAGGCTGCTCGCTAAGACAGCCGCGAGATTTGAGACCGTTGAGAGGCACGGCATCAGGAAAAAAAGAGCGAGCATTCGCGGCGCAACGAGGAAGCGCAACGGGCCGATCCCCATTGCCTCAATCGCTTCCACTTCTTCGGAAACCTGCATAGTGCCGAGCTCGGCGGTGAAAGCCGCGCCGATGCGCGCGGCGAGCATGATGCCGGTCATCAGCGGACCAAGCTCGCGCGTAAACGCAATTGCAACCAGACCAGGGATCAGTCGCTCCGTTCCGAAACGCTGCAATTGGTAACCGGTGAGCAGCGCCATTGTCAGTCCGAGGAAAAACGATACGAGTCCTACGAGTGGCACGGAGTCCACGCCGGCGCGCTGCGTGTGCCGGAAAAAACTGATAGCCCGAAACGGCACCCGACCCTGCTGGAGACGCTCGAACGTTTCCTCGAACGTGTTTATGATGAACCAGAACACGC
>WNGH01008649.1_pt1 | contig 12207 bp, 9 predicted proteins | sample 5400631 | NCBI WGS metagenome assembly WNGH01 (sample SAMN13153373, study PRJNA577476) | soil metagenome | isolation source: 115 cm soil or saprolite under Garry oak tree replicate 1 | place: USA:California | collected 2016-06-15 | reverse complement strand
GCGGGGGCTGCTCGTCATGGGTGGTGCCGTGCTGACCTGGCTCCTGCCCATGCTCTGGCTGACGGGGGGACTCGAGGCCTACTTGCGCGCCTCGAGCCAGCTCTACGGCTCCGTGGTTCTCCCCACCTCGGTGCTGGGCGGCTCGCTGGATGTCACCCTCGCGCAGGCTCGCTATGTCCTGGCTTCGGTGGTGATCGGCCTCGGCCCTCTGGCCCTGGCGGCCGCGGCCCTGCCCCTCTACCTGCGCCGAGCAGGCTGGGGACGCCCGGAATGGTTCCTCGCCGTCTGGGTCGCTCCGCCCGCAGCGTTCTACACGCTCGTGCACTTCGGTCAGGCCGGCTACGTGCTGACGTTTCTCCCCGCGCTCGTGATCCTCCTGAGCCGCGTGCTCGTCGAGGCGGTGGCCGCGGGCTCGGAGCGGCTCCGCCGGCCCAACTGGCGCTGGGGGTTGACGGCGGCGGCCCTCGTCCCGCTCTGCGTCGTCAGCACGGGCTTCTTCGTGAGCGCGCGCCCCGTGCCGCGCGAGTTCAACAACCGCACGGGCGACGCGTGGGTCTGGCGCGCGAAGGACGAGGCCCACGACTGGATCATGAGTCGCACGGCGGCGGCCCTGCGCGAGCACGAAGCGGTCATCCGGACCTACGTCGACACCATCCGCGCCGTCTACGATCCCTCGGACACCGCGCTCGTCACGGAGCTCGGCAACCGGCGCTCCTACCCGTGGCTCCGCCACGCGATGTTCTACATGCCGGAGTACGCGATCTACCAGCTGCAGGTCGGCGAGCCGCCGCGCGGCTTCTACGCGCCCCAGTCGTCGGCGACCATGATCCTGTCCCCCAGCGCGACCATCGAGGTGCCACGGCGCGTCCGACAGCTCGTGTGGTTCGTGGACCACTGGGACCCGGAAGAGCCGCGCCCGCCGGGACTCCTGGAAGTGCAGCTGCCCTATGGCCGATACCTCTATGTCTTGCCGCTCGGCCGGGGGCGCGTGGAGTACGCGGGCTACAGCTTCGTTCGCCCCGCCCGTTGAAGGGCCGCGCCGCCGCCGGGCTGATCCTGGCGGGGCTCGCCGCCGCCCTCGGCCTCTATCTTCTCCGCGCGCGTCAGATCGCGGGACCCCTGGGCGCCTCTGGCTTTCCCCTCGACGACTCGTGGATCCATCTCCAGTTCGCGCGCAATCTTGCCGAGGGACGGGGGTTCACTTACAACCCCGGCGTCTCCGTCCCGGGCTCGACGGCGCCCCTCTGGACCCTCATCCTCGCTGGGCTCTTCGCGATCGCGGGCGCTCACCTCGCGTGGGTCAAGGTCGCGGGCGTGGCCGCCGCGGTGGGCAGCGCATGGCTGGCCCGTCGGCTCGCCATGCAGTGGACGGGCGAGCCCCTCCTGGGGCTTGGCGCCGGGCTCGCGACGGCGTTGAGCGCGCCGATGGCCTGGGGAGCGCTCTCCGGGATGGAGGTGACGCTGGCCGCCCTCCTCGTCACGGGAGCGCTCTGCGCTCATGCCTCGGGCCGCGTCACGCTCCCCGGGCTCCTCATCGGCGCGGCCGCGCTCGCTCGCCCGGAGTCGGTGCTGCTCGTGCCCTTGCTCTGGCTCGGCGGCCCGCTGACCCTGAAGCGGAGCCTCGCCTCTCTCGGCATTCCCGTCGCCGTGCTTTCGCCCTGGATCGCGTTCAATCTCTGGACGGCGGGGACGCCGCTTCCCGCGACCGCCGCCGCCAAGATCGGGGGCGGGCTCGTCGGTCTGCTCGCGGGCACCCGGGAGCCGGTGGCCGAGACCCTGTTCGGCCGGCCCTGGCGATTCGAGGCGGAGTGGGCGGCCTGGCTCGTGTCGGTCGATGTCCTCCTGCCCATCCTCATCCTTCCCGGCCTCTGGATGCTCTGGCGCCGCCATGGCCGATCTGCCCTCCTTCCTGCCTCGATCCTCCTGCTTCACCCCCTGGGGATGGCGCTCCTCGCGCCCTATCGCGGCCCTGCTTTTCAGGAGGGCCGCTATTCGATTCAACTCCTCCCACTCGCGATCTGCGTCGCTGTCACGGCCTTGTCTCCTTCGGATCAGGGGTGGTTACGGCGGGCAATAGTCGTCTTGTTCCTCGCGGCATCAGTCGTGCCGCTGTGGTCGGGGGCCGGGCGCTACGCGTGGGCCGTACAGAACATCGACGCGATGCAGGTCCATCTCGGCCACTGGGTCAGCGAGCACACGCCCCCCGGCGCGCGGCTGGCTCTCAACGACGTCGGCGCCATCGTGTACCTGGGACATCGAGAAGCCGTGGACGTGATGGGCCTGGTCACGCCCGCCATCATTCCCTACCGTCGGGAAGGGGAGAAGGGCGTGCTCCGGTATCTCGAGCGCGCGTGCCCCGACTACCTGATCATCTTCCCGGCGTGGTTCCCGGAACTGGCATCTCGCGGAGACCGCTTCACGCCCGTCTATCGCGTGCGGCTCGAGCGCAACACCGTGGCGGGGGCGGACGAGATGGTGGTCTACGAGACGGCCTGGAATCGCTGGAGCCGGGCGCCCCGCCCCTGTCCTGAACGCCCCTGAAAATGAGGCCCTGTGCTGGGGGAGCCCTGCATGGGCGCAGATGTACCGGTGGACGGACGACCAGGGTGCCGCCCACTATTCCCAGGGTCTCGACAGCGTCCCGGAGCGCCATCGCTCGCGGGCCCAGCTCCTGGCATATCCGGAGCTCCCCGTGACTGCTCCGACCGCGACGTCGGCTTCGCCCGAGGCGAGCAAGGCCACCCGCATCTCCTTCACCCCCGGCAAGCCCATCATGGTCACGGCCAGGGTCAACGGCAGCGGATCGATCCAGCTCATGCTCGACACGGGCGCGTCGGTGACCGTGATCAATCCGCGCGTCCTCGCCGGGCTGGGCATCGGCGTGCGGGACAGCCTGCGCGGCTCCGTCAAGGGCGCCACCGGCACCGCCAATGTCCTCTTCGTTCCCGTGCAGAGCATCGAGGTGGGGGCCGCGCGCTCGGGCCCTCTGCGCGTGGCCGCCCACGACATCGAGTTCGGCAACGGCGACGGGCTGCTCGGTCGCGATTTCCTCGATCAGTTCACCGTCAACATCGACTCGACGGCCGGCGTCGTCACCCTCTCGCCCCGGTAGAGCGCCGTGCCCACGACGCGGCGGCCGGCCCGCTTGATCCTCGCCGCCCTCGCCCTCACCTTCATGCTGGCATCGGCTGTCTCCGCGCAGCTCTATCGATGGACCGACGCGCAGGGAGAGACACACTTCGGGCAGGGATCGGAGAGCGTGCCCGAGCGTTACCGCGACCGGAGCAGCGCCATCGGAGCCGTGGACGCCCCGGCTCCGCCCTCGGGACCGGCCCTCGCGGAGGTCGTGGGGGGGGTGACGCGGATCGCGTTCACACCTGGCCGTCCCATCATGGTGACGGTCCGGATCAATGGCCGGGGATTGGCGCAGCTGATGCTGGATACGGGCGCGGACGCGACCATGGTCAGTCCCACCGCGCTGATGGGTCTCGGGGTCAGCTATCGCGACGCCCCGAGGATCCAGCTCCAGGGCGTCACGGGCTCGTCATCCGCCTATGCGGTCATCCTGGAGAGCCTCGAAGTGGGCGGGGCGCGTGTGGGTCCGCTGCGCGTCGTCTCCTACGAGTCGGAGACGCGCCGCCCGGGCTCTCAGGGACTCCTTGGGCGAGACTTCCTGAATCACTTCCGCGTCACCATCGACAATGCCCGCGGCATCGTCGAGCTTTCTCCCCGCTAGTTCGAAAACGCTCGCCTGCCTAGCGGGGCCTAAAGCTCGTCAGGTCTACCTGGGCCGCGTGCGCCCGGATCACGCCGCCGTCTTCGTTGTGGCACGGATCGGCCTTGCCCGTGTGCCCCTTCACCCCGGCCAGCGCGTGACACATCTCGTGGGCGAAGACCTCGTAGAGCCACTCCGGCATGCCTTCCGTCCGCGGCAGGATGATGGTGGCGCCCGTGGGGCCGGAGATGGTGCAGGCGGCTCCGAACGGCTGGCAGCCACCCTTGACGACGATCACGGAAGAGAGATACGACTGCGGCGCGATCTGCCCCTTCTGAAAGACCAGAGGCTGACCGACGGACTGGGCGCTCGGTCCGGCCGAGGCGCAACCAGAGAAGACCAGCAATCCCACGAAGAGAAAGAGTCCCCAGGTGGCCCGGGTGCTCTGCATTGGCTTCACGTTTTCACGGTTCATGATGTCCCCCTCACAGGGGACAGTCGGCGTGTCGGAGAAAACCCCTGAATGCGCGCCAGGAAAGAGATCGAGAGGCCCACGTCGGCGAATTTCGTGACGCCAGGAAAGACGTCGGATCGCAATGTCGGCGGATCTCGTGCCGCCACGAAAGCTACCAAGACGTCGCCGTCGGCAGGATTTTGGGCGGGTAGGCGGGGGCGTTCCTTGCCCTAAACGCCTATCGGTGTTACGTTTTGACCTCAATGGACTACAAAGACACCCTGAACCTTCCAAAGACGTCTTTTCCCATGAAGGCCAACCTGCCCAAGCTCGAGCCAGACATGCTCAAGCGGTGGCAGGAGATGGACATCTACGGGCGCCTGCGCAAGGCGTCGGCGTCCCGGCCGCTGTGGATCCTCCACGACGGCCCGCCCTATGCCAATGGCCACATTCACATGGGCACCCTGCTCAACAAGGTGCTCAAGGACTTCGTGGTCAAGTCGCGCAGCATGCTGGGGCACAACTCACCGTACGTGCCCGGGTGGGACTGCCACGGACTGCCCATCGAGCACCAGGTGGACGTGGAGCTCGGCCTCGACACGGCGAGCGGGGACGTGCGCCGCGCCATGGATCCCATCGAGAAGCGGCGGCGCTGTCGCGAATACGCCGCCAAGTTCATCGACATCCAGCGCGGGGAGTTCAAGCGCCTGGGTATCTTCGGCGACTGGAACGATCCGTACCTGACCATGGCCCCGGCCTATCAGGCGACCATCGCCCGGGAGTTCGGACGGTTTGTCGGGCGCGGTCTCGTGCACAAGGGCCTCAAGCCCGTGCACTGGTGCATGCACTGCAAGACGGCGCTCGCCCAGGCCGAGGTCGAGTACGAGGAGCAGACCACGCCGTCCGTCTACGTCAAGTTCCCGCTCGTCTCCCCGTCGCCTGAGCTCAAGCGGGCGCTCGGAGGCCGGCGCGCGTCTCTCGTCATCTGGACCACGACGCCGTGGACGCTGCCCGCCAACCTGGCCATCGCCGTCCATCCGGGAGCGACCTACACCGCGCTGGAGGTGGATGGTGAGGTCCTCGTGGTGGCGCGCCCGCTCGCCGAGGCCTTCGCGGCGCTCCCGGGTCTCGAGGGACGGACACGCGAGACGGACCTCGCCGTCTCCGGCGAAGCGCTCGCGGGCTCAGTGGCGCGGCACCCGTGGATCGATCGCGAGGCGCCGGTGCTCACGGCCGACTTCGTGGCCATGGACGCGGGCACGGGCCTCGTTCACATCGCCCCCGGCCACGGCGAGGAGGACTACGAGCTCGGGCGGGCGGCCGGACTGAAGATCTACAACCCCGTGGACGACGATGGGCGCTTCCTGCCCGAGGTGACAGGCTTCGGGGGCATGACGGTGTGGGAGGCCAACCCGAAGATCGTCGAACGCCTGCGCGCCGAGGGCGCCCTCGTGAGCCAGGTGCCGCTCGTCCACACCTATCCCCATTGCTGGCGCTGCAAGAATCCGACGTTGTTCCGGGCGACGGAGCAATGGTTCATCGCGCTGGATCTCGCCACGCAGCAGAAGCCCTCGCTCCGGCAGGGCGCCCTCGAAGCCATCCAGAACCACGTGCGCTGGATCCCGGAATGGGGCCAGGAGCGTATTTACAACATGGTCGCGCATCGACCGGAGTGGGTGATCTCGCGCCAGCGGGTGTGGGGTGTGCCGATCGTCGCCTTCTATTGCGCGGCGTGCGACACGTTGCTCCTCGACCAGGGCGTGGTGGAGCACGTGGCCGGGATCATGGAAGCAGGCACGGGCGCCGACGAGTGGTACTCGAGAGATGCCAAGGAGCTCGTGCCTCCGGGAGCGTCCTGTCCGAAGTGTGGGAGTAGCGAATTTCGCAAGGAGAGCGACATCCTCGACGTCTGGTTCGACTCGGGCTGCAGTCATGCCGCCGTCCTCGAAAAGCGACCGGAGCTCAGGTGGCCGGCCGAGATGTACCTCGAGGGCTCGGACCAGCACCGCGGGTGGTTCCATTCCTCGTTGCTCGAGGCGGTGGGCACCCGCGACCGTGCCCCGTACAGCTCCGTGCTCACGCATGGATTCGTGGTGGACGGTGGCGGACGGAAGATGTCGAAGTCTCAGGACAACAACATCGCCCCCGACGAGCTCCTTCCGAAGTTCGGAGCCGATGTCCTGCGCCTGTGGGTGGCCGCCGAGGACTATGCGGAGGACATCCGCCTCTCCGACGAGATCCTCAACCGGCTCGCCGATGCCTACCGGCGCATCCGGAACACGTGCCGGTTCCTCCTCGGCACCCTCGCCGACTTCGATCCCGAGCGCGACCGGATCGCCTATGACCGCATGGAGGAGCTCGATCGCTGGGCCCTCCTGCGCCTGGGCGAGCTCATCGCGCGCGCACGCCGAGCCTACGAGGAGTACCAGTTCCACGTGGTCTTCCACGCCACGCACAATTTCTGCGCGGTGGACCTCTCCGCCCTCTATCTCGACATCATCAAGGACCGGCTCTACGTCTCCGCCCCCGATGATCCGAAGCGGCGCGCCGCTCAGACGGTGTGCTTCGAGGTCCTCACGGCCCTCGCTCGATTCCTCGCCCCCATCCTGAGCTTCACCGCCGACGAGGTCTGGTCACACATCCCGGGCCGCGGCAAGCCCGAGAGCGTGCACCTGGTCACCTTTCCCGAGGAGCGCGGCGAGTGGATCAACGAGCGGTTGCGCGGGGAGTGGGAGCGCCTGCTCGAGGTGCGCGGCGAGGTCTCCCGCGCCCTGGAGGCCGCGCGCCAGCAGGGACGCATCGGCAAGGCGGTGGACGCGGTGGTCTTCCTCGTCTCCGCCCCGGAAGAGGAATGGCGGCCGCTCCTCGAGGCCAAGGGCGACGATCTCCTCGCCACCCTCTTCAACGTCTCGGCCGTGCGCTTCGGCGCCGCCCCGCCCGCGGAGGGCGGGACCCGCTACGAGGGCCAGGACATTCCCGGGTTCGTGCTCGAGGTCATCCCCGCCGCCGCGCTCGGCTGGAAGCGCTGCGAGCGCTGCTGGACCTGGAGCGAGGGTGTGGGCGCCGATCCCGCTCATCCCGCGCTCTGCGGGCGCTGCCTGCCGGTGGTGCGCGCTCGCGCATGAAGCTCGTCGCGGCCCTGGCGGGGATCGTCGTGATCCTCGACCAGGTGGTCAAGTGGCTCGCCCTCACCCGCCTGCCCTCCGGCGTCCCCGTCCCGGTCATCGACCGATTCTTCTCCTTGACCCTCATCATGAATCCCGGGCTGGCCTTCGGCATGCTCTCGGCCGTGCCGCCGACGTGGCGCTGGGTGGTGGCCGTCCTCTCCCTGGGCGCGCTGGGAGTGCTGGCGGCGCTCGCCGTCAAGCTGCTTCCCGACGGCGGGAAGCCGGCCGCCATCGCCATGGGACTGATCTTCGGCGGCGCGGCCGGCAATCTCATCGACAGGGCGCGCTTCGGCGCCGTCGTCGATTTTCTCGATTTCCACTGGCGCGGCTGGCACTGGCCCGCCTTCAATGTCGCCGACTCGGCCATCAGCGTGGGCGTGGCCCTCCTGGCCCTGCGCATGCTGATGACCTCGCCGCCGCGCGCATGACGAGCGTGGCCGCCCGGCGCGTGGCGGCCACGGTGGCAGGCGCCGAGGCGGGCCGGCGCCTCGACCTCTGGCTCGCCGAGCGGCTGCCCGACCTCTCGCGCACCCGCATCAAGGCCCTGGTGGATGCCGGCCGCATTCGCGTCGACGATGCGCCCGCCCTCAAGGCCTCGCGCCGACTCCGTTCCGGCGAGCGGGTCGACGCCGAGATTCCGTCCCCGCCACCCGAGGAGATGGTCCCGGAGGCGATCCCCCTGGCCATCGTCTTCGAGGACGACGAGGTCCTCGTCGTGGACAAGCCCGCCGGCATCGTCACCCATCCGGGCGCGGGTGCGCGCACGGGCACGCTCGCCGCGGCGGCGCTCGCCCATGCGCCGGGCATCGCGGGGGTGGGCGGCCCGCGCCGGCCCGGCATCGTCCACCGGCTCGACAAGGGCACCTCGGGGCTGATCGCGCTGGCCAAGACCTCCCGGGCCTACGACTCGCTCACCGCGCAGCTCCAGCGACGCACCGTCTCACGACGGTACCTCTGCCTCGCGCATGGCGCGATCCGCAAGGAGGAAGGCGTGATCGATGCGCCGATCGCCCGCGATCCGCGCTCGCGAGTGCGAATGGCGGTGGCGCGGGCGGGGACGGGCCGGCGGGCGGTCACGCGCTTTCGCGTGCTCGAGCGCTTCCGGGCCTTCACTTTCCTCGAATGCAGGCTCGAGACGGGCCGCACTCACCAGATCAGGGTGCACCTGGCATCGATCGGACACCCGCTCCTCGGGGACGAGACCTATGGAGGCCGTCGTGCGCGGTCGGACGAGGCGCTGCCAGAGGACCTGGTCAAGGGCCTGGGGGGTGTGGCCCTCCACGCCGCCGGGCTGTCGTTTCTTCACCCCGTCACAGGCGAGCCCGTGGAGCTCGCGTCTCCTCTACCCAACAGAATTGTCAGGGTCCTGTCTCATCTTCGTCCTCGCTGATCCTCGACATGCCTTGCGGCATGTCGACCATGCGCGATAAGGCCTCGCCAACCCGTTACTTCGGCCCACGGTGCCCTGTCTCCGGCCCTTGGCATGCGCCGTGCTAACCTAGGTGACGAACATGAAGGCGCTCACTGCAGTCATCCTCGCGGCCGGCGACTCGAAGCGCATGCGCTCCAAGCTGCCCAAGGCGCTCCACCGCGTGTCCGGTCGCCCGCTCGTCGACTATCCGGTGCGGCTGAGTCGCGCCCTCGGCGCTCGCGTGGTCCTCGTCATCGGGCACGGCGCTTCCGAGGTCCGGGCCGCGGTGGGAGACGCGAAGGATCTCGCCTACGTCGAGCAAAAGGAGCGCCTCGGCACCGGACACGCGGTGCTCCAGGCTCATGGCGCCTGCGGCGAGGGCGCGATCCTCGTCCTGCCGGGCGATCAGCCCCTCATGTCGCAGGACATGATCCAGGCGCTCGTCGAGCACCACGGAAAGACGGGCGCGGCGGCCACGCTCCTCACCGCCGAGCTGCCGGATGCCACGGGCTATGGTCGGGTGATCCGCGAGGGCGGTCGCCCCGTCGGTATCGTCGAGCACCGGGACGCCACGCCGGCGCAGCGGGACATCCACGAGATCGGCACGAGCGTCTACTGCTTCGACGCCAAGTCCCTGTGGCCGGCCCTCGGCCAGGTCGTGCCCCAGAACGAGCAGGGCGAATACTACCTGACCGACGTGATCGGCATCCTGGCCCGGAGCGGCGCCACCGTCGAAGCGGTGAAGGCGACGGATCCGCGGGAATGCCTGGGCATCAATGACCGGAGCCAGCTCGCGGAGGTCGCCTCGATCCTCAGGCGCCGCACCCTCGAGCGCCTCATGCGCGAGGGCGTGACCATCCTGGATCCGGCGGCGACCTATGTCGACGACACCGTGGTGGTCGGGGCCGACACGGTGATCTATCCCGGCGTCATCCTGGAAGGCGCGACCACCATCGGGGCCGAGTGCGTGGTCGCCACGGGCTGCCACGTGAGCGCCAGCCGTATCGGCGACCGCGTCACCCTCAAGCCGTACTGCGTTCTCTCCGAGGCCATCGTCGAGGCGGAGGCGCAGCTCGGTCCCTTCTGCCACCTCCGGCCCCTCTCGCACGTCGGGGTCGGGGCGAAGATCGGCAACTTCGTCGAGCTGAAGAAGTCGCGCATCGGCCGCGGCGCCAAGGTCCCCCATCTCTCCTATGTCGGCGACGCCACGGTCGGCCCCGAGGCCAATGTCGGGGCGGGGGCGATCACCTGCAACTATGACGGCGTGCACAAGCACGAGACCGTCATCGGGGCAGGCGCCTTCGTGGGCACCAACTCGAGCCTCGTGGCTCCCGTCACCATCGGCGAGGGCGCCTACGTCGGGGCGGGCTCGGTGATCACGAAGGACGTGCCGCCGGGGGCCCTCGCCGTGGCAAGGGGCAAGCAAGCGATTCGCGAGGGCTGGGCCGCGCGCAAGCAGAAGGGCCCGAAGGGCAAGACGAGAGGGAAGGCCTGAGTCGTGTGCGGCATCGTCGGCTACATCGGCGACAAGGACGCGGTGGGGCTCATCGTGGACGGCCTCAAGCGTCTCGAATACCGCGGCTATGACTCGGCGGGCATCGCCGTGCTGGGCGCCTCGGGGCTCGAGGTGCGGCGCGCGGCCGGTCGCATCAAGGTGCTGGAGGGCCTCCTGCGCGAGCGGCCTCTCAAGGGCAGCATCGGCATCGGGCACACGCGCTGGGCGACGCATGGGCGGCCCACCGACGACAACGCTCATCCGCACACCGACGGCTCGGGCACGCTCGTGGTCGTCCACAACGGCATCATCGAGAACTACCTGCCCATCAAGGAGCGGCTGGCCGCGGAAGGGCACGTCTTCACCTCGGAGACCGATACCGAGGTGATCGCGCACCTCGTGGAGCGGCACCTTCAAGATACGCCGCGGCTCGACGAGGCCGTGCGTCGCGCCCTCCGCGAGCTCTCGGGCTCCTATGCGATCGGGGTGCTGTCGAAGCAAATGCCCGACCGGCTCGTGGCGGCCAAGCACGGCGCGGGCAGCGTGGTGATCGGGCTCGGGCAGGGGGAGACGATCCTCGCCTCCGACATTCCCGCCCTTCTCGCCCACACGCGCGACGTGGTCATCCTCGAAGACGGTGACGTGGCGGTGGTGACGCGTCACGGGGTCGAGATCACCGACCTGGCGGGGGCGCCCGTGTCGCGCACGCCCACGCGCATTCTCTGGGATCCCATCCTCGCCGAGAAGGGCGGCTACCGGCACTTCATGCTCAAGGAGATCTACGAGCAGCCGCGGGCGGCCGCCGACACGCTGCGGGGCCGCGTCTCGCCCGAGGGCGGCACCGTGGTCCTGCCCGACATCGGGCTCGATCCCGAGATCGTGGCGGGCCTGCGGCGCGTGGTCCTCGTCGCCTGCGGTACCTCGTACCACGCCGCCCTCGTGGGGCGCTTCCTGGTCGAGCGGCTGGCCGGGATCTCGGCCGAGGTCGACCTCGGGTCGGAGTACCGCTACCGGGACTCGGTGCTCGGCCCCGAGACCCTCGTGGTCGCGCTTTCCCAGTCGGGGGAGACGGCGGACACCCTGGGCGCCGTCAAGGCGGCCCGCGACAAGGGCGCCCCCATCGTCGGCATCACCAACGTGGTCGGCTCGGCCCTCGCCCGCGAGTCCACGGGCCTGCTCTACACGCACGCGGGGCCGGAGATCGGCGTCGCCTCGTCCAAGACCTTCACGGCCACGCTCACCGCCTGCTACCTCCTCGCTCTCTGGCTCGGCCGGCGCCGCGGGGCCATCCCCGCCGAGGATGGGCGCAAGCACATCCAGGGGCTCCTCGAGCTCCCGCGTCTCCTCGAGCGGGTTCTCGAGAGCGAGCCGGCCATCGCGGAGCTGGCGCGCGACCTCGCCGGCTACAAGAACTTTCTCTTCCTCGGGCGGGGCATCCACTACCCCATGGCGCTCGAGGGCGCCCTCAAGCTCAAGGAGCTCTCGTATCTGCACGCCGAGGGCTACCCCGCGGGAGAGATGAAGCACGGGCCCATCGCCCTCATCGACGATGGCATGCCTGTCGTCGCGCTCGCGCCGAGGGACGGCTCTTACGACCGGATGATGGGCACCATCGAGGAAGTGCGCGCGCGCGACGGGCGCGTCATCGCCCTCGCCCACGAGGGCGATCGGGAGATCGCGGCGCGCGTCTCGCGAGTGCTCGCCGTGCCCGTCTCCGCCGAGCTCCTCTCCCCCATCATCATGGCCGTGCCCCTTCAGCTCCTCGCCTACCACCTCGCGGTCCGTCTCGGCCGCGACGTCGATCAGCCGCGCAACCTGGCCAAGTCCGTCACCGTCGAATAGCGTCTGAGCGGGGCGGGGCGGAGCGGCGCGCCCTTCACCGTGGTATCGTAGGCTTCCATGCTGCGCGGCACCGTCGCTCCTGAGACCATTCTCGCCTCGCTCAATCCACCCCAGCGTCAAGCC
>WNGH01005383.1_pt1 | contig 12208 bp, 12 predicted proteins | sample 5400631 | NCBI WGS metagenome assembly WNGH01 (sample SAMN13153373, study PRJNA577476) | soil metagenome | isolation source: 115 cm soil or saprolite under Garry oak tree replicate 1 | place: USA:California | collected 2016-06-15 | reverse complement strand
TGGGTGCGGTCGTTGACCCATTGGCCCGAGGCCATGATCCATTCGCCGGCGGAAATGGCAGCCGCATGGCCCACCACCGTCACGACGTCACGGTGTCCGCGCGCCCGCGCGCGCAGGACGCAGAAACCATTCTCAGCGTTGTGGTAGGTTACTCGCTCGACGAGCCCTGCCAGCACTTCCCCGGTGTCCGGCTGCGGGATCATGCGGATCATCGCGTCTATTCGCCAAAGACCTCGCCAGCGACTTCCTTTTGGAAGCTGGCAGCGATCGCAAGATCTTACGGCTATTCCAGAAACGCAAGTGAACGCGCTCTACCGCGCGCCGTGGGCCGCACACTGTTTTCCGTGATCCGATTTCGCTCGTTGTCCGCTACGGTGGACTTCGCTGCGATCGTCCACAGCACTAAGATCACCGCGTATTCGACTTTGCGCGAGAACGGGCGTGCGACACGCAGCCAATACAATCGAGGAGATGCAAAAACTACTTCTCGGCTACCGCGACAACATGCGAGTCGAGGTTGAAACGGGTATCGCGGTAACCGCAAAAACCGTGGCGGAGCTTCGCGCGCTCTCCATTTGGCCGGACGGCTTGGTCTTAGACATCCACGTAGACCTTGACCCCCGATTGAGCGTCGTGAGGGTAGAGCGGACATCCTGATCCAACCATGCCTGAGCGTCGCTTCCCGCCGCCGTGGTTCGTCGAAGACATCGGCGGCTGTTTTGTCGTGAAGGCCAGTAACGACCGGTCGTGGCCGGCGTTATCTGGGTTTAAGGCAAAATTCCCTGTTCTCGAAAATAACTTCCCTGTTTTCGCTGCAAAAATTCCCTGTTCGATTATTCAGGGAATTGCGTCGAAAGTGCCCAAAACGTCGGCTTATTTGAGCATAACCAACGCCGCAACTGGCCACCTTTTATAAATTTCCCTGTATTTTTCCCTGTTAGCAGGGAATCGAGGACAGAGACTGGTTCGCTACGGACTGCGTCGTCAGCCAGCCAGTGCGACCTCCGTGCGGCGTTTCCGAGGATCTAAGAAAATCCGGAACCAGCCCAGAATCTGGGGCCAGCACTGTCGGAGATATTTTCAAGAACCGCGACGACAAGTGAAAGGGCCGGCTTGACGCCGGCCCTTCCCCATATTTGTACAGCAATTATCCCTTAGTGACGACAGGCGGCGGGGCTTTACCCTTACCGACCTGCGCGCAGCCCGCGATGCTCAAGAGAGCCAACACCGCGGCTGTCGCTATTGCGAGCTTCTTCATAGAAAGTCCCCATTTATCATGACGGCATTAGCCTACGGCTGCCGTTAGGGGGCCTCTAGTGCTGAAAAGACACAGTCCCGATTTGGTTTGTGCTTCCACCTTCGCTCTGCCACTGCCGAGACTTAGCCGTCTCCGAATATCGACCCCGGACTTGCGGGCGAGACCGGCATTTCTGGCGATTGAGGTACGGTGTAGGGATAACCGACCACGTATCAGTCATTACGTCTGCTTTATGAACTGCTTTGCTTCCTCCAATTAAGCGAGACGGAGAACATGATCAGGAACAACGGAATTGCGATGATCGAAAACAGCCAAGCAATTTGGAAATAAGCCGTTCACCAATCAACCAAACTCGCCAGATGAGTTATCTCATTGGAAAAATCCAGTTTGTCCGGCGTGCTGCATTCAACATATTGAAAAAATCGGTAGGAAATTTCCGAAACCCCGAGACACAGTGCGGCTGCGGCAAGCGACAAGACGATAATTGAAGTCGCCAGCCATCGCGCCAATCCGGGCCTGTGAAAAACGCCACCCTTTTCTGCGGCAAACGTGGTAGCCGCAACGACAATGCCGTCAAAAGCCAACAGCGCTAATCCTTTTTCGTCGAGAACATTCAATATGTCGTATAGATTCTTTACGATTTCTCCGGCATGCGGCGGACTGATTTGAGTTCCGGCCGCGTGCAAAAGTTCGATTTTTTCCAGTAAGCTGCACACCGCATTACCCTCTGGCCTCGATCGGCTTCGATAATATTCGATAGGAGAGACAAGTCGAGAGTTTGCAGGAACTTCGCGGCGCAGCCTGTTTATTACGGGCTGCGTCGAACCAGCCGGTTCACAGGCAAAATCTGATATCGTAGATCTGCACCGACCAAAGACGAGTACTCCATGTTTCGCATTATTGCGTTCGCTCTAACCATCCTTGCTATTGCTCCAGCTCAGGCCGATGAGCGATTCATCACGCTCAGTTCGACCACCTCGACCCAGGACTCGGGCCTGTTCAGTCACATTCTGCCGATTTTTACGGCGGCAACTGGCGTCACGGTTCACGTGGTTGCAGTCGGAACCGGTCAGGCGCTCGCTATCGGCGCCCGCGGCGACGCCGACGCGCTCCTCGTTCACGATCGCGCCGGAGAGGACAAGTTTGTTGCCGACGGGTTCGGCATCGACCGCCGCGACGTGATGTACAACGATTTCGTCATCGTCGGACCGAACAGCGATGCGGCGCATATTCGCGGCTTGAAGAATGCGCGTGAGGCGCTGAACCGGATCGCCCAGGCGACGGCGCCGTTTGCAAGCCGAGGCGACGACAGCGGTACCAATCGGATGGAGCTTCGTTTGTGGAAGTCGGCGGGTATCCACCCCGATCCGAGTAGTGGTTGGTATCGCGACCTTGGCCAGGGAATGGGAGCGACACTGAATATCGCTGCCGCGATGAACGCCTATACGCTTACGGACCGCGCCACCTGGGCCAATTTCAAAAACCGGCAAGAACTGGAAATCCTGACCGAGGGCGATCCGGCTCTGTTCAATCCCTATGGCAGCATTCTGATCAATCCTGCGAAATGGCCGCGCGTCAAATACCAAGACGCCAAAATCTGGCACGAATGGCTGACGTCAAAAGCGGGCCTTGACGCGATCACGTCCTATCGCATCAACGGCGAACAATTATTCTTTCCGCCGCGCAGTGCGACGACGGATTAGCGCTGCGTCAACGCGCGGCCGAAGAGCAAGCTCACGGCGCTGACGGTCATAGACAACAAAATAAGAATAATGCCGAGTGCCAGCGCGAGGCTGAGATCGCCTTTACTGGTCTCAAGTACAATTGTGGTCGTCATCGTGCGTGTATAGCCGCGGATATTGCCGCCGACGATAATGATGGCGCCGACTTCGGCAATGGCGCGGCCGAAAGCCGCGAGAAAAGCGGTCAGTAAACCGTCGCGCCCGATGTTCATCAGCGGCCATATCGTGCGCAGGCGCGAGGCTCCGTCGACCAGGAGGGCCTCACCATAGGCGTGCCAATGTCCCACGGCGGGCCGATGGACGAGGGCAATAACGATCGGCAAGCCAAGGATGCATTGCGCAAGGACCATTGCGGCAGGCGTAAATAGAATGCCCAACGATCCAAGCGGCCCGGAGCGCGATAACAACAAGTAAACGGCGAGTCCGACGACGACAGGCGGCAAGCCGAGCAGCGCATTGACGACAACGATCAGCGTGCCGCGTCCAGGAAAGCGGTAAACGGCCAGTGCCGTGCCGAGCGGGGCGCCGATCGCAAAGGCGCAGGCGCTGGCGGTCAAGCTCACCGCTAACGATAGAAAGACGATGCCACGTAGCTCGGCGTCGAAGCTGCCGATCAATTTGAAGGCGGTATGGAATGCTACCGAAAAGTCGCTCATGCGGGCGTCTATTAGCACCGGACGGTCAGCGACTCCACGAAGCCGTCGGGCGCATCTTTGGTCTCAAGTCTGAATTATTTGCTATATAATCAGACAACCGTCTCGGAGAGGAAGCATGCCATGAAGGCGTTCTTTACTGCCTGTCTTGCAGCCATCGTGCTCGCGGTAGTCGGCCTCGTCGTTCTCAATCATGTTCAAGAACCTGTGGACGAGGCATTCGCGACGTCTTATGCGCGGGTCGGATAGGGCAACATGTGGGGATTTAGTGGCCGCGCTTGCCGCGGCATCGACGTCCCGGTGCTGCGTTAAATTGAGCGGTTAATGGGCAGCGCACCCGCCGCATGAACGCGGCGGGCAGTCGGTTAGGATATGACCGGCTATTCGGCCGGCACTGGCCTGACTGGTTTGCTTTCGCGCTCCGTCTCTTTCGCAAGCCACAAATTGTGGTGTTCCTTGGCCCAGTTTACGTCCACGGTACCTTCGCCCATTGCTTCGAAGGCGCCTTGCATGCCGATGGTACCGATATAGATGTGCCCCAACATGAAGGCGATGAAACCCGCGGCTGCCACGCCATGGACTATTTCAGCCCTCTGCATGGTATCGATCGTGGTGCCATAGAACGGGAACATGAGCAGGTATCCCGTCACTGCTACCACCGCTCCGCCGAGAACCACGACCCAATAAACCGCCTTTTGACCAGCATTGAAGCGGTCCGCCGCCGGATGTTTATCGCCGATGATGCCACCGCCCTGTTTGAGCCACTCAACATCGGTCCGGTTCGGGATATTGCCGGCGAGCCACATCAAGGCAATCAGGATGACGCCGAGGGTGAATGGGAAGCTTAAGTAATTGTGTGCGTATTTTGCCCATTCCGACCACGCCGTGAATTGGTCAGGACTAATGAGCGGCAGCAACAGCGGTCGCCCGAATGTGATATTGAGGCCTGAAATTCCAAGGATGATGAAGCAGACCGCGGTCATCCAATGCACAAAGCGCTCGAACCAATTGAAACGTACGATCTTGCGCCCAGAAAAACCGCTCTCGAGCTTCACTGATCCGCGCACGAGATAGAAGATCACGATCAGGGCAAAAAAGCCGAGGATGGCTATGCCGGCTATCCAGCGCAACGTGACATTGTGGAAGTATTGCCAATCGCGGCCGGCCGGATGTTCAAGAACATAAGATTTGGTGTCGGGAATAGTGCCGAGCCCCTGGATGGTCTTGAGCTGATTAAGCAGCTGCTGCTCTTGCACCGCGCTGGCATTTGGATCGACCTGTGCAGAGAGCGGCGAACTCGCCGGCCCAATGATCATGATCAGGAGCCCGAACGCCGCGGCGATCGTGCGGATCCGCGCGAAAAGCCTCGCCATGCCACATCTCCCTGTAACGTCCCGGTGTCTTGTTGGCCGACGGCACGCTGGCGCGCCGCCGACATCGTTCATGTCGCAATCGTCGCGCCATACGCGGTCTGCCAGCCCCAGGCCCCAGAGCCATAACCGCGTCGCGACACGCGTTCTTTATAGATTTGGGCGATGACTTCGCCGTCGCCGGCAAGCAGCGACTTGGTCGAGCACATCTCGGCGCACAGCGGCAGTTTGCCTTCGGCGAGGCGGTTAGCGCCGTATTTCTCAAATTGGGCCTTGCTGCCGTCCGGCTCCGGCCCGCCGGCACAATATGTGCATTTGTCCATTTTGCCGCGCGAGCCGAAATTGCCGACTTTGGGGTATTGCGGGGCGCCGAAAGGACAGGCGTAGAAACAATAACCGCAGCCGATACATAGATCCTTGCTGTGCAGCACGACGGCATCCGCCGTCGTGTAAAAGCAATTGACCGGGCATACTGCCGCGCACGGCGCATCAGTGCAGTGCATGCACGCCATCGATATCGAACGTTCGCCCGGTTTGCCATCATTGAGCGTGACCACGCGCCGGCGATTGATGCCCCAGGGTACCTCATTCTCGTTCTTGCAGGCGGTGACGCAGGCGTTGCATTCGATGCAACGGTCGGCGTCGCAAAGGAATTTCATTCGAGCCATAACCGCCTCCTTAAGCCGCTGTGATCTGACACAGGGTGGCCTTGGGTTCCTGCATACCAGTCGCAGGATCATAGCCGTAGGTCGTGATCGAGTTGGCGCTCTCACCGAGCACTACTGGGTCTAGTCCCGCCGGATAGTTGCCCCGCAGGTCCTGACCTGCGAACCAGCCGCCGAAGTGGAATGGCATCCAGGCGACACCTTTGCCGACGCGTTCGGTGACAAGCGCAGCCACTTTGGCCTTTGAACCGTTTTCAGCGCCGGTCACCCAAACGAGTGCGCCATCCTTGATGCCGCGTTCGGAGGCATCGGCCGGGTTGATCTCGATGAACATCGTCTGCTGCAGTTCGGCCAGCCATTTGTTGGATCGGGTTTCCTCGCCGCCGCCCTCGTACTCGACCAATCGGCCGGACGAGAGGATAAGCGGGAACTGCTTGGCGATGCCCTTGTCGATCGCTGCCTTCTGTACTGAGAAGCCGATATTTGGCAGCCGGAACTGCTTCGCATCCGGCAAGGTCGGATATTTGGAGACCAGTTCGACTCGCGGCGTGTAGATCGGCTCGCGGTGCATCGGGATCGGGTCGGGCAGGCCGAAGGCGTTCATCCGCGCCTTAGCATTCCCGTAAGGAACGCAACCATGCATCATTGCCACCCGCTGGACGCCGCCAGACAGGTCGGTCGACCATGACACCGCATCCGGAGTGGTCGGGTTGACCTTGTTGATCACCGCCATTTCTGCTTCGGTTAGGTCCTTGTCCCAGCCGAGCTTTTTGAGCACGCCGAGCGTGAATTCCGGATAGCCGTCCTTGATCTCCGAATCCTTGGAATAGGATCCATCGGCAAGCAGGCTGACCTTGATGCTCGTGCCGTCAGGCTGCTTCTCTTCACGCTCGACGCCAAAGCGGGCGCGGAAACAACCGCCGCCCTCCATCACCGAAAGATTGGTGTTGTAGAGCAGGGGAGTGCCCGGATGCTTAACCTCGGGCGTACCCCAGCACGGCCATGGCAAGCCGTAATAATCGCCCTTGTTCGGGCCCGTGGTGGCGCGCTGCGTGAGCATGTCGAAATCGGCCTGATGCGCCATGTGCGATTTCAGGCGTTCCGGCGATTGACCGCAGTACCCAGTCGAGAAGCTACCGCGGTTCATCTCACGCAGAATGTCCTCGGCTACGGGCAGATTGTTCTCCACCTTGATGTTCTTGAACATCTGATCGGAGAAACCGAGCTTCTTGGCCATCAAGTAGGTCACTTCGAGATCGTCCTTCGACTCGAAGATTGGTTTTACGATCTGCTCGGCCCATTGCAGCGCACGGTTCGATGCCACGCGCGATCCACGGCATTCGAACTGGGTCGCGACCGGCAAGAGATACATGTTGTCCTTGCGGCCGGTCTGTACGGCGAGCGACGCCCAGGTCGTGGGGTGTGGGTCGGCAACGACCAGGATCTCGAGCGCTTTGAGACCTTTCAACGATTCCGGGATGCGGGTGATGCTGTTGCTCGCATGACCCTGGATGAACATCGCCTTCACATTGTCTTTCTGGGCGATTTGATCCTTGGGCAGGAGGACGGCATCGAACCATCGCGTCAGCGGGATGCCGGGAGTCTCCATTATTTTCTTCTCGTCGAAGCGGCCGACCAAATAGTCGTAATCGACCTCCCAAACTCGTGACCAGTGCTTCCAGGCGCCCTCAAGAAGCCCGTAATAGAACGGCAGCGTCACGATATCGAGGCCGACATCGGTGGCGCCTTGCACGTTGTCGTGGCCGCGGAAGATATTGGCGCCGGTGCCAGGAGCACCGACATTGCCCGTGAGCAAGAGCAGCATGCAGCTTGCGCGCACATTCGCAGTGCCGACCGTGTGCTGGGTCTGCCCCATGCACCAGATCAGTGTGGATGGCTTGTTCTTGGCGAACATTTCGGCGACGCGTTTGAGCTGTTCACCGGGAACGCCGGAAACTCGTTCGACTTCCTCCGGCGTCCATTTCTCCATTTCCTTGCGCGCGTCTTCGTAGCCGTAGACGCGCTGTTTGATGAATTCCTTGTCCTCCCAGCCGTTTTTGATGATGTGCCACATCATCCCATAGAGCACCGGGATGTCGGTTCCGGGCCGCAGGCGGACATATTCGGTCGCGTGCGCCGCGGTGCGGGTCAGGCGCGGATCGATCACGATCACGTTCGCCTTCTGCATTTCGGCGCCTTCGAGTAGATGCTGCAAAGAGACCGGGTGAGCTTCGGCCGGATTGCCGCCCATGATGATCTGGGTCTTGGCGTTGCGGATGTCGGTATAGCTGTTGGTCATCGCGCCGTAGCCCCAGGTATTGGCTACGCCGGTGACGGTCGTTGAATGGCAGATGCGCGCCTGATGGTCGGTGTTGTTGGTGCCCCAGAACGCGCCAAACTTACGGAACAAATAAGCGCCTTCGTTGGTCATCTTGGCCGAACCGAGCCAGTAAACCGAATCCGCGCCTGATTTGCCGCGGATTTCCATCAACTTGTCGCCGATTTCGTTGACGGCCTGGTCCCAGTTGATCCGAGTCCACTGCCCATTGACGAGCTTCATCGGATATTTGAGGCGGCGCTCGCCGCTGACCAGTTCGCGCACTGCGGCGCCCTTGGCGCAATGCGAACCGCGATTGATCGGCGAATCCCAACTTGGCTCCTGACCGACCCACACGCCATTCGCGACTTCGGCGGTGACGGTGCAGCCGACCGAGCAGTGCGTGCAAACGCCTTTGCGGATTATCGCTCCCGCCGTCAGCGGACCGGCCGCGGCGGCTTCCGCCTTGCGAACGGCCCCAAGCGGCATCGTGCCTAGAACAGCGAGGCTGCCGGCGCCGATTCCCGAGCGCCGCAAAAAGGCACGGCGATCGAGAGCGTTGGTATCAGCGACGAGGCTTGCGAGAGAGCCGCGGCGCGCTTGACGATCTGACTTTTTGACGAGCACGGGTGCCTCCCTCACTTCGGATATTCATTGACGCGATAAAATGCTTTGACGTCTTCGGAGTTTGCGTCGTAGCGGGCCTTGCGCTTCGTCTCATTGCTTTCCGAATCGGCGTGGGCTTCAGCGACAAGTGCGACGGGAGTTGCCACTGCTCCGGCCCCGGCGCCGAGCACGCGAAGAAGATCGCGACGGTCGATTTTACTTTTGCTGTCCGGTCTCATCGCCAGTCCTCCTTAAGGACGCATCGTCCTTGGCGTTGCGCGTCTCACAACGGCAGCGTGAAAGCCTCGGTTTCGATTTCAATGAACACTCGGCCGACAGTGCCGACTTGCCTGTAGAAGTCGGCGCTCTCAGCACGTTCGAGATCAGCGAAAAAACGCCCTATCCAGGGCGCCATATGGCTTTCGAATATTGTGCGGCTCGACTCTTCGGCACCGGGCAGATGGCCGTTGGCAAGACCAGCCATGATCTCGCACAAGATCGCGGCATGGTCCTCCGGCTCGGCGACGCGTTCGGCGCGCGCAATGCCGATGCGACTCAGGTCTTCACGCAAGCGCGCGAGTGGGCGTTCGTGCAGGAAACCAGTTAGGTAGTATGATGCGTATGGGAGAAGCTCGCCGCGGCCAACGCCGATGAATAAGTCGAAGAATTCGCACTCTATCGCGGCGGCGTCTGCTTCTTTCGCCGCTTCAGCCAATGCGAGGTGAGCTTCCCCGAGCGCCGTTTTGTCGCCCTGCAGTTGGCAAATCTGTTTCAGGAGCGCGACATCCGGGGCTTCCCTGAGAAGCCGCGCCAGTAGCCCGTATTCCTGCGCGCGGGCGCGATTGATGTCGTCGACGTCCTGTTCGACATAAAGATCCGGTCGCAAAATCGCACGCGTAATGCCGCTCGCGCTTTCGACCTGAAGAACGCGCTCCGCGGGCACTCTGCCCCAGTTCGAAACGGACGGCTGGGAAATTCCGATGCGGCGCGCAAGTTCGGTGACGCCGCCGACGGCGCCAATAGCCTCCTGGAGTCCCCGATCAGCCATGCTTCACATGGTTGTTGTAATCCCGCTCGCACCGTCGCCCCCTAGCGCGAACAGGAAATTTTTCAGCGACGAGGCTATCGCCGCGTCGGAGCCGTGGTCAATAGCCGGAGGCTATATCGCTGGGTGAATGCCGGTCAGGGCTTACGAGGAGGCGCCGTCTTTTTGCGGTGCGTCATTTTCCTCTTCGTCGCCGCTGGCTTCAGTCGCATCCGCGATTTCGGGCCTGGCAGCTTCGAGAAGAGGACTTCCTGACGGCTCGGGCGTGCCTTCTTCTATAGTTTTGGCTGGCGGGGGGTCGGAATTAGCCTTCATAGGCTCGCCAATAATCTTCGATGTCAGCTGCGCCACTTCATCCGCGGTGATTGCGCCGAAGCCGGCCATGGCCGACGGATTGTTGAAATCCCATCCGTTCTCGACAAGGCCGACAAAATCCCTGATCGCCGGATCGGAGGTCCAGGCGCGCCGAAGTGCCGCACGTGTCAAGTCCGGCGGTACTCCAGGGCGGAGGAAAGCGGTGACGTCGGTGTTCGCGGTGATCGAATCAATCGCTGGCAGATCTGCAAGGCCGAAGGTCTCGTCGCTGGCCTTGACCATGCCGTCGATTTGTGGCGGCTCCGCCGCCGAAGCATCATGCTCAACCGGCGGGTGCTGGTTCGCTGCGTGCTCGTCCTTCGATCGATCGCGCTCGGCCAGTTTGCGCTTCGACCATCGCTTCAGAAAATTTTCAGGCTCGGTCATGGCTTACGAGTATCTGCTGCCGGTGGGCGCCGCGCCAAGGTTTCTGGATGAGCGCGATCGCGCTTACGCTTGAGGAACGGCTGCTCGACATAATGCTCCGAAACGAATTCCGCGACCAGCGCCTCGACCGCCGCTGGCATTGCAACAGTATCGACGAGATCGTTGCCGAGAGCAGCCCAGGACTCGCCCTCTGCTGGATCGACAGTTACAGCTGCTAAGACGTAGGGTGGATCGGCTTCGGTTCGTCGTAACGCGACCCACAGCAGCGGCTTCTCGACCAGCAGATTTTGCCAGTAGTTGCCGGCTTCCGAGCGATAAAGCTCAATATCGGCGGCGCCGACAAAAAAAGTCGCGCGCTCGCCCTCATCCGACAACTTGGTCCAAGGCGCAGTGTCGGGAACGCCGCCCAAGGCAGTGATGGGCCGCCAGAGAAAATCGGTCCAAGGTCCAGCGCTCTTGCTGCGCTCGACGACAATACCGACCGCAACAGTTTTAAGCGGCGCGATTGTGCTCAACCCACTGCCTCAATATGTTTTACCGGCAAGCCGGTCACCAGATTCTGCGGCTTCATGCGGATCAGGCGTTCGGGATTCATCGCGAGCACGAGATAGATCGGCTCCCCTCTGACATCATCAATCATGAGGCGGGCGTCGCGGAAGGTCAGACGGAATAAGCCGACCACGCGCGCCATCGCGTCCTCGTCCAATTCCTCGCCGTTCCACAGCGCATCGGCGATTCGGGTGGCTTCAGCATCGAGACCTACATACCAGCTCACCGGAGCCTCGCGGAGGTCCGTCAGCGGCTCGATTGTCACCTCCAAGCCTAACAGGTGGCTTATCCATCGCTCCATCGCTTTCGCAAGCGCTGCAATGCCTTCGCGGCCAGCAGTCAAATCAAGTGCCATGTCGAAGCGATCACTGCGCTGCCAATATGTGGAGGCATTGCTCTCGTTGAGCACTTCGATTTCGGACTCTGCCGGCAACCCCAGCATCGAAACCAACGGCGACACTGGCAGTTGGCTGCCGCCTGCGACCGTCTCCTCGTCCGCCGCGATCAGCGAACCTTCGTGTAGCGTAATGCGCTGCGTCCGAAAGAACAGCTCTCCCGCACGCAACGTGCAGGGATCAGCGGTCGCATCGAGCGCGTTGCGAAGAATCGCATGAACAAGCTGACTAATGAACAATGGTGGTGTTTTACCCACGCCGCGACGGATGAGATCAACATAACTGGCTTCCAGCGTTTTATGCGCCAAGAGATGATCGCGGAAAGCAATCAAAAGTTCCCAATTTTCCCGTGCGTCCACGTCGGTGATGGTCAGAATTTCGGAAGCCGCGACTGGCCGCCGAGGATCGGCGAGCAGTGCGTTATGTAAATTGCATTCGGCCGGACAGGCATTCGCAGGCGGGAGCAATTCCGGTCGGGCCAGATAAACTTTCAGGAGGTCGTCAGTGACTACGTAGCCGCCGCTTTCATCGCGATCGAGAAAATGATGGCCGCACGAGAGCCAAAAGTCAGTCATTTATGCTCCCGCTCGCCCAATGCTATCAAATCGATTTGTTCGCTTGGTTCATCATCGCCTTCAGTCTCAATGAAGGAGAAGGCGCGCGTGGGCTTCGCGCCTTCTTTGCCGCGAAGTGCGCGAAAGGTTTCGCGTACCGCGCCATTTTCGAAACTGCGGTGGACGGCGATAACGCTATCCTGCGGAATGGCGCAGAGGGATTCTGCGAAAGCAACCTCTTCTTCTGCTGCCGCCTTAGCTGCTTCGATTGTCGGCGCTCCGAAATGCTGAATTAATTGATTGGCGAGCATAT
>WNGH01005376.1_pt1 | contig 12218 bp, 8 predicted proteins | sample 5400631 | NCBI WGS metagenome assembly WNGH01 (sample SAMN13153373, study PRJNA577476) | soil metagenome | isolation source: 115 cm soil or saprolite under Garry oak tree replicate 1 | place: USA:California | collected 2016-06-15 | reverse complement strand
CAGGAGGGGTAGCTGCGCCAACAAGAAAATGCTGCGAAGCCACCTTAAAGGCGCAGACGGGGTGGTCATTTGAGATGAGATGTTTCGAAACGCATTTCCAACACGTTTCGAGGACTGACCACTCCGTCCGCGCCAGCTTTGGTGGCCTTCGGCATTCTTTTTTTGATGGCGCGGCCTCCCCTCCTTTGCAAGGAGGGGAATACGTTCTAGTTCAACATTCGTCCCACACCGCGGGCTAAAGCCCGCTTTCGCATCAATTTTCCAACATCCTTGCATTGCTTGACTTTGATTATCAGTCCTCTGATAATCACGCCACTATTCAGGCACATCATGGGTCCTGGAATTTGAAGGAGGCTCAGCAATGAGTAAAGCTCGTCGCATCTGGAAGATTTGGCTGCTATCGGCGGTTTGCGCCGGCCTGGTTGTGTGGCTAGCGGACACGGTCGCGCGTGGAGGTTGGGAGATTTCAGGGCTTGTCTATGCGGGCCAAGCGGCCCAAGGCCGGACTGAAGCCAGAACCGTTACGATTGAGCGGTCGCCGGTGCGGATGATCAAAGATTCCTATCCCTCCTTCAGCGCAGTGGCGATCAATGCCGACGCGAACATGCTCGTGGTGACCGACGAGAACTTGTTTCAAATCCTGGAATATGACCGCCGGGACAACACTGCTCCTCGAGCTCGTTTTACCGAACCGAAACGCGTCATTTCCGGGCCAGGCACCTACGCGGAGATGATGTGCGGCGTGTATATCGACCCGGTGACCAAAGAAGTCTATGTCCTCAACAACGACACGCAGAACTGGCTGCCTGTATTTTCTCCAGACGCTCACGGGAATGCCAAGCCAACGCGGTACTTGGCCGCTCCCCACGGAACTTTCGGGATCGCGGTCAACGAGGAAAAGCAAGAAATGTTTTTGACCGTCCAGCACCAGAACTCGGTGGTCGTTTACCGCAAGCAGGCGTCCGGGGATGAGAAGCCGCTTCGGGTTCTCGAGGGCAATGATACGCAGCTGGAGGATCCACACGGGATCGCTCTGGACACGAAAAACAAGCTCATGTTTGTGAGTAATTTTGGCAATGCCCAGGTGAGCGCGCCTGGATCACGTGGGGGCAGGCGGGCTGCTGGAACCTACGGCAAATTTGAGCCGCCGTCGATTACTGTTTATCCGCTGGAGGCTGCCGGGAATACGAAACCTCTGTGGATCATCGAAGGCTCGCAGACAATGCTCAATTGGCCTGCCCACATGGTGGTGCACGAAGAACGGCAGGAACTGTTTTTGGCCAATGATGCCGACGATTCAATCCTGGTGTTTCGCACGGGCGACAAGGGAAATGTCGCCCCGATCCGGATGATTAAAGGTCCTAATACCGGGATCAAGAATCCTCCCGGCCTTGCCCTGGATGTCAAGAATGGAGAAATCTCTGTGGCCAGCATGGGGACACACTCCATACTGTTTTTTCCCGTGACGGCAAACGGAGATGTCAAGCCGTTGCGAATAATCCGGGGAGGACCTGCCGACTCCACAGCTCTCAACATTGGTAACCCCGGAGCGGTCGGGTACGACACGAAGCGGGACCAGATCCTGGTGCCCAACTGAGTGGCCCATCCGCAAATTGCGGCATTCGCCAGGTTGGCGAACAAAGGACAAGCTCCAGCCCGCACGGTGTTTGGCCAGACCAGCAAACTGTCCCGAACCATGCACGATATTCGCTACGATGAGATACATGATGAATTTGTCGTGGGCAACCCGTTTGCAAATGCGATCCTGACGTTCCGCGGAGGGGCCACTGGACAGGAAGGTCCCATTCGAATCATTCAGGGCCCCCATACCCAGGGGGGAGCCACCCGTTTAGATGTGGACCCGATTCACAACGAAATTTTCGTGCCTTCCGGCAACAGAATCCGGGTCTATCCGCGCGAAGCCAACGGTGACATCGCGCCCATTCGCATTATTGAGGGTCCAAACACGCTGCTGGCGAACGCCGAGTCACTCGCCGTCGATCCGATCAACAACGTCCTAGTCGTAGGATTTAACAAACAAGGAAACGATCCAGATGGATCGATTTTGATTTTCAATCGTACCGATAATGGCAACGTGAAACCCAGAGCGGTGATCCGTGGTCCCAAATCGGGGATTATTCGAATTAACCAAATGGCCGTCTATCCTCCCAAGAAGCTGATCGTGGCGACTATGCCGGGGCTTGTGAATCTAATGGAGCCCCCGGATGCCTTTCTGGGAATCTGGACGTACGATGATAACGGAGATATTCCTCCGAAGTGGAAGATCCCGGTGAGCTCTAAAACAACGCTCAAGAAACCCTTCGGAGTGGTATTGAACCCAAAAAATAAAGAGGTCATCATTTCCGATATGCGCCTGAACGGTGTCCTGACCTTTTCGGTACCGGAAATCTTCTGAGAATTGGCGGCGAAAAATACATGTAGTCGCGGGCTTTAGCCCTGGAAAGTATACGCATTTGATTGTTGCCGAAGTTGAGGGTTTTGAAACGAATTCCCCTCCTTGGGAAAGGAGGGGTGGCTGCGCCCATTAAGAAAATATCGCGAAGCCACCTTGACGGGCGCAGACGGGGTGGTTCGTTCAAGAGAAATTGTTTTGGAGTTGGAACGAACCACCCCGTCCGCGCCTTTCAAAGGAACGGGCATATTTCTTGACGGCGCGTCCACCCCTCCTTTTCCAAGGAGGGGAGTTTAGATCACTCGACGCAATCAAATGCGTATACTTCCCAGGCTTCCCAGGCATAAAGCCAAGCTTTAGCCCGCGTTCGGCTCTCCTCAACCCTTGTCTGGCTTTTTGGCGTCGGTGATCGGGCGTTCCCCCACCATATGGCCGCAACCTGCTCTCTTCGCCCAATATTCCCAGGCGCGCCACGTTTGCGCCGAGTAAGGCTTGTAACCGGCCGCCCGCGCGGCGATCTCACCCTCCGACAGCGGCTTGTACTTGCCGATCTGCATCGCCGCTAGTTGCACACGCGCATTGCGTGGCAGGTACACGGAAATCCTGATGACCTCGATGAGCGATCGTGCTGCCGCAGCAAATCCGTGGCCGCGCATCAATACGACGTTGTTGTTGCCGAGGCAACGCGCCAAATCGCGTCCCTGCGCCGTGTTCGTGACCAGAAGGTTCGTATCCCCGAAATTGTCGGCGATATCCCAAACCGGCACATGGATTCCGATGAAACTTCCGGAGTGGATGACGGGCCGCAGCGGAGCATCCGAGATTCCGAAGGGCAGAGTGTCTTCGGCATGCGCGTGCACGACTGCCTGAACTTCCGGGCGCGCTTCGTAAATTCCGCTGTGAATGAATCGTTCGACACATGGCGTGCGGCCGTCGCTGACCGGTTCGCCATCCAAGCCGAATTCCAGGAGGTCACCGCGCTCGACCATCTCCGGAGCGAGCATCCGAGCCAGGAAGAATCGCTCAGGTCTGGTGGGATGGCGGACGCTGACGTGGCCGTAAGCATCCGCCACACCTTCGTTCGCGAGGATCCGGTTGGCGATCACGAGTTCGTTAAGAACAACGTCCAACGTCGTTTCGTTCATTGAGTTTCTAGTGAATTCCTATCAGGGGCCAGTAATAAGGCACCAGCAACAAAAGGATTAATGATTCGAGGACAGTCAGGTATAGCCCGATACGGAGCAGGTCCTTGCCTTCGAAAAAGCCGTAAGAGTAGCCGACGATTGTGACCGCCGACTGATACACAAAAATTTTTCCACCGGCCGAAAACGACCAGACCATGCCGAGCATCAGCGGGCTGAGGCCGTGCGATTTCACGAAATTCATGAGCAGCGGCATAGACGTTCCGAGCATCGAGATTTCACTTGCAAGGAAGAAGTGATAGACGAACCCAGTCCAATAGAGGACCAACGTCGAACTGAAGACATTCGTCAGCAACGGTTCCATCCAATCAAACACGAAGTTGGTGAGCAGGTTGAGTCCCTTGGACTGAATAAGGACGTCCCCCATGCTGACGGCAGTCGCCACAAAGAACACGGGTAGATAGTTCACCCGTTTCATGTCCGCGATGGTGAGAACTCCCACAGTAGGCAGAACGGCGCAGAGTCCGATACCCAGACCGATGATTGAAGGCGCAATCCCGTGAACAGAATCGGTAAGCCATAGAGCCATGGCGACGAAACTGAAGAAGGCCGCTTTCTTCTCGAGTGGCGTCCAGGACCCAATCTTCCTGATTTCGTTTCGCACATAATTGCCGTCGTCAGCCAGCGCTAGTTTTTCCGGCGGAAAGAGCCGGAGCGTGAGACGCCATGCAGCCAGGATCGTGATCAGACTGCACGGCAAGTATGCCAGAAACCACTGGCTCCAGAGGACCTGAACGCCGCCCACCCTCTCGATGAGCCCTCGGGCCGTGATGGAGGACGCGCCGGCAATGATCATTTTGTCGAAGAGTCCCGCAGAATACGTAATGATCAGGAACATTCCGCGGCCCACGTTGCTGCCGGGTCCCATGCCAAACGCCTCGATGAAGCCCAATGCCACCGCCGCCATAATCACTATGCGCGCGACTCCCGAAGGGACGATGAAGGTCAGCAGGAAATCGGTGATGATGAGACCAAGCAGGATTCCCGAATACGTGTTTCCCACCCGCTGCGTCACGAGAAACGCGACCCTCCGGGCCAATCCGGATTTCGTCACCATCGTTCCAAACAGAATGGCGCCGAACAAGAACCAAGGTGTGTCCGTCGCAAAACCGCCGAAGGCCACATTGAAGGGAGCCACCTTCAAAGCCCAGTACAAATAACAGCCGATCAGCCCGGCCAGCGCATAATCCATCGCTTCAGTGATCCAGGCCAGGAGCATGAAAGACGTGATGGCCAGCGCATGCTTGGCAGCGGCTTCAATGTTCAGTGGAGCGAACCAGAGGATGAGAGGAACGATGACACAGACAACCTGACCGATATTTACACGCAGCGATACTTTGGATGGATGTTCAAGCGCGGCCTCTGGTGTCGTGGCTTCAATGCTCATGCGGTCGTCTGTTTCCAGCTCAGCGGAGTGAAGCCGCTTTTGTGCTGTCGCCCAACTTGAATAGGGCCATGGCGTTGGTGCGCCCTATTTTGCGGCGGTCCCTCTCGGAAATGTGCAGTTCATCGAACCATTTCACGGCCTCGATGGTCTGTTCGAATGGATAGTCGACGGAGAACATAATTCGGTCGGATCCCACTTCCATCATCGCGTCGATGAGTGTCGGCGTGCGGAAATTCCCGCTGACGGTGAGATAGACGTTGTCGCCAAGATAGTCGGCCATCTTTCGACGCGCGGGAATACCGCGTGGCGTCTGGCTGATCCGGTGATCTATCCGCCAGATCATATACGGCAAACCCTCTCCAAGGTGACCGAGGATGATATTGAGACGCGGGAATCGATCGAAGAGCCCGCTTCCCATGAGACGCAGCGCATGAATCGCGGTTTCGACGCCAAAGGCCCAGGCCGAACCCATGAACCATGGATGCCCATCGTAGACGGGCTCGCGGTTTGGCAGCGGGTCCCGCGGATGCAGGTACAAAGGAACGTCGAGCTGTTCCATTTTCGCCCAGAACGGCAAATAGCGAGAATCATCCAGATACACGACGGTATTCGGATCTCCGATTTGCGAGTAACCATTCACCATGGTTCCTTTGAAGCCCAGTTCCTGGACGCACCGCGTCAGTTCGGTTATCGCCGCGTCCGGGTCCTGCATCGGCAGTGCCGCAAAACCAGCGAAACGATCCGGGCGTTTCGCGACGAAATCCGCGAGCAGATCATTGGCCTTACGCGCGATCTCAACGGCGCGCCGCGGGTCGGGTATACCCTGGACGGCGGGGTTGTGCAGCGATAGGATCACCAGCTCGATTCCGTGTTTGTCCATTTCCGGTAAACGGAGATCGTGGAGATCGAGCAACCGCCGCTTGATATCCGGCCACGCGGGGAACCAACCTGTATATTTTTCGTCATGAGTCGAACTGATCGTTTCCGGGATCGCGAAATGCTCTTCGAGAGCGATCTTACCTTCCATAGTCTGTTTGGGGTCCTCCGATTGGCGCCAGAAATCTAGATTTCAGAACAAATATTTCAACGCGAACTGCATGATTCTCGGATCCAGCGCTGTAAGAATCCTGCCGAACTGAGCTGACGTCAGATTCGTATCGACAACCGCACCGCCACCTTGTGTTCCTGGGCGGAAACTATTCAACACATTAAACGCTTCTACTCGAAACTCCACAGACTGACTTTCGCGGACATGAAACGTACGGGCCACAGCCATGTCGAATTGCCAGAACAGCGGCAGTGAAAGAGTCACGCGTCCGAGATTTCCGAGAGTGCCTGGCGCCGGTGAACCGAACGCCGCTGGATTAAGGTACTGCGTGTTGGGCCTTCCCGATTTGTCCAGGTACACCTGGTTGGGTAACAGGAGGTTGGGACGTTGATTGCTAATGTCGCAGAGGCAGACGTCGCCACCCGCAACATTGCCTCTTTGGCCAGCGCTCGCGGCGCCGAGCGTCACCGTACGCACTCCGCTCGATGCGTTCGCCGCGTTGATAGCTCCGGTCAAAGCTCGATAAAGCGCCGATAATCGCCATCCGCTGCCAAGCATGTTCACGGTACGATTGGCAAATTTCGGTGTCTCGGCTACTGATGTGAAATTGAAGACGTGCCGGGCATCCACTTCGCAATTGCCGCGATCCTTGCGGCGATTGTTAGGATCCTGGTACGTTTGATCTACACTGGTGCCATAGCCGGAATTGGATCTTCCCATATAGTCACCGATGCAATGGGACAAGGTATAGTTCGCGTTGACCGTGATGCCCTGCGTAGTACGTTTCTGTACTGAAAAGAGTACACCGTTATAACTCTGGGTACCCCCGTTCACAATGTCACCCATTCTTCCAATTGCGTCTTTGAACTGAGGTCTCAGTAAGCTCAACCTGCGGCGGTCTTGTGTATTTCCGAGTGTGGAGCAAGCAGCGCCTGGAGCAACCTTGAAATAGACTGCGCTGCCATTAAGGAAGCAGTTGCCGTTAGCATCGCCGGCGCCAGGGATGTAAACGGACTGGTTGAGTGGTTCCGCGGACTGAAGATGTGTGATTTCGGTTCCGAGATAGGCCACCGACACGAGTGTGCCGGACGCCACTTCCCGCTGCAGGCTCAAGTTCCACGTTTGGGTATAAGTCGGAGTCAGATTGGGATTGGTCGGTTGGTAAACGCCATTCGAGACAAACGGCATGTTGGGGGTGAGACGAAGCGGATGCGGATTCCCGCCTGCAATGCCGGCCCATGGATCGTCTAACCCCCCTACGGGAGCAAGTAGAGTTGCGCTTGAACCCCAGGGTGGCTGCTGTTGTGCCGTGCCGAGCCGGTAAAGCGCACCATACTCTTCATAGTTGATCCCGTAAGAGGCGCGTAGAGACGTGCGGCCATCGCCGCGGACATCCCACGCGAAACCCAAACGTGGCGCTAAGTCTTTCCAATAGGGCTTCCAGAGGTCCGCCTGCGGCTTCGATGCATTGGTACCATTATTCGCTTGTACCAATCCAGGATCTCCCACGTAGACCAAGCCTGGGGGCGCATTCACAAAGACCTGACTCCGGATTCCCTGCAAGAACTTGCTCTCGTCGAAGTTCGAAACATTCGGTACGGGCCGGCGGTAATCTACCAATGGAAGCACCGGGGACCAACGCAACCCGTAGCTCACGTTGAAGCGTGGTTTCAATTGCCAGGTGTCTTGGGCATATAAAGAGACGTACTTCATCCTCAAGTAATTGCCGGAACCTATACCCTGAAGGAAGCTTGCCACTTTCCCCAAAAGAAAATCTGACAATCCTGTACCGGTGGCTTCGCCGCTGATGGTGAAGTTCGGCAGAATGGTGTCGCCGGTCTCTCCGATGGTCCTCGACTGTGCCACGCGGCCTCCGAAGCCGAACTGATGGGTTCCGCGAGTCAAGCTGACATCGTCCGCAATCTGATAAAGATTGGCTGCGATTCTCCGAGGGTTCCCCGTTAGCGTAAAACCGCTGGTGATGTTCAGACCCATGACATTGGGCAGATAGTCGTATACCTTCGAACCCAGCTTCGAGGCACTAAAACCGTAGTTTGGTGTCTGTTGATTTTGAGTGACCCTGGAATAAGACACGCGGAATGCGTTGACCGTACTCGGACTGAGCAAATATGTGCTGCCGAGCGTGAACGCATAGGATCTGTCATATCGACTGTTTCCAGCACTCAATATATTCTCCTGCCCTGCCGGAATGAGATTGTCTTCATAGGAAGCAAGAGCACGCCCGAACACCGAATGCTTCGGGCTGGCTTGATAATCAATCCTGGTCACCCACTGTTTATCGTCGATCGGATTTCTCTGGCCGTAAAGCACCTGCCCGCAGGCGTCATCGGCCTTCGGGAGGAGTGCGGAAAGTTTCACCGCGACGGGATCGAACAACTTCGGGTCGATCTGATTGTTGACAAAGGGTGCCTTCAGCGTGACGGGGACGCCTCTGGTATTGCAGGCTGCAGAGGCAAAGGCTGTAAAGTCGCCCGCAAGCATTGCGGCTGTTGGAACGTAACTTCGCAAATTTTTCGCATCCTGGCGGAGCGTTGTGCCTTGATAACCTCCAAAGAAAAAGAGTTTGTTCTTCATTATCGGTCCGCCGATCGTGCCGCCGAACTGGTTGCGCTTCACCGTGCTGTGCTTCTTCTGGCCCGTTGAGGGATCCACAGCCGCAAAATAGTTCGTGGCATTGAACAGATCGTTGCGAACAAATTCGAACAGATCGCCGTGAAACGCGTTCGTGCCCGACTTGGTCACCGCACTCACCTGCGATCCCCGAGCTTGCTGCGCCGACTGTCCGCCGATTTCTGTTTTGAACTCGGCCAGCGCATCAGGAAATGGAAGTGGCAAAGCCAAACTATCGTAAGGGTCGATATGGCGAATTCCATCCAGTGTGTAGTCCGTTCCCGTACCAATGCTGCCTGCCGTCGCAATCGCCAGCCTCGTCCCACCGAAGCTGTATCCACCCGCCGGAGATACCTGTTGGGCGGCGCCGCCGAGCAGTATGAGTTCCTGCGCGTTGCGGCCGTTCAGTGGCAGTTCCACGATTCGCGCGGTTTCCATGACCTGGCCAACACTGACGCTGCGTGTCTCGACCAGGCCCGCATTGGCCTGCACTTCTACCTGTTCGGAAACCTGGCCGACCTGAAGGAGAATATTGATGGTCGGGTTGCTATTGACTTGTAAGACAATTCCCGTCTGCACGAACGTGCGGAACCCCGGCAAACCCGCCTCCAATCTGTAAGGGCCTAACGGCAGATTGGGCAGCACGTAGTGTCCGGTTTCATTCGTGATCGTCATCCGGCTAACGCCCGTGTCGGTTTGCGTTGCAGTGACTTCCGCGCCGGGCAAGACCGCCCCGCTCTGATCCTGGACGGCCCCGCTGATCTGAGCTGTCGCCTGTGCCCAAGCGCTGCTGCAGGTCATCACCGATCCGAACAAGCCTATAAAAAAAGCTGTCAAAATAGGTTTCATCCATCCCCCTTTTCAAGTGGGATAGCGCCCCAGCCATATCACTTGGCCCAAGACGCTTCCTCCGTTATGAGCTAATTCGGCTAATTTGTCGGGGAGACTATACTGCCCTATTTGGGGTGTCAAGTTCATTCGAGGGTGAAATTCAACTCCAGAAAACCATTCCAGATGGGCGGTTCGTTCGGGGGCGGGGGCCAGCGTTCAAGTTCCAGCAGAATAATTCTTTGATCCTGGAAACGGCAGTTGGGCCAGCCGTCCGCTGGCCAAACTTGGTACAAACGCGGGCTAAAGCCCGCAACTACATATTGTGACAACGTTTAGGCGAAGCATGTAGTCGCGGGCTTTAGCCCGCGTTCGCATTTAGGTTGATTGTGCTTGGACGTGGGCATAAAGCCCGCGGCTACGATCTCAGAACATTTCGGGCAAATGGAACGTGAGCACCGAATTGAGCCGCTTGTCACTGGCTATAATGCTCTTGTTCTTCACGTCCAGCGTCACGCCGCGCGGCATCTGGAGAACGCCGTGGGGTCCGCCGATCGTCCACAACGGCGCACCGTCGCTGCTCTTTTCGTAGCTCCAGGCACCCAGATACGAATCGTCGCCGGCCAGTACCTCACCCCCAGGGCGGTTCGTAGCAAGAATGAGCTTCTTAGGCGGATAGATCGCGAACGGCCCGCCCATGGCGCGGGGACCCCGGATCGTCATTTTGGGTTTCACGTTGCCGTTGGCGGTGCGATCAAAAACAAGGAAACGCGTTCCGTTCCCTCGGTCACCACCACCTCCGCCCGCGGACGCAATGAGAAGATTATTTACCGGGTCAATAGCCACGGCGTCCAGGCCACGGCCTGCGTCCGGCCCTTCGATCACGCGTTTGGGCGCGACGTTCCCGTTGGCCATGCGGTCATAGACCAGGATCTTGTCGCCCTCAGGAACATAAATCTCGTTGTTTACCGCATCCACCGCCACGCGGTCCGGGGCTTCCAGACGTGTTTTCGAGCCTTGAATGACGCGCAGCGGCGCCGTTTCCCCATTGGCTCCTCCCTGGAACGTCAGGATGGCTTGGGCGAACTGCTGCGGCACCGTAAACTCGTCGTGAATTTCATCGTAGGTGAGGCCGTGCATGGTGCGGCCCAGCAGCGTCTTCTGACCTTCAATCTTCCGAACCGGCCTGGCATTCTGATCCGCCAACCTGGCGAATGCCGCAATCTGCGGATGCGCCACTCAGTTCGGAACCAGAATCTGCTCACGCTTGCTGTCGTAGGCCACCGGGTGGGGATTGCCGATGCCCAGCGCCGGCTGATCGAGCGGCCCGCTGCGGATGACGCGCAGCGGCGCCACGTCGCCGGACGCGCTGAGCGGGTACACTGTCGCCGAATGATTCATGAAGTTCGCAGCCCAAACCTCATTGTTTTTCAGGTCCACCCAAACGCCAGTGGGGTTCGCAAGGTTTGTTTTTGGACCCTTGATTACTCTCTTCGGAGCGACATCTCCGCTGTCGGTAACATTAAAGACCAGGATGGAATTGCCCATGTCGTTCGCGACATAGAGCTCTCCCCGTTGCTCGTCGACTGCAAGTCCCGTCGGCCAATCGAACTGGGTCTTGGGGCCCTGGATCACACGCAGCGGAGCCGCATTTCCCGCCGCTTTCATGTTGTGGACAATTATGGACGGAGGAAGGCTTCTGCCTGAACCTGGAATGGCCTGGGCGCGCTCCAGCGGCCAGTTCTGCTTTTCCGAACCCCGCCTGCTCCTGCTGCCTTCCGGCCGCGGGCTCCTGGAACTCACCGCCCCGTGGTTGGAGATGAACACCCAGCCGTTCTTGGAATCCAGCGCGATCCCGTGAGGATCGGCAAGCCCGGTCGCGTCGCCTTGCAGAAGCCGCAGCGGAGAGTCGTCCTTTTGAGCGTACTTCCGGAATACCACCATGGCGCTATCATGCTGGAGAGTGAGAAACATCTCTTGCGTCGCCTCATCCACAGCGATTCCGAACGTCCCATGCGGAGTGTGCAATTCCCGGTTGGGGGGCACGTCGCCCTTGGCCGAGCGATCAAAGATTACCAGCGTATCCACCGTGTCATTGTTGACTGCGTAGACGTCGCCGTTTTTGGGGTCAATGTAGAGACCGCACTGAAACTCGATCTTCGTATTCAGTCCAGCGAGGATTCGTTTCGGTTCCGTGAAACGAGCTCGAGGAGGAGTGTTGGCCGTGCGGTCATAGACCAGAATTTGGAAAAGGTTCTCATCGGTCAGAACAACTTCGTTATTGATCGGGTCAACCGCCACGGAGCTATACGCTGCGTAGGGATCGCGGATCGAACGTACTGGCTTAAGCTGGGAACGATCCTGCGACGCGGCGTTCCTGGCTGCTATAGAGGCAGCGCGGGCGTCCTGGCGCTGCTGCAGGGCCGCCATCAGAGTCCCTTCGGGCGGCCATTCGCACATGACGCCTTCCTCCGCCGGAAGAGGCTGAATGGAAATCAGCTGCGCTTCGCCCGGGCCCCGTCTAGTGGAACCGGCCATTCCCGGGCCGTCGAATGTCGTCAAAAACGCAGCCAAACCGACCAGAGTCAATATCGTAGAAATGAAAGCAACCCTTCTCGTCGATGCCCAAGACGCTTTCGCCATTCAAGAGCCTCCGTTTGTGTCCTAAAATCCTGCGTCAGCCTGATTTGTTAGTCGGAGTTTAATTAA